>Ga0315905_10000356_pt1 | contig 50443 bp, 52 predicted proteins | sample LakEriMetagenome_5_FD_203522 | JGI IMG/M metagenome (GOLD analysis project Ga0315905, IMG submission 203522) | Freshwater fungal communities from buoy surface, Lake Erie, Ohio, United States - Buoy 4 MA121 | ecosystem: Environmental > Aquatic > Freshwater > Lake | place: USA: Lake Erie, Ohio...
TCAACATCCATATGCCATAGAATTATTAAAAGAAAATCAAGATAAAATAAATTGGAAATGGTTATCTCAAAATACAAATCCAAATGCTATAGAATTATTAAAAGCTAATCGCAATAAAATAAATTGGCGGTATTTATCAGGTAATCCGAATGCAATAGATTTATTAAAAGATAATCTCACTAAAATAGATTGGGGTTCTTTATCAAAAAATACACATCCATATGCCATAGAATTATTAAAAGCAAATCCCAAAAAAATAAATTGGGATTATTTATCAGAAAATCCAAATCCAGAAGCTATAGAATTATTAAAAGCAAATCCCAAAAAAATAAATTGGGCTTATTTATCAGAAAATCCAAGTGCTATAGAATTATTAGAAGAAAAGATTAATAGAGAAAATGAAATGAGTAAAGAATATTTGGAAACTTTAAACCATTTCGAAAAAATAAATTGGAATAGGTTGTCTGAAAATCCAGCAATTTTTGATGAAATATTAGAATAATTATTTATTATAAAGATATTTTCTAATATTATCCTAAATATATCCCTAATAGATCGCCAGTACCATGCATCTTCTGATATTTTATAGAGATTCCTATCATCTTACCTAATTATTTTTCTAAGTATTTAATAGAATAACTTATAAATAGTAATGTCTTCTGGTAAGCTTCATAGATTAACAGAGAAAAAAGGTAAACAATTATCTAAATTTTTGGGAATAGATTCTGTACCCAGTACTCAGCTAATTGCTAATATGCAATCAAGAATTAACAATCCTATCTTTAAGCTAAGTATAGAAGATTATGAAGCCATGTGCGAAAATAAGATGATGACTAAAATGATGTCTAAAGTTATAGGTTGCAAGGAGAAACAGCTCAAAAAGTTCTGTAAATATATCAATGTCTTCGCTGATAATATCAAGTCATCTCCAAAATCTATCAAGAACAAAATGAAGGTAACAAACAGCATTAATGCATCAAATAGAAAAGGAAGCCTAAATGTATTACCAGATGATATCCTTGATAAAATAGTAAAAAAATACAAGACCCTTTTCAAAATAAAATATAAACTAAAAGATTGGATACCTCCCGAGAAATTAGATTGGGAAAATTTATCAGAAAACCCAAATGCCATAGAATTATTAAAAGAAAATCCTAAAAAAATAGTTTGGTGGAAATTATCAACAAATCCAAGCGCCATAGAATTATTAAAAAATAATCTTAAAAAAATAAATTGGGATTATTTATCAGCAAATCCAAATCCAGAAGCTATAGAATTATTAAAGGCGAATAAAGATAAAATAAATTGGTATTGTTTATCAAGAAATACAAATCCAGAAGCTATAGAATTATTAAAAGATAATCAAGATAATATAGAATGGGGAGAATTATCAAGTAATCCAAGTCCAGAAGCAATAGAATTGTTAAAAGAAAATCCTAAAAAAATAGTTTGGTGGAAATTATCAACAAATCCAAATTCAGAAGCAATAGAATTATTAAAAGAAAATCAAGATAAAATAGATTGGGATGTATTATCAGAAAATCCAAACGCCATAGAATTATTAAAAAATAATCTTAAAAAAATAAAATGGGAATGGTTATCAAGAAATACAAATGATGGAGCATTAGAATTATTAAAAGCCAATCTTGATAAAATAAATTGGGAACGGTTATCAAGAAATACAAATGATGGAGCATTAGAATTATTAAAAGCCAATCTTGATAAAATAGATTGGAAACAATTATCAAAAAATCCAGCAATTTTTGATGAAATATTAGAATAATTATTTATTATAAAGATATTTTCTAAGTATTTAATAGAATAAATATATAGGCCTTCTAATGCACTACATAGATTAACTGAGAAAAAAAGGTACAAAATTATCTAAAATTTTAGGAATAGATTATGTACCCAGTACTCAGCTAATTTCTAATATGCAATCAAGAATTAACACCCCTATTTTAAGCTCAGTATAAAAGATTATGAAGCCATGTGCGAAAATAAGATTATGACTATAATGATGTCTAAAGTTATAGGTTGTAAAGAGAAACATCTTAAAAAGTTCTGCAAATATATCAATGTCTTTATGAGAATATCAAGTAATCTCCTAAATCTATAAAAAACAAAATAAAGCCTAAAATGACTCTAAATAAATTACCAGAAGAGTTGAGAACGCAAATAGTAGAAAAGTATACGAGCCTATTTCCTACTAAATATGTATTAAGAGATTGGATACCTCCTGAAAACTTAGATTGGGGATATCTATCAAAAAATCCAAATGATGGAGCTATAGAATTATTAAAAAAAAACATAAAAAAAAATAGATTGGTTATGGTTATCTTCAAATCCAAATCCAGAAGCTATTGAATTATTAAAAGCAAATCCTAAAAATATAAATTGGGATTTCTTATCTTATAATAAAGGTGCTATAGAATTATTAAAAGCAGAACCTGAAAAAATAAATTGGGATATGTTATCAGGAAATTCAAATCCAATTGCAGTTCAATTATTAAAAGAAAATCCAGATGAAATACATTGGGTAATTTATCAAGAAATCAAAGTGCTATTAAATTATTAGAAAAAAGAATCAACGAAAATAATGAAATAGACAATGATGATTCTGAAAATGATTCTTAAGATGATTCAGATGATTTCATCCCTTTTGATAAAATTGATAAAGAAAAATTATCAGCAAATCCAAATGCAATAAGATTATTGAAAGCTAATCCTAAAATAATAAATTGGGAAGGATTATCGGAAAATCCAAATGCTATAGAATTATTAAAAAAAAATAAAAGAAAAATAGATTGGGAGCTATTATCTACTAATCCAAGTGCTATTGAATTATTAAAAGCAGAACCTGAAAAAATAAAATGGGGGGATTTTTATCATCAAATCCAAATCCCGAAGCAATAGAATTATTAAAAGCAAATCAAGGAAAAATAAATTGGAAAGAGTTTTCAGCTAATCCAGCAATTTTTGAAGCCAAATAAAAGAATTTTTTTTTCTGAGATATTTTTAGATACTATCTTAATAAATGTCTTCAAGATTAAAGGAAATTGCTGAAAAAAAAGGAGACATCTTATCTAAAATCTTAAAAGTCGATCTTAAAAGTCTTAGAGAAGCTAAAGCGGCCTCTGCGGCCTCTGTAGCTAAAGCAGCCACCAGATCTAAACGTTTGCAATCCAGTAGCTCGGGAATGGACACTCGAGTAATTGCAAATATACAAAATAGAATCAATAATCCATTATTTAGTCTCACAATATCCGATTATGAATTGATGTGCGGTAATAAGGTGATTACTAAAATGATGTCTAAAGTTTTAGAATGCGACGAGAAACAGCTTAAAAAGTTCTGCAAATATATTAATGTCTTTAAGGAGAATATCAAGTCATCTCCTAAATCTATAAAAAATAAAATGAAGCCTAAAATGACTCTAAATAAATTACCAGAAGAGTTGAGAACGCAAATAGTACAAAAGTATATGACTCTATTTCCCACTAAATATGAATTAAGAGATTGGATACCTATAGATAAAATTCATTGGAATGAGTTATCAGAAAATCCAAATGCCATCGAATTGATAAGAGAAAAGATTAAGGATGAAAATGAATTAAGCCAAGAAGCTTTGAATGATTTAGATTATAGAGCTAAAATAGATTGGGTGCATATATCTAATAATCCAAATGCTATAGAATTATTAGAAGAAAAATTAAAAAAAGAGCAAGAAGAAAACATAGACGATGAGGAAAACGAGTATATTGATTACGATTACGAAGAGTTAAATCCGGCTAAGATAAATTGGACAAATTTATCACTTAATCCTTCCGCTATTGGTATGTTAAATGATAATAAAGATAAAATAAAATGGGATCAGTTATCAAGAAATAAAAGTGTAGGAGCTATCAAGCTTTTGAGAAAAAAAATAAGATCAGAAAATAATTTAAGCAGAGAACAATTAGAAGATTTGCCAGATTCTAAAAAAATAGAGTGGTATAATCTATCAGAAAATCCAAATGCTATAGAATTATTAAGAGAAAATATAGATAAAATAAAATGGGATCGGTTATCAAACAACCTAAATGCTATAGAATTATTGAGAGAAAATAAGAAAAGTATCAATTGGTGGACTTTGAGTGAAAATCCAAATGCAATAGAATTATTAAGTGAAAAAATAAAGCAGGAAATGAAGATGAATGTTAAATATTTAAATAAATTAGATGATACAAAAAAAATAGATTGGGTATATTTATCAGGAAATCCAAATGCTATAGAATTATTAAGTGCAAATCAAGATAAAATAGATTGGGATACCTTATCATCAAACCCAAATGCTATTGAATTATTAAGAGAACATAGAGATAAAATAGATTGGGGAGAATTATCATCAAACCCAAATGCTATAGAATTATTAAGAGAACATAGAGATAAAATAATTTGGAGTGAATTATCGTCAAATCCTAATGCTATTGAATTGCTTATAGAAAGAATGAATGAAGAAAAAAATATGAGCGAAATCAATATAAAGAATAAAATAAATTGGTCTAAATTATCAGAAAATAGAAATGCTATAGAATTATTAAAGGCTAATCCAAATAAAATAAATTGGGCTAATTTTTCAAAACAACCATTTATATTCGAGGAAGAAAGAGTTGTATTAAGATAAAGATGTTTTTTTTATATCATATTTATAGAATAACTTATAAATACTAATGTCTTCTGGCGCGCTTCATAGATTAACAGAAAAAAAAGGTAAGCAATTATCTAAATTTTTAGGAATAGATTCTGTACCAAGTACTCGGCTAATTGCTAATATGCAAGCAAGAATTAACAATCCTATCTTTAAGCTCAGTATAGAAGATTATGAAGCCATGTGTGGTAACAAGAGGATGATTAGAATGATGTCTAAAGTTATAGGTTGCGAAGAGAAACAGCTCAAAAAGTTCTGTAAATATATCAATGTCTTTGCAGAGAATATCAAGTCATCTCCAAAATCTATCAAGAACAAAATGAAGGTTACAAACAGCATTAATGCATTAAAAAGAAGAGGAAGTCTACATATATTACCAGATGATATTCTTGAAAAAATAGTAAATAAATACAAGACCCTTTTCAAAATAAAATATAAACTAAAAGACTGGATACCTGTTAAGAAATTAGATTGGGAAATGTTATCAGAAAATCCGAATGCAATAGATTTATTAAAAGATAATCTCAATAAAATAGATTGGGAATTATTATCTTTAAATCCAAATGCTATAGATTTATTAAAAGCAAATCCTGATAAAATAAATTGGGACGTGTTATCAGAAAATCCAAATGCTATAGAATTATTAAAAGAAAATCAAGATAAAATAGATTGGGGTTCGTTATCAGCAAATTCAGGTGCTATTGAATTATTAAAAGCAAATCCGAGTAAAATAAAATGGAGATTTTTATCATCAAATTCAAATCCTGAAGCAATAGAATTATTAAAAAAATATCATTATGAAGAAATAGATTGGTTGAATTTATCTTTAAATCAAAATCCAAAAGCTATAGAATTATTAAGAGAAAATCAAGATAAAATAGATTGGTTTTATTTATCAAGAAATCCAATAGCCATAGAATTATTAAGAGAAAATCAAGATAAAATAATTTGGTACCTTTTATCAGAAAATCCAGAAGCAATTGAATTATTAAAAGAAAATCAAGATAAAATAGATTGGGTATATTTATCAGCAAATCCAAACCCAGAAGCTATAGAATTATTAAAAGCAAATCCCGAAAAAATATATTGGACATATTTATCAGAAAATCCAGAAGCAATTGAATTATTAAAAGAAAATCAAAAAAGAATAGATTGGGTATATTTATCAGGAAATCCTGCTATTTTTGATGAAATATATACTACATATAGCAAGTCTCCTCCAAAGTTAGCCAAAGCAGGCAAAGCTAAAAAAGAGTGTCCAGTCGGTAAAGAGCTTAATCAGTTAACTAAACGCTGTATAAAAATATGTGAAAAAGATAAAATAAGAGATCCTATTACAAGGAAATGCAAAAAAGAGTGTCCAGTTGGTAAAGAGCTTAATCCATTAACTAAGAGATGTATAAAAATATGCGAAAAAGATAAAATAAGAGATCCTGTTACAGGGAAATGCAAAAAAATATAAATAATTTATTTCATAATAAGAGACTACAACCTAATATATATATAGCATCACCCCCCATCCTTTGTCTGTTGTTATAGTAAATACTCTAATAAATCCATGTGGTAATAAGAATTCGTCGAGCTCTTTAATAGAAGCACTGTTTTTATACAACTCTATTTTGTGTATTTTGCAATAAATAATTTTACAATGTTTAATAAAGCACTAAGATCCTTTTTAGTGCTAATAATTCAGCTCCTTGAATTGCAATATTCATAAAATCATACATTGTTTCATCGATATTATGTAATGCTAAAAATGTATCAATCGTAATACAATATCTATTACATCCTTCTATATAAGAAAATTTAGGATATACCTTTTTATGTTCTAACATAGATAGTATAATGGATGATGATGTATCATTCGCTTTATTAAATACTACACAACTATAGTCAATATCTGTAATTATAGCATTATGATAATATCTCAGAAAAAGAATATATATTGAACGAAGTTATTATTTTTTAATTTTTTCGCATTTACCGGTTAATGGATTTCTTATTTTATCCTTATCACATATTTTAACGCAGCGTTTAGTTAGAGGATTTATTTCTTTACCTTCAGGACACTCCTTTTCAGCCTTGATTTTTTCACATTTTCCAGTTATTGGATCTCTTATTTTATCCTTATCACATATTTTAACACAGCGTTTAGTAACAGGATTTATTTCTTTACCTTCAGGACATTCTTTCTCTGATTTTACTTTGTTAACTTTAGGCTTAGCAGGAGGCTTAGCAGGAGGCATGAAGGGATCACGTATTGGTCGTTCTTCGTTTAATGATATATTTTCATAGGTATATATATCAGGAACGACATGAGGATATTTAAATTGTTCGTTTAGATAATTGTTTAAAGCCAGTTTGCTCTTGTTCCTTTTCAGTTCTTCCATTAAGTTTTCTTTAGCAGTTACATATTTTTCATATCTTTCTATATTAATTAATCTTTTATTATGATATTGCTCTATATATTTATTTTTCTTATCATTTAACAGTTGTATTTTTTTATTAATATCTTCATTGTATAATCGTATATCCTCTTTTAAACTATTAATCTTAGATATATCTATTTTGTCTTTATCACTCAAAATAGTTAATAATTTTTTTTCAATATTTCTTAATACATCCATTTAATAATATTAAGGATAAAAATAATCATTAAACTATTATATTTTCAAACATTCCTTTATAATATGTTTGGAGACTTTCTTGAGGATTCATCTGTTCTTCATATGTACTTCTTGGAATATATTTAACTATTATCTTCTCTTTTTCAGTAATGTTAGTTTTTTTACTATAATATCCTTGAACTATTAATATGGTACCTATAAAAAGTAAAAATATAGCAATTGCTTTCATTCTTAATATTGTAATATAGAATTATTTTTAATATATAATATAAAATAAGAAATGAGTGCCAGAAAAGTCTCTCAAAATCAATATTGTGTATTAATAGACAATACCCAACCTATTGTAGGGGACACTATTTTATATTATTTATTAGATAATGATAATATCAAAGATATAGTATACGCGTTAGAAGATATTATTAGTACTCAAAATGATGTAAATATTATAAAAATAATTAAAAATACTGGGTGGGAGGCTACTAATGTATCTAGTGTTACAAATACTGTTGGTGTTATAAATATAATTAGCAAAAGCGTAAGTGCAATTATACAAAAGGCTAAAGAATATCCTATGATTACATTTATTTTGATAAATAACGGCAAAGAGATTATTTTTATTGATAATAAAAACAACGACACATCGAATAAGGATGATCGATCAAAATTAGAAATTAATATTAATTCAATACTTACATCTGTTCAAAAGTATATAAATACTATGGAGGAAAATAATGAAAAAACTGCAGTTTTTTCTTCTAAGAAACCTATGGTTCCTACAAAAACAGAAAAATCTAAAGTATCTAATGAACCGGATAAACCAAAAGTATCCAATGATACGATAGTATCTGCTAATCCTGTTAAATCCAAAATTACGGATATAGCTATACTATAAATTATAAATAGCTAAAAAATAAATTGAGTAATATTAATTTTTTATTCAACATTCTTTTGACTCCATACATCTACCTTTTCAAGCTCTTCTTTGATGGTACTTAGTTCTACATTATCAACTTTCTCTTCATTCTCCTCCGATACACTGTCTCCTACTGGAGCAGCATTTGTAGCAATTGATTGCTTTCGATTTTCAAAGATAACATCGCGATTATCCATATTTTTCTTATATTCTTTCATAAGAGTATTGAGTTGCGTCTCTGCATATTCTTGATTTTCAAGGCATTCGGGATTGGGAGACCATGGGCACCAGCAACCTACTTGAGCAATATAAATGTTAAATTTACTGTCTATTTTCTTCAAAAATTCGCTGCGATTTTTAGCCTCATCAATAGTATCAAAAGTTCCTCTTACTTTAATACCGCGCATAGAAGTAATAAAGTTGTTATCGCGGTGATAATTTGATTCGAGCTCATCGTTATTTACATTTTTATAGAAGTTGTATTGCTCGTTCATCTCCTTGTAATCAAAGATAAAATTGTTATTTTCTACAATAGTATCAACCATATCCTTTTGGTCAGGATATTTTTCTTTAAGAGAATCAAGGAGAGTCTTCATATCTCTACTAAACTTCTCAATAAATTTGCTAAAAATATAAGCATCCTTTTTAACAATAACATCTTCGGGACTCAAAAAGGATAGGAGTACATAATTTTGTCCTCTGATGGGTTTATCCTCGTCCAAATAATCTACTTCTTTCGTAGATACAAGCGTTGAGTTCACTGCGTCGGCCATAATTATTTATTCTTAATATATATTATTATTATAAATCTTATATGTTTTTACAATAAAATGTTTAATTATGATAGATATAATGGAGATTACATACGCATATGTTGTATTACAGTATCTATTACTTGGATTTGTTATAGCCATGTTTGCATTACTAATAATAGACCTGAGATTTAACATTATTAGAATAGTGGGCTTAGCTATAGTGCTGGCATCTGTTTTATATTTATTGGACTTATTTAAAAATAATGATGTATATAATTTAGGATTAAAAATGAGTACATAATTGAAAAAATTTTAGAAATTTCAAAAAGTTTTTAAAAGTTCAAAGAAAAATAAATTATGTACTCGTTTTTGTAAAAGTTATAAGGAAGGAATTATTTCGTAATTTAAGTCTATACATATCTTCTTCCATATCTGATCTTGCACATAGAGCTTCTCGCGACTCTTCAATAAAGGGAAGTATTTCAAATACTCATTTAATCCAAGTATCTGAAAAAACTTATATAAAACATAACTATAAGATAAGAAATTTTTCCTATCTTTTGGGCAATGCTTTAGAAAAGGTGCTTGAATGCTTCTAAACATATTGCATAACTTATCTTCTAACTCTGTGCTAAATTGTGGTGTAGGTATTCCGTTTATCCTATTTATTATATAATTGATATGCTCATAGTACTTATTTATCCTTAGCCTTTTAAGAATATCTCTCATTTTTAAATAGGTTATTTTTTTTAAATCTGTAATCTTATCTTTTTTTATTTCCATCAAAATCTTTTCAAATATCTCATCAGGTATATCAGTACTCTCTTTGCCTTGCACTTGATTACACCATTCTCTAAAGTGATTTATCCGTTTATAACAAAAATGCGAAGTATCTTTTGTATTCTGTTTTAAAATAGGTCTATTTTGCTCTACTAATAGTAATTCCTGAAATCCACAATAATTACAAACAATTATTGCATCATATTGAAGAGACACCATGTTATTTTTGCATATTTTGCAAATTTCTATATTTTCTTCTTCAACTGTTCTAATATATTTATTGTTTATTATAGCCATATATTTATCTACTAAAGAACTCTTGTCTTGTACAATTTCCATTTTATTATCATTATTATACTCATCTAAAGTTTCTAAGTTTTCGCATTTTATGTCATCTTCAGAATCATTAACAGCAAATTTTTCAACTATGGGTTTTTTATTGTCTATATTATTTAGCGCCTCTAATACATTTATTGTATTTGCTACTACCCCTTTATTTTTCTTGCTATCCTTTTTATATATTTTTGATTTATTATTAAAATCCTTTAAATAGTTTGAATTTTGATTGATATCCGATTGTTTATTTACCGTATCATAGTATTGAAAAAGTATATCGCTTGTACTTTTATAATATTCTATTTCATCCAATTTATTTAACTCGTATAATTTTGATTTGATATCTAATATTTCTTCACATAATTCTATATTACTAAACCATAATTTACTACTTGTCTCTTTATCACTTGTATTCTTTATAGTATTTAATATATCATTTTTATGCTCTTCACAATATCTTAATTTATTCTCATAATACAACTTTTCCTTATCGCTTTTTTCAAAATCTCTTATCATATTATTATGCATAGCATCTAATGTAACAGTTTCATTTATATCAGCAGTTACCTTTTTCTTTGATGACTTTTCTTTAAACATCATTATATTTGAATTATAAATATTAAGGTTTATATATAAAATTAAAATTGTGTCTTATAATCTATATTTTTTTCTCCTCTAATAGTATAAAGAATATAGCGTAAATGGGTGGTGGTCTTCTTCAATTAGTAGCTTATGGTGCTCAGGATGTTTATTTAACTGGTAATCCTCAAATTACCTTTTTTAAAGTAGTTTATCGTCGTCATACTAACTTCGCTATTGAAGCTATTCAACAGACATTTAACGGAAATGCCGGTTATGGAAATACCGTAACATGCCAAATATCGCGCAATGGTGATTTAATAAATCGCATGTATTTACAGGTTGATGTACCTGCGAGAAAAGTGGCTACTACAGGTACCTATGTTAATTACCTCGGTTTACGTTTAATTAAATCGGTTGTTATTGAAATTGGTGGGCAACAAATAGATAAACATTATTCCGATTGGCTATACATATGGAACGAGTTATCTTTACCTATCGGTAAGCGATATGCCTATGATACCATGGTTGGAGCCGATAAAGACATATTAACTGGAAAAGGCGCTACATTATATATACCTTTCGAGTTCTGGTTTTGCAGAAACGTAGGTCTTGCTCTGCCTTTAATCGCCCTTCAATATCACGAAGTTAAAGTTAAAATCGAGTTCGATTCCCTCGCAAATTGCTGCGATACTCCGGCCAGCTTTGATAATTTACAAAATGTTTCATTATGGGTCGATTACATCTTCTTAGATACCGATGAACGCAGAAGATTTGCTCAATTATCCCACGAATATTTAATAGAACAACTTCAATTCACCGGTACCGAAACCCTTAACAAAAATACTAACCGTATTAAATTAAACTTCAATCATCCCTGCAAGGAATTAATCTGGGTAGCTAAAAGCAAAGGAGCTTACAAACCCAACAGGTGGTATGATTATAATTTATACGATGCCCTTGATGCTGATAATGATCCAAGTGGCTCTCTCATTTACACAAGCAACCTTACTATATTTGGTGTAAAACCCGAAAAATACAAGAACCCTTTTACCAGTGCCATTCTCCAATTAAACGGTAATGATCGTTTCGCTGTAAGAGAGGGCATGTATTTCTCGCACGTCCAGCCCTTCCAACATCACACTAACGTCCCCGTTAATAACCCTATTAACGTGTACTCTTTCGCCTTAAAACCCGAAGATCATCAGCCGAGCGGCACTTTAAATATGTCTCGCATAGATACCGCAACTTTGATGGTTGACGTCGTTGACCCCACTAAAGGCAACACTGTTACTTCGGCTAATTTCGACTACGAAGGCATTAATATATATGCCGTTAATTATAACGTATTACGCATATTATCCGGAATGGGTGGTTTAGCCTATTCTAATTAAAAATAATTAAGTAATTATAAAAATGTGTTATATCATTCCCTTTTTTTTTTCTCCTCTAATAGTATAAAGAATATAGCGTAAATGGGTGGTGGTCTTCTTCAATTAGTAGCTTATGGTGCTCAGGATGTTTATTTAACAGGTAATCCTCAAATTACCTTTTTTAAAGTAGTTTATCGTCGTCATACTAACTTCGCTATTGAAGCCATACAACAAACTTTCAACGGAACTCCTGATTTCGGAAATCGCGTAACCAGTCAAATATCGAGAAACGGCGATTTAATACATCGTGTATACTTAGTTGTTACGAATTACACTTCAACCAAAAAAGTATGCCCGTACTTCGGTCTTCGTTTAATGAATTATGTTGAAATCGAAATCGGTGGACAAAAAATAGATAAACATTATTCTCACTGGATGTATGTATGGAACGAGCTCACTTTACCTACCTCAAAGAAGGAAGGTTATAAAAAGATGGTCGGTGCTAATCCCACTGAAGCCGTATTAACTGCTGCTAATCTATATATTCCTTTAGAATTCTGGTTCTGCAGAAATGTCGGTTTAGCCCTTCCTCTAATTGCTCTCCAATATCACGAAGTTAAAATAAATATCCTCTTCGAAGATAAAGCTAAATGCATAGCTTCTTCGGAAACTGGCGATCTATCTCCCCTATCTTCTGCTTCGACCACTCTATGGGTCGATTATATCTTCTTGGATACTGATGAACGCCGAAGATTCGCTCAATTATCTCACGAATATTTAATAGAGCAATTACAATTCACTGGTGCCGAAAGCGTAACTAATCTAACTGATGTCGCTACTAATGTTGTACAAGTAAAACCCAAATTATCCTTCAATCATCCTTGCAAAGAGCTTGTATGGTTTGCTACCAGTGATTTTACCACCGGTACTAAAAATAACAACTGGATGAATTATGGCACTACCGTTAACTCGTATGATACTGTCGATACTGGTGTCGAATTTAATTCATCGAGCGCTGTATTATCCACAAATCCTGTTAAATCTGCTAAACTTGTACTAAACGGCAATGATCGTTTCAGCGAACGCCCAGGTTCTTATTTCAATTTAATACAACCTTACCAGCACCATGGCTGTATCCCTGCTAACCCCGGTATTAACGTATATTCTTTTGCATTAAAACCCGAAGAACATCAACCGAGCGGCACATTAAATATGTCTCGTATAGATACTGCTGTATTAAACTTGAGTTTAACTGGTTTACGTTCAAGTCTCAATGGTGCTGTTAACTTACATGTATATGCCGTTAATTACAACGTTTTAAGAATATTATCTGGTATGGGCGGTTTAGCCTATTCCAATTAATATGTTTAATATGTTAAAGTAAAAGTAATAAAGTTTTATTATGCATTGTTAAATTGCTATAATATCCCTTTTTTTTTTCTCCTCTAATAGTATAAAGAATATAGCGTAAATGGGTGGTGGTCTTCTTCAATTAGTAGCTTATGGTGCTCAGGATGTTTATTTAACTGGTAATCCTCAAATTACCTTTTTTAAAGTAGTTTATCGTCGTCATACTAACTTCGCTATTGAAGCTATTCAACAAACAGCAACTGGAAGTAATTCGCTCGGTTCGCGTGCTACGTTCCAAATAACCCGTAATGGCGATTTAATACATCGTGTTTACTTTTATGGAAAAATAAAAAACACACATGCTTCTAAAAATGCCGCTATGGTTCCCAATTTCGGTCAAAAACTATTAAAAACTATCGAGCTTGAAATCGGTGGTCAGCGTATAGATAAACATTATTCCGAATGGTTATATATATGGAACGAGCTTTCATTACCCTATGATAAACGCGAAGGCTACAATGTAATGGTTGGAGCTAACAAAGAGAATACTTGCACTAAATTATCTGCTGGCAAATCTTATGAATTATATGTTCCCCTCGAGTTCTGGTTTTGCCGTAATGTTGGTCTCGCTCTACCTTTAATCGCCTTACAATACCACGAAGTTAAAATAAATATAGAATATGAATCCGATACTAAATTATACGATACAGGCACCAATAACTTCTGTTATAAATCTGCTACTGCTAACAGCGATGCTTCTTTTGAATCCCCCACATTAGTACTTGAAGAACCCACTTTATGGGTTGATTACATCTTCTTAGATACCGATGAACGCCGAAGATTCGCTCAATTATCTCACGAATATTTAATAGAGCAATTACAATTCACCGGTACAGACAATATATCTGCTTCGGCAAATGAAGATGGCATGAAGAGCATGCGCGTGAACTTTAATCATCCTTGCAAAGAACTTGTATGGGCCATAAGAAGCACTGATGTTTCCACTGTATACTGGAATAACTTTTCCACGGCTAAAAAATACGGCTCTGGAACTGATAACGATTATTACAATTCCAAGAATCCTACCCAACAAGCTAAAATCATGCTCAACGGCAACGATCGTTTTGCTCAACGCAAAGGTGACTATTTCTCATTAGTTCAACCGTACCAACACCACGAAAATACCCCTGACGAATTCCACAAAGGTATTAACGTATACTCCTTTGCTCTAAAACCCGAAGAACACCAGCCCAGCGGAACTCTAAACATGTCTCGTATAGATACCGCTGTTCTCTCGCTATCTTCGAGTGTTTCGGGTAATATCCACATATTCGCTGTTAACTACAACGTTCTCAGAATATTATCCGGTATGGGCGGCCTTGCCTATTCCAATTAAATTTACTATGATATCTATGTTAACTACGATATCCACAGTTCAATATTCTTATTTTTTAATCTATAATTATTATCGAAAGACAATATGATATTATATAAAATCTTCGATACACTTATTGATATCTTTTGAATATAATTGTTTAACCCATGGTCTCTTCTGTTTTTTTCTTGAAAATAGTATGAGATAATATCCTCCAAGTATGGTAAGCAATCTTTATTCATCATATTCATATATTTAGCAATGTGTATCTTATAATTTACACCAGATCTCGTGTTATTATCGAGCTCACACCTAATTTTTTTAATTAAATAGTTTTCAAGCATATCACAATTATACTTATCTCTCTTTTCTTTTACAATATCTCTGAGATTTGTCTTACGGTTAACGAAATCATTAGAAAATTTATTGATCGCACTGAGCTTTTTGTAATCACTATAGCCATTCAAATGCATCGCGATGGTTGCAAAGTAATCTGTATTGGTAAAGTTCATGATTGTAAAAAATATCATAGTAAAAATATAGTCAATTTTTTATATCAAATAGAAAAATAATAGAATATTTAGATACCGACCGTGTTCTACATTCGAATTTAATTAATCATCGCAAATGGTTACCTCTTTCATGTAAGGTTCCAGGATTTCATTTACTACAAATTCAGGTTTAAAATCGTCGTAACTCATAAATATTTTTAGAAGCTGTTCGGAGAACCCAGATACAATCGCAGTCCCTTCTGTATCACAGTTAACAGGGAAGACCTCTTTACTATTTGAGTTGAGATTCCAGAATATAAACTTTGGGGCATCATAATTATTATCCTTGTATTTTTTAACAATTGTTTTATAAATAGTATCCAATGCACTGGACTTTTTATCTTCATAACTATTGGAATGCCGAGATTCCGAAGAAGCGTCGTTAAATTGCATATCAGTGAATACAAACAATTTTTTAGGCATATTCTCTTTTGGTACGTTAAATAATTTCGCATAATCGATAATTACCTCATTACATTTAACAAAGTCCGTGCTTAATCCATAAGCGATTTTCAAAAGATTCTTGATACACTCGCAAAGTGTAGGGATTGCATCAAAATTTTCATTCAACTTATCACATAGCGTAACAATTTTCGGTTCTTCGCTAAATGTAATTAGTTTATTCTTAAAATTTCCCGTACAGCATACGGATGTAATGATACCAAGAGCAATTGCCACCTGTGCCGGAATACTTCCATTTGACGCATTAAACATTGATCCAGAAACATCTACAATAGAAATAGCGTTATTGAAATTACCCGATTTTTTCACATTTTCAATAATAGTTCTCCATTGCATCTCTGTAGTAGGACATTCAACAATATCTTCGCTGCTCCTCATATCTTTAATATAATTTTCTACCAATTCATGAGGAAGAATTCCAGTTACATTAATCTTCTTCTTGTTATTCTTAACATCTTCAAGATACTGCTTGTATCTCTCCTCGTCATGTTTAATAAAGGTATTCTTCAAATTCTTAGAAGCAACTGCTGGTACTTTTTCGTAATTAACATCACCCCATGCTTTAGTACACAATTTTGATTCAACAATATCAATCTGTTTTCTCAAAGGCACCAAATATTCTGTTCTGTACTTCTCCATCCTATGTATATCATCTCTTCCAAAAAGAATTGTTGCGATTTTCTTGGCATATTGCCTTCTCTTATCGTACTTATCGTTTTCACTCGAAGCCCATTTAGCACATAGAGATACACTTTTATTGTTACTCAAATTTATTTTATCTTCTCTCAATTTATCTGCAAACAATCCAATCTCATATTTATGCTCTTGGCTCTTCAATTTATATGCGATATAATTGATATCTCTCCAGCATCCGTATTTATCAACATACTTTCTAATATTGCTTATGTAAGTATGGAATTTATTTTTTCTCAACCATAGCATTGCATCATTCGAAACGCGTTTCTCTTTTTTACCCTTATCCCTATCTCTCCCATTAAAGATAATTGCTACAGTTTTTACAGGATCCTGTTTCCAACACTTTTCGAGATAATCGTAACTTGTTTCAATATCTAAATCACGCATGAATAGCATGAAATAATCTACAATAACGTTGTTAGTTGTTTTAAGAGCAACACCTCCATTGTTTGTAGTAGAAAAGTCGTCGCGTATAATGGCCATTTTATATTATTATATTAATATCCATTTATATCAATTTTTATAAAAAAATGATCTTAATAAGCTAATAAGAAAGGTTACTACATGTTACTACAGAGTCTATCATGAACTTTACTTATACTGATTAATTCGCGCATATTGCTAAGTATTTGGGATCCTATTGTGAACTCAAAAAGCTGAGTGAAATAAATAAGTCTTCTAATATCTTTGTTAAAGAGGAAACAAATTTCAAAAATATAGCGAGGGAAAAGAGAAATAAGTATAATTGTGATATGTTATATGAATAAATAGTAGTTATTATGTTTTTCTTTCATTGTATCAATATTATTAAAATAGTATTTTTTTGAATTTTCTTTTATTTTTTCCCTTCTCTTTTCAATATTTATTGTTGCAAAATATGTATGTAAACAAAATTCATCATTAATAAATTGTTCTCAATATCGCGTAATTCTAAAAAATTAGATACATTTACATCTTGAATAAGTAAAATTTGCACATCCCAATCTATACTATTGAAAAAATTGTTTTTTTACATTTGGATTAACTTTTGAATCAGACCTATATCTTCGTAATCTTGTTTTCAAATCAGAAACAGTTGAACCTATATATAATAGTATTTAGGTTCTCTATTGTTTAAAATTTTGTAAATTTTTGAATTATTATATTTATTCATTTGATATTATATATTAACAATTCTTTACACCATTTTTGTATAGACAAGACAAGTATTAACTCTTTACAATTAAGACACTATTGCTATAATGAAGTAGGTAAAAGATGCGTAGTTAAAACTAATTCACAAGAAGTTTTCAAAAAATATACAGGTGTTTTTGATATTTCAATAAAAGGCCTAATCGGTTATGAATTATATAATAAAGGTGGTATAGATAGTGATAGGTTATTAGTATTTTTAGAAAGGTTTATTACTAATAAATATAAAAACAAGGTTATTATTTTAGATAATGCGAGTTCCCATAGAAACATAAGAGTTAAGGAATTAATAAATAAGAATAATAAGTTGATTTATTCAGTTCCATATCAACATTATACAAATGTTTTTTAGTCTTCTAAAATCTAAATTACAAAAGAAACAAGGATTATATTACGAAGACTTAAATAATAATATTAAGGAGGTAATAAAAACAATACCATAATGCTATTATAAGAAAATATTAAATGGAACATATAATAGACAAACCAAATATATTAAGAAAAATAAGATAAGAAAATACAAGAATTATAAAGACTAAAACCAGCATTTTAAATGTCCAAAGGTGTAATAAAAAAAAACAAAAATAATAGGTATAATAATGATATTCATAAGACATCAATACAAATATCAAAACATTTATATAATATAATAATTATAAGTTGAAAAATGAAAAATACTCTATTATGGATATCGACAAATTAGATTAGAATTCTCGCAATTCCTTAATAATCATTGAGCGGCTATCTGAGCTTGTTTGCTTGCAGAAGGAGGAAAATGGTGCGAGATTAGCTTTTGAAGAATGAAATAGTTGATATCTTCGTTGTCTCCGACATTGAGGATTTTCTTAAGTTTTTCATCAGGAAGGATGAAGCGCTTGTTTTCTGGCTTATTAAGATTGTTTTCCTTAACATAAGTATTAATAAATCGAGTAATATCAGTGCGGGATTTCTCAGTTCCGTGGGGAAGTCCGATAAAATCACAGAGCTCGTCAGAAATCTTGTTAGGCTTAGCGAAGCCAGACGGAGAGTTCTTAGCATTCTGACGTTTCTTTTGCGCTTTTTCAATAATTTTTTGCTGCTTATCATATTCCTTGCTCAATACTTTTAGTAGAGCTTGAACTTCCTTGAAGCTTGTAAAAAGAGTATTGACCTTCTCGATGATAGTACTTACGAGATTGTCTTTAACCGGAGTTCCGTCGGCATTTACTGGAACAGTCTCTGAATCTACAGCATCCGGCGTTGAAGCGAGAACTGCGGCCGCGGTAGTTACAGCAGTTTTAGGAGCCTTTACTTCTTTGGCTGCGAGGGTCTTATCATCAGCAACTTTGCCCGTTGCTACAACGCCTTTTTTAGGAAGTTGTTTTAGATCAACTGGGGGTACTACAGATGGTGTAGTTGAAGTAGGTTGAGTAGGTTTTTTCGGTAGCGCCATTATTAATTCAGTTTATGAATACATATATTATTATATGTTTATATCATTTTATAACATCAGAATTATATTTTATTTATAATAGTTAAATAATGAAAATAAAACGCATAGGTACGTATATTACGGGTTTCAAATATTATAAAAACGATATAGAAATATCTGATGGCGTTTTATTGGAAAAAATTAAGAAAATGAAAATACCTCCAGCCTACGACAATGTTACAATAATAAACAATAAGAAAATATTAGCATATGGGTATGATAGTAAGAATAGAAAACAGGTTATATATAATCCAAAATATATTAAAGAACAGAATGATAAAAAATACGATAAGATTGAAGATTTCAGTAAGTATTTTTTAAAAATAAAGAAATGTATTGCGAAAGACATAAGGTCTTCTGACGAAAAAACGAAGATTATAGCTATGATAATAACCCTTATATTATCTTGCGGATTTAGAATAGGAAATAAGAAATATGAGAAGGAGAATAATTCACATGGTATCACTACTTTAAAGTTCTCTCATATAAGTATTTGCGATAACGGAAGTAACGGAGGTAGCCAATGCGGTATAGCATTTGATTTTATAGGTAAAAAAGGTGTTAGAAATAAATCAGTATGTAACAATAAACATATATATCAATATTTATCAAAAAAATACGAAGATATTAAAAGCAAATCTGATATAGTAGATGCATATATATTTGCATGTAACGATGTCTGTATTAATTCGGTTGATGTGAATAATTATTTGGCGAATAAACTCGGAGTTAATATTACAACCAAAGATTTGAGAACATGGAATGCTAATAATTTATTTACTAAATTCTTTAATAAATCGGTAGATAGCAGAGATTGCAAGAATCCTATTAAAATGGCTATAGAGCTAACTGCGATACAATTACATAATACTCCCGCTGTATGCAAGAATAGCTATATTGATCCTAAAATAATTGAATTGGCACAGAATAAAATTTTACATAAAAATTGACTTTTATATTATTATATAATAATAAGATATATAATTAATTAATAGTTATGGATATTGATATTGTTAATGCGAACATTGAAGAAATGTTGGTTTATCGAGGTGATGATGTGACTATCTTTAAAGAACACTTGTTATCTATGAATAAGGAAGATTTCGAAACTGATAGAAACGTAATAGATATTCAAACGTCTAATACATCAGTTATCTATGCGCTTACTAAAAAGTTGAGAAAAATGATAATTGATGACCTTAAAGAAAAAATAAAGGACACCAACAATATCCAAGAATTTACAGGAAAATATGGTTCAAAGAAAAATGTTATAATCGTATTCAACAACGAATCTATATCAACGGCTGTAAAATCTCTTCTAAATAAATACGATAAAATTTTTCAGAAAAGTGGAGGACAATTGCAATATTTCACGCTACAACAGCTCATGTTTAATCCTACAAAACATGTGTATGTCCCTACACACACCAAACTTACCGATGAAGAAGTTAAGGAATTTATGAAAGAGTATATGGCGAGAACAAAGATGCATATGCATGTTATTTTGCAAAGTGATCCAATTGCTAAATGGATCGGATTGAAACATGGCGATATCGTGAAAATAAATAGATATAATGAAAATAGCGGGGAATCATTTTCTTATAGGTCTTGTATCTAAAAATATAATATATTATAAAATAATAGAGTATTTAAATAATTAATGTCCTCCGTAATAACTACTGGGGAAGATCAAGATTATAAGACACTACATATAAAACTCAAAAATTTATCTTCGATTATTAAGAAAACAGCAATTTCGTCTTTATATAATAAAGTGGTCGATAATTCAGATTCAGACAAGGTTAATATTAAAAAATTCTTCGAAACAGGATTTAATACTATATTTCCTTCTTTTGAAGAGAGTACTCCAGAGACAAGTTATGATATCGGAAAACAATATGTAATCTCGGGCTCTACACAGACAGCAAGTGATCAAGACTTAGAATATCATAATGTTAAAAATAAAATTTGTAAACACACCTTAACAAATTGTATAAATTTAAAAATAGACCAAACAACTGCCGATGCAGCTGGCGCAGCTGGCGCGACAGGTGTTAATAATTCAAATACCATACTGACTGCGCTGTCTTCAGGTAGCAGTAAACAACACCTTCTTTTTTACAATAATTTAACAGGTTCCTCGGCAGGAAAAAATAATACGCAAAACTTCGACGAAAAGATTTGTAAAAATATATATTATACCATTTTTTTACTTGATGTATATATTAAAATAGTAGAGGCATTAATAAGTAGCAACATAGATGGTATGGGTAATGAAGATATTTGGAATAATAAGGTAATAGAAATTACAGGCGATACATCGGGTAACGTAAAATACAGTGATGCGATTCACGAAGATTATAAAATGCTTTTAGAACATCGAGATTTAGTAAAAACTTCAGGTGACGCAGCAACTTTCCGAAATTATAATGATATACATATTTTGTACAATAAATTAAACGATGGAGATGCAGAAAATAAACCTGTTGGAAAATGGGTTACTAACAACGATAAAACTAAAGAACCATCGAAAGGCATATACTTATATTTGGGAGATGAATTTAAAGATATTTCTACATATCAATATTTTAGGAGTAAATATACTCCTGCAGCCGAACCAGTAACGTCAAGTATTAAGCCTCGAGAAGTAACTAATCGCAATTATACTTTTATAAGAAATTCAAACAATTTAGCTAATTTTAGCATAAGCCAAGGTAATAAATACATATACAAGGAGTTTTCTTTTTCCAATGAAGCTTCTGGCGAATTTACGGATACTAAAAAACCTTACCAAGTATACATAAGAATGTTCCTTATAATGATCAGAAATATTAAATTTCATAATTTAAAACAGACATTACATTACTTATTAATTTACTTAAAATGTTTAAAATCTACTCTATTAACTTCTATACGTTCAATTAACATTTATTTTAATTTAGTATGGTCTCTTACAAATTGTTTAGCATTGAATTACCCATCTTATAAAGATAATTCTTCTTATAATTTTATTAAATATATTTCTTCGAATACCGAAACTTTAACTCCTCAAACCCCGTATAATTCTCTGCCCTCTAATTATTTTAAAAATTCCTATGTATATGGAATAAAAGATAAGAGTACTACATCGACTTCCGAATCATTTAAGACAATTCTAAATAATATCGATAATAATATATATAATCACATATATAATTTAAATGTTTCAATACCTCTTACAGTAACAAACTTGGATAAATATGGATATAATAATGATGGCCTATTATATACTAAATTTAGATATGAAAGTGCTTCGAAAAAAATATCTTATCATTCAACGGCCGACTTAGAAAGTCTCCCTATAACTGATACATTTATAGAATTAAAAAATAACAGATCTTTTCCCGATAAATATATATTAATAATTCCGAATAAGAATATTCGCGCATTAATTAGTGCTATAGAAGTTAATAATACAAATGATAGATTTATAGATATAACTATAAGTAGCACAACAGATTTAGAAGGAGGTAATCCTGATATAGGCGCCGCAGGAGCTTTAGCTTCCTTAACTAATGGCGATAATAATACCTCTGTATATGTGATACCCAAAACCACATTTGATATTGAAAAAAATATATTTAATCTCAAAAATAATATAAATAGAATAGATGAGAATATAAATAGCAATAAAACCAAGATTTTAAACAACTCTTCGCTATATGAATCTCATAAAGCTAAGAATAAATTGCTATACGATCAATTAATCGCTTATCTTGTTATAATTTCATTTGTAACATTTATATTATTAATTGTAAACGTCGCAAATGTTAATATGGCCGAATTAAAGCTTATATCTTTGATGTGTTTCGGTGTTATAGTATTATTGGTATCAGTCTATTATATTATTAATACAATATATATAGACGAGAATTACGTAGAAACTTTTGCTGTAGTAAAAAATCAAGATATATTTAGCGATATCTGTAGTGATTGTAAAAATCCCAACGTCGGTGCCGCAGATAATGCGCAAGAAAATAATGATAAATATAAAACCCAAAAGAAGATTAAGGTAGACAATATATTAAAAAGTAATGCTGTATTGCTAAGCTCTTATATTGATTTAGGTTTGTTATATACAGATTCCCAAACACTATATAATAAAGAGGTTGAAATAGAATCTTTAGAAAAGAATAGACACGACGCTAAAAATTATGCTAACTATGTTCTTGAACACAAAAAGGATGATGCACATTTAAATATAGATGTTGTAAAATACGAAAATGCTAATTATACGGTATACTTGCGGTCTATAATATTACTCGCTTTAATAATAATAGGATCATATACAATCAATCTATATACTAATAACAATTTTGTTGGTATCATAGCATTAATTGCCATAATTCTTTTAATAGTATTGTTTACATATTATATAATAAATATCAATAGAACTGTCCGAACTATTTCTTCTAATTACTATTGGGGAAGAGAATTCCCGAAATCCTATGAACGATTTTCTAACACCTTAAAAAATAAAAAATAGATTCGTTACTTCATTACTTCGTTATTTCATTACTTCGTTATTTCATTACTTCGTTACTTCGTTATTATTTTTTCATATATTTCATAAAAATACTTATGAATAAATCTATATATTATTTTAATGGCAAAAATTGAAGAGAGCGAGGAGTCTACCGAAGAGTATGACGATAATGGCGATACTGAGTATATCGTAGAATCCGAAGAAGATACAGAGGATATAGAAGATGCTTCTGACGATGCTTCTGAAGAAGATACAGAAGATATAGATGATATAGCTAAGAAGCTTGTATATGATAACAATATCTATGATGAGTATGGAAGAAAAGTTCGCGAAAGCAAAGCGAGTAAAGCGAGCAAAGTAAACGAAGTAAACGAAGTAAACGAAGTAAACGACGTAGGTACAGTAAATAATATCATAAATAATTATAATAATTTTAATAAATTACAAGATGAATATGATGAAAAAAATGATAATATGGTATATCTTATTTTGAATCCTAAAAAAAATATTAGAAACATCCCTTCTGTAAATCTTAAAAAACATCCTATAAATAAAAAAGTCTATAAATTCTATAACAGATACAATAGCAACGAGAAGAAGTATTTTGATATTTTGCCTGAATCTGATAAAATGAATTTAGTAAATATCGAAGAGCAGATAGATAGTAGTTCTATTTTTACTGACGTACCTATTCGTTTCAAGATACTTAATTCAAGCATTAATACACATACAAAAAAAAATATTGTGAGCAAAATTGAAAATTTCAATAAAATGAACAGCTATTCTTCAGAATATAACAAAATGAGCGCATGGTTATTATCGTTAAATAATATACCATTTAATAAATTCTATGAGATACCTATTAGCATTACAGACGGTCACGAAAAGATATCTGGTTTTCTAAATAATATCAGAACACTAATGGACGATACAATTTTCGGACACAAAGATGCTAAAGAACAAATAATACGAATTTTAGCCCAACTAATATCTTTTCCCAAAGCATCAGGGTATATTATAGGAATTCAAGGAAGTGCCGGAGTCGGAAAAACTAAACTTATTAAAGAGGGTATTTGTAATGCTCTAAATTACCCAAATGCATTTATATCTCTTAGTGGCACAGACGATTCTTCCTTTCTCAAGGGGCATTCTTATACATACGAAGGGTCTTCCTATGGAAAAATATGCGAGACATTGATGAAGACAGGAATTATGAATCCTCTTATATTATTCGACGAATTAGATAAGGTTTCTAATACATACAAAGGTCAAGAAATTATCAATACATTAATTCATATTACAGATCCAGTCCAGAATGATAAATTTAATGATAGGTATTTTGAAGAAATAGATTTTGATATATCGCGGTCGATGATTATATTCACATACAACGACGATTCATTGATCAATCCAATCTTAAGAGACCGAATGATAGTTATAAATGTTAATGGTTACAATATCGAAGAAAAGATAATATTGGCAAGAGATTACATTATACCCGAAATATTAAAGCAGTACAATTTTAATAAAGGGGACATTCTGTTTACAGAGGATTTAATAAAGCATATAATTAATGATATCGAAACAGAGGATGGAGTCCGCAATTTAAAGCGAGCAATTAATGATATAGTTTCGTGGATTAATATGATGTTATATGTTCCTAGAGATTCTATTAAAATATCATTGCCATTTAGTGCATCTAAAACATTCTATGATACATATTGTAAAAAAAAGAATATTATATCTTGTAATAAATTTAATAGTTTATATTTATAATTTTTTATATATTTAATAATAGAGCATTGATATATGAGCTATATAGACCTTGATACTTTTGTATTTTTTGGATGTTGGAATAATATTGATTGCGAATATAAATATTTATATCGCGATATAGTATTACAAAGTATTAAATTACTTGAAACAGAGACTAATAATGTATTTATTGCGGGAGATAACTGGTATAATTTGTTAGTTAAAAATAGCGCGGATTTAGAGAATATAATTACAAAGGAAATAAAGAGCGGTAAGCCCGTTGAAATAACACATTATTTAACTCCGATATTAATTTCGGGTTACTATACATTATATAATATGAATAAGAATATTTACATATGCGTAGGTAATCACGATGAAGCCGAAGATGAACAGGAAGATATTGACCCAGTAATACAGAAAGGCCTCAAAAAGAACTGTATGATTGAAACGCAGAAATATTATTTAAAAAATATTAACAATTCTATTAAGGCGAATCCTATAGATAACAAAAATTATATAGATTATTCAGAGGAAGATGTTTTAACATATCCTGCAATTCAATTTATACATAACGATAAACCACCGAGCTTAGAGCAATTGAATCAATTAGCTCAATTGGAAGAAGAGTATACGCTAGAATTAGAAAAAAAACATGAAAATATGAATGAAATTAAATTATACTCAGGAGATCATATTGAGATTGTCGATAATAATGAAGCTGCTTATATTGTTGTGATAATAAATACAAATATATTGAGTTTAGAATATATATATAGAGTAGCCATGAGAATTGAGAGAAAACTCAGCGAATACGATAACGATACTATGGGTACTATGGATACTATGGGTACTAAAGCATCTAAAGGAAAACCTGCGAAAAAACAGCTATTTGTTATGGGTCACATACCATTATTTAGCGATAAAAAAAACCAGCTTAATAAAAATAAAGAGATGAGTGAAGATATATTAGAAGCACTCTATGATATGTTAGTAAAATACAATTCTATTTATTTGTGCGCAGATACACATAATTTTAATATTATGAAGATAACTAATCAGCAAAATTCAAAAAGTCTTATACAGATAACTTGCGGGACAGGAGGAGCAAAACCAGATCTAATAGAAGAAAAAATTGGGTTAGACTACTTATCTAATCCGACACCAATTAAAAATTATTATATATATTATAACTCAATAAATTCATATGGGTACTGTAGCATATCAATTAAACAAAAAGAGATAGTTGTTGTATATAATAAAATAATAGATGCCTTAAAACAAAAAGAAGAGACGCAAGAAATGCATTATTCCAAATACATATATATTATTGAAAACAACGAATTATCTCATTTTACAGTTAGAGAGAATAGAGAACTGTTTAAAAATATTGAAGAAAATATTGAAAAAATAGCAAATGTTTCAAAATTACACCGCGATATATATTGTGCCGAAGATTATATGAATATGAATCATGTTATTAAGAGCGAGAAAAACGCCACAGACAAACAGGTAATCTGTTTCAACAAAGCATATAAGAAGGAAAAGAAAAATAAAAAGAAATAGACCATATAATCTAAAGATATATGAAAAATTATAATATAATATTAATATAAATATGCTGTACCAATATCTTCAACTATTTCTATTATTTGTAATTTTTATAATATTTATATCGTTAATTATTTATTATATTATATATTATTCGTTTGATATTACTAATACTTACAGTAACATTTATTACATGTCTGCAAACGAGACTTCCGCGTTTTTAAAAAAAGACAATGACTACTATATATCGGGTTTATCGACTTATGATTTATATGCAAGAGATACGTCTTCGACTATAAAATATTTAGCAGATATACAGACACTTGCTACTTCTTTTACTGATAAAGATATTGAGCTTTTAAATAATTGTACAAGTATAGCAGATTATTTACTACGTAATATAAAGATAAATAATATAAAAGATATTGCATACGCAAAATTTATAAATTTCAAAGAAATTGCAAATATCAAATGGGTTTTTTCTAAAACCGAAAGCAACGGAAAACTAAGTTACGAAAGCGGATTACCGCATACACGGAAAAACATAATATTTTTATCAGACAAGGTATTGATAAACGACGAGGACGAATTGATTAAAGTATTAATACACGAAAAGATACATATATACCAGCGCAACAATAGTGATTTATTCAAATCTATAATAATCAATATGGGATATGTTGAGGTTACCGAAGATATGATTGCTAATAATTCGGAATTAATAAGACAGATTAAATATAAACGATCAAACCCAGATATAAACAAGAAACTTTATAAAAACACTGCTACTAATAAAATACTAATATGCTTTTATAAAAGTGATAAGCCGTCTAGTATAAGTGATGTTTCAGGAAATTATTATGAAGAACATCCTTATGAAAAAATAGCATACGAACTATCTGAATATATTTATAATATAAATAAAATTGAAAAATATAAGAACATATAAGAAGATAAAATAATATTTACAGTAAGTATATAAATGGACGAAGTTGTTAAACAAGCTCCCGATGGAATGAATTATGAAGATATTGAATTAATATTTAATAATAACAATAAGGATGTATTGAAGACACTTATTGAACTATGGAAAATTCAAGAAAAAATTATTAAAAATATATCAGAATCTCAATGTAGGTGGGAAGGTATAAGAGATATATGCGATTCGCACGATAACGAGATGCAAAAAAAAATAAACGAATGTAAAAAGAACCTTATCGATTAATCTATTAAAGAGACTATTGTCGATTATCGCAATAGATTGTTGATATGGCTTATTTCTGTTTTATAATCTTCAGACGGAGTTTCTAAGATTATAAGAGGTATCTTTTTTTTCGTTAGATTGTGTATAAAATTATTCATATCATCGATAGGTATTTGTCCGTCTAACATTATTGAATGGCGATCTTTTAAGTCGCCCTTTTTAACTAAGCTATTATTGAGATGAATAGCAATAACATCGCTACTATTTTTTTTAAATAGAATATTATATGCTTCTATCAATTCATAACCCAATGCCCATGTATGTGCGGTATCAAAGCATATTCCTAAATATTTTTGCTGTTCCTTTGAAAAGCCATTATAAAAGTCTATGAAATCATTTAAATCTGTTAGTAATTCAGTACCTTGCCCAGCGGGAGTTTCAATAATTAATTTGGTTTTCATTTTTTTATTTCCCATCTCCTTGACTATATAATCGATAGCTATTTTCATATTTTCTAATCCTTTTTCTGGAGTTGAACCAACATATTTTCCCACATGCAATACAACACCTACGGCACTCATCATATCTGCAATTATTAACTGATTTAATAGCAGTTTAATCCAATAACAATCTTCGAGTAACATGGTTCTCTTGCATTCCATAGCATCCTTTGCTATATTTATAGTATAAGGAGCATGTATTATTAGCTTGAACTTTTCTTCCTTTAAATATTTTTGTATAGATGGAGCTATCTTGATATAACTTTCCATATTTGTAATTGTATTGCTTCGCGGATTAGATACGAATATTTGTAAAGCATTTCCCCCGTTATTTTTGATATTATTCATAGTCTCAATAATACCACGATCATCGCGGTTTATATGCGCACCTACATATATCTGTTTAATCATCTTAATATTTTATCAACTTATATTATAATATCAATTTTTAGTTTGATATCATAAAACTATTAACAACAATACAATGTTTTGAGAGAAGAGCAGATTGAACAATAATTAATGTTACAGATAAGATGAGAGAATCTTATGAAAAAAGTAACGTAAAATATTTTACAAACAAGGAGTGTGAAAAATTTATTAAGATTAAACTAAAGCATATGATAATAATTAAAAAACTAATTATTTTATAGAACTTATTTTATCATTCTTTTTACTTCTACTGATTATTAAGAATAATAGATTTGTTATAATTTTATATTTTTACACCTTTGGACATTTAAAATGCCGAATTTAGTCTTTATAATTCTTGTATTTTCTTACCTTATTTTTATTAATATATTTGGGTTGTCTATTATATGTTCCTTTTAATATTTTCTTATAGTAGCCTTCTGGTATCGTTTTTATTACCTCTTTGATATTATTATTTAAGTCTTCGTATAATAATCCTTTTTTCTTTTGTAATTTAGATTTTAGAAGACTAAAAAACATTTCTATAATGTTGATATGATACTGAATAAATCAAATTATTATTCTTATGTTTATTAATTCCTTAACTCTTATGTTTCTATGGGAACTTGCATTATCTAAAATGATAACCTTGTTTTTATATTTATTAGTAATAAACCTTTCTAAAAATACTAATAACCTATCACCATCTATACCACCTTTATTATATAATTCATAACCTTCAACCCCATTTATTGAAATAGCAAAAACACCTGTATATTTTTTGAAAACTTCTTGAAATAAAAAATTATGATATCGCTATATTCTTACTTCATCGCTTATAGTCTTACTACATTTCGTCAGAATAGTAGTCGCTATCCTCTTCGGTAATTGCATCATAGTCGTAATATTCGTCACTATCATAATTATACGACATAGTTTCGTCGTCATCAATATCTTCATTAAAATAAATAACATTGCTAATATCGTCATTTAATTCTTTCTTTCTTTGAATATTATTATAATTATTATAATATTCATATTTTTTATTAATATTAGTATAATGACTGTTGATATCGCAATTTTCATTTTCAATTTTTTCACTAAGTTCATAGCTAAGATAATCTCTTCGGGCTTTTGTAAAGAAGCTTTTAGGAGGATCTAATGATTTATTGAATGGATCTGTTACACAATTATAATATTCGTTCTCTAAACTTTTTCTATCATAATCTTTATTATCTCCATAAAAATCTATATAGTTACTAATAACAGACTGCATTCTCTTCCTTTTAATATCATCAAGGTCACATTTGCATACCATAAGATACTTTGTATATCCATCGTACAATTCTTTAATATTATAGATTAAAGAGCTCGTATCCTTTACTGTATTATCAGCGTTTAAAATATTAGCAAAATCAACGAAAGAATAATACTTCATATTAATAATAATACTTCATATTAATATTATGTTATATCAATTTTTATTTTTTAGCAGCATGCTTAGTCGCTAAATAATTTTGCAAATATTCTATTGATTTGCTCGTTAATTTTGTCGGTATCCACGTTTTGCGAATGTTTATATTCGACATACAAGGTTTTTATAGTTTCTTCTCTATTGCTATCGAGATCATATCTAATAATAATCGATAGTCGATTAGATATCTTATACTCTTTAATAGTATATTCGCAAATATTATCAATATCGTTTGTGCAAGGGAATGTATAGTTGGGTTGCTTATCTTGTTTTGAAGAGATAACCAGAATATTATCTATAATATCCAACTCTTTTTTAATCTTGGTATACACATATTGATTATCATTTGATAATTCATAAGTATATACTCTTTCTTTATTAAAATATGATTTGTATTTTTCAGTACGACTTTTCTTATAGATATTATCGACCATTTTATCTATCTTGTCGCTTATCATAACATTAATAGTATTTTCAGTCTTACTATTTATTATGTACAGTTCTATCGTATTAATATTTACATCATTTGATATATATTTTCCGATATCTATACGCGTATACATTATTATATAAATATATATATCTATAATGTATATATCATTTTTTTAGGATTTATATATAAAAAATTGATAGAACTATATAAATATATTTTAAGGTAATTATGAGTATAGAATATAAACTATATGATTTAAATGAAGAAATCGAAAAATACTCAAATAAAGATACGAACATTCCTGATGAACAAAAGAATTTATATAATAAACATAAGGTTCGCGAAGATTTTTGTAATCTATTGCAAAATACTTTGCATATTTCTACATTAGAAGCTACTGACTTGGAGATAGGAGTTTTCAATTGCACTATAGACTATTCTATTTCTAACAAGATCCAGTTATCATGGAAATGTCTCTTGTTCATAGATACGTATATTAATATTGCTCGGAGCATCTACTCCAATCTCAAATCAGATAGCTATGTAGGAAATACAGAGCTGTTGAAAAGAATGGTCGAATACAAGGAATTTAACCCACATATGCTTCCGTATATGCAGAGTCACAATATATTCCCTGAAAGATGGAAAAGTATTATTGATAAAAATAATTTGCGTATTAAAGAGGCCTATGAATTTAATATTGTAGCTATGTCTGATATGATTACTTGTATGAGATGTAAAAGTAAAAAGGTAAGTTATTATGAATTACAAACGAGGTCAGGAGATGAAGCATCCACTTTATTCATGGAATGTCTAATCTGTGGCAAGAAATGGAAACAATAGGCCATCGGTATTAGACTCTTTATGCGTTTATATCTATTATGTAGTCAAAACATTCTGTTAATATATAATAAGCTATTCCTATATATATTTTATTTTCGTCGTTATCTACCAATTCAATGATATTATTGTAATATCTTTTATTTAATATGTAATGCTGTATGGCGTTCTGAATTCCGTAATTATATATAATATCTTCAATATTATTTTTTTCATATATTGGAAGAAGAATATGGTCTAATATATATTTGTTAGTATTATTAATTAAATATATTCTATCTTCGTGTTTAATATCTTTGATTTTGCTATAGATACATTCTGCGATTAAATTATTAGAGTCTTTTAATATTATTTTATACTTATATTGCATTATATTAATAATATGTTTACTCTTTTTTTTATATATAAAAATAAAAATTGATTCGGTTCTTATGATTATATACTATCCAATATCTTAAAATGTCTACTAATTCTACTACCGATAATACCCCTGTCTTCAAAAATGTAGTAGATTCAATTCCCATCATGTATTCGACTAATTACACTAATGTAAGCTGTACTGTTAGCGTTGGTAAAGGAAAGGACGTGGCTATCTATGAAAACAAGCAAGACCGTACAAACTTTAAGGAAAAATACCCAATCGAAGTATTCCAATTAGGAGATAAGGAAGGATATGTTGTTATTGCAGAGGAAGGCCCTATTGTATTTCGAATTGAAAATCCGGATATTTATAAAAAGGGAGCTGTGGATGAAGAATTCAGTTTGGGATTTGCAATTGATACAGTAGAACCCGTATATAGCTCGGAATCACAGTACAATCCCAACAATTATAAGAGGGATGGTGTAGTCTGCGCAATCCCTATTTCAAAAACAAATGAATATTGCAAGTATGACTATGATCAGAACTTGAAAGCAAGTTATCAACTAACTACGTCAAAGGTAATTGACCCTTCTTATGAATTGACTGAAGAAGATATTAAGCTTGGTATGGAAAGAACATCAAGTGCTACTGGTGTATTCTATCTAACCTTTATGGTTCTAAGTAGAACAAAACTTCCCGTAGCTACTTATAGATCTTACGATAGTTACGATGAAGATTTAACTCGTAGTACTACACGAAGCTCTACACGTGGAACTACGCGTGGAACTACTCGAGGTATGCAAGCAGAACCTTCTAATAATATGCAACGTGTCGAAAGTACAGCAGCGAGAGTAGGATATGGTAATGCTGCTTATTCAGCTTCTGTAAATACCGACTTTAAATATGCAGAAAATACTGTTAGATATGTTCTTCCTATCCGTGTAAGAATTAGGAAGGATTCTGAATTGAGCAATATCAATTGCTCAAAAACTCTCGATGGAGCATTGCATAATAATAAACTCATGCAAACAGCCGCTATTCCTTATTACGATTAACATAGGTGATAGCTGTGTGATGTAAGAATGTATATTATATATATATTATTTTTTACTTATTTTTTCATCTATGGTGTCCATTGATATCAATATAATGGATATACAGCCGAGCATTATACCAATGATGCTTTGGTATGATAGTTTAATATTTTTTTCATAATAGATAACAAATAATAATATAAATATTATTTCGAGAGCTACAAATACCCTAAAGTATGCTGGATTTGGACATGTTTTTATGATATAATATCCGAGTAGTATTACAAAAAATAGTACTATAGAATAGATGTAATACTTTGGTTTACTAATTTCTCCAGAAATATAATTTATTTTGTTAAATGATAGTATATATAATATACTCAATATTCCCACAATTATGTTTGTTATGATAGGAAATACATTACTTGGAGTATCATCATAACGCAAAAATAAAATTAATCCTGCAACTATTATGCTATGTATTACTGATAAATATATCCATTCCATTATCTGTATATTTGTATATCTATATATAGTACGCATTTATAATTCTAATTCTAATTCAACCATTTTTCCAAAAGTCTTCTGTAGTAATAAATAGCATTCCCATTCTATTTGCGGTAGTTTCATCTGTCTTTCTATCTCCTACGAAGATGCATTTCGAGGGATTTAATTTTAGAGTTTCTACAAAGTTGATCACTTGGCCTACCTGAGGTTTTCTACAATAGCAACTTAATGGAAAAGCGCTATGGGGACAATAAGAAATAGCAAACTCTTTTTCATTTAACCCCAGCATTTCGCGAGTCTTATTCATACATTCTATGACCTGATTTTCGCTAACAACTCCCTTTGAAATACCAGACTGATTACTTATTCCAAGTAGTTTATATTTATTTTTTTGAAGAGCTTTCAATTTTTTCCTCTGTTCTTCCAGAGGTATAAATTTTATTGGTTCTACTTCTTCTGGAATTATAGGATATTTATGCTTAAGATGTTCCGTATCTCGCAAAGTTCCGTCTATATCGAAAAATACCGCCTTATTTCTATATCTTCTACCATCCCATTTAACAGATGGGGCCTGTATAGTTATTACTTTTTCAAATCCCTCATCTAATTTCGGAATCTCTATTTTTTTTCGCATAGAGAACAAGGTAGCTGGCGGAAATACATTAGGGTCTTTATGAGCCTCTGTATTTTTCTCGGCTTTTCCAGTCATATATAACTGCTTATATCTATCAAACATCCTATGTAATGTTTTTACCTGACTATCTTCAATTGTATTTGCAATATAATGAGCTTCTATGGGAACATTTACACTATGAGCCAATTTAATAAAAGGTTTTCTTGTATCTGCTGTAATATTTGTATTATCAATAATTATACAATAATTATTTTTAGATTCTAAAAGTTCATTCAATTTCGGTAAAATATCCGCAATTGCACCACCTAACGTATCGCGCGATAATATAATGCCGTTTTTAGAATATTTCTTTAACAATTTTTTAGAATATGTAGATTTACCAGATGCAGGGAATCCTACAATAACTATGATCCTCTTTCCTTTCGCACAGTTTTTATTCTGGACTTTACAATCCATAATAATAATTAGAATTTATCTTACTATAAATAATCATTTTTTATATTCTATATTCTTTAATAGTACAACATTATACTATGTAAAAGAGACAAAAAAGACAAAGTAATCCATTCTATTGTAGATATATTATATAAAATGAATATATAGATAAAATATTGCAAAATTTAATAAATAGAAGATTTCATATGCAAATATGGTATCGTTACATTCTTTTACCAGAAGAGCAAATAATATTATCTGAATGAATAAGAGAAATAATAAAATATAGCAGGTTTTATTGCAGCATATTACGAACATAAAAAGTAGTATAGATAGAAATGCTATGCAAGAAAATATATAGTGAAGTGTATGCCCTTCATTGAAATATATTAGACCATATATGGAGAGTAATAATATACTTATTGTTATTAGAGAATATATATTGTCTCTTTTGCGTTCATATAATATTATTGCTATACCCATCAATAACATAAAAAACAATATTATATATTTTGCTTTTTCGTTTGATATTATACTCGAGATACTGTTGTTATTATTGTAATAAGCAGATATGTAAATAATAGGAAATAGATATATAATAAGTGCAGTAAGCAACAATATATTTTTATTGACCATTTATACTATAATAATAATTATAATAATTGTTGATTTAAGATTATTATATTTATTATTAAATATAAGGCGAATATAATGACTACAATTTATAATCCTATATTTATAAAAAACTACAATATTTATGATATATTCTATAATGATAGAGGAAATATAATTATAATTAAGCCAGGGCATTGCAAAATAAATAATATTAGAATGTATATTAATGATATACTTTTAAATTTTCAAGTAGAAATTTGTTCCCATGGTCATGCACATATTTATTATTTATATAATGAAACCTTTGTATATGATGAAAATAAAACATATGATATAATAATAGACGATGAGAATGTAACAACGAAAATTAATAATTATCCTAAATTTGAAAATGAAATAATAATGTCTACTATTGTTAAAAATGAAGATAAATATATATTGCAATGGATACAATATCATAATAAGCTTGGTATAACAAGATTTATTATTTATGATAATTCTACAGATAATACTTTACATACATTATTAAGTAAAAATATTACTAATAATATATTTATCGTAATTAACTGGCAATATGAACATATATTTCAACAAACGCAACAAAACCATTCTATACATGCTTTCAATAAATCTAAATATATTGGATTATTTGATATAGATGAATATATTAATTTGCAAGAACCATATATTCAAATAGATAATTTTTTATCAGATATTATAAAGATTGATGATGTAAATATAGATGCTATTGGAGGATTTCAACTATTAAATAAACTATTTTTTAATCCAAATAATTTACCAGATGATAATTATAATTTTTTACAAATATATAATTGCGATACTATTTCATTATCTGGGCGCGCTAAGTGTTTTGTAATACCTAAAAATGTAAAAACATTTTCTGTTCATGTTATAACTAATGGATTACCTATAAAATATATAGGTGAAAATTATGCATATTTTAATCATTATTTTTTTCTAAATAAAACAGATAGAGGGTTTGATAATACTTCTTTAATTGATAAAAGTATTACGCGATTAACTAAATTATTTAATTTACATTAAATTAGGTGTTGTAAGTAACAATATATTTTTTACTTTAATAATAATAAAAATTGATTTAAGATTATAAAAATATTATTTATATAACAGAATGGCCAGTGTAAATACTACTAATATTAAGCAGACTCTGCATATTACCTCGGATATTTATAATATTATTATGAAAAATCAGGTACTTATTAGTAATTATAACAGACAGAATCTAAACTCTACATATCGTAAAGCTCTTCCTAAAAATAAGAATTTCGAAGATGTAATTAAGCAGAATATGAGAAATATTAAGAAGATGCAATTCTTCTGTAGTAACTTCTGTGGCGGTAATATCGATGAATGCACGTGTATGCATCGAGTAGTTTGAATAACCCCTATCCATACCTCGATATCTCCATATCTCGATATCTCCATATCTATTTATCGATATTGAGCTTTTTATGAACAGTTTCTATGGCTCCTTCAATCCATGCTTGTCTATCACTATATGCCTCTCCTAATATGTATATGTTTTTAGAGATAAAGAGGTCATCTATATTTTTTTGTATTTTTTTTGAATCAACTCCTATTTTCCAAAGATGATCCCCAGCTTCCCAGTAATGCATCGTAATCCATTCAGGATCTTTTATGTTTTTTTCGGGAAACATCTCATTTAATATTTTTGTTAGATATTTCATAATATCCTTATCATTTTTAAAGTTATTCCAAAAATCAGCATTATAGCTATCACTATAGCTTATTTGTATCAAGCCGCTTTCATAATCTATAGGAATTATGAACTGTATTTTATTTTGCACAAGTGTCTTAGGCATGTTCTTAAACCATACGTCCTTATATCTCGCATATATACGTAGAAGTTTTCCATCAGTAACTGTATTGAATAAATGCTCGTATTGTGTAAAATATGCAATATCCATATAATCCTTTCTTTTTATTGTTAAATAGAGCTTCGAGTAATTATATTTAACCCTATTTACAATAATATATTTGTTGGCTTCATATACATCCTCGAGAGTTGACGATAGCTTTATAGTAATCCCAGCATTTTCAATATATTTACATAGAGAATCGCTTAATATGCTTATTCCATCGCGTAAAACGTAAAAGTCATTGTTTTTTATATCAAAGTCTTTTCGTAATGTTAGTAATCCGTTATATGCATTCATATCATACATTTCCGCGATATAACCAAGAGAGGTTTTTAATAGCTCTACTTCATTTGTTGGTAATATTAGAGAGAAGTAATTGTGCAAATTATAATTATTAAGATCATATTTATTAAGATTAACCTTATTCCCAATAGCATATCTCCACAAGTCATTTAGGCTTTTATATTGAGATTTATAATGTTTCAATAACTGCTGTTCATTCATTAATTTGCCGTCAACAAAATAATTGTTGTTTTTATTGATATTTATGATCTGATCTTCAAGATGAAAGTCCTTTATTAATTTCATAACATATTTGTGCTTCTTTCCCAATCTTCCTGCTCCTGCCGAGTATTTATATCCACGGTTTTCATGTGTATATATGCGCCCTCCTATTCTATCGGATTTTTCAAAGATGATAATATCAGTAGCTTGTACTCCTTGAGATAACAGTTTATAAGCGAGATATAGCCCAGTTATACCTGCACCGATTATCAAATGCTTCATTATATACCTTTTATATTTCCAAAATAATTTTATTATTCTCAACTTCTAAAAACGAGTACATAATTTATTTTTCTCTCAACTTTTAAAAACTTTTTGAAATTTCTAAAATTTTTTCAATTATGTACTCGTTTTTAGAAGTCCATTATCTTGAATATATTAAGGCTACTGCATTTTTCCTCATTTTCCGTTCATACTCATCGCTAATCTCTTTTAATTTATTAGTATTACTTGATAAATCATCATATTCATATGATTTCCCTGATCTTCTTATAATTGTAGTATAATGCCCCGAGTGTATTGTTGAGCCCTTGTGTAATATTATAGAACGTAATTTTAACTCCTTCTTATCATCTCTAACCTTTATTGTATCTGGATATATGATTGATGTATTTAATTTTTCTGTTCCTGTATTTCTATATAGCTCAATTATTAGTATACCATTAGTCTTATAAATCTCATAGATTTTTTCATAATATTTAACAAGTTTTCCCTTAGAATTCTTATAATAATTACGAGCATCTAATTCATATTTATCTTGTCTCATAGGTATTACCGAAGATATATTAAGAGCTTTAGCGCCTATTAGATAATGCGATGATACCTCAACTATCATATTTTTAATATATTTATTAGTACCTTCTTTAACTTTAACGTTGCTTTTGAAATCAAATATTTTATCTAAAAAAGTTAGTAATTCAAATACATCTATTTGCTTCGTAATCCAATTATCAGAATTATTAAAAAATATTTGGCCTCCCGAATTATCCTTAACAAGCTCATTATAGTATTTTTCTAAATACTTTCTGATACAAGAACAATTATTTGTTTCTATAGCTTCATTCTTATTGATATGTCTATATATTTTATGTAATTCTTTTTGTATTTTTGAAGCATATCTGGGAACTAATTTATTTGCAAAAAATGCATTATATATCACTCGGCTCTTGAAATGAAAGAGAGCTACTAAAAGACTATCAATGTAACAACTGTTATGCTCGTTAACAATGGCGATATTATAGTTTTGATTACGAATCTTTTTTCCAATTATACCATTGATATTCACACATCTATTTGTAGGTAGATTTAGTATTTTTAGAGGCGGGCATTCTTTCATGGCCATTGTCTATTATTATCATATAAATAATTACTAAAATATATATATTAACAAGCAATGTTTTATAAAAACGAAATAGGATATATTACAATGTTAAAAGACGCCTTGAGCGGGGAATCTAAACTCACGAGAAATGGAGAAGTCTTATCGCAATTTGGATATATGATTCAATTTGAAGATATTTCAAAAGCATTTCCTTTGTTAACTACTAAAAAAGTATTCTTCAGAGGGATTGTAGAAGAACTACTATGGTTTCTTAGAGGTTCTACAGATGCAAATGAATTAAAAAATAAATATGTTAATATATGGAATGGAAATTCTTCTCGCGAATACTTAGATAGCATTGGTTTAAACAATTATCGTGAAGGAGAACTCGGGCCAGTTTACGGATGGCAGTGGCGTAAATTTGGGAAAAAATACGGAGATCACAGTGCCTGCGATGGCCATATGGGAACAGATCAATTAAAAACAATTTTAACAGAATTGCTCAAGGATAATAATAGCAGAAGAGCTGTATTATCTGCGTGGAATCCGGAAGATCTTAATAAAATGGCTTTACCCCCTTGCCATATTCTATATATTTTTAATAAAACAAGTACTGGTCTATGTTGTCTATTAACAATGCGAAGCTCAGATTTGTTTTTGGGCCTGCCTTTTAATATTGCAAGTTGCGCTTTGCTAACTATTATAATATCACATGTTCTACATATTAACGCTTCTAAAATGAGCATATCTATATCTGATGCTCATATATATATGGAACATGTTGAACAAGTAAAGACTCAAATTGAATTAGAAATATACGATTCTCCAAATCTTATTATTAAAAAACCTGCTCCGTCATTAGATTCTTCTATAGAAGAAAAAATTGAATGGATAGAAGGGCTATCATATAATGATTTTGAACTTGTTAATTATAAGTCTCATAAAAGCTTGAGTGCGCTAATGAAATAAAAATTGATCGTGGAAATATATACTTCATATATTCTTGAGCAATGAATACTTTAGCAAACCTCAATAAATTTAGGGTAGAGATGCTGAAAGAACACCTCGCACACTCTATGGTTAACCACGAAAATGAAATTATGAAGGAGACAACTCTAAAAAATGCTCATGTATATTGTGTATTAAATAGTGTTTCTGCACAGCAATACGGGCCCCTGCTTGAAAAATATATTCGTATCAGAAATAATTTTATAAAAAATGTTGCATCAGCTTGTAATGGCGATTGTTCAAAGGATGATAAGAATGCTGAGATAAAAGCATCTATAGGTGGCGCAAGACATAACAAGTTTAACTGGGTCCAGTTACGTATTTCTCACGATATTCATTATTATATCTTAACTGCATATAATCTTACAAGTAAAAATGTAGATAATCAAGGAGAATTATACGTCTTTACTGTACCCAAATATGATATGTTAACTATTATTTCAATGTATGGAGGATATGCCCATGGTACGATTAAGGAACATGGACCTATTACAATTTCCGATTTGCAAGATGAAAAAAATAAAAAAGAATATTCTTTAAGGCCTACAATTGGAGATAAGTGTTGGATAGATATCATGAAATTTAGAATAACCGATGATCAGCTCTGACGATCAGCTCTGACGATCAGCTCCGAATACAACTTAACAAGTTCTCCTCGACCTATTGAATTCTGCCTCGCAGTATTCTGGCTTAGAGAATAATCTAATAGGCCAAATCTCTCGATCAATAAAGATATACTTATTTTTGACTTAATCCAATGCCAACTTTTTGGACTTAATTTATCAAGACCAGTATTTACTATAGTTCCGCACTTTCCTCCATATGCTAATATTGCAAAATCAGCTCCTTTGGGCGGAGTAGGTTGTCCTCTTGTATCTAAGGGGCCATATGGTAAGAATTCCCAGTCATCGTGTTTATTAGATAGCCTTATAATATCTCGAGGCTCTTCTTTTTTTTCCCATATTTGAAAACAGCACTTGGCTTGCATTGGAGGACTAAAAGAACACGGTTCTAAAGGGATATCATCATCATATACTAAATGAAACATCCTATTTAGTCTATTTTGAATACTAACACGCCTAAATGTTTTAGGTATAATAAAAGCTATTACAGAAGCCCATTCTGCTGAATGATTAAAGAACTTTACGGCCATTGAACTTATTCTTCCAAAAGGAGGATTGCCTATTACAAGGATATTTCTATTCCCAATGGACGGATGTGGAGACAGGGGTTGATGCGAAGGTGGAGACAAAGACGGACAATAATCAAAGAAATTCATCTCTATAATATCTGGGTGTTCTGGTGAAATATCAATTCCTATCTTTTTATCTGTAGGAATTTGCAATAAGAAGCTCCCATTCCCAGCACTTGGTTCAACTACTAAATCCCAATTATCCCAATTATATTTTGAACCTATTGTATTAATACAATTCAATGAGATAGCATGAATAGTATAGAATTTATCCATACCTTCTTTACGGACTTGTTTAGTATCAGACATATATATACTTAATCCTATATACATATATAGTCAATTTTTCTAAATTATACTTTAGCAGATTTGAGTAATCGCCTTCCATTTATTGAATTTTTCATCAAATTCACATGAAAATTTAATAAAGGTTATTGCATTTTTATCTCTAAATGCAGTTCTCAACAGTTTACTATCTTTCATTGTTTGAACCAATGCTATCCCGAGAGGTTTATCATTAGTATTCTCTGTTTCATATATGTTATAAATATCTGGTTCAAGAGTTTTCATTAGATACAACACTTTATGACCTTCACTTAGTTTTTGATGACCTTCGGAACCGTTAGAACCGTTGGGACCATGGACTTCTTTTGTGATATTTATAGAAGGTTGTTGTGATATCTCAGAATCAATCGTCTTAAATTCAGTGATATCCTTCGTTTTCCTTATAACATCTACGACACTCGAGTCGTCAAAGTTATATAACTTAGGTTTATATTTCAAATCATAAGGCCATATATAGATACCTCTGCATGTATAATTGAGATTTTTAGTAAGTAATTGAAGCTCTTCAATTGATTCCTTATACATATTATAGTAACATTTGACCTTATAGTTACATACGTCAATTGTACTATCAGGCGTATATTGTTTATCGAGCATATTATATATAATTTCAAGTCTCTGTGGCAATGTTTTATTGCTTAAATATTTCCCTTCATAACATATAATATCATTTATTAAGAAAGTCCATGTATCATCCTTGCATTTAACTAATTCTCCGTCAAGAAGAGTATTTTTAAATAACTTTTTATCAAAAAGTCCTCTTCCAAAAATAATTCTTGGTCTCTGATAACCAGGGTGTATTTTCTTATCTATATAATACATCGTTTCAACATCATTATATAGAGTAAAATAAAGATAGTATCTATTACCATTAGAACGTAAATTCATCAAATGATTAGTAGTCACTATATCAACATTTGATTTATCTAAGTTATGATGATGGCGCTGGAGAATTTTAATTTTATATAGAGTATTTAAATCATCTAAAATAGTATCCTTATGGTCATTACTTTTAATATTCAAAGCGATTCTGTTTGAAAAACTAATGATACCTTGCATTTTAAATACTATTATAATTATAAGTATATATCATTTTTTTAAATATGTGTGTTTTTTAATTTTTAATCTTTTATTTTGATAATCTCTACAACGCTTACCCAACATCCGTTAGAAAAACCCCATAAATCTCAATGCAAAAAATATAGATTACGCATCGTATATTATAGATATATTTTATGAAATAAAGCGAATATCTATAGTTGTTTTGTACACATTTAGAATATATTCCAATAACATCTCTATATCATAATTTATTATATTTTTCCTATCTCCATAGATCATCTTGTATACATTTTTTGCATCGTGTATATTATTTTTTAATAATATATCGTTAATATGAGAGATCTTTAACTTCGAAATAATATCCCTGATATGTTCCTTGACTGTAAAGTATGCATTCTTATATCTATCACAAAATATGTTCGAGTCTGTCGAAACATTCTTATGATAATACGAAAGATTCATTATTCTTTTATGCATACTTTTACTAACAAACTTCTTTCTTTTTTTTAAGTTAGAATTTGTAGAAACAGTAACATATATATCGTAATAGCTATATTTAGTAAATGTAATAATGAGCATCTGGATATCTGCAGGAATCTCGTGAAAATAATTATCTACAAACAGCATGTTAGATACAGTATAAAAAATTGATTATACACAATCAATTTTTTATACTTACAGTATATATCTTCCTCATATTTCAACAAATTTTAATACATATGATTTCAATATAATATTAGTATATAGTTCCTTCTCATAAGAGCCATAATCTTCTAAATAATCTATGCACAATATATCGCGGATATAATTTATAGAATAGTGTTTAATAAATTTATTTATATGAGATACCAGAGAATTCTGTAATTTTTCTACATAATTAGATATCACACCACTATAGCGTTCAATAACCTTTTTATTTCTATTATTGATATACTCTATATTATGTATCGTGAAAACAAATTTGTACATATGCCTGTTTAATTTTTTAGAGATAACTAATTTATCAAAATTTAAAATATGTTTTTCGCATTTTATTACTATTTTACAATATGTTTTCTGCGATAAAACCATTATATCCAATTGAATATCATGAGGCAACTCATGCAAATAATTTTGAGAAAATAATCTCTTGTCATTAATGCAATTACTTTCGTTACTCTTATATCATCGGTGATATCATATATCATAATATTCGAGAGGCGCTCATTGAATATATCGTATACATCATCATAATCTATTTTCGAAGATACTTTCTATTGTTTTTTGCAAATCAGTATGTGAAAAATATACTATACTAAATAATCATTTTTTTTAAATTTTTAGATATTTTTTGAGACATATTTGAATTTTAGACTATATGTACTAAATATAATTTCTGTAAATAATGCTTTTTCATAAGAGCCTTTTTCTTCCCTCATAACAGTATGATATAATTCTGGATATCTTGGTATATATATCTTACACATATCGGTCTCATCATCGGTAAACGCATCGTCGTCTACATCATCTTCATAGCCAAACATGATTTCTTGAAGATCACTCGTTTTACATTTAGCAATAAGATTAGAAATATAGTTTTACTTTTGCATTAGTTTTTTTAATAGTAAATTAAGCAGTATTGAACTCATATGTAAAGTTCATTATTTTTCATGCAATTAATTATCTATAGACTCGTCGGCTAAATCAGCAAAGAAGCAGCTAACAATAACGCGAATATTATTCATATCTTACACCTTTGGACATTTAAAATGCCGATTTTAGTCTTTGTAATTCTTGTATTTTCTTATCTTATTTTTCTTAATATATTTGGTTTGTCTATTATATGTTCCATTTAATATTTTATTATAGTAGGCTTCTGGTATTGTTTTTATTACCTCCTTAATATTATTATTTAAGTCTTCGTAATATAATCCTTGTTTCTTTTGTAATTTAGATTTTAGAAGACTAAAAAACATTTGTATAATGTTGATATGGAACTGAATAAATCAACTTATTATTTTTATTTATTAATTCCTTAACTCTTATGTTTCTATGAGAACTTGCATTATCTAAAATGATAACCTTGTTTTTATATTTATTAGTAATAAACCTTTCTAAAAATATTAATAACCTATCACTATCTATACCACCTTTATTATATAATTCATAACCGATTAGGCCTTTTATTGAAATAGCAAAAACACCTGTATATTTTTTGAAAACTTCTTGTGAATTAGTTTTAATAACGCATATTTTACCTACTTCATTATAGCAATGATGTCTTAATTGTAAAGAGTTAATACTTGTTTCATCTATGCAAATAATGTCGTCAATATTATAATTTTTTATTTCATTATAAAAATGTTCAAAAAGAATAAATATGAGTTTAATTATATGATTAGAACTGATGGTATTTCTGTTAGTATTTTATTTATTAGAACAGACAATCAAGGGATGCCTTTAAAATATTATAATCCTAATAATAAACCAATAGATAATACAAAATATATTGAAAAAGAAATTATCACAGATGAATTAAGAAGTAAAAAGATAGTATGTGTAGATCCAGGTTGTAGTGATTTAATTTATTGTGGTAGCAAAGATGATGATGGTAATTTAGAAACATTTAGATATACTCAAAATCAAAGAAGATTAGAAACAAGAACAAAAAAATATAATAAAATTATTGAAGAAGTTAATAATACAACCTTTATAAATGGTAAGAATATTAAAGAAATTGAGAGCGTTTTAAGTAGTCATAATAAAAGAACTTGTAATTATGAAAAGTTCAAGAATTACTTTATTGAAAAAAATAAATTGAACCTATTGTTATTTTCTCATTATGAAAAGACTTTTTTTAGAAAGTTCAAATTAAACACGTATATCAATACACAAAAAAGTGAGAGTAAAATGATAAAAAACTTTACTAAAAAGTTTGGAGATCCTAATGATGTATTGTTTATAATGGGTGATTATGATAAAGGTAGTAGTAATATATGTGGGATAGAACCAACAATTTGTAAAAAGTTTAGAAGAATATTTAAGAATGCTGGATTTAGAACCTATTTAGTAAATGAATTTAGGACATCTAAAATATGTAATTGTTGCAATTGCGAAATATCACCATTTATGATAAGACAAAGTCATAAACCAAATGATATCAAAGTTAATAAAAAAATAACTATTAATGGATTACTTTCTCATCAAGAGGATAAGCAGAAATGCGAGATAATTCATAATAGAGATAAAAACGCTGTTAAAAATATGTTAAATATTGTAAAGAGTATATTTACAATAGGAAGAAGACCCGACATATTTACGAGAATTCATACATAGTCCACGCTATGTACTAACCAAATTTTTACAACCTTTAGATATTTTTAGCTGTTAAATCGGCATTTTAAATGTCCAAAGGTGTAAAAAGACACCAAATACCGAATTATTATTATTAATATCATTTTTTTATATAATAATAATAAATTATCATTACCTTTATTTCTTAGATTTTCCTATCATCCTCTCAATTTTGAGTAACAGAGCGTATAATTAGAAAAAATAAATTATAGGCTCATCTACTAATTTTTTTCTAAGCATTTAATAGAATAACTTATACACACCAATGTCTTCAGGAGTGCTGCATAGATTAATAGAAAAAAAAGGTAAGCAATTATCTAAATTTTTAGGAATAGATTCTGTGCCAAGTACTCAGTTAATTGCTGATATGCAAGCAAGAATTAACAATCCTATCTTTAAGCTCAGTATGACCGATTATGAAGATATGTGTGGTAACAAGATGATGACTAAAATGATGTCTAAAGTTATAGGTTGTGAAGAGAAACAGCTCAAAAAGTTCTGTAAATATATCAATGTCTTTGCAGAGAATATCAAGTCATCTCCAAAATCCATCAAGAATAAAATGAAGGTAACAAAAAGCATTAATGCATCAAAAAGAAAAGGAAGCCTACATGTATTACCAGATGATATCCTTGAAAAAATAGTAGAGAAATACAAGACAATTTTTAAAATAAAATATAAACTAAAAGACTGGATACCAAAATATAAATTAAATTGGGATTATTTACATTTCCAAAATCATTCTATAGAATTATTAAAAGAAAATCCAACTAAAATAAATTGGCGTTTGTTATCCGGAAATCCAAGTGCTATAAAATTATTAAAGACTAAAATTAACGAAGAAAATGAAATATCCGAAGATGATTATAACGATTTAGATAAATCTAAAAAAATATATTGGCCATATTTATCATTAAATCCAAATCCAGAAGCTATAGAATTGTTAAAAGCTAATCTTGATAAAATAGATTGGTATAATTTATCAAAAAATCCAAATTCAGAAGCAATAGAATTATTAAAAAAATATCCTGAAAAAATAGATTGGAGTGAATTATCAGACAATCCAAGTCCAGAAGCAATAAAATTATTAAAAGCAAATCTTTATAAAATACATTGGAGTGTCTTATCAGAAAATCCAAGCGCTATAGAATTATTAAAAGAAAATCAAGATAAAATAGATTGGGATGTATTATCTGCAAATCCCAACGCTATAGAATTATTAAAAGAAAATCAAGATAAAATAGATTGGGATGTATTATCTACAAATCCCAAAGCTATAGAATTATTAAAAGAAAATCAAGATAAAATAGGTTGGGATTGGTTTAATTTATCAGCAAATCCAAGTGCAATAGAATTATTAAATGCAAATCCTGATGAAATAAATTGGTATGGTTTATCTTTAAATCCAAATCCAGAAGCAATTGAATTATTAAAAGAAAATCAAGATAAAATAGATTGGTATAGATTATCAGAAAATCCAAGTGCAATAGAATTATTAAAAGAAAATCAAGATAAAATAGAATGGAATGCTTTATCATCAAACCCAGCAATTTTCGATGAAATATTAGAATAATTATTTTAATTTTCTAAGTATTTAATAGAATAACTTATACACACAAATGTCTTCTGATGTACTCCGAAGATTAACTGAGAAGAAAGGTAAGCAATTATCTAAATTTTTGGGAATAGATTCTGTACCCAGTACTCAGCTAATTGCTAATATGCAATCAAGAATTAACAATCCTATCTTTAAGCTCAGTATGACCGATTATGAAGATATGTGTGGTAACAAGATGATGACTAAAATGATGTCTAAAGTTATAGGTTGTGAAGAGAAACAGCTCAAAAAGTTCTGTAAATATATCAATGTCTTTGCAGAGAATGTCGAGTCGTCTCCAAAATCTATCAAGAACAAAATGAAGGTAACAAACAGCATTAATGCATCAATGCGGAAAGGAAGCCTATCTGTATTACCAGATGATATCCTTGAAAAAATAGTAAATAAATACAAGACCATTTTCAAAATAAAATATAAACTAAAAGATTGGATACCTCCCAAGAAATTAGATTGGCATTATTTATCAAGAAATCCAAATGCCATAGAATTATTAAAAGAAAATCCTAAAAAAATAGATTGGGAAATGTTATCTAAAAACCCAAATCCAAAAGCATTAGAATTATTAAAAGCCAATCTTGATAAAATAAATTGGGAATGGTTATCAAGAAATCCAAATCCAGAAGCAATTGAATTATTAAAAGAAAATCAAGATAAAATAGATTGGGAATTTTTATCAAGAAATACAAATCCAGAAGCAATAGAATTGTTAAAAGAAAATCGAGATAAAATAGATTGGACTTGGTTATCTAAAAACCCAATCCCGGAAGCTATAGAATTATTAAAATCAAATCGTGGTAAAATAGATTGGGATTATTTATCAATAAATCCAAATGACGAAGCTATAGAATTATTAAAAGCAAATCGAGATAAAATAAATTGGCATTGGTTATCTAAAAACACAAATCCAAAAGCATTAGAATTATTAAAAGCCAATCGTGGTAAAATAGATTGGGAATTGTTATCAAGAAATACAAATGACGAAGCAATAGAATTATTAAAAAAAAATCCCAAAAAAATAGATTGGTATTGGTTATCTGCAAATTCAAATCCAAATGCTATAGAATTATTAAATAAAAATCAAGATAAAATAATTTGGTATATGCTATCAATAAATCCAAACGCTATAAAATTATTAGAAGCAAATCGTGAAAAAATAGATTGGAATGAATTATCAAGAAATACAAATCCAGAAGCAATAGAATTATTAAAAGCTAATCCTGATAAAATAAATTGGTTTTGGTTATCAGGAAACCCAGCAATTTTCGATGAAATATTAGAATAATTATTTTTATTTTCTAAGTATTTAATAGAATAACTTATACACACAAATGTCTTCTGATGTACTCCGAAGATTAACTGAGAAGAAAGGTAAGCAATTATCTAAATTTTTGGGAATAGATTCTGTGCCCAGTACTCAGCTAATTGCTAATATGCAATCAAGAATTAACAATCCTATCTTTAAGCTCAGTATGACCGATTATGAAGATATGTGTGGTAACAAGATGATGACTAAAATGATGTCTAAAGTTATAGGTTGTGAAGAGAAACAGCTCAAAAAGTTCTGTAAATATATCAATGTCTTTGCGGAGAATGTCGAGTCGTCTCCAAAATCTATCAAGAACAAAATGAAGGTAACAAACAGCATTAATGCATCAATGCGGAAAGGAAGCCTGTCTGTATTACCAGATGATATCCTTGAAAAAATAGTAAAAAAATATAAGACAATTTTCAAAATAAGATATAAACTAAAAGACTGGATACCTCCTAATAAATTAGATTGGCATTATTTATCAAGAAATCCAAATGCCATAGAATTATTAAAAACAAACCCATATGAAATAGATTGGCAATTTTTATCTGGAAATCCAAATCCAGCTGCTATAGAATTATTAAAGGCAAATCAAAAAAAAATATATTGGGATGAATTATCTTCAAATACAAATTCAGAAGCTATAAAATTATTAAAAGCAAATCGCGATAATATATATTGGAAAAGTTTATCAGAAAATTCAAATCCAGAAGCTATAAAATTATTAAAAGCAAATCAAGATAATATAGATTGGATTATGTTATCTGCAAATTCAAATCCAGAAGCTATAAAATTATTAAAAGCAAATCAAGAAAAAATAGATTGGGAATTATTATCGAAAAATAGAAATCCAGCCGCAATAGAATTATTAAAAGCAAATCTTGATGAAATAGATTGGTGGTATTTATCAAGCAATCCAAATGACGAAGCAATAGAATTATTAAAAGAAAATCCCAATAAAATAAATTGGATGTCTTTATCTGGAAATCCAAATCCAGCTGCTATAGAATTATTAAAAGATAATCCTGATAAAATAGAATGGGATGTCTTATCAGAAAATATAAATCCAGCTGCTATAGAATTATTAAGAGAAAATCTCGATAATATAGATTGGATTTCTTTATCAAATAATCCAAATCCAGCAGCTATAGAATTATTAAAAGCAAATCAAGGAAAAATAAATTGGCATATGTTATCATTCAATCCAAATGCAATAGATTTATTAAAAGAACATAAGACTAAAATAAATTGGGATGGATTATCACAAAATCCAAATCCAGAAGCAATTAAATTATTAAAAGAAAATCAAACTAAAATAAATTGGAAATGGTTATCAAAAAACCC
>Ga0315905_10000357_pt1 | contig 50366 bp, 40 predicted proteins | sample LakEriMetagenome_5_FD_203522 | JGI IMG/M metagenome (GOLD analysis project Ga0315905, IMG submission 203522) | Freshwater fungal communities from buoy surface, Lake Erie, Ohio, United States - Buoy 4 MA121 | ecosystem: Environmental > Aquatic > Freshwater > Lake | place: USA: Lake Erie, Ohio...
AAAGCCGGTGATCAGGAAAGATCATCGTGATCTAACAACCCTGCCCCCACCGGAACTTTCGGAGAAAGTTCCCTGCCCCTGAAATCAAAAGGCAGGGAACGATCTCCGAGCGTTCCGGTGGAGGGCGGATGCGATTCATCCTGTCGTGAACTACCTTCATCCTGCGGCCACGTTCGCAAACAAAGCGGGTAGAGCAGGAAAGATCATCGTGATCTAACAACCCTGCCCTTGAAATTCCCTGTTTTTGCCTTACTCCAACAGCACCCGTCGTGCGGAGCCCTGATTGAAGCGGCGGTTGATTTCTAACAGGTCCTTGTAATTGCCAGTGGGGACGATGACCGGTTCGGTGTGGAGATCGAGTTTGTAATGCAGCATCGTTTTGCCTTTTTCTTGAGCGGCGCTCGATTGAAAGCGCACGTTGCCAAAATTTCCGGGGCCGTTCCAGTCGAGAGATTCCGGTTGTATCACTGGCTTGAGTCCGCCGGGTGCGGTGATGATCCATTCGCAAGTGCTGATGCTTTCGATGTCGATCAGCAGTGCTCGTTCACGATAGCTGCTATTTGCTGACACGAGTTGTTGCGGCACGGCGGGAAGATCGAAATAAAATCCTTTGGCGGTTTTCACACCGTAATGTTCCACTTTGAGTGAATAGCGCAGAGTTCCGGGGTAATCGAAGTTGGTTTCCATGTCGCCTATGGCTACGGCGTTCTGGGCAATATCGCTGACGAGGGCTTGGAAATGCCGATTGCGCTCCTCAGGAGTCATTTCGCTGTATTTCTCGACGAAGTCGGCATGTGCCGTTCCGTGGTAGCGTTTGCAGAAGCTAATCAACGCAGTGCCCTCGGCATCGAATGCAAGTTCGATACGGGCGTCGTCATGATCTTTCCGATCCGCCGGGGCGGCCCAAGTGAATGAGTGACCGTCGAGCGTTAATCCCGGTTGCTCGTCGAGGAACGTCGCACCGAGCGGGGCATACTGGTTGATCAGGTCGAGCGGTAACCAGGTGTTGGTTCCAGGCTGCTTGACTCGGCAAATCAGCGAACCGAAATAGCCGTTGCTGGGGATATCAAGATTGCGTTTGCGCAGGGATGCTTCGTTCGTACCGTTGGCCGCAAGCGCCAGTTCGGATGCGAATCCCGCACTCTTGAGCAGAGTGAAAAGCAGGATCGCTTGGTCGGCGCTGTGGCCATAGCCGTCAACAAGTGTTGTGTCGGCGGCCGTGAACGCGAGGTCGAGCGGCAGCGAAGAAAAACCTGGTGCGGTCGGACGGATCTGGCGGGCCACGAAGTCGCGGATGGCGGTGATCTTCTCTGTGGTGGAGGATTTTCCGACGATGAGTTCCGCGGCTTTTGCGGCAGTGGCATTTTGCTTCTCGGTGAGAGGTGTTACTTTTTTGCCAACTTGAATGGCGTAGTCGGCCCAGACCCCGGTGCTCATCGCGAAATCTGGTGCATCCACCCAAGCCGGTGGGGCTGCATTTTCGCGGATCTGCGGCTTGATGTCATTCCAATGAAAACGGATTCTACGGCGACCGTCTTTTGTTTCCTTGCTCAGGTTTTCGTTAGGTGGCAGGTCCGTCACCAGGGTTGGATTGATTGATTCCGGAAAGTCGTAGCTGAACTCAACGTGCTTCACGGCATCGCCGCTGGCGACAGCATAACCGCTGCTGAACATCGACTGATCTTCGATCTGGCGTTTGACTGCATATTCGATAAGCGCGCCGATCTCGACACCGGGCAGCGAGACGACCAGGGTTTTCGCGCCGGGGTAACGGGGAGCGCTGGCCACCCATGCGGCGTCGAAGGTGTTTATCTCCTCGGGTTTAATTTTGCGAACGGTGCCGTCCTTTTGTGTGACTTGCGCGTATTCTAGTTCTACACTTTCCCACGCGGGATTGAAATCCAATTTCAGTTCACTGTTCGATTTTTTTCCGCCGTAGGTGAGAATTCTCTTTTTCACTTCCTGCCGTGTTGACCAATGGCTCGCGTCTGTCATGATCATCGCGTAGCGCGAGTCGATGATCTCGACATCCGCCGAGGCGGCGGGCGACGGGTCGATGACCGCCTTGCGTGCGAACACCGGTTGCTGGCGGGCGTTGATCTGGAGTTTCGCCATCGCCCGCTTGAGCAGAAGATAATCGGCGGGGGCGATTTCCGGTGACTTGAGCTGCAGGTCCAGCGAGGAATGCAGCGTGTTGTTTTCGACGCGGATCGTCTGCGCGGTGCTGAAGTCCTTGTGCTCGGTGTTTTTGTAATCCGGTAGTGAAAGAGGTTTCGTCAGCGAGGGCGGCAGCGATATTTCCAGGTCCTCGTGCACGCCGCAGGTGTATTCGGTGTTGAGAGGATAAACGCGTTTATCGAGATCGAGTGAACTGCTGATGACCCTCATCACGAGGCCGAAACTGTAGCCTGCGAAGGGGAGATCGAGCTGTGCGGCATCGCCTCCGGTGATGAGGATGTTCGGGGCCGACCAGTCCATCGTGATGCGGATCGTCCGGGTGGTGTCCTGCATGTTTTTGGGCAGCAGTTGGAAACGCGTCAGCGTGGCACCGGCGAGACTGGATTTCAAAACGCCCTCAAAAAACCGCTGCGCTTCGTCGGGTTTCACTTCAGAGAGCGAACCCCGGTAAGCGACATCATTGATGCCTTTCAAATCGACTACCGTGGTTCCGGCAGCACTGCCGTCATCCGCGAGTTTCACGATTGTTTTCGCAGTGCACATGTTATCCTCCACCGGCGAGACGGGCGAAGTCATCAACGTTTCACCCTCCGGGGTGGCGACGATGAAACTTTTGTTGCAAAGATACTGGGGCAGTAAATCGGCGGCGTTTTCATTGGTACTGTCCATGAGCATATAAGAGCCGTTCTTCATGCGGGCCGCGGTGATGGCGTGGTTGAAAGACGCACAGGGCACTTCCGGATCGAGTTTGTCTCCAGCCATCACTAGCACTGGAAATGCGGGTACGCCAGCCTCGTGCAGCATCACCGCGAGTAGGGCAGCTTTGTCCCGGCAAACACCGTAGCGGTTGTCGAAGGTGATGCCGACATCGTGGGGTTCGTAACCTGGTGCTCCTTTTTCAGTGGTGATTCCCATGTAGCGGATTTCCTGGCTGACAAAAGTGAAAATCGCCCGCACTTTTTCCTCCTCGGTTTGTGCCGCTGCAACCAGTGCCGAAGTCTTTGCCTTGATTGCCGGGGTGATTTTTTCCAAGTGCGGTTTGCTCAATTCGTAGTACCAGCGGCTTACTTCCTTCCAGTCGCCCAGCGTGCTGACCAGCAGGCGTTGTCCGACCCGATTGATCGACGGCATTTCCGGTTCGGCGAAAATCTGCGGCACATCCCGGGCAGTCCAGCAGTAGTGGACTTTGCTATCCTCGATTTTTTCGGTGGCGGTGACAGTACCCTTGATTTCGCTGAGCAGTGCTTTGCTCTTCAGTGGCTTGTCCGCAGGGCCGATGTATTCGCAGGTGAGTTGCACGATCGGCACGTCCGCTTCGAGAACGTTCCAATCAGCGTAACAACCGAGCATCCGCGGTTTCGATTCCCATTTCTTGACATAAAAATGAATGACGTCGCCGATCTCCACATCAGGCAGGGCCGCAAGGATGATTTTGTCGTTGGGATCGTAGATGTTCATTTCCATCTGCGAATTATCGATCTGTTCCTTGCTGATTTTTTTCGGGTCGTGGCTAACAACTTTTCCGTCGGCCTTGATGACCTCGGCGCTGAGGATTTCACAGCCGCCGTAGAAGACATTATAGAAAAATTCCTTTTCCAGCGAGGACCGCCGTCCTTCCTCGGTTAAAATTTTGATATACTCGTCGTCATGAGTGACATACGTGCCATCGGCCTGATATTCCGTTTTGACGTGTTCGGCCACAAGCACAGTTTTGGCATCGGGGTATTTTTCCTGAGTTATCCCTCTGGCCGAGGCGATCACTTTGTTGCGTAAAAGTAATGGCGAGATAGCGGTCGCCGATGACTTTGCCGACGTTTTATCGCTTTCTAACGCCCCAAGGAAATGCGGTGCCGCGAGAAAAATCAAAAGCGGCAAGAGGAAGGTGAAATATTTCATGAAATATGAGGTGAAGCCGTCCGCAAGCGAAGCCTGGAGCTGGTGTTGTTTATGTTTCTGGTGTGGATCACCGCATGAAAAATTTATGTGTTCAGCGGCGATTCCATTCCAACAGGTCGGCATATTTCACGCCGTTGCCGCCAAACAGATCCAGAGCACTGCCGACAGTTATGTCAATTTTCCCTGCGCTCAGCGCTTCTACTTTTTCAACGTCGGCGAATTCTGCAACGCCGCCGGCATAGGTGATGGGAATTCCTCCCCAAGAACCTAACAACACAACAAGTGCTTCGTCGATCCCATTGCACAGGCCCTCGACATCGGCGGCGTGGATAAGCAACTCCGCGCAGCTGTCAGAAAGGCTGTCGAGCGTCGCCTCGGTGATCTCTAACTCGGTGAGGGTCTGCCAGCGATTCATCGCCACGCGCCAACCGTCGGCGGTACGGCGACAACTGAGATCGATCACCAGTTTATCGCGTCCGACTTCGCGGATGAATGCGGCAAGTTGTGACGGCAGGAAATGACCCTCGGAATCGAATAGCGCCGAAGTGACGATCACATGACTCGCGCCAGCTTCGAGCCACGATGATGCGTTTTCCGGACTTATGCCGCCGCCGATTTGCAGGCCGCCGGGCCAAGTGTGCAGGGCTGCGATGGCTGCCTCGCGATTTCCCGGTCCCAGGCATATAACGTGTCCGCCCGGTAGTTCATCATCGCGGTATTTTTCGGCATACCAATCGGCATCGTGTGACGAAACGAAATTCTCTTGTGGGCCGGCGCCATGATCGCGCAGGCTGCCGCCGACAATTTGTTTCACCTTGCCGTTGTGAAGATCAATGCATGGTCGGAATTTAGTCATCGCCAAGGGCGAGCAAACCATTATGCTTGCGCGAGTTCCAGTACCAAATGAAACAAATCATTTTCCCGGCAGTAGGCAGCGTTGCTTTTGGCATCACCCTTGTCCTGATCTCCTGCAAGGGCAGGGAAGAAAACAGTGTCAAAGCCGAGGCCTCGGCGGAGCTACTAGTTAAGGACGGCATGGTGCGTCTGCCCGGCGGCGAGTTCATCATGGGCACATCGGGATTGCTTCAAACCGAACACGGCCCCAAGGAGTTTCCTGAGGAAAAACCGCAGCACAAGATCAGCGTCAGGGGATTCTGGATCGACCAGACCGAGCTGACCAACGAGCAATTCGCGGTTTTTGTGAACACGACCAAGTATGTGACCTATGCGGAGCGCGAAGCGAAAAAAGAGGATTTTCCCGAAGAGGCTCTTGAATCGCTGCCGCCGTTTCCCTTCAAGCAGGGTTCAATTGTTTTTGTCCCCCACTCCGGCACGGAAGGGGATGTCAACGAACCTGGTCAATACCTGAACTGGTGGAAATGGGATGCCGAAGCGAATTGGCGCATGCCGATGGGGAAAGGCAGCAACATCGACGGCAAGGAGAAATTTCCTGTGGTCTGCGTTACCTACGAGGATGCCAGTGCCTATGCTCAGTGGGCCGGCAAACGCGTGCCCACCGAAGCCGAGTGGGAATACGCTGCCCGCGGTGGTCTTGTGCAAACGATGTATTCCTGGGGCGACAAGCCGGAAGAGGACGGCAAGCATATGTGCAACAACTGGCAGGGGAAATTTCCTAATGAAAACACCGCTGCTGACGGTTTTGCGTTTTCGTCGCCCTCAAAAAGTTTCCTGCCTAACGCATTCCAGCTCTACGACATGGCTGGCAACGTATGGGAGCTTTGTTCCGATCTTTACGATCCTGATTATTTCAAAACCAGCCCGAAGGACAATCCGAAGGGGCCGGATACCTGGGTCAATCGTGAAACAGGCGAACGCTCGCAAGGCACACCGCACCATGTCACCAAGGGCGGGTCGTTTCTCTGCCATGAGTCCTACTGCCTGCGCTATCGGCCGGCGGCGCGGCAGTCGCAGGACAGCCAGTCGCCCACCAATCACACCGGGTTCCGTTGTGTGAAAGATCTCTGAGCGGGAGTGAAATTCCTCAAATGCCCCCCGTTTCGTGTTGCGGCTCGCTTCGATCTTGTGCTCGCCTTTTCCTTCGCCTTTCCCGAGGAAGTGCTCCGACCTTTTGTCGACGATGGCTTGCGGATCGATTTATTTCAAGGCCTCGGTTTCATCACCGTGGCGCTGGTGTGGACTTGTCAGCCTCGTCCCGCCGGATTTCCGCACTTCATAGGCCACAATTTTTTTCTCGCGGGTTACCGCGTGCTCACGAGTCCGAGCGATGAATTGGGTGTAAAACTGCGCGGGCCAAAAATCATCGGTGGTGTCCCATTGGATTTATGATCGATCGGATTTACTGCATTGCCGGTGATCGGGGTATTTTTGCCTTCCCAATGTTCCGAGCAATTCCCATAGTGGAGCGAGCCCAAACAACACCATGAAAAACGCCGCAAATTTTTTTCCGAAAATTTTCCTCTCTGCACTTCCACTACTCTGTCTTCCTGGCATGGGTGTGGAAACCAACGAATTTTTTGCGATGGACACCATCGCCCGCGGCAGGCCTCCGGTGGTCGTGCCGTTGTTGAAGGAACTGGGATATTCTGGACTCGGTGGCGCGGTTGGTGACGGTGAAATGGCGATTGCTTTGAAAGCCGCCGGATTGCGATACTACAACGGCTACCTGACGCTGTCGTTTGATGCGGAAAAACCGGCGCTCGATGACAAATTACGCCAGCAAATCGAGGCGATGAAAGGACACAATGCCGCATTGTGGTTGGCCGTGGACAAGGTTCGCAAGAACAACCAATCTTATCCGAATTCATCAGCCGACGCCGATGACACCGTGGTCGCCAAAGTTCGCGAAATCGCTGCTTTCGCAGAATCACGGGCGGTGAAGATCGCACTCTATCCACACACTGCAACGTGGTTGGAGAAAGTCGAGGTCGCCACGCGCATCGCCGACAAAATCAACAGTCCCGCAGTGGGAATAACCTTCAACCTCTGTCACTGGCTGAAAGTGGAAGGCAACGAAATCGATCCGATGCCGGTGCTGAAAGCAGCACTGCCGCGGTTGATGTTCCTGACCATCAACGGTGCGGATGGCGGCGACACGCGCGCCATGGGTTGGGATCGATTAATCCAACCGCTGGGACAGGGAAGTTATGATGTCGCAGCTTTTGTGAAGGGCGTTCGTGCCCTTGGCTACAAAGGCCCCGTTGGTTTCCAAGGATACGGCATTCAAACCGCGCCGCAAGAAGTGCTGAAAAAAAGCATGGAGGCCTGGAAGGGCTTCTAAACATCAAGTAGGACATTCACCGATCCGATAACGTATATTCATCGATACGAGTTCGATAACTCTCGATCGCGCGACTCCAGGAACTGTGGAGCTTTTCAAAAGGACGGGACCATACACTACGATGCATTTGCAGCATGCCTTGCGAACTATACATCACCTCGGTCAGTTCGTTTTTATCTAGCGCCTCACTGCCAGCTATTAACCATTTTTCGATCAACGACTCCTGGTAGTCGTCGCTATGGAGATCGAGCAGCGAGACATGAACTCCGTTGACATAGGGGTCCACCACCGCGGCAATCACTCCTTCGCGAAACTGTGCATTAGCGGTCAGTGCGACATCCACGGCGGTCACCGAGGCATCGGCGAGTCGCATGACATCCGGCGGATAGAGTTCCTCTGGGATCGCGAGAATCTTGTGCGCGAGCAGGGCGCGACCGTAACGAGATCGGCTGGTCCACACGGAAATAACGGGTGCAAGTAACAGCCCGGCAAGGATAGGCGACATCCAGTAGGCGTAGTCCGAGCCGATGTACCATGCCAAGACCGTCCAACCGATTCCGAGCAGCACGGTGGCGCCGTGAAAAGGAATCGCTTCGAACCACGAAGTGCCGTCGGTTTCACGCGTTTGATTGCTCCAGTTCACCGTGCGTCCAAGCACCATGCTTAGCACCATCAGCGTGTGGGTGACCATCACCGATGGCGCGAGCAGGGCGGATAAGAGCATTTCCATCAACACGCCTAAGGTCAGCGAAAACGAATTGCCAAATCCCTTGCGCAGGCGCGGATGAAAGAGCGCGCCGAGATACGCGAGAATTTTTGGGGCAAACAAGAGGCTCATCACCATGGCCGCAAGCATCATTGCCTGTTCATTCCAGCTTAAACCCAAGTGTTTTCCGAAAAAGCCCTCGTAGCTCACTGGCGTGAGATTGCTCACGCGGAAGTCCCATGCCGACCAGGTGCTGATCAGCAGAAACAAAAACCATAACGGACTGCCAAGATACGCCATAATCCCCATGAACAAATGCGCGCGACTTGGCAGCGGGAATCCGCGGGCAAACACCAGCCACATGTGTTGGAGGTTTCCCTGGCACCAGCGGCGGTCCCGCTTCAGGTGATCGATCAACGTGGGTGGCGCTTCCTCGTAAGTTCCCTCCATATCCCACGCCAGCCAGACTTCCCATCCGGCCTTGACCATCAAAGCGGCCTCGACAAAATCGTGGCTGAGGATTTTTCCACCGAACGGCTCCTTGCCCGGCAACGCGGGAAGTTCACAGAACTCCGAAAACGGCTTGACGCGGATCAACGCGTTGTGCCCCCAATAACTGCCCTGGCCGAGCTGCCAGAAATTTAGTCCGCGAATGAACATCGGACCATACAAACGCATCGCAAACTGCTGCATACGCGAGAAAACCGACTGACCACGGATCAGCTTCGGTGGTGTTTGCAAGATTCCCAGTTGCGGACTGATGTCCATGATTTGCGCCATCGAAACGATGTCGCGTCCCTCCATCAGGCTATCGGCATCCAGCACAAGCATGCCTTCATATCTTCCGCCCCAGGTCTTAACGAAATCACCGATGTTGCCCGCCTTGCGATTCTCATTGATACGGCGACGGCGATAAAAGATCCGACCAAAGGCGTTGAGTTTCCGGCTCATGTTGGTCCACGCGACCTCCTCCTCCACCCAGAGATTTAGCTTAGTGGTGTCACTAAGGATGAAGAAGTCGAACGATTCCAGCCTGCCGGTGGCCTCGATCGACCGATAGATCGCTTCGACGCGGGCACAGACCTTGATGATATCCTCGTTGTAGACCGGCATCACCACCGCATAACGGTTGGTCAATTCGCCGTTTTTTTGCTTGCATAAATCGGTGATGCGCACCGAGCGCCAGCTCCAAATCCAATCCCAGATGCCGGTGAATGCGTGAAAAGATCCGAGCACTAGCAGGCCGTTGAGCAACGCAAAAACCAGCAGCAAAAAAACATGGGAATTATTGAAGCCCAGCCGATCGAACAAATCCGCCATCCACAAAATCGCGAACAGGTTGAATAGCGAGACAAGTCCGAAAAACATGAATCGCCGCAAGTGAACCCGAAAACAACTGACCAAAGCGGGAGCGCTGGGAGGAGGAGAAATCGACAACGGTTTGTCGGATCCTATCCCCCGACCTGAATCGAGCAGAGCTTCACGAGCGGCAACAACATCCTGAAAATTGGCATCCCCGACAGTCGGCTCGTCGCCCTGATAGTCCTGCTGCTCCATAGAATCATCCCTTCCAAATCAACCAGCCAATTGCGGCGATGCATGCCAGAATCCCCCCGTAGTATATTTTCTTCATCAGCGGCCGTCGTTCTATCATCCCAAACCATTGCGCCGCACCGCTGCCCAGCGCATTCAGTTCGAGCGGTTGCGGTGTCATCGTCAACAAAGCGAACTGCGGCCCAGCAGCGAGATACGAGGAGCGCATTTTTTCCACAAACGGCTGAGGCCACGGCGACTGGGCGAGAAAAACCGGTTGCCATTTTCCAGGCATGTCTGCCAGCAATAACGCAAGTCGACCGCGAGCAGCGAGGCGATTGTCACGCAACTGCACGTCGAGCACATTGGATGTCCAGTCAGCCACCGCCTTCAAGGTTTCCTCCATCGCCAAAATCCGTGCTGCCTTTTCCGGTTCGCGAGCCTGGCGATCCGAAGCGCGAAACAGAATAGCGCGCACCATGTCAGCCACCAGCAGGCGGTTGCGAAGTTGCAGGGCGCGCAGGTAGCACTCCACGGAAATGTAAGCCTGCTCCCACTCGGCGAGTTCGATCTCGCTGAGCGGACGCAGCGGGTTCATGGCTGGATTCGATATATCCATGTTTCTGTGAGAAAATTTTCGCCTTTTTTCAGGCAGCAACGCATTTCCGTAGGACCGACATCGGCCAGCTTGCCGCCATCAGTTGCCGGCGCGAGAAGGAAACTAAGGCGCCAGCGATTGCCCTCCATTTTCTGTACGTTGCTAAACTTCACTTTGAGCTTGGTGGCTGCGTCGCCACAGATTTCGATCACAGGCGTGAGTTCTGATGGCTCCTTGATCTCGTCCAGTTTGCCGCCGCTAAACTCAACGATCATGGTGCGCTGTTCGGGCTCCCATACGTGCACACCGGTACGCGTGGCTACGACATGCCCGCCTGCCGCAGCCAGATCTTCACGCAGGGTCCAGTGCTGGCGATACTTGAATTCCAGGCGCTGCCCCGGTTGCGGCGTTTCATCCGGCACCCAAGTCGCGACAATATTGTCGTCCAACTCCCTTACCGTCGGAATTTCCATCAGCATGACTTTCCCTTTGCCCCAGTCATTCATTGGCTCGATCCAAACGGACGGACGCAAGTGATAGGAGGCCTCGCCGTCCTCGTAAGCGACAAAACGACGATCGCGCTGCGCCAGTCCGAAACCCTTGAGCTGGGTCGCTTCAAAGAAACTGAACTCCAACCGTCCACTATCATTGGTGATTGGCCGCCAGATTTTTTCCCCCGAAGCCATGTGGATCACCAGGCCATCGGAATCGTGAACCTCGGGCCGGAAATCATCGAAGCGGCGTTTGGAATTTTCACCGAACCAATACATGCTGGACAGCGGTGCCAGGCCGAAACGTTTGCAAGCTTTGCGGGGAAAAAGCACCGCGCGGACCTCGACAACCGTGTCTTCGCCGGGAATGATGGTAAAATCATACGCGCCGCTTGTTGAAGGACTGTTGAGCAGCGCGAGAAACCTCACCCGAGTGGCATCCGCATTGGGCTTGGCAAGCCAGAACTTAGTGAAGCGTGGAAACTCCTCTGGACTGCCATCCGCTCCGGTGTCGATCGCCAGTCCGCGCGCGGAAAGTCCGAAGCGCAGACTTTTTCCCAGCGCGCGCCAGTAGCTCGCCCCTTGAAAGACCGCCAGCTCATCGATCACGCCGTTGCCATGAAAATCGGTCAATAACTTGAAACCCGCATAACCGACGTTACCGTTTTCATCCCCATGTTCGCTAACGAGTTTTCCGTAGGTGAAAAAATCCTGCGAAAAACGCACCTCCTGCAGGTGGGTGTCAGTGAATTCGTTGAGCACCACCGATTCACGAAACAAATAGCCAGGATGAAAAAACTGCGCGCGAAAAGGAAGTTTGTCAGCGGACCACAATGACTTCTCCTCCTGGAATCGGATGTCGCGATATTGATCATAGGTGAGATCCTTCATCCACGACGGCATATTCATTTTTTCGGAGACATGATACTCATTTTGAGCCAACTCCAGCGCCTTGGCTTCGATCATCTCAAACTTCACTTCGCCGCGTTCCCAGGCACTTGATGAAAAGGGGAGCAGCAAGACAGCACTGGCGAACTTGGCGGAAAAATGTTTCATCGCTCTACCACAACTATGCCTTATCAGGCGAAACAGGTCAAGACATTGCACCCGTCAATGATCAAAATAACAGCAGCTTGCCAAAGCTTTCTCCGCCCAACGATGCATTTTTTCGAATGCAACTTGTGGCAATAGATTAAACTGAATAGGAAAATAGAGACCACGAATTTCCCAGATTGCACGGATAATGAATGATTTATGAATGTCATGGCAATCACCAGTTGGGTGAGCCTGAGATTTGATAGATCAGGCCCATTTTATCCGTGAAATCTTCCTCAATCCGTGAAATCCGCGGTAAAAAACGGCATTGCAACCCTTTCCATTTTCCCTTCTAGGATTAAAGGTTAGCCATCGTCGTTGGCATTGTGCCGTCGTGCGCATCAACCACTAGGAATCAGCCTTCGTCATTTGCGGTCCACCAACCGGTGGGCGCGTAGATCCGCTTGCCATCCAACGACACGCAGGATCGGTCGCATCCAGCGGTAAATTTTTTCTCCCATAATACCTTGTCGGTTTCGAGATCAAAACAGCCAAGTGCGAATGAGGTTGTGGAAAAATACAGACACCTGCTGGCGATGCTGCCGGTCAATCCACGCTGACCTTCGCCGAATGTCGCGATGTCGATCCTGCGGACAAATTTGTGGCCGTTATCGATATCGAAAACCATTAATCCTCTGCCTGACCGGCCATCGGTCTGCGCCGCGTCAGGCGACGAAACATAAAGCAGCCTCTGGATGGAATCATCCTCTGCAAAAGTGGCATTCGCTGCCAGCATGAAGTAGACGAGCAAGAAAACGTTCTTCTTGATCAAAGAAAAGAATCGCATTCAACAGATGTGACTCAAATTGCGGGCTTTGGCGACGTGAAAATTTTCGGGATCAACCATATCGCAATCAAGCCAGGGAGGTGCTCAAAGGCAGGGATTGCTGTCCCTAGCGATCTGGTGGGGGCAGGATGGTTGACGGGAAAATCATCCTTCCTGACTAACTCGCTTTGCTGGCGAACTATAGCGTGCGGCTAAGGTAGATCACGTTAGGGAGATCCGCGTCCGTCCCCCACCGGAACGCCCGGAGAGCCTTCGCTGCCTTTTGATTGCGACATTTCTTGTCAATCCTTTCCCTAGCTTGATCGCCGTGGGGTCAGCCGCCCTTCTTTTTTGCTCCTTGTTTTCTTTCTGGATACGGTTTCACGTGGGCACGTAAGGCCCATGCCTCCCAGCGGGCGGCGAGATCCACGACCTGGTCAGGCTGTGATGCCGCGAGGTTTGTTTGCTCAGTCCGGTCTTTCTTCAGGTCGTAAAGTTCCCACGCTCCGTTGCGGCCCGTGCGCACCAGTTTCATGTCGCCGACGCGCACCGCCGCATTGCCTTCGTGCTCCCAGAACAGGGCGTCACGTTCGATGGGTTTATTGGAAAAGGCCGGCACCAGACTTCGACCCTCGAGCGGAATCAATGCCTTGCCATTTCGCTCTAACAGCGGTTTCGCAGCAGCCACATCGAGACAGGTGCTCATGATGTCGATCAGGTGCGAGGGCTGATCACGCAATTCATTTTTCGCAGGGATGCCCGCGGGCCAGTGGGCGATCAACGGCGTGGCGATGCCGCCTTCATGGTTGTAGTGCTTGTATCGGCGAAACGGCGTGTTTTGCAAGAAAGCCCAGCTTTCGCCGCAGTACCACTCCGACTTGGCATCGGTGGGGTCACCATTGGTTCTCCCCTTTGGACCCGACTCCGCGTTGCCGCCGTTGTCGCTCATGAAAAGGATGAGTGTGTTGTCCAGCACGCCGCGCTTTTCAAGGCCCTGACGGAGGTCGCCGATCGCGCGATCCATGCGAGAAACCGTGGCGGCGTAGACCGCCATGAGGGAATCAAAGCGTTCCTGTTCCTGATCGCTCAAACGGTCCCAGTCCTGGATCTCCGCGGGCCGGGGAGCCATTGGCCATTGCTTGTCGACGATGCCCAACTCCAATTGTTTTGTGTGACGTTGCGCGCGCAGTTTGTCCCAGCCCTCCCGGTACTTACCACGGAATTTCGCGATCTCCTCCGCAGGTGCCTGGAGTGGGAAGTGCGGAGCGTTGTAGGCGAGATAAAGGAAAAACCGCTTCTTTGCGGCGAGCGATTCATCGATGAACTTCAATCCAAAACTCGTCCACAAGTCCGTGGCATACCAATTTTTTGGTAGCCGTTGATCATCGTTTTTCAGTGCCTCGCTATTGAGAAAAAGTTCTGCGCGCGGGCTGCCAGCAAAATAAAATCCACCTGCAGGCGCGTTCAGGCTGCGATCAAAACCGCGGTTGGCTGGAGTCACTCCGTGATTCTGGCCGACATGCCATTTTCCGGCCATCGCGGTGAAGTAGCCCGCCAGCGCGAGCCTTTCGGCCATGGTAGCGCACTCGTCATTCAGCCTGCCACGATATCCCGGCACGGCGTTATCCTCGACCATGTGCCCCACACCGGTCTGGTGAGAATAGAGGCCGGTCAGCAGCGACGCGCGCGTGGGACAACAACGACCGGTGTTGTAGAACTGGGTAAAGCGCAGGCCGTTTTTTGCCAAGTTGTCGAGATTCGGCGTGGGAATTTCCGATCCGTAACAGCCAATGTCGGAAAAGCCCATGTCATCAACGAGAATGAGCACGATGTTGGGTTTTTCCGCTGCTGACAGATTCGCTATGCCGAGCGCGAGAAGGCAGGAAAGGAATCGTTTCATGACCGTTGGGAATGATGAGCGCGGTGGCAAGCGCGATCTATTTGTTAGAGGGCAACAGCGGAGCCAGGTTTTTTCGATAGATCTCGTAGCCAGCCTCGTTGAGGTGAATTCCGTCAACGAAGGCCGCGTTATTGATCGTGCCGTCGGCTTTCAAAAAAACGCCGTAGGTATCGACGCGGGTCACGGATTCGAGCCCGGCAAGCTCCTTGTCAACCGCCGTGTTGAATTCCTCGATCAACTTCTTGTCCGTTTTGGTATTCGGCATGATTTTCAGAACAAAAACGGCAATCTTGGGGAAGCGCGCACGGATCGAATTGCAAATGCTTCGCACGTCTTTTGCGGTCCCCGCCGATGTCGCCTGCGGCTGCATCATGTCATTGGTGCCGCAAAGCAAAACCACCGCCTGTGGCGCGCAGTCAAACATATTGTTTTCCAACCTATAGAGCATACCCCGTGTCGTGTCGCCGGAGATCCCGCGATTGGCGACGGCCATGCCGGGGAACAATTTTTTCAAATCCGCCTTCTCGGTGATCGAGTCGCCGAGGAAAAAAACGGCACCTTTCTCCGCATCCCGGCTCGCCACGAAATCCTGTTGCCGCCGCTGCCAATGTTTGGAGAAACCTTTCCAGTTTGTGTTAAAATTACCAGAGCCGGGAGCGGTGCCGACATCATAAAATGGCAGTGTTTCCGCAGCACTAAGAAAAAAAACCGGCGCGAAAATAGCGACAAGGCAGCGGAGGAACATGTGGCGTCAGGGTTTGATGTTGAGCACGAAATCGACGATCGGCGCAGGATCGGGCAGGCTGTGCGGATGATGTTTGCAGCCGGGTTTGCGAATCACGGTGATCTTGCCGCCGAGGGCGAGGTAGCGTTTTTCAAGAATGTCGATGTTTTCCGCCACCGGCACCACTTCATCGGCATCGCCGATGACCGCGAGCACGGGGATCTTCGCCTTTGCCAAAGGCGCTAGATTGTCGATTGGGTTTTTATCGTATGCCATCGCCTGTTCCTCGGTGAAGCCATAAACCTTGAGCAGATTATTCCAGTCGCCTCGCGACCCGGGCCCCTTGCCCTTGCCGCCGGGCCAACTTTTGAAGTCGCACACCGGGGCATCGGCGTAGATGCCCGCGACAAACTGCGGTCGCAGCGCCGCCCAGTTGAAGGCGAACAAACCACCGCGGCTCATGCCTTCCAACACGGCTTTTTTGGACAGCCCGTGTGTTTCAGTCAGCTGCGTATGAAAGTCATCCATGCCCTTCATCGCGATCGGCGCACCGTATTGGTTTTGTAGGTCGATGTAGGCCAAGTGATATCCTTTCCCAAGCAACGCGATGTCGGCCTGCGGCTCATGACCAAAAAACTCTGTTCGCCAGATCCATGGTTTTCCGGGAGCGGCGGTCTTCGGCTTCACCAGCAGCGCAGCTTTGCCGGCAAGGGTGAAATCCAGACGCTCGTAGCCATTCCACGCCGAGATTTTCACCTCGGGTTTTACTTCTTCAGCCCACGAAGTTAATGGACCAACACATCCCCAAGCCAGCAAAAAAATCATGCGCATCATACAGAAAGAACTACGCAACATTTCTAACGATATTTCAATTGGATAAATTCCCACTAGTGGTAATGACCGTGGATTTCCTGATAGACATCCTCGGCTTTGCGGATGAGCGATTTCGCACCGATCACCACGGCTTGCTCGCTCACAGGAACTTCGCTGCGGCCATGCGAACCTCTTACTATTGAGGCATCAAGCGGAATGACTTCCAACAAGGCGCGCAGGCCGATTTTTTTCTTCAACAGAAACGCGGCGATGTCGAGCTTGGGAAACTTGATCGCGGGATCCAAGAAGAGTTCAACGGGGTCGTAGCCGGGTTTGCGGTGAATGTCGACGCTGCGTGCGAAGTCGGGCGCCCGTTGATCATCGTCCCAGAAGTAGTAAGTGAACCACGATCCCGCCGCCGCAATCGCGACCAGATCACCGGCGCGTTCGGTGGCAATGCCTTCGTTCCAGATTTCGCTGGCAGGCAGAACTTTTTCCACGCCGGGGATTTTTTCGAGCAATTCGCTCACGGCGGCGATGCGCTGCGAATCCCTCACATAAACGTGCGCGACCTGGTGATCGGCAACCGCGATGGCCTCGGATTTAAAAAGGTCGAGCCCATCGCGACCAAGTTCATCCTTAATCGACAGCAATCCAGCCTTGCGCAGCTCGCGGTTCAGATGCACCGGACGATCAACTGCAGAAATTCCATACTCCGAAACGATGAGCACGCGCACCTGGTGTTGCGCATAAAAATCGATGAGTTCACCCGCAAGAGTATCGATGTCCTGAAGTTCCCGGGTCATCTCTGTGGCACCGGGGCCGTATTTTTGTAATCCATAATCGAGGTGCGGCAAGTACACCAGACTCAGATTCGGTTGATGTTTTTCTTGAATCCAGCGCGCTGAATTCGCAATCCACTGTGAGCAGGCAATGCCTGCCGCCGGACCCCAGAAACTCGGGAAGGGAAACTCTCCAAGATCCGCTTTGATCGACTCGCGCAATCCCATCGGCTGGGTGTGGATGTCGAACGATTTTCTACCATCCGCCAGATACAATGGTCGCGGGGTAATGGATATGTCGGCTTCGGTCGCCATGTTGTACCACCAGAACAAATTGGCGCAGGTGAATCCAGGAATCTCGCGGTGCAGTTGATCCCAGATTTTTTCTCCGCGCACCAGCCGGTTGCTTTGTTTCCAGAATCGAACCTCGCACGATTCTCGGTCCAGCCAGCCGTTGGCGACGATGCCGTGCCCCGAGGCATCAATGCCAGTGAGCATGTGACTTTGCGCCGTGCAGGTCACGGCAGGAAAGGCCGGCGCGAAGGATTGTAGCCCGTTGCTTGCGGCAAAGTCGCGCAGACGCGGGGTGTTCTCGCCGAGCAGACCCGGAGAGAGTCCCACGATGTTGATGACGACTAAGGCTTGCACGGCGGGACTATCGGCTAATTTTTCGCGCGAAGCGATGGAAAAAATCGGCAACGGCTCTGAAATCATTGGCATTTTCAACGGGTATTCACTAGTGTCCGCTCATGTCGCAACCGCACATGGATGTCCGCCGCATCGCCACCCTCGCCCGCTTGGAGCTCTCCGACGAGGAGGTGATATCCTTCAGCGGAAAGCTCGACGCCATACTCGGCCACATCGAACAACTCTCCGCCCTCGATGTCACTGGGATCGAACCCACAGCCTATACGTTTCCCATCGATGCGCCGATGCGTGACGACACCCCTTGGCAAAGCCTGCCCCAGCGCGCCTTGCTGGACAACGCCCCCGACCAGGCCCAGCAGCAGGTGCGGGTACCAAAAGTTGTCACCGACGCCTGAAAATTTATGAGCCTCGCCCGTCAATCCGTCAGCGCCCTGCGCGCGCTTCTGGTCAAACGAGAAATCAAGCCCTCGGACATTCTCGACGACCTATTCGCCGAGGTTAGTTCCCGCGAAACAGACATCGGGGCCTTTCTCTCGCTGGACCCCGAGCGCATCCGAGCCGCTGCCGACCTAGCAGACCTCTCGCTACCGCTCGGTGGCATTCCAATCGCATTCAAGGACAACATCAATGTGCTTGGCGAACCATGCACCTGCGGCTCTCGTTTTCTCGCGGAAAATTACCGCTCGCCCTACGATGCCGGCGTCACCCGCCGGTTGCGCGACTCCGGCGCGGTGTTTTTCGGTCGCACTAATCTCGATGAGTTCGCGATGGGCTCGGCAACGGAAAATTCCGCTCTGCAAAAAACCAACAACCCCGCCGCTCCGGGCCACATCCCCGGCGGATCGTCGGGCGGTTCTGCCGCTGCGGTGGCAGCATCCTTTGTGCCTGCAGCACTTGGTTCCGACACCGGAGGCTCGATCCGCCAGCCCGCGTCCCATTGTGGCGTGGTCGGCATGAAACCTTCCTACGGCAGGGTCTCGCGCTATGGCCTCGTCGCTTTTGCATCCTCGCTCGACCAGATCGGCCCACTGACCCGGACCGTCGAGGATACCGCACTGATCCTGCAATGCATCGCCGGTCATGACCCCCTGGACTCCACCAGCCTGCCGGTCGAAGTGCCCGATTATTCCGTTGATTTGAAAAAAGGTGTTAGAGGATTGCGCATCGGCATTCCCCGCGAATATTTCGCCGAAGGATTGGATCCCGCAGTGCGGGCCGCAACCGAAGCCGCCATCAGACACCTGCAGGAACAGGGTGCCGAAGTGATCAACATCACCCTGCCTCACACCGAATACGCAGTCGCCACTTATTACATTATCGCCCCCGCCGAAGCATCTTCCAACCTCTCGCGTTTCGACGGTGTGCGCTACGGTCACCGTGCCTCCCAGCCTGCGGACATTCTTTCGCTCTATCAACAGTCGCGCGAGGAAGGCTTCGGGCCGGAAGTCAAACGTCGCATCATTCTTGGAACGTACGTGCTGTCGTCGGGTTATTACGATGCCTACTATAACAAGGCGCAGAAAGTCCGCACGTTGATCCGCCGCGACTTTGAAAACGCCTTCACCCAGGTCGATGCCATCGTTTCACCGGTGTCGCCCTCGCCCGCTCGCAAAATTGGCGAGTGCACAAATCCGCTGGAGGACTATCTTGCCGACGTATGCACCATCCCCGTGAACCTCGCAGGGCTACCAGCCATCTCCGTGCCGCTTCCAGTGACCGGACTGCCGATCGGACTTCAAATCATCACGCCCCACCTGCAGGAAGCACTGATGCTGCGCATCGCTCACGCGGCGGAATCCCGCTGAGCCCTCCTCATTTTTTTGCAAATTGGAGTTGCCTTATTGAGAACGATTCTCAATAATAATCACCCGACACGATGAAATCTGCCGTCACGCATGCCTTGCAAATTGCCACTCTTGCCGCCTGGGTGAGCAGCGGGATTGGTGCGGTGGTGGGATTTGCCGTGCCGCAGCCATGGATTGTTACAGCCCGGGAAAAACCCAGCGCGTTGGCAGTGCAAAGGTTCGTGGAGCTGATGGATCAGCCGGAGCAGGAGAGCCCGACGAAGTCAATTGAGCAACCTACTGTCAATCCTGAGACCATTCCTGTCATTGCGACATTATCCCCACCGCCGATGCCCGAGGTTCTCACGACAACCGATCTGCCGGAAATCCCCGAATTGCCTGCTCCCGAAATCCGCAAAACTGCGCAGAAAATCGCCTCCCGCCCGCAGCCGAATGCCGTGCCCGCAGAGAAACCCAGCGCCAAAGCTGATGCCCAGCCATCCACTAAAACCGCCGCCGCATCGGGCAACTCCCCACCTGCGGTCGCGACATCGCTTTCTTTCGGCAGCGGCGCCGGTCGTCAACCTGCACCCGCGTATCCCTTGCAGTCACGCCGCAGCAACGAGCAGGGCACGGTAGTAGTAGAATTTCTCGTCGGCACCGATGGCAAGGTGCTCAGTGCCTGGGTAAAAATACCCAGCCCGTTTCCTGCGCTCGACAACGCCACGCTGTCAACCGTGCGCAACCGCTGGTCATTCCCCGCCGGTCCGGCGCGGCGCTATCGCATCCCCATCGTTTTCCGCCTGAACTAACAAAAATAATAACCATGTTTGCACAGATTCTCGTTGAGTATTTCCACAAAGGAGGCCCGATCATGTGGCCGATGCTCGCACTTTTTTTTCTCGCCTTCACCGTGATTCTCGACCGCGCGATCTGGTGGATGCGACTTCGCAGCCGCATCAATGCCTCCCGCCAGGAGCAGGCGCGCGACGCGCTGGGCCGGGGGGAATTTGCCTCGGCATGGCAATGCTGCGCCAACGATGCCGATCCCTTTTTGGAAAACCTGAGGAATGGAATGTCGCACGCCGGCACCTCACCGCTGGCTGCCATGCAGTTGCATGCCAGTAATTTGTTAGAAAAATCGGAGGAACGACTGTGGGTGCTAAGCACGGTGATCACACTCGCTCCACTGCTCGGATTGTTAGGAACAGTAGTCGGTATCATGGGCTCGTTCCAATTCGTCGGTAACGATCAACTCGCAGTCACCAAGGTGTCCGGCGGCATCGCCGAAGCCCTGATCGCCACGGCATGCGGACTCGGCATCGCCATCCTCTGCCTGCTGCCCTTCAATTTTTTCCGCAAAAAAACCGCAATGCTGCGCGGCAAACTAGAATACTGGATCAACCACAGCGAGTTGTTGGCTGGTGCCGCAAAATCCCACGGCCATCACCTTTCCGAATTCAAGGTGCCCGCGAATTGAACCCCATCCCATGCCGGTAAAACTCTCCAGCAGCGCCGAGGGCGACGGGCACGACGAAGCCCGCATCGAGATCGTGCCGCTCATCGACATCATGTTCTTCCTGCTTGCCAGTTTCATGCTGGTCAGCCTGAGCATGACCCAGCTCAAACGCGTGCCCATCGAACTGCCGGACTCAGCGGCGGCACTGGCGGAGAAAAGCGTGCCGCCATATCATTTCGCGATCGACGCGCAAGGCGTGATCACCTTGAACGAAAGCATTCTAACGCCCACCGAAGTCACCGACAAATTGGCGGCTCTTGAAAAACGCGACGAAGTTAATGTGCTGATTGCCGCCGATGCCAACACCCGCCATCAGCAGGTCATGCGGTTGCTCGACGCCGTGCGCGCAGCGGGAATCGAACGCGTGAGTTTTGAAACCAAATCCACACAGCCGTGAAAAATTTTGTCATCACCGTTGTCAATGCCGTGGGTTGTTTCGTGCTGCTCGGCATCGTCGTTGTGCAATGGCGGCATAACGAAAACCAGCGCCAACAATTCCGCGCGATGCAAGTGCAGCAGCAAGCCACGGAAGACGCGCGTGATGACGCAAATAAACGTGTTGAATCGCTGAGTCGTGACCTGGAGGACCTCAAAGCCTCGCTGGAAGCCACCCGCAAGGCCGCGGAAGAAGCGGCCAATGCGGGCAAGGAGCACGCCGATCAATTGGGCGCCGCCGCAAGCAGTCGCGATCTCGCGGTGGCCGAGCGCGACGCCTTGCGCGCAAAAATCGTCGAGTGGGAGACCGCGATGAAACAGCGCGATGAAAACATTGCCAGCCAGAACGATACGATCAGCGGGCTGCGCAAGAAACTGGACGAAGCCATCGAGAACCTGAAAAAAGCCGGGGCCCGTTAGACGGAAGTGAAGTCCAGGAACGCGCGAAGGGCGACTATGAGAAAAACCTGATCTTGGAAACCGGGGGAATCTGCGCCTGGGCCATTGCCGCATGTTGCTCGTCAGTGCAGGACGCATTCGTCGGCGCATCCGCTTGGACATCGGTCTTCTCGACCAATCCGTTTTCGACCATCCACGCCTCCACTTCGTCACCAGAAACATCCGCCAGCATTTGCCCGTTGATTTCTAGGCAAGGTGACATCCCCTGACCGCTGCGCGTTTCCATTTCCCAGCGGAATGCCGGATTTTTGATGATATCCTTCTCCTCAAAAGCTAGATCATACTTGCGCATGACGGCGCGGACTCCCTCGCTCCAGCCACAAAAGGTTTTCAGGTAGGCGGTGATTTTCGGTGCTGTTTCGCTCATAATGTTACGTGTATTGTTCGCCGCGAATGTAACCGACATCCGTCGCAGCGCAAGGGGAGAATCAAACGACATCACGCTGCGGATATTTTTCGCAACGTTTCAACATTACTACCGAGCATCAAGTTTAGTGAAATGAAACCCCTCATCCTCTCTCAAAAAAATCCTGCCTTTAATCCGTGGCGAAAAATGCCTTTCAAATCGAAGCCTGATTCTTTCTCCGCTACCTCTGTTTCCTCCTGTTGATCGATTTTTCTTTCGGGATTGTTTGAGGCCATCAACGGCAGCGCGGGAAGCCCGAATTCAAACTGGAAGCTAGTCGCTGTCGGGTGCTCCGCCTTCCTCGCCCGTCGTGGAGCTTACAACCTTGTCAATCCACCGTTCGATATCCTCCCAAACATTGCCACGAAGAGATTCGTTGTGCCCCGCTTCCGGAACTAGAATCAAGCGCTTAGGACCGGTCAAGGCTGCGAACAAACGACTGGAGTGTGCCGGTGGAGTCTCCTTGTCAGATGCTCCATGAATCAGCAATACGGGAGAAGTGATCGTCCGGGCCGCCAATTCGGGGCTCACCTCATCTATTTGGAAATTCCCCTTCTGTTCAGCGAGGGCGATGGCTCTCCTTACGGTGGCATTGGTAAAGAAGAACGGCGCCCGTTCCGTCACAACGGTTCGCAGATCGGAAAACGATTCCGCCGCGACCACTGCCGAGATCCTTCGATCAACTGCAGCCGTCTGAAGGGCTACTGCAGCTCCAAGAGAGCTACCAAATAGCACAACTGGGCCGGGGTCAATGGCGTCCAATACCCGTCGAAGATCTTCTCTCTCAAAGAAACCGTAGGTGGTTGATTCACCACCGGATTCACCGTGGGCGCGACTATCGTAGGCCACTACATCGAACCCACGCATGCGGAAACGTTCGATCACACCGGCACCACTAGCGCGGTTGTCCGCAACGCCATGGAGGTAGATCAAAGTACCCCTGCGGTCGCCGGACGCTCTGCCCCGCCATCCTCGGAGGCTCACACCTTCACCACTGAACGTCACTTCATGGTATTCGGGGGGCGGTGCCACGACAACATGCCGGTGCGCGGGGTGCAGTATCAGTGCTGCGCCTATCACAGAAAGTTGGCTTGCCGTCACCCCCACCAACAAGAGCGTGCCGGAGCCAATTATTATTAGTCGCTTTTTGAATCGTCCTGCCATTGTTTACTTATATTGGCGAAAAAAAATCAGTTCAATCGCGGACTCATGGGCCTCGGTCAAGGGGCTTTTGTCAGACTGCTACGGGCTTTAGATTTCAGAAACTCAAGCGCGGTTCCCACCGAACGATAACTCTCCAGTTCCGCAACCTCGGCATCGGTAAGCTCCCCCTGGGCCGCTCGCGTCGCCAGAGCATCTGCGCGATCCAGATCGCGCTTGCTCAGCTTCAGACCCAGCAGCGCCCGTGCCGAAGCCGCATCCAACGTGCGTCGTGCCGGCTGGATGGTGCGCTCCCAGATGGCAATGCTGGATAGTGGGAGTTGAGCATTCGTCATGCAGTGAATGAAGCAGAAGAAATGACTTTTTGGCAAATCCAAATTCTGTAGCCTGGCGCTACTTTGCCGCACCCTCCCGCAGCAGTGACAGCCATTTCTTCCAAGAGTTTCTGTATGATCATTTGATCATTTGCCTGGGAAGTTGCCATTTACAAAAACCAGGTTGCACCGAAGAAATTATTATCAACCACAGATTATACGGATTTTCAAAAATTTTTTATTTTTGAACGATGGGGTGAATTACACAAAACCTGATTCACGGCAGGATCGTTGCTGTTTTTCTTGATACGCGCCTCGGGGCGGGTTACCGATGGCTTGCGATGGTGAAAACCCTGCGGGCGGTGGATTTCCGGTGTTGGACTGAGCTGGCATTAGACATGCCCGACTCGGGTGGCATTTTTGTCGGCCCAAATGCACAGGGCAAAACCTCGATCCTCGAAGCGGTCTGCGTATTGCTGCGACTACAATCGCCGCGCACCCACAAGATGGCATCGATGGTGCGGCGCTCGACATCCGGTTTCGGCATCGCCGGCGATGTCCAGGACCTGCGCCGCAAGGTCCGCTGTGGGGCGGGCGGGATGGTTTGCGAGGTCGATGAGGAAACGCGGGCGACATCGTCAGAATATCTCGTCGACAGCGGCTTGGTCGTCTGGATGGGCAACGAGGACCTCGAACTGATTCGCGACGGCGGCGAGCGGCGTAGACGTTATCTGGATTTCATTGGTTTCCAATGGGACCCCGGATATCGACGAAATTGGTCGCGCTATCGACGCGCATTAAAAATGAAAAATGCGCTGTTGAAAGAACGGCATCAGGATGAAAAACAAATCGCAGCCTACGAGGAGATCATGGTGGAAAGCGGCGAGGGGTTGGCGATGGCGCGCGCGGCGATGATCGATGCATTGCAGCCTCTCGCTGCCGCCGCACAGGCAGCGGTCAGCGGGACAGCCGAACATCTGCTGATCGCCTATCGGCCGGCGGGCAGCATGGACATGCGAACCGAGCTACGGCAGTCGCACGAGCGCGAGCGTCGCACCCGCCAGTCGGTGACTGGTCCGCATCGTGACGATCTGGTCCTGACAGTGAATGGATTGGATGCCTGCGAGTTCGCCAGCGAAGGGCAGCAACGAACCTTGGCGCTATCCCTTAAACTGGCGCAGGGTGCCTTGCTGGAAGCTCGCAGCGGCGTGCCGCCGGTCTATTTACTCGATGACATCTTTGGCGAACTTGATGGCAAGCGTCGCAATGCCCTCATGAATGCCCTGCCAGTGGACGCGCAAAAGTTGATCACCACAACCACTCTCGACTGGCTCAAAGAAGACCCCGCCTACCAACAAATTCCCCGATTCAGAGTGAACGAAGGAAAAGTGGGGCTATTTTAGCAGGCTTCGCGAAACGATTATTCCCGAACTCCGGCAAGAACTTCTATTGCCAAGCCGGTAAAACGGCGGTTATCGTTGTGAACAAGTGTGATGAGTGAAAAAGCCCCAGGTGAAATCAGTGCAACGACAACTTCCTCTGGGAGCAGGACCAAATGCCCGCTGCCGTGGTTGGCTGCGCTGCTGCTGCTCGCCCCGCAGTTGCTTTTTTCCTCTCAAGAATATCGTCTCTGTTGTTGGCTTGCGGCGTGTTTCGTGGCCGTCTATTTGTCGCGACGGAGCTTGCGCAGCCAACTGCAAAAATTGGGCTGGCCTGGATGGGTTTTGCTTGCCGGTCTTTTGATCGTCCACACCGCCTCATGGCTCGGTGGCATACTGCATGGCGAAACGTGGTGGCTGGCTACGATCCGTGCACTGACGGGTCTCGTCGGCGTGATCGGCTTGGTGGTTTTTATCAACCTGCTGTTAGAGCCGCGCTGGGTTCATCCGCTGAAAAAAATCTTCATTGCCCTCTTGGTCATGCTGCTGGCAGGATCCTTTGTAGGATACTTTTTGCGTTTCGAACGATTCATCTCGATGGGGGAGTTTGCGAAGTACTTCGATCAGACACGTATTATGTTGATCTGGCCGCTGCGGCTGCTTGCCCTACCGATCGGGCAGATCTTTTGGGAGCACACTAACTACGCCGCTTTCTACTTTGCGTTGACCCTGCTGATGATTCTAGAGTTTTTAGCAAACGGCGGCAAAGGCCGGTCCTGGTGGTGGCTGTGCGGCCTTCTTGCTACAGGGGTATTTCTCACCGCCTCGCGAGGCGGTTGGCTTATGGTGGCTGCAGCTCTGCCGTTCATCTTAGTGCGACGCAGCATTCCATTCTCCCTGAAAACTTTTGGGCTGTTGGGTGCTGCAATCGGCTGCGGATTTCTCTGCTTGAAAATCAAAGTCGTAATTTCCCCGCCTTCTGTACGACAACCAGCAGACTTGATCGCCATCCACGGCAGCGCACTCGTCAAGCGCGGCAGCGCGGGCCGCATCGGCGGCTACAAATCGCTCTGGCACGAGCTGGAAAAATCGCGTTTTCTCGGTCAGGGGCTGGGGGCCTGCGGAAAAAAAATGTATGGACACGAGCACGAGCATTCCATCTTTCTGGCGACAGTGCGCGGCGGCGGATTGATCGCTCTGGCGGGGCATTTCATGGTGATCGGCAGCGCCATCTCGGCGGCCCTTGCCTTGCTCAGAAGCGGCCTGCGCTGGCCCGCCGTATTGCTGGCCACGGTGCTCAGCGGCTTGTTGTTTGATCGAAGCACCGTGTTCTCCATCACTGGCAACTACGAATTCATCGCCCACTGGGTCGCGGTGTTGCTGCCGCTGATTTTGTTATCCAGGCCACAATCTACGCAGTGCACAACTGCTTCCGGCGTGTGACAACAAAAAGACCGGAGATTGCTCTCCGGTCTTTTGTTATTGAAGCGATTCTCGCTGAAGCGGTTACTCCTCGCTGGGGCTCCACTCTTCGACAGCAGACGAAGCGAGATTGAAAGCGTGCTCGAGGCCGACCATTTCGCTGGACGGACGCAGGCTTTCGAAACTTACGCTTTCCTTCTTAAGCTGGTCTTCGTTGTAGCTCAGCGCCTTGATCGAGAGGCCAATGCGGCGCTCGACTTTGTCCACCTTGATGACGCGGGCCTCGACATCGTCGCTGACCTTGATCACGTCCTTGACTTTTTCCACGTGATCCTCGCTCAACTGGGAAATGTGGATCAGTCCATCGATGTCGCCTTCCAAGCTAATGAAAGCACCAAAGCTGGCGATCTTCGCAACCTTGCCTTTGACGATGTCGCCGACCTTGAAGCGCTTGTCGATGAGGCTCCATGGATCGTCCTCCAGTTGTTTGACACCGAGGGAAACGCGCTGGTTGGCCTTGTCGATCGACAACACCACGGCTTCGATCTCGTCGTTTTTCTTAAGCACTTCCGACGGGTGATTGATCTTACGAGTCCAGGACATGTCGGACACGTGGATCATACCGTCGATGCCCTCCTCCAGTTCCACAAACGCACCGTATGCGGTGAGGTTGCGGACCGGGCCCTTGACAGTTGCGCCGATCGGGAAACGGGTTTCGATTGCATCCCATGGATTGGCGTCGAGTTGACGAACGCCGAGCGAGATTTTCTGTTCTTCGATGCTGATTCCCAGCACCACGGCCTGGATTTCCTGGCCGATCGACAGCACGTCGCTCGGGCGGGTAATGCGTTTGACCCAGGAAAGTTCGGAGACGTGGATGAGTCCCTCGACACCTTTTTCGATTTCGCAAAACGCTCCATAGGGAAGCAGTTTGGTGATTTTTCCGTTGACGCGTGTGCCAATCGGGAAGCGTGCCTCGATGTCGGCCCATGGATTTTCGGTCATCTGCTTGAGGCCGAGGGAAACGCGTTCCTTCTCGCGGTCTACCTCGAGGATCAGCACCTCGAGCGCCTGGCCAATATGCAGCATCTCGCTGGGGTGATTGATACGGCCCCAGGACATGTCGGTGATATGAAGCAGACCGTCCATGCCTTCGAGATCGACGAATGCGCCAAAGTCAGTGATGTTCTTGACTGTGCCAATCACCTTGTCGCCGCCGGAAACCGTGCCGAGGAAGCGCTGGCGTTGCTCGCTGCGCTCGGCCTCGATGACCTCGCGACGGGACAGCACCACATTCTTGCGCTCGTCGTTGACCTTGACGATTTTGAATTCATAAATCTTGCCGATGTATTCGTTGAGATCCTTCGGCGGAATGATGTCGACCTGTGAACCAGGAAGGAAGGCTTCGACGCCAACGTTGACGGTGAGACCGCCTTTGACAGCCGCTTTGATCTTGCCGCGAACGAGTCCGCCGTCCTGGAACACTTTGACAATCTTGTCCCAGTTTTGCTTGTGGGCGGCTTTTTCCTTGGAGAGCACAACCATGCCCTCGTCGTTCTCGAGTTTTTCGAGCAGCACTTCGACTTCGTCGCCGATTTCGATGTCCTCGTCCTCGAATTCGTTCGAGGCAATGGCTCCTTCGGATTTGTAGCCGATGTCGACGATGACGACCTGCGGGCGGATTTCAAGGATGGTTCCTTTGAGGATCGATCCTTCGCGGAATTCGCGGAATTTGGAATCGATCAGATCAATCAGCTCTTGATTGACGGGTTCTTCGAGTATGAAACTCATGATGTAATTTGGTTGATGGTTGGTTAATTGGTTCGTTTTCCTAACAATATCGCCCTGGAATTTTTAACCGATGTGCACCAGGGCTCCGACTGCACAACGGGTTTTCGAAAGGAAAACGGGACGGATAAAGTGACGCTGTCAGAGGCAATGACAAGCAAAATCGGTGAATTTTTCTCTCGCGCAGTGATTTACCCAGCAGAATCGGCAGTTTGCTGCCTTCGCGGGTAGCTCTGCGACTTGGCTTTCCGTCGCTAAAAATATGGCAATAATAGGTGCGAGCGTGATAAAAAATGCACGGTTGTCATTCCAAAGGTCCCCTTTTTTCCGGTCAACGGGGATCAGTGCATGGAGAAGGCGAGGAGGAAGCTAAATTCCGAGGGAATGATCAACGGTCAAATCGCTGGGCATATTTCGCGTCAGCCATCGGTCGTCGATTCTGTTATCCAAAATCGGGATAGGCATCAAGTTCATAGAGAGCCAGGGACCACATCCCCGCCGCTGCTTGGCCAAAATCGGGTCTGGTTTCATTCGGCACTCCAGAGGTTCCGCTGGTTGACAGGAGCCAGTAATTGTAAGAGAAAAGGGGCGGACGATTTAACCCGATCACGATCCCGCGTTTTTTATGGAACTCACGCTCACCACTCCTGCGGTTTTGTTTCCTGCGCTATCGCTGTTGTTTCTCGCCTATACGAACCGCTTTTTGCATCTGTCTGCGCTGGTCCGGAAACTGCATTCGGACTGGCTGATGGGACGCGACCCTGGATTGCTGGCGCAGGTGAGGAATCTCAAGGCCCGTATTGAATTGATCCGCTGGTGCCAGGCGGTCGGGGTCATCAGCCTGCTGGGCTGCCTCGCCGCGATGCTACTGCTGCTGTCCCTGCAACAACTGAGCGCGTTGATTTTTTTCGTCACCAGCGTTGTGCTGATGGCGGTTTCGCTGTTGCTTTCGCTAGGGGAGATTCTCATCTCTGGCGGCGCTCTCAACATCTATTTGAAGCAGATGGAGGAGTCACCTGAATCGAAGAGTCCTCCGTCGTCGTGACACGGCGATCATGTCGGGGAAAAAATGGAAGAGAAATTCAAAAGGTGGGGAACGATCTCCGAGCGTTCCGGTGGGGGGCGGACGCGAATCATCCTATAGTCAACTGCCTTCACCCCATGCTTTCGTTCGCAAACAATGCTGGTGAGTCAGGATGGATGATCATGATCAAAGCACCCCGCCCCTGCTGGAACTTTCGGAGAAATTTCCCTGCCCTTGAAAGGAGATGATCGCGTTGCGGTATCGTGATCTTTCGCGAGAACCCGCGCCCGGCAGGTTGCCAGCCGCAGCCTGCGGGACGCATGAGCTCCCCCGTGAAAAAATGTCCGTTTTAAAATTCTTCCATACCTGAACTCCTCTCTCACTCTTGGTTATGCAGGTGCTTGCATTGTTGCGTGACGCGGCTATGTTCCCCACCTGAAAGAATTGGGATTATTTACCCGTAATCGCAGATCAATTTATGAAAATCCGCTATTCATTTTTCGCACTTTTGGGAATACTGCTTTTTGCCTCGTGCAACAAGTCGGGAGTGGCATCGGGTCTTCTGCAAAAATCCGCTGGTTCGGAACAGGCTACGGGTCAGAAAGTCGAGTTGCTGTTGCCTGAAACCGTTTCATTTAACGAGCACGTCCAGCCGATTTTCGCCGAGACGTGTTATCATTGTCACGGTCCCGACTCCGGCACCCGCGAACCCAAAAAAGAACCGCTGCGGCTCGACAGCCCGGAGTTTGCGTTCGCGAAGCGGGAGAATGGCAAGCCGGCCATCGTGGCGGGAGATCCAGCGGCTTCGCTGATGATCCAGTTTATGCACGAGACGGACCCGGACTTGCGCATGCCTCCTCCCGAGGCCCACAAGGATCTCAAACCGGAGCAAATCGCACTGCTGGAAAAATGGGTTAAACAGGGTGCCAAGTATGAACCTCACTGGTCGTTCATCCCGCCGCAAAAACCTCCGGTTCCCGCTGTCGCCGATGCCGCTTGGGGCAAAAATCCCATCGATACCTTCATTCTCGAAAAGCTAGAAAAAAACCATTTCAAGCCGAACCCGGTTGAGAATCCCCGCCGCCTGCTGCGCCGTATGAATTTCGACCTCACCGGATTTCCGCCTTCCCCCGAGGACCTTGATGCTTTTGAAAAGGATTTTGCGCTCGATCCCGATAAGGCCATCGATACCACGGCCGACCGACTGTTGTCGTCGGTTGCCAGCGCCGAGCATTTCACGAAGCAGTGGCTCGATGCCGCACGCTATGCCGACACCCACGGTATCCACATCGACAACTACCGCAGCATCTGGCCATACCGCGACTGGGTGATCAATGCCTTCAAAAGCAACATGCGCTGGGATCAGTTCACTATTGAACAAATGGGCGGTGACATCCTGCCCAATGCAACCCTCGATCAAAAAGTTGCGACCGGTTTCAACCGTTGTTTGCCGACAACCGGCGAAGGAGGCGCGATTGCCGAAGAATACGATGCGATCTACGCCGCAGACCGAGTAACCACCACTTCGGCCATCTGGTTGGGCCTCTCCACGCAGTGCGCGCAATGCCATGACCACAAGTTTGATCCGGTCAATCAGAAGGACTTTTACCAGCTCAGTGCGTTTTTCCGAAACACGCCGATGTCGGCGCTCGACGGCAACAACGGCCAGCATCCGCCAAACATTTTCGCGACCACTTTCGTGGATCGCACACGGGTTGAGCAACTCGATAAGGAGTTGGCCGATTATGAAAAAAATGTCGCCGAGCGGGCCAAAAATGCGCGTCCCGATTTTGAAAAATGGCTCGCCTCCCAGCCTGCGACTGCCGCTGATGCGCCCGACCCGTCGTTGGCATTGCAACTGCCACTCAATGAAGCGGAGGGCCCGATCCGCGGCACCCTGCTCGGCAAGCCCTACGAAAACCCTGCGGCCTTGCAGCGTCGCGATGGACCCGGCGGCAAAGCATTGCTTGTGAACAGCCAAGTGATTTCAGTGGGCGATGTCGCGAATTTCAAACGCACCGACTCGTTCAGCTACGCCACGTTTATCTATGTTGAAGGCACGCCGGCCGGTGCCGTATTTGCACGGATGAATGAAAAGGAGAATTATCGAGGATGGGATTTCTGGTTGGAAGCGGGCAAGCCCGCTGTTCATGTCATCGACTCCTGGCCAGACAAGGCGACAAAAATCGTCGCTAATGCCGCATTGACTCCCGGCCAATGGCATCATGTCGCGGTCACGTTCGATGGCGGCAAGCCGTCCGACCAGGTTCTCGCGATCTATGTTGACGGCAAGCCCGCTGCCACCACGGCGACATCCAAAGCCGTTGGCGACAACATTCAGACTTCGGTGCCGGTGACTATTGGCGCTCGCTCGGGCGGCACGAACATTCAGGGTGTTACCGCGTTGCAGGATTTACGCATTTACAACAAATTGCTCAGTGCCGCCGATGTCGCCGCGCTGGCTAGCAGGACCCCGATCAGCAATTTGCTTGCCGTGCCGGCAGACAAACGAACGCTGGAGCAAACCGAGGCGCTTTATCAAACATACCTGACCAGCTACGATCCGGTGTTGAAATCCGCCAAGGAAAAACACACCGCCGCGCTTGCGGATAAGGAAAAGCTCAAGGGCAATGGTGCGGTAACTTTGATCATGGAGGAGAAACCCAATTCGGAACCCTTTGCCCACATGCTTATCCGCGGCTCCTATATGGACAAGGGTGAAAAAGTCGGTGTCGGTGTGCCGAAAGCACTGCCGCAGCTGACGGATTCGATGCCAAAAAACCGGCTGGGACTCGGTCAATGGCTGGTTTCAAAAACCAATCCGCTACCGGCTCGGGTGACAGTGAACCGGCTTTGGGGATACATTTTCGGCACCGGCATCGTCGAAACCGTTGAAGACTTCGGCGTGATGGGCGCCCGCCCCAGCCATCCGAAACTACTCGACTGGCTCGCCGTGGAATTCATGGATTCGGGATGGGACTACCGCCACATGGCCAAGCTGATGGTGACATCCGCCACCTACCGCCAGTCCGCCGTCGCGAGCCCGGATAAGATGGAGCGTGACCCGCTCAATCGCTTGCTCGCCCGTGCCCCGCGATTCCGACTGGAGGCGGAGCCGTTGCGCGATTCCATTCTGCTGCAATCGAAACTACTGGTCAACAAGGTCGGTGGTCCTTCGGTGAAACCCTATCAGCCGGAGGGCATCTGGGAGGCGGTGGCCATGAATGAATCCAACACCAAAAATTACGTCCAGGACAAGGGCGAGAATCTCTATCGACGTTCGATGTACACGATCTGGAAACGCACCGCGCCTAATCCATCGATGGAGATCCTCAACGCTCCCAGTCGCGAGGTGTTCTGCGTCCGACGCGAACGCACGAACACTCCTTTGCAGGCATTTGTTACGCTCAACGACCCGCAGTTTGTCGAGGGATTTCGTCAACTGGCGGCCAATGCATTGATTACGGGAGTGGATACGAACGCCCGATTCAACTCCATCAGCCAGTTGCTGCTGGGTCGGGCATTGACCGCCAACGAGACCAAAACGTGTGAGAATCTGCGGCAGGATGCGGAGACTTTCTATCTAAAAAATGAAAGCGAGGCCCTGAAAGTGATCAGCGTGGGTGAATCGAAGTCCGATCCTAAAATTGCTCCGATGGAACTAGCTACATGGACCCTGGTTGCCAGTTCGATTTTCAATCTCGACGAAGCCCTGACGAAATGAATTCCTCAAAACTCCTAGCCAAACAATTGCCATGAACGACATTGAACTTTTCAACTCATCGCTGACGCGGAGGCACTTCTTCCGCAAGAACGCCACTGGTCTTGGTTATGCGGCCTTGGCATCTCTGCTCGGCGAGGAGGCGATGGGCTCCTCTTCGGGAGAAATTCCACCTGCCCTTGCCCAGTTCGCGCCAAAGGCAAAAAGAGCGATTTATCTTTCGATGATCGGCGCTCCTTCGCAGCTCGATATCTACGACTACAAACCAAAGGTAGAGTTCAACAAGGACATCAAGGATTTCCTGGTGGCATCAGGCCAGCGATTGACGGGCATGACGGCTGGTCAAGCAAAGTTTCCCTCTGCGCCCTCGATTTTCAAATTCGCTCAGCACGGTAAGGACGGCACCTGGATTTCTGAAATCCTTCCCTGGACTGCGAAGATGGCCGACGACATTTGCGTGATCCGTTCCATGCATACCGATGCGATCAACCACGAGCCAGCCAACCAGTTGATGTATACTGGCAACATGGTCGGTGGCAAGGCGTCGATCGGCGCATGGATGTCATACGGCCTCGGCTCGATGAACAAGGACCTGCCCACCTTTGTTGTGCTTCATGCCACTCATTCGAATCCAGGATCCAACGTACAGGCGATTTCCTCGCGACTCTGGGGTTCTGCTTTCCTACCCGGCAAACACGCGGGGGTGGCGTTGCGTTCCAAGGGCGATCCGGTTTTGTTTCTTCAGGACTCGCCGGGAGTGCCTCGCGAACTGCGCCGCAAAATGCTCGATGGGCTGTCGACGATGAATCAGAAATCCTACGAGCTGGTCGGTGATCCGGAAATCCAGACCCGCATCCAGCAGTATGAAATGGCCTTTCGCATGCAAAGTAGCGTGCCGGAGTTGGCCGATCTATCGAAGGAAACCGAGGCGACCTACAATCTTTATGGTCCCGACTCCAAAAAAACCGGCACCTTCGCGAGTTCGACGCTAATGGCACGTCGATTGCTCGAACGCGGCGTGCGCTTTGTGCAGATCTTCCACCGCGGCTGGGACCAGCACGGCAACCTACCCCATGACATGCGCGAGCAATGCCGCGACATCGACCAGGGTAGCTACGGCCTGATCCAGGATTTGAAGCAACGGGGAATGCTCGACGACACCCTGGTGATCTGGGGCGGTGAGTTCGGTCGCACGACCTATTCACAGGGTGCGTTGTCGGCCACCAACTACGGTCGCGACCATCATCCACGCGCCTTTTCGATCTGGATGGCGGGCGGCGGTATCAAACCGGGATTCAACTATGGTGAGACCGATGATATGTCTTTCAATATCACCTCCGGAGCCATGCACATCCGCGATCTACACGCCACGATTTTGCATCAGTTGGGAATTGACCACCAACGACTCGCCTACAAATACCAGGGCCTCGACAACCGCTTGACCGGGGTTCTACCAGCGCGCCTGGTCAAGGAGATCCTGGCTTAAGCGTTGGCCAGTTCATCTAATAGAAATTGATTGAGAAGGATTCCTGTCTCAAAATTTTCCACCGGGAAATTTTCGTTAGGTGCATGGATCCGGCAGTCTGGTAACGCTAGGCCGAGCAGGAGAGTGTCGGCGCCGAGGATCTCGCGGAATGACTGGATGATTGGAATACTTCCCCCTTCGCGAATCAATACCGCTTCGCGTCCGAAGGCCTTTTGCAAGGCTCGTTGCGCGGCTTTTCCATCTGCTGAATGCGGGTCTGCGAGGTAGGGCTTGCCGTCGTGGCCGATTTCGATCTCGCAATGTACCCCCGGCGGACAATGTTCTCGGAAATGCCGAGAGACTTTTTCTAAAATGTCCTGCGGATCCTGATCCGGAACCAGGCGGAATGAGAACTTGGCAAACGCTTTCGCGGGGAGAACGGTTTTTGACCCTTCCCCCTGGTAGCCGCCGCCGATTCCGTTCAATTCGGCGGTAGGACGCGCCCAAATGCGCTCGGCGGAACTGTATCCCTCTTCGCCAAAGACCGCGGGCGAGCCGGTCGAACGAAGATAGTCCGCCTCGGCAACGCCGGGAATTTGCCTCCACATCTCCGATTCCCACGCTTCCAGTGCTCGCACGTCATCATAAAACCCGCTGATCTGAATGCGGCCCTTGTCATCGTGAAGGCTGGCCACCAACCGTGCCAAGGCAGTGATGGGATTGGCAACAGCACCACCAAAAATGCCCGAGTGCAAATCGCTTTTCGGACCGCGCAAGGTAACTTCGGCGCAGGCGATGCCGCGTAACCCATAACCCATGGTGGGCACGCCTGCCGCCACCATGCCGGTGTCGGAAACGGCAATCACATCGCAGTGCAGTTTTTCGCGATGTTGTTCGAGAAAGGGCGCGAGATGAGGGCTGCCGATCTCCTCTTCCCCTTCAAAGAGAAAGATCAGGTTCACCGGCAAAAAAGCCTGTTCGCGCAGGGTTTTTTCCACTCCCAGAACGTGGGCCAGCATCTGCCCTTTGTTGTCAGTTGCACCGCGCGCCCAGATTTTTCCCTCGCGGATTTCTGGTTCGAAAGGATTGCTCTGCCACAACTCGAGTGGGTCGACTGGTTGCACGTCGTAGTGCCCGTAAATCAAGACCGTTTTCCGATCCGCACGGTGTTCGTTCCGCGCCACCACCACAGGATGCCGGGCGGTTTCGTGCATTTCCGCAGAAAGCCCCATCGACAGAAGTTTTTGTTGCAGCCACGACGCACAGTCCCGCACATCTTTTGCATGGCGCGAGTCGGTAGAAATGCTGGCGAAACGCAAAAACGAAAAGAGGTCCTGCAACTGAGCTGTCATGCATGACTGATGCTCCATTTCATTCACGCGGGCAAGGAGAATTTACTCTGCAGACGCTTGGAGGGATGAGGGCGGGTGCCAAGTCAGAAGTCAGCAGTGAAACCGAAGAGCCTGTGGGTAAATGGCCTCAACCAGCTACATGCTCATTCTTGATGTCAGCCGATTTTGACGGAATTGCAGAATATTCAGAACTCAAAAAATCCGACCAGTTGGATCAATGGCTTCCGTGGTGGAATGCTCGGGATATTCGATTGTCATTCGCTTCCCTACCTTGATCGTCATGGGCTGACAGCACGAAGAAATTGAAGGAAACTTTATTTGTATTTTCCTTATTACAAATAAAAATTGCGAATTGATTATTTACGACATTTTTTGTTTTTTTCTCTGAACCGGTAGGTGGTGCATGGAAATGTGCTTTTCATTGTGAGCTATCGCCCGTATTTTCTACCGCGTCGCGGCATGGCCGTGGCGCTACATGTCATGTCTGACCCTGAGGAAAAAAAATTGGACTTTATTCGCGAAATCATCACTGCCGACCTGGCAAGTGGCAAACATCAAAGTGTGATCACTCGCTTCCCGCCGGAACCGAACGGATATCTTCACATTGGTCATGCGAAGTCGATTTGCCTAAATTTCGGGATCGCCCGGCAATTTCATGCGATCGGCGCCAGATGCAATCTTCGCTTCGACGACACCAATCCTTCGAGAGAGGAGCAGGAGTATGTGGAAAGCATTCAAGAGGATGTGAAGTGGCTTGGTTTCGAGTGGGACGAGTTGCGTTTTGCCAGTGATTATTTCGAATTTTATTATGATTGTGCGGTGGCCTTGATTAATAAAGGGCTAGCTTATGTAGACGAGCAGACCCATGAGCAAATGAAGGAAAGCCGTGGCAACGTCAACTTGGCAGGCACCCCTTCGCCGTGGCGGGATCGACCGAATGAGGAAAATCTCGCGCTGTTTGCCGGTATGCGGGCGGGGGACTTTGCGGATGGTAGCATGGTGTTGCGGGCGAAAATCGACATGGCTGCTCCCAACATTAATCTGCGCGACCCCGTGCTATATCGTATCATGCGCGCCAAGCATCACAACACCGGCGACGCTTGGTGCATCTATCCAATGTATGATTTTGCTCATCCGCTTGAAGATGCACTGGAGCATGTGACTCATTCGTTGTGTACATTGGAGTTTGAAAACCACCGACCGTTGTATGATTGGGTGATCGAACATTGCCCCGTTCCCTCGAAACCCCGGCAGATCGAGTTTGCCCGGTTGAACCTGACCTACACGGTGATGAGCAAACGCAAATTGCTGCAACTGGTGCGCGACCGGCATGTGAATGGCTGGGATGATCCCCGTCTGCTGACCATTTCCGGAATCCGCCGACGCGGCTACCCGGCCGAGGCGGTGAGAAATTTTTGCACGCATATCGGCATCACCAAGTTCAACGGCACGACGAGCATGGATTTGTTGGAGTTCGAAGTACGTGGTCATTTGAATCGTGAGTCGCCGCGACACATGGCGGTACTCGAGCCGCTAAAGGTTATTATGGAAAACGTCAATGCAGACGAGCGGATCGATGCCGAGCTGCAATGGCATCCCGAACGTCCTGAAATGGGCAATCGCAGAATTTCGCACGGCCGCGAGATATGGATTGAGGCGGGCGACTTCATGGAGGACCCGCCCAAAAAATTCTATCGACTCGGGCCCGGACGCCATGTGCGTCTTCGCGGTGGCGACATCATCCGCTGCCTGTCTTGTGAAAAAAACAGCGCCGGCGAAGTTTTGCTGCTGCGCTGCGAACTGCTCAAAGGCACTGCCGGAGCGGATGCGCCGGAGGGCGTGGAATGCCGCGCGGCCATCCACTGGGTCGATGTCGCAACTGGTCGGGATGCGGAAGTCCGGCTCTACGACCGCCTGTTTCTTGTTGAGAACCCCGACGGCGAAGAAGAGGGCTTCGCCAGCGCGTTGAACCCTGATTCGCTCAGTGTGATCAAGGCAAAAATCGAACCCGCGCTCGCGGATGTGGGGGCGGGGTATTCCTGCCAGTTTGAGCGCACGGGTTACTTCATCGCCGACGGCAAGAACCACCAACCGGGTCTTGCCCCGGTATTCAACCGCACTGTTGGACTCAAGGATTCCTGGGCGAAAAAGGCTGTCAAGTAAGGCCCTGCTCGTCCAAATTTTCTCCGCGCTATGAATTGTAACATTCATCTTCGTTAGATGATCCCCGAGCATGTTTCTTGGAGAATCGCCTAAAAATAGGCAATTTTTCTTTACATTACATATAAAAAAGATTTCTATTACTTCGTCTGCTACATTTTCTTAATCTTCTAACATTCGTTGATGAAATCTTCGATTTTCGTAACTTTTAGTTCACTGGTCCTTCTTTCCTGGTTGGCGCTGTCCTTTGTTACCAGCCTGAAACCAGAAACCCGCACCGGTCGGAGCTCGCTGCCGATTGCGAACACCCCACAGAAGCAAATCGTCCCCGGGGCTTCCACGATCATCAAATCGGAGGCTCCCAGGCCCGCACTGGATTAGTTGTTAGACGCTCCCGTAGCGGCGATGACGCTTTTGGTATTCCTTCACCGCTGCGAAGATATCACCCTGGCGAAAATCGGGCCAGAATTTGTCAACAATGACCATTTCTGCATAGCTGATCTGCCATAGCAGAAAGTTGGACACGCGCATTTCCCCTGAAGTGCGGATCAGCAAATCAGGATCAGGCATGCCTGCGGTATGGAGCTGCGATGCGAAAAATGCTGGCGTGATGTCATCAACGGCGACCTCTCCTGCGGCCACCACCCGCGCGATTTTTTTTGCTGCTTCGGTGATTTCCTCGCGCGAGCCGTAAGATAAGGCGAGAACCATGGTGAGCAGGTCGTTGCCTGCTGTTTTGGCGATGACATTGTCGAGAATGGCGCGGGTTTTTTCCGGAAGGCGATCCAGCTGACCAATCGCCGTAAGGCGCACGCCTTGCTTCATAAGGTCTTCGAGTTTTGCTTCCAGGAAGCGTTCCAGAAGCACCATCAAGGCCGAGACTTCCGCAGGCGGACGGTTCCAGTTCTCAGAAGAAAATGCATAGAGGGTAAGGTAGGAAACTCCAAGTTCCTTGCAGGCATTAATCGCCTCTCGCACTGATTCAGCACCGGCTCTGTGACCTTGCGCGCGTGGCAGACCATGGACCTTTGCCCATCGACCGTTGCCGTCCATGATGATGGCAATGTGTTTCGGTATGTCATTGTGAAGGTTCATGCTCTTAAGGAATTTCAGACAGTATCAGAGGAGTCGGCATTTGCCAGCAAAGGTGGCGTGAAAATTTGATGAATTTCCGCTGTGTTGTTACTCGATCATGCTAGCGGCAGTGGCGGACGCCGTCAAACAATGACAGGGGAAGTTTTTTATTCCATGAGCGATGCTGCGCGCTGAAATTTGACACATTCCCTGTTTGCCTTTGCCGCACGACTGGGTAGTTTTTGCCCATGCATCCGTTTAACGATTCCCGATTTCACGTTCGTTGGTCCACTTTGGTTCCGGAGGCGGTGGAGGCCGATGTCAACGTAGGCCTGGACGAGGCCAAGTCCCACATTGAGCGGATTTGTGAACTTGAAGAGTCCTCCTTGAGCTATGAAAATACATTTCAAGCCTTGGAAAATGCCTCGGTTACCCTCAATCGCGCCTGGGGCAGGCTTGAGCACCTTGACTCGGTGGCCGATGAGCCGACCCAGCGCGAGGCGATGAACAAGATGCTGCCCGAGGTTTCAGCGTTTTATTCTTCGATTCCACTCAATGACCAGCTGTGGCAGGTAATGAAAGCTTTCGGCACTTCGGATGCAGTGCTTGGACTATCTGAGATTCAACGCCGTCACGTCGAGGAGACCATGATGGATTTCATCCAAAGCGGTGCGGACCTACCCGCAGAAAAAAAACAGAGGATTGCGGAGATCGACGCGGAGTTGTCGCAGATCACCAAGCAGTATGCTGAAAAAGTTCTGGATTCGACCAATGTCTGGGACATTTTGATCACCGAGGAATCCCGGCTCTCCGGTCTGCCTGCCTCCGCGATGGCCTCGGCACTCTCCAATGCCATCGCTAAGGGCCTTGCCACGCGGGAAAATCCCTCATGGCGCTTCACGTTGCAACAGCCGTCGATGTTTCCGGTGATGCAGCATGCGGAAGACGATTCTCTGCGCCGTTCCTTCTGGGAGGCTGCGGGCAAGGTGGGCGCCGTGGAGCCCTACGACAATGGCGAAAACGTCTGGAAAATTCTCGAGCTTCGCAATGAAAAGGCACAACTGCTCGGACAGAAAAATTTTGCGGACCTGGTTCTCCAGCGGCGCATGGCCAAAAATGGCGATACTGCGCTGTCATTTGTCGAAGACCTGCACGACCGGATACATGCAGCTTTCCTGCGCGAATACCGGGAGCTCTGCGACTACAAAGTTGAAAAAACCAGCGCATGTGACGGACTAGAACCCTGGGAGGTTGCTTATTGGTCGGAAAAACGCCGCAAGGAACATTACGACCTCGATGATGAAATCCTGCGTCCGTATTTCCCGGTGGACAGAGTTATGTCCGGCATGTTCGACCTGGCGGGCATGATTTTCGGCATCGACATCGTCGAGCTTGATTGCGTTTACTACGATAAAGGTAGTAGATCGGAGAATGCACCGGAGGACGGCATCGAAGTATGGCATCCTGAAGTGACTTTTTACGAACTGCGCGACCGCAGTAGTGGTGGGCATCTGGGTTCGTTTTATGCCGACTGGCATCCGCGCGAATCAAAACGGGGAGGTGCCTGGATGAACGGATTGGAAATCGGCCAACCGCCGCGCAACGGCCTGATCCGGCAACCGCACCTTGGCCTGATCATTGGCAATATGAGCCCGCCAGTTGATGGTCAGGTCGCTCTGTTAAGCCATTCCGAGGTCGAGACTATTTTCCATGAATTCGGCCACCTGCTGCATGGCCTGCTCAGCGAAGTGGATGTCAAGTCGCTGGCGGGAACCAACGTGCCTTGGGACTTTGTAGAATTGCCCTCGCAAATCATGGAGAATTTCTGTTGGTCGCGCCAGTCGCTGGATTTGTTTGCGAAACATTACCAGACTGGTGAGCCGATCCCCGAAGTAGTTTATCAAAAAATGATTGCAGCGAAAAACTACATGAGCGCCACGGCATGCATGCGACAGCTCGCGCTTGGCAAGCTCGATCTGGAACTGCACATGCATCTGGATCGCTACCGCGGCAAGGATCTCGATGCGGTGGAGCGCGGTATTCTCGCCGACTATCGGGTGGCGTTAAAAACCGATACGCCGGGCATGGCCTGTCGGTTCAATCATCTCTTCAGTTCTCCCACGGGTTATGCGGCCGGTTATTACTCTTACAAATGGGCGGAGGTGCTCGATGCCGATGCCTTTACGCGTTTTGAAGAGGAAGGCATCCTCAATCCGGAGACTGGGCGCGACTTCCGCGAGCACATTCTCAGCAAGGGGAATTCAGCGCCGGCAGATGAGTTGTACCGCCGTTTCATGGGCCGTGATCCGTCACTGGACCCGCTGCTGCGCCGTGCCGACTTGCTGGATGATCCTGTGCTGGCCTGATCCATCCGACAATGAACCGACTATTCAGGGAAAACAGCGCCGGGGTTTCCTTTGAATCTTTTATGGCCCATGCGCTGTACGATAAAGGAATTGGCTACTATTCGCGTAGTATTTCCACCGTCGGCGGCTGCGGCGACTTCACCACCACGGCGGAAATTTCGCCAGCGTTGGCGGCTGCTGTCGCCTCCTGGGCGGCTGCGGCAATGAAGTCTAACGGATGTCGCACGCTGATCGAGTTGGGCCCTGGCAGCGGAAAATTGGCCGAGCAGGTTTGGCAGCGCCTGCCAATGACGGCCCGCTGGCGTTCGCGCCACCTGCTGGTCGAGTCATCACCGAATCTACAAATCGTTCAGAAAAACCGCCGTGGCTTGCGTCATGCGCGCTGGCATCTGACTGTTGAAGACGCTCTATCCGAGTGCGACGGCATTGCTTGCCTCTATTCAAACGAATTTTTTGATGCCTTTCCAGTGCGGATTTTCGAAAAATCCGCCGACAGCTGGCAGGAGTTATATGTCGGTTTGAACGGGCAGGAATTGATAGCTGAGTCACTGCGACCCGTCGATGTTCTTCCGGACTCTACCGTTTGGCGGGTTCCTTTCCCTCTGGGGCAGCGGGTGGAGATCCATCAATGCGTAAAAACATGGCTTGAGAAATTCATGGCTTGTTGGCGCGGTGGGGCGATGCTGGGAATCGATTACGGTGCCGAAGCGCAGCGGCTCTATCAGCGGCGACCGAAGGGGACAATCCGCGCGTATCTTGCCCATCAACGACTCGAAGGTGCCGGGGTCTATCAGAACATCGGTCTTCAGGATCTGACCGCCGACGTGAATTTTTCCGACCTCATGGCCTGGAGTGAATCATTTGTAGGCGCGCAACAGCTGCAGACACAGGTGGATTTTCTAAGCCCGTTTGCCGATCCCGTCTCTCCTGGCGATCGTCACGCCATCGATCCGGCGGGTGCCGGCGGGGCATTTCAGGTTTGGAAATGCACGAGGAATACTCACCATTGAATTGCCGCTGCGGCCCAGGTCAGACCGGCGCCGAAGACCACCAGTACGATGTTGTCACCGCGCAAAAAGGCCTTCGAGCGATGGGCTTCATCAAGTGCGATCGCAACTGCCGCGGCGGAGGTGTTGCCGTACTTGTGCAGGTTGACGAAAACTTTTTCGCTGCCTACCTCGAGTCGATCCGCGATAGCATCGATGATCCGCAAATTCGCTTGGTGGGGAATCACGCAGGCGATGTCTGCAGCCTGCAGACCGGCGCGGCTGATGACGTTCTCCGCTGATTGCCTCATGTGATTGACGGCATGTTTGAAAACCTCCTTGCCCAGCATGGCCAGCGTGGCGAGTTGCTCGTCGGCATTTTCCTTGGTGGTCGGGATCGCTGATCCTCCACCGGGGATATTGAGCAGGTGGGTCAGTGATCCGTCGGTACCGAGTTCCATTGCAAGGATTCGTCCTTCGCCAGGCAGAGCTTTGCGCAACACCGCCGCTCCTGCGCCATCACCGAAAAGGATGCACGTGCCGCGGTCGTTCCAGTTCACGAAGGCGGAAAGTTTTTCCGCACCGATGATCAGAGCGTTGCTGACTGTGCCGCCTGCGATCAGCTTGCGGGCGATTTCCATTGAATAGAGAAATCCCGAGCACGCGGCGGAAATGTCGAAGGCAATCGCTTTGCGAGCACCGATATTTTGCTGCACGTAACACGCCGTAGCCGGAGTGAAGGTGTCGGGCGTGATGGTGGCGACGATGATCAGTTCAACATCCTCTGGCGCGAGTTGCGCTTGCTCCAAGGCTTTCAATCCGGCTTTGGTTGCCATGTGCGATGTGAACTCGTCGTCCGCCGCGATGCGCCTTTCCTTGATTCCTGTGCGCGTGGTGATCCATTCATCGCTGGTTTCGATCCGCTTTTCCAATTCCGCATTGGTAAGTATTTTATCCGGAACGTAACTGCCGGTGCCGGCGATCATAATGGCGGTGTCGCTCATGAGCGCAGCATGAGCGGAAATCAGCAACCTGTGAAGTCCCAATTCGAGACTGGGTAAAGAAAAATGTTCGCCAATTCAATCACGCCTGTCCATATATCGGCCGTGACAAAGGCGTTTTTTCTAGGTGCTGGATTGGGGACTAGGTTGCGACCGTTGACGGATCGCGTACCCAAACCGCTGGTGTCGTTTTTTCATCAACCGCTCATCCGCCATGCCTGGCAGGCATGCCGCGATCTGGGGATGGGGGATTTCGCGATCAATACCCATCACCTGCCTGGGGTCTGGAAGGATCCTATTCTTGGCATCGGTGCCGGGTCTTGGGAAATCAATGGCGAACGTGCCGTGAATCGCGAGAATGTCGAACAAGGATGCCTCGAGGGCACCACCGTTCGCTTGTTTCACGAACCATTGCTGCTGGATACCGGCGGAGGTCTGCGTAATGTCAGGCAATGGATCGGCGATGAGGATGTTCTGGTTCACAATGGAGATATCTTCTCTTCCATGAATCTCGAAGTGTTGATCGGCGCTCATCTTGCCTCGGGCCTGCCGGCCACGCTGGCGCTGCGCTCTCATGGTGTGGCTCGACACATCGCAGTTGATGATTCCCATAGCCGGGTGATCGATATCCGTGAAAAACTATCTCGCGCGACGGGAACCCATGTCTTCAGCGGGGTGTATTGCATGAATGCCGGTGTGCTCGATTGTTTGCCGGATGATCCGGTGGTTTCGGTGATCCCTGCCTTCCTGCAGCTCGCCTCGCAAAACCGACTCGGCGCAGTGGTACTGGATGACGGTCAGTGGTTTGATCTCGGCGAACGGGAGAGTTACCTAACGGCGCACAGGATTTCTAATTTGGGGCCGATAATCCATTCTTCGGCGCGCATTGATCCCGCAGCCGTAGTGGTGTCTAGCGTGATCGGTCCGGATGCCATTGTGCCTGCGGGCGCGGTGATCAGGAATTCGGTTTTGTGGCCCGGCACATGTCTCACCAGTGATGCCGATTTGCACCGCTGTATTGTTTTTTCGGGGGTGCCTGTCTCGGGAAGACATAATGACAAGGACTTGTGATCTAACCTTAGAAGGGAAAATGGAAAGGGTTGTAATGCCGTTTTTTTACCACGGATTTCAGGGATTGAAGGGGATTTCACGGATAAAATGGGCCTGGTCGATCAAATCTCAGGCTCACCCAACTGAAGAATGCCGTGATATTCATAATTCATTCATTATCCGTGTAATCAGTAGTTTCTATTTTCCTATCTAGGCTAACACTTTTGTAGAATCACGATTCGGTTGGTGTTAGTGCCCTTGGTGGCATTGTCCACACCCCAACACTGCGATGTTTTTGTGAATTCCTGATCGTTAATCAATAACGCGATCGCAATGAATCCAGCCTGATTTGCAGCGGGAATGACAAGGTCCTCAAGGAGAATTCGACCCTTTCTGACTTCGCCGACTTCGAATGCGACGATGCCGCGCGGAACCAGGACGCGATGCAATTCCTGAAATACGCTGCTCATTGCTACCTGCCATTTTTCCGCGCTGCGCAGCTGCCAGATCGGCACGGTACTTGCGTCGATTCCGTTGAACCAGCAGCGCAGCCAGTTGTCCTGATCGTATTGCACGATATCCAGGAATGGTGGCGAAGTTACCACCAGGGCGATGCTTTCATCGTCAATATCAGGTGTTTCGGCGCAGTTCGAAGTAATGCACAGCGCAGCCGAACCGGCGCTGTGCAGGTGTTTTGTTTGCTGCGTTGTCAGGTCTTTAAGTAGCGCGTTGGTTTTTTTTAAAATGATCGCGCCAATATCGCGTAGCGGTGGGACCTGCTGGCGGGTTTGATTGATGCGCAGCTGGGAGGCGATCGAAACGCTTTGGTTGGGTGGCAGGCTATAGACTGAAAAGAATCCGGCGGAGTGTCCCGTTAGGCGGTTGGTGGCGATCATTCGGATCCATGCGTCAACACTGTCCAGAGTGCCGCTTGCCTGCCGCTCCAGAAAATAATTGCGCAGCGAGCAAAGCTCGGAAAGCGTTTGAGGATGGTAAAATGCCAGCAGGTCTTTTCGGATGTCACTGGCTATGTCCATGGGGATTTCCTTCAGGCGTTGCCGCACCGAAATCGCATTGGGCGTATTCAGGCGCGGCAGGCAGAGCAGGGCGGCCAGAGGGTTGACGTCGCAGCCGACAGGTGTCCTGCCAAGCAGAGCGCTTTCAATCAAGGTAGTGCCCCGCCCCATGAATGGATCGTAAACCTTCTCACCCGGCTTGGTGAATCGTTCGATGAAAAAACGCGGCAATTGCGGCTTGAAGCAGGCCCGGTAGGAAATTTCGTGAAGGGAATGGGCGGCTCGCTGTTTTGCCGTCCAGAACTCGTTGACATACATCGGTATGCTCTGACCCGGACATGCCTTTTCTATGACCTTGGTGCTCGTTGCAAACGCATCGAATCCAATCATCTCCCTGTGGAATCCTAATAGACTTTTTTCCCTGCGGGGCATGGCTGATTGCAATTCAGAAGAGCTAGCTCGGCAAGTCAAGTAAACACAGCATTCATTTCTTCGGCGCTTGCGGCAAATTGACCAAAAAAACTGTTGCCATCGGCTGAACTGTGACCCATATTACACCTGTTAGCGCGCTTCGTTCGTCCCCACATGCGGGAACAACGGCTGCAATGTTGCTTAGAGGCACTGTTGTTCACTACTCTATCGCCTCAGAGCGTTTCGCTTTCATCCCGTTCAATTGTTGCGTTTGCTTTTTTCACAAAGGCAGGGGAACCAGTTTAAGCACCCAGTATGTTTTTTATTTTCCATGGCCGGTCATAACAAATGGTCCAAGGTCAAGCACATCAAAGCCAGAGTCGATGCCGTGAAAGGCCGGGTCTTTTCCAAGTGTGCTCATGAAATCGCTCTCGCCGCCCGCTCCGGTGGCGGAGATCCTTTGCTCAATGCGCGCCTGCGCACTGCAATTGAAAACGCCAGGGCGGTTTCCATGCCCCGGGAGAATATCGACCGCGCTGTGAAAAAAGGTACGGGTGAACTCGGCGGCGCTCTCATTCAGGAGGTCACCTACGAAGGCTATGGCCCTTCTGGTATCGCTTTCATTATCGAGGTAGCAACCGACAATCTCAATCGCGCAGCGGCAGACCTAAGATCCATCTTTTTCAAAAACAACGGCAGTGTCGCCACCCCGGGAGCCGTCGCCTATCAGTTTGACCGCAAGGGTGAAATTGTGCTCGCTGCCTCGGCATCTGAAGATGATGCGATCATGGATGCCGCCATCATCGCTGGTGCGGATGATGTGCAGTCAGATGAATTCGAGCACGTCATTTACACCCAGCCCACACTGCTGGCTCCGGTGGCGGAGCAACTGCGCGCCCAGGATTTTGTTCTTACTTCCGAAAAATTCACTTTCATTCCTCGTACCTTGGTGACCATAGATGACCTCGTCACGGCAAAACAAGTGCTGAAACTCTACGACCAGTTGGATGGCTACGACGACACGCTGAACGTGTTTACCAATTTTGAACTGTCCGACGCCATTATTGACCAGTTGGATTCCTAACAATTTTATTAAAATTCATGAGCGAAAAATCTCAATCCATTTCTAACGAATCCGCCAAGCCACCCGCAAAAAAACGTGCCGTGAAAAAGCCGGCTGGGGATGCTGCTGCCGCTGTTAAAACTACTGCAAAAAAAACCGCTGCGAAAAAAGCCGCGACCACAAAAACCGCTGCGAAAAAAACCGCGACTACAAAAACCGCGACCAGCCCGCGCAAGACCAAAACGGCGGAGCTTGCTGCGCCAGCGCCCGCTTCCGAGGTGGTCAGCAAAGCGCGCGTAGTACGCAAGAAAAAAGCAGAGGCAACAACAGCGGCGATGGATGCCAAACCAATGGTTGCTGCGCCTTCTGTTCCGCCTACTCCGCCAGAACCGGTGGTGGTGAAGACCACTCCCGCGCCGCCGCCAAGTCCTGTGGCTCCCGCGCCTTCCATGGTCGCACCACCGCAACAGGCGGTCACACGACAGTCGCAAAATCCGCCGCCTCAGCAGCAGAATTTCCACCGGCCCCAAAATGATTTCAGAAATAAGAACAATTTCAACAACGGCAAAAAAAACCGTCCGGATCACAATGCCAAGCAGAAAAATCGGCCTTTTGGAAAAGGGCCGGCGATGGCAAAACCCGATGCGGATGCCGAGCGCGAAGCCGCTGTGCTCACGGGGCCACGGGTGGATGTGGAAGGCTTGTTGGAGATATCTCCGAAAGGCAGCGGGTTTCTGCGCAACCTGAAAAAAAATCTGGAACAGGCTAGGGATGATGTGTTTGTCGGCAGCCAGTTGATCAATCGTTTCGGACTCCGCCCCGGAGTAGTATTAAAAGCAGTTGCGCAATCAGGACCACGCGGACTGCAGGTAGTGGAAATCAACAGCGTCAATGATGGCCTGCCAGATGAAGCACGCAGACAGCCGCATTTCGAAGAATTGAAAGCCATCAATCCGACCAAACGCATTCCGTTCGAAAATGACCAGAACCGTTTTACCACCCGGGTGTTGGATATTGTCGCTCCGGTGGGCCGCGGGCAACGTGGCTTGATTGTCTCTCCCCCACGTTCGGGAAAAACTACGCTGCTATTGCATATTGCGGAGTCGGTGCGCAACCGCGAGGACGATAATCTGCACCTCATCGTGCTGCTGGTCGATGAACGCCCAGAGGAGGTGACCGAGTTCAAACGGGCGCTGCCGGGCACGGAAATTTTCGCAAGTTCGAACGATGAACATCCGCGCAATCATTGCCGAATCGCCGAGTTGACTATCGAGCGTGCGAAGCGTCTTGTGGAATCGGGCAAACATGTATTTTTGCTAATGGATTCCATCACCCGCCTGGCGCGGGCCTACAACAACAACGGCCAGCAACAGGGCAGGGGAATTGGCTCCGGCGGCGTGATGGTCGGCGCGTTAGACGCCCCGCGGCGCTTGTTTGCTGCCGCCCGCAACACCCGCGGTGGTGGATCGTTGACCATTCTCGCTACCGCATTGATCCAGACCAATTCGCGGGCCGATGAGGCGATCTTCCAGGAGTTCAAGGGTACCGGAAATATGGAAATCGTTCTCGATCGCAAGATCGCCGAGAACTACATCTACCCGGCTGTGGACATTTTCAAGTCCGGCACCCGGCGCGAGGAGTTGCTGTTGCCGGAGCACATGCTCCACAAGATCCACTTGATCCGTCGCGGACTCTCCGGTCACAAACCTCTTGAGGCTATGGAGCGGCTGACGTATTTCCTGAAAAAATTTCCTTCAAATGCGCAAATGCTGCTGGAGATCAAAGGCTAATGATCACGGCTCTGAAATAACAAATGAGACAACCGCGATAAAAAGAACGTTGTCATCCAGCTTGATGCGGCAAGTTTTAACGATCTGAGGGACATCCCCATGAAAAATGCTTCTCCTGAGAATAAAAAAAGCCGATTCGTTAATTGCTGTTGAGGTGAAATGTAACAATGCAAGGCCCCCAGAGAAGCATTTGCTGATCTCCGTGCATCTGATCTTTCACTGGTTCATCCAATCAAAATCAAACGCGGCGGATCTCCCTCGATCGGGTCCGGGGCGCGATGAATGCACGGCGGCACAGGATTTCCCGGATAGTCGATGGAGATGCGCCACAGGTGTCCCACGCCGAAGCAGAACGTTCTCGCATCGGGCAGAGCTTCATAATGCAGGTCGTGAAAATTCTCGGTGAGATAGTCAAGAAAGCTCTCATCATCCGCTCCGCCAAAATCCGCGAGCAAGGCTTTGCGCACGACAGGAACTTGTGCGCGCGGGATGACATCTTCATGACACACGCCAATGCTCGATGCCCCGGCGTAGGTGCAAAGATACGTATCGGCCACATCGGTGGCACGATCCACGTGAAAAGAACAGACATCCGTGCGCATCAGCGCTTGCTGATCATGACCGATGTATCCATTGACGCAATCAATCTCAGGATCAAAACCATACGCTTGCAACTGCTCCTGATCAAGGAGCATGATATCGATCGCCACTTTCCCCGCCGCACTCACTGGCAGGGCGAGCAATTGAGTGCGGTCAAGCGTGGTGATGCCGCGCTCTACGCTGAGGTGACGAATCACTTCCAAAAAATCTCCCTCTAACGAACGTCGCAGACACACCGCATCTGACCCCATGGCGCTATAGGCGGTCAATTCTTGATGCCGCCGTTAGGTGGAGGGGCGGCTAGCTCCAGATTGCTCCGCAGCCACCCAAGCACATTCGCAACGTCGGCGGGTGTGAGTCCTTCGGCGAAAGACGGCATGAGCGAGGTCGCCAGGCGGCGCACGCCCGTGACGTCTTTGCGGAGTAAGACTTGTTCGACACCATTCGGTAACGCAAGTGTCAAGCTAGTCGCGCCGTCGTCTTTCAAGATGCCAGTGGTGGAGGCGCTAACGCCCATCTGGATGAGCGACGTCTCGTAGCCGGGACGGATGCGCTCGTTCGGAAAAAGGATTTCTTTCAGCAATGCTTCCTCCGCCATGCCGAGTTGGCCAAGCAGATCGGGCCCGACGTCGTGACCTTCCCTGCCGATGAGATGGCACGTTGCGCAGGCTTGCAGAAACAACTCGTGGCCGCGCTTGAGGTCGCGCGGGGCTGCGAGCGCCGAGACGAACTTGCGAAAGGTCTCGTCGGTGTTGGTCTCGGTTGGCGGAAGAGTGCCTGAGGAAACCTGCGTCTCGTTGTTGGCTTCTGTGGCTACGAAGGTCTTTTCGAGTGCGAGGGCCGCCGAGCGGACCTCGGCATGGGAGCTCGCTGCTAGGGATGCCAGGGAGGCGCGGGCGGATTTGTCGCCGAGCGGCTTGCGGGGAGCGTTCTTGCGGCCTTTGGCGAGCGCGTTGAGCAGGTCGGCTTGCGTGTCGGGCTTCGCGATGGCAACCAGCGTGAGGGCTCGGGCGAGTCCGGGTTCGTCGTGGCGCGCGGCGATGGATTGGGCGAGTGGTGGTAAGAATTGGGCGGAGCTGCCCGGGTCAAGCAGAAGTTCAGCGAGCATCTCCGTGCCGCGTCCGTTGAGCGAAGATAGCACCGCAGCATCCATCCAGCGCACGGCGAGCTGCTCACGAGCAAAACGTGCGAGCAGGGCGAATGCGCGCGGGTCGCGAGCTTCGCCGAGGCT
>Ga0315905_10000360_pt1 | contig 50081 bp, 62 predicted proteins | sample LakEriMetagenome_5_FD_203522 | JGI IMG/M metagenome (GOLD analysis project Ga0315905, IMG submission 203522) | Freshwater fungal communities from buoy surface, Lake Erie, Ohio, United States - Buoy 4 MA121 | ecosystem: Environmental > Aquatic > Freshwater > Lake | place: USA: Lake Erie, Ohio...
CAGATTGAAAGTCCGCATGATAATTCCATCCAGTTAATTCGTTCCATTCGTATAAAGCAGTATTGATACGAGGCGCAACATCATCATAAAGCAAGTAGAACTCACAACCGCTTGGCGGGTCAGGTAATTCAGCAGGATCGGTGACAGTTCCGCAGATAGCCTTACATGACAGATCGGGTATCACACCCGTGATACTATCGATGAAGTAATTCCGACCGCAGCAGCGGTTTCCTATTCTAATACCCATAGCAAACTTCGTTAATACAATCTGATTGAACGGTGAACACTATATCAAAATCAATAGCAATGTAAGACAATCGGAAGTGCATCTGATAATCGAATCCCTTGACCTCTTGCGACCAAATATTAAGCGAATCTGTATCATAAGAACTGACATTAAGATCAACGGACTGAACATTTGTTGCCGTGTAATCAGCGTCAAGTATTGGCAGAATCTCATAGAATAGTCTATCATCCGAGAACGGTGAATCATGCAGGTTCGACTTCGGCACACCTAACACCATCCGCATCGGGTATGTGATACGGAGTAAGGTAATATCATCACAGGCGGTAACGGATGGTAGAGGTGAGTCAGCAATAGATACCCCACCACGCTTACGGATATATCCCGCACCGTTCACATCAAAGTCCTGCACCTGAATGTTCTCACCGCCTCCGATGTAGTAAGCGGGAAAGGTCAGATCATCACGCCTGATCAGTTCGCAGTATTCGTAGAACTTATTGACCAGTCCTGATGAAATCAGTGCATCCTTTACGGAACATAGTACGTCTTGTAAAATCATTGTTCTAAGAGCCTCCTGATCTCTGCCGTAGCGACACGGTAAAAGGTGTCACGTTCCTGTTTTGAGAGTTTGAATATTGTTTTGTTGAAGTGTGCCTCGTTGCCCCGTGCTTTGTCATTATTCAGTTCAGGCAGCTTCGTGAATCTGAATACATATTCGTTGTTAGCAACCTTAAACGGATCAAGGTTTTCAATCGGACGTGAAAAGTCAGAACGCATCTCTCCGGTGAAGTTAAGGTTTACGTTGTCGGTTGGTAAACCTTGAGCCGACCTAAGTCCCTTCCAACCTTCAAAGTATGATGTCTTGCGGACACGGGAGGGATTGGTCTTAAACTCAGTGTTCCCGTTTTTCCCTTTTAGTGGATTAAATCCACCCTTATTACGGGTTGCAGTCTTATCAGGGTTAATCCAAATATCCTTAGTCGAATACGACCCGATGTTACTGTCATCACTTGCCTGACCTTTATCAAAGATCCTCTGAGCCATCTGACCATGAGCCGATGCCGTAGCATCCCGCAACGGTTTATCATCCGACTGAAGTCGGTCAATCTTTCTGCGGATGGATATAGCAAACTCTTCAGCGGTCATGGCAGTACAATAGCGTGGCGAACGGGTGAATCACACTGATAGCAAACGGATGATGTAGGTAGGTGAACCGATTTGATGATATTGCCGAATGTTTCCTGGTACTTCATCAGATGCCAGTTCATGTTAGCAGTCATCAAATCGGAGTTAGTGTTAGTCGTGTTGTTAGAACGAACCGATGGCGATACCATCAGCCCTCTGCGGTAAATCTCAGCAGCGACCTTGTATGCCAACGGAAGCGACAAAGTCCGACTGAACGGACACAACCAACCATACTGATCACAGGCGAGTGAATACTGAAGCCCAAGCCCTGATGTGTGTTGAACGGATTGACCTGTTGTGTAGTTCCACCCATGAATGTGAGTGTATGGTGTTGACCTTCCATAGTTACCACAACAGACCGACTCCCGTGCGATGGTGCGGTAGGGTGCAATGCCTGTTGAATTGTAACCGATGAAAAGTGTGCGAGGTCGTTTGGATGATGCGTATAGTTTGTTGACAGTCTGCTCAATCACATCGCCTGAAGTGGATGCGATGGTCAAGGTGTTAAGCACCTCATCCGTGTCAAGGTCAATGAACTGAATAGTAACATTGCCCGTATAACCTAAGAAAAGAGATAACGACTTGACTTCAATGTTCATGAAGTTAGCCGTATTCTTTAGGTCTATCTTGACTCCGACCACATCGCCCGAAGCGGTCAGTAGTTCCTTTGTCTTGGCAGGGTATCCTGTGTTGCCGTTTTCGATTAGTGACTTCGGCTTAATCGACTTGGCGAAGTAACCATATACTTCACTTGCCATTGCCTTTGCTTCAGTGCGGATGGTAGCCTCTACGAGCGACCGCACGGTAGCGAAGTCACCCGTTATGATGTCTTCTATTTGTTTCTTTGAAAGTCCTATGTCATTCAGGTAAGTCCCTGAAAATGGTGTTTCGGGAGTGCAGTATTCCCGAAGTGTTACTATTGAATCAAAGCAGTCTGTCATTGTATTGGAGTTTTAATAAGGGATGGGGTTTACAGACCCCATCCCATTGGATTAGACAAACTGATACGGATTAAGGATTGGTTACCTGAATACCGTTAGCGAAAGTAACCCCTTCCATCGGATGACCAGCAGGATAAAGATCGTTAGGCAGTCCAACGGTCTTAGTGGTAGCGGTCATGATGATTGAGATGTCACCGCAATCCTCTTTGATGATAAGGTCAACAGGGATGCCAGTGATAGGGTCAGCGACAACGGTTTCAAAGTAGTTGCGGTAGGTCATATCCAAAGCAGCAAAGCCTGAGATGTCCAGTGCAGGTCTTCCCCAAGTAGCAGTCAGCAGTTGGATAGAGTTAGACTGCAACATCAATGATACGTTGTTACCGAACTCCTGTGCTACATAGTAGTCATAAACTACTGCCTCACCGAACTGTTCAGCGATGGCAAGAGCATCAAGTCCATCCTGAGTGCAGCATCCTACGTTAAGCAATCTCCAAGCAGTCCAAAGGTCGATACCGCCTGTGATCAGGGTAGGGGCACAGAAACCAGTCAGCACCTTCGCAGCGTTCACACGCTCGAACCAAGCCGGATCATTCTTATCGTTGGCATCTTTGGTGGCAACTTCAAGGAAGTCATCAGCAGTCAGCCATGAAGGATCTACGGCATTGGAGTAAGTTCCCAGCAGTGGGTTCAGTTCAGCAGCTTGTTTCTCAGCAACGGCAGGGATCAAACCGTCAAGCATATTAACAAGGGTGTCGAAGATGATAGTACCATCTGACTTGCATGACTCATTCCAGTCAGCGAGGTTGACTTTACGCTCGATACGAAGACCGTCAGTGCAGTCGATAGTATAGGTAGCGTAGTTGTCACCTTGCTCGGTGGTAGCGGTACAAACCTTATCACATGACTCTACTGCAGTCACATCGGACACGGGAGCAGGTTGTGTATAGGTCAGCTGAACTGTTCTTTTCTTGCCTGTTACGGGCTGAATCAACTGAGAGATACCGGAGCGATTGATTGGAGAGTTAGTCCAGATCAGGGTAGGGGTTTGCACTCTTCGGGTAGAAGGGCAGGTGTTGAAATAACGTACCAGTTCTTCCTGAAGTGCAGGACATGGCGTTATAGTGTTATTAAACGTTGACATTTGTATGTGAAAGTTAAATGGTTAAAGATTAAAATGTAACCCTATTCAAGTGGCAGGGAAGCCAAATAAGATTACCCCATTTAAAGATGCCAGGAGTGACGGCAAATGATGCGACCTAAAGCACATCGGTTGCAAAGATAATCAATTATAACTGAATGTAGCAAGTCAATTGAATAAAAAAACCCCACCGGAGCGACACGGTGGGGCGGAGAAAAGAAACAAACAACAGAAGCGATTACAATAGATTATCAAACATCGGGTTCACCCTACGCTTTCCACTTGGTGCAGGTGGTTGGTACTGAGTTCGTGCGGGTTGACCTGCCTGTGGTGTCGGCTGACCGACTCCCTGTGGCACGGGCTTACCTGACTGCGGATTCTCAGCAAAGATATTGAATTTTTTTGCTGCTTCGACAAATACTTCTTCAGGTGCTTTCCACTCATCCGCTTTCTTTTCAGATCGGATGCGGTTACCTGAAGCGTCCAAGACAATCGGCTTTTCCTGATCATCAAAGTCAAGGCGGTAGTTGGAACTGATGTAAGAGTTGAAGCCCTCCTTTTCAAGTTCAGTGATATTGGGCTTAAACTTAATCTTAGACATCAGATCGGTTCGGAGGTAGTTACGCTTAACATCCTTAACCTGACTGTGCGCATGACCCTTAAAGGTTTCAAACTCAGATGCTAACTGTTTGCGCAGGTTTTCTTCCTCCGATGCCCGTTTCTGAGCCTTATCGAATTTCTCCTGCCATTCCTTGACCACATCATCACCGTTTGCTCCTGCTTTCTGTTTCAGGCTTTCAAGTTCTGACTTGAATTTACCCGTCACTTTATCAGTCAATGTCTTGAAAGTTTCGAGATTGTCAAGTTCATCGAATTCAGACAGGGTAAACTCAGCACCCAGTTCACGGGCATGGTTCAGCATCTTTTGTTTAACGACATTGGAGTGCTTACCAAGTGCAGGTTTAACAAAGCGATCGTATGCTGCTTTTTCATCCGAAACAGGCAGGTACTTTTCATGTAGTTTGGCTTTGAAGTCATCGAGTGAATTGACCTCATCAATGCCGAGATAGCCGAGAATATCCTTTGCTTCCATTAGATTTCACCTCCTTTCACTACGGGTGCGGGTGTAACTTTGGGCTTTGATGCGGGTGCGGGAGTGGGTGTCGGCACGGGTACGGGCGGTGCTTCGGGCGTAGGTACACGGGTGTAGCCAAGTTTCTCAGCCGTTCCCTTTTTAACTGTGTTAGCGTTGACGCTCACTATCTTAGGTGCGCCATACTCATCCCGCTTCCACGGGTGGTACATCTTTACTTTATTGATTCTCATGGATTGTTGATAAATTTGTTCAAAATTAATACATTTTATTTTGAATGTTGGACTAACTTAGTCTAACTTAGTCCCGTAATTATGCCGAGAAAACGACAAGATGCCATGTGTGTTACTGTTCACATCTGTGTCAGTAATGAAATGTCAGATATTATTGAAATTTATCAGGCTGAACTTCGCATTAAGGAAGGTCGACCATTCCGTAAGTCAGAAGCAGCGGAGATACTATTTGAAAAGTTGGCTAAAGAGAAAGGGTTGATTGTATGAAACTATCACAACAGGGTAAAATATGGCTAATCTTACTGACATTGAGCATAATCACTTGGTCAGTTATAATCACACTTGCATGGGAACTACTTTAATGATACTGGCGTTTATCGCTGCACTTGTTCTGTTACTGATCGACTCATGGGTCGGTCGTGGAAAGAAGCGTGATGATACGGAGGATTTTGACTATTAGTGTTTGAGGTTTGTAGTTGGTCACGCCCGACCCCGTAAGGTCGGGCTTTTTAATCTAATGTAAATTTTATAAGATATGGATAATTCATTTGAACAATTATTAAAGGAAACGAGTGATGTTAGAGATAAGATTGATGAATTAGAGAGATTCAAGAAATCTAAAAGTATAAAAAAGGATAAAGAGGAAAGTTTGTTAATAGGAATACAGATTCAAGCAATGAAAACCTTGCATTATGTATTGTATGAAAGGACTTGTATCGCTCTTAATCGTAAGGACTACAGCCCTAACTCCCGCCTCTCAAAGTCATCAGGCTCATAGTACCCCAGTTCAACCGCCCGTTTAACATCATCCAACGGCACGGCAAACACCGACACGGGCATGATTGTATGGTTGCAGTTGTAACCTCCGGCATAGGTCAGGATGTTGTCCTTGTTGGTTTCCTCGTTACGCCCCTGCCATGATCCTTTCTGTGGCGTTTCAAATCCAGGTGTTTTGCGACCCTCACCCCACAACTCAATCTCTTTAATGTGAAAATACTTGCCGTACCTTTCACGGCAGAACGCCCGTGTGGTCTTCATCCGACCGCCTGAGTATAGATACCATTCAAATTCATACTCTTTGGCATACACTTGCGTCACCGACCTGTCAGCAATCCCAAAGGTATCTAAGGCGATGGATCGAGAGTACCGCATCAGCCGACTCTCTACCTCATCCGACCCTTCGATAAACTCCCGAAGTCCTGATAGCGTTTCAGCAAAGGTCTGATTATTCACCACTGCCGTTTCAACGATGTCACGGATAGGGTATAGAAACTCGCTATCCGCAGCACGGTTGATCAGCAGGTCAACGGCATTACGCTTGGACTGCTCTACTATCGCAGCGATCACGGTCGGGGTGGTCGTGACATCAAAGGCTTTAGCGAAGTATGTGATGTTCAACTCAGCCTGAGTGTCGAAACCTTTGGCGAACTCAGTCAGCGCACGGGTGTACTCTGAACCGACCATCACTTGCTTTAGTTGCTCGTTGATCTGAGCAGCCAGTCGGATGTTCTGTTCAGTCACCGCAAACCGCCCGTCAACTATTTCAAGTTGATTGAGTAGTTCGACTAACCCCGCATAAATTTCCTTCTCCGACCTCTTGACCCCCGTTAAAAACTTATCGGGGATGTCATCGAGGTTGGCGTTCTTTTCAAGGATTATCTTATAAAAATCAGGTTGCTGAGCCACTTGCTATTGCATTAACTAATGATTGCGGTGAGGTAGGTCGTGATGCCCTTGATGATGCAGCAACCGACTGAGCCTTCGCCACTAACTGATCAATCTGAGCCTGTATATCCTGATCGAAGTAGGACGGGTTCTCTCTGACCAAGTCCATCACAAACGAAACGGCTGAGTCGTGAAGCACCACTTCCCAATCAGAGATAACGCCACGTGCTAACTTCATAGTCACTTCTTCGTCATCCATCGTCAGGAGCCTGTCAGACTGAACAATCAGGTTGAACGCTGAAGCTGATTCAAGTTGATTGTAAAAGAGAGTCTTAAGATACTTCAGTACAATCGTATGCACCACAAACGGAGGCAGACCATTCTTAATAGCCAAACTGATCTCCATCAGGTAGTCATATTCAGTCTTGAAGTCAAAGGTTATCGGAGGTGTCAGGATGAACTCCTGTGGCTCACCGTAACGCTCAATACCTATCCAGTACAGGATAAACTCACCGACCTCGAACTGCTGATCTATGATAGGCTTAATAAAGGCATACAAAGCCTTCTCATCTATCACCATACCCGTAGCGGTCATATCTTCAGCACCTTGTACCTGAGTGGATGTGTCACGGATATGAAGCACACGCCTCGCCTCACGGATATGTGCATTCACCTCATCACGGGTGAACTGAGGCACATCAACCGATGGGGCAACGTAGTACATCGCAGGTTGTGATGCCTTCAGTTCACCTGGATCACCAGGTTGTTCAGGCTTCATCAGCATCACCCCGTATGGACTGATACGATCTTTTAAGCCCGACCCACCACACGAAGGGCATTTCATCTGCACTCCCGTTTCATAGTTATCGAACCAACCACGCCCGTCACAACATTTGATCTCACCACCGAGTTCCATCTTATGCTCACAGATGTTACCCGTCATCACACGATAGGGAAACATCGTAGTAGCCTTAACACCTCTGAGCATATTAGCGTCAATGATCGCCTCATCAAGTGCCGGAACAACGTAACTGAACGGACTAACGTAAGCGATCTCACCGTTACGGTATTCAGGTATTCCACCTAACACCTTAACGGGTATCTCGCCTCTGTCGTGTCGGTAGTATTCAACCACATCGAATGTCATATCTGACTTACGACCCGTTTGGATGATCTTGTAGATAGCGGTCTGATCGTATAGTTCGTAAACAAACCCTTCACGGACACGGGTGTTACCGTATTCGACCATTGACTTCTCATCGGTCAGAAACAAGTAGTACTCATTGTCCTCATATGAATGTAACTGAGCGCAGGAGTAGTAGTGCGGTATCGGTTCAAGCAGATCGGATGACATGACCATCTGACCATCGACCTCTTCAACAGGTATGGACTCAGGCTTGACCACTATGTAACCCATAGCGTCAATCATCGACACAAGCGGAATAACCTGCTTTTGGTATTCCTCCCATGACATTTTAATCTGAGTCTTCTTCAGTCCTTTCTCCACATACCACCTGAACCCACCCTCCTGACCTTCGTCATTCGGGAACTCTATAGCCCAGTTATTGTCAGCATAGGCACGTTTAATAGTGTTCTGCCAATCGACTGCAACGGGTAGGGTGATCTGCTTGTAGTTCATCTCTACATACCTACGCTCGGCATCGGTCATGTTTGGCGCACGGTGTTCGATCAGTCGGTATGGGTAAGTGCCTCTGATAGCGTGAACACGGATTTCTTCCATAGCATCCACGTTCTGCCAGTAGCCTTCATAGTATTCGTGCTTAGTTTCCTTTCGCTTAATGAAAGGCAAGTCACCAAAGTCGGTTTTCTTTTCAATCTTCAGCACACCTTCAACGATGTCCTGAATCTGATTAATAGTTAGCATCTTATGTTGTGTTAGTTGGTTTATCTACCTGGTCTTGGGCGGGGTCTTCCGCATGGTTTACAAGCCTTCATATCTTTATGATTTTAGTGTCATCTCCATAACCTGCTGCCGTTGGTGGTAGCAGTACTGATACGGGTTGTGGGAACTCCTTTAGCGTCTGAAGTTTATACCAGTTCTGAAGCAGTCCCTGATACCCTTTGTAGTATTTCTCCTTAAATGCAACATCATTCTCGAAGTAATACGAGTAATGATCAAACGATAGTTCCGATTCAAGCGTCTTATCCCTTCTGAACATTAAAGGCGGTTCGTGACTGATGAACTTCTGACCACGCCAACGAAACAGACGGCATATCGAACCTGACCCCCACCGACCTTCAGCGATCAGTCCATCACCTACGAAGTGACGGAACTTAAAAGCCATCTGTAAGCATGGTGACCAGAACAGGGTTGACTCAGCCTTCTCAATCGTTTCAATCTCCCATTGTTCATCCACATCCACCTGCCAAAGCCATCCACGTTTTACCTTAGTGCGGATCATATCAACCGCCTTGTTCACCTGTTCATCCTTAGACTTAAAAGGCACTTTGGATGAAAAGAACATAACGTGCTTATTCTTACTTGCCACCTCCCGCATGAACTCAGTCGTGCCGTCTGTGGATGATGGTGATAACTTCAAGGTATTACACCACCTTGTTGAACCACCCGCCTGACTAAGCCCATCTACAACAGCCCAATAATCAAAGTTCTTGACCATAAAGTCCGTGAACCCGTTGTGCTGAAGGTGATGCAGCCCGTTGTAAATAATCGTAACGGCTACCCTCATCAGTTACAGAGATAGGTGAATTTGTGCATAGAAAGAACGCAAGTCATAGCGATGAAGTCGGTGTTATAGCAAGTCCGATACATCATCCAAACCTCCACGACCGGATACTTTGACAATGACGCTTCCAAATTTCTCATCAGTAGAGAATACCTCTGTGAATCTTTCATCTGCTTGTATAATTTGCAAAGTGTCATAGTGCTTAACGTGGTTAGTATCATCGAGTGCGAGGTAGAATGTATGATCATCAGGTACAAGCGTCATCAGGTGCTTGAACTCAATCAGCCCCATGTGACCTGCTGAGTCAAGTATTACAAGGTCAGGTCTAAAGTCAACCTTACTCATGGCGTAACGTAACATATCATCAGGCACATTGAACATAATCTCACGGGTGTAAAGTCCATCCCTTACATTGGGCTGATGGTCTATGATGACCCAATCAGGCACATCGAAGGTTGATGATACAGGCTTCATGGAGTTAGGTACGGATATTCCTAATAGGAAATTAATGCCTGAATCAGCGTTATTCTTCTTAGCGATCCGATGATGAGCAGGGTTGACTTCGATTGAGTAAACATCTTCGCCTCCCGTCATTCCGTTACGGATGGCACGGGTAGTGCCTGTTCCGTGATACGATCCTGTTTCGATGATACGTTTCAGCTTCTCAGTCCATATCAGATCGGTGATAGCGTCCATAAACGCTGAACCTGCAGCCATACCTTGCTTAACTACCTCCTCTGCTATCCTCATCATGCTTCATTTTAGCAATCATTTCACTAATTATATTACCCACATGGGCTTCATTGCGCCAGTTCACCACACGCTCAGACTTCTGTTCACTCGATAGCGATACAACACTAATAAGGATTGATTCGTGTTCAACCGATATATTAATGTTATACAGATCCCCTTTTTTCACGAGTTGATATAATCTGACATTAACTTTTCCATGTTACTGAATGACTCTAATACTTCAAACTCATCACCGTTGTAATCAACTATATTGATCACATCATAGCCGTTAGCCGTTCCCGCATCAAAGAATCTTGACACGGTTGATAAGTCCATCCATAACTTTGACTCTGAGATTACTCCAGTCACCCCCATTGACTCAAGCTGAGTGTCACGGGTGAATATCTTAAACTTGTGCCACTTGCTCATAGGTGTTCCATTTTTTGGTGAGTATGGTTCTGTCCCACTGGTTGGGGACTTTGTCGGTAACGTAGTAGTGGAGATCACCTGTAATATCGCATCTGTCCGCAAAGTTGACAAGGGAGGAGTCGATGGCGTGGATTTCCGCAGCCTTTTCAATGACCTTGCGCCAGTCGAATATAGTGTAGTCACCCACCTTCCTAAACTGAACAACACGAAGATCAGTGCGTACATCAGCAGCAGTGCCATAATCAGAGTCATTGTGAACAAGAGCGTAACCACCCGAAGCATCACCAATAACCAAGTGATATAACTCTTCTTCCCTTTGGTAGTTCCTTTCGTAATTAAGGCTACCAATCTCAGATAACGGAACTTCAGCGATTTCATATTTCAGTGTTACGAATGAATCCAATTGTTTCTGCCGTGATAGCCATAAGCGGTGTGATGGTGACTTGTGGTTAAGTCCGAATGAAAGATCAACGGTCTTATCATAGTACCCTTCAGCCCTTTCAACTGGTGTCACATACGGCACGAAGTTAAACAGGGTGTGGTACTCTTTTTGGACTAACCATTCAACTTTATATCCCCTGTCGGAATACCATTTGGCGATCGGCAAACAGATGATAATATCCCCAACCTTGCCCGGCTGATGGAGTAACAACCGCTTCACCTGACCAATGTCAAGTACCGATGTGATCTCAATCGGCTGATACCCTCCTACCAAGCGATCTGCCTGAGTATAGGTGCGGTGATTGGATTCGTGAAGGTGGTATGTCTTTATATCTTTAGCGCAGTTCGATAACCTGTAACCCGCCATCATCGCATCATAAGCAAATCGGTTATCACAACCAGGTACTCCGAGTGGGTAGTCTGCGCCCGTGATACGGATCCGACCTTTGAACATCCATGAGTCTTGTGAATGTGAGTAGGCAAACAGTTTAGCACCGCCACCCTTGACATCGTAACGGCAGAGGGCTATCATGCAATCGGTCATATCTACCTTATCAAGCCAGTTAATGGATGAGTCAAAGTAAATGTCCGAGTTAGCGATAATTGTGTACTCCCCACCTGCTATGTTAGCCTCTTCAATGAAGTCCTGATAGGTCGGGCGGTCGTATGTTAGGTTAACTACTTTCGGGTGATCGAACTCAGTTCCGAGATTGTATATTTTTGAAATTATGGAATTATTGATATTCGCCATCATGCAAGTGTCCAACTCTTTCTGACGGTCTGAGTTGTCAACCTTGTAATATGATGTGAACAGATACACCGATCCGTTAACGGGTGTGGTTGGTTTGGGTTGCTCCTTGAAAAAACGTTTAGCAAAAGCACCCCGTCCGAGTCCGTTGTTTTTCATCTTTGTGTTAGTTGCCTTGTTTGCGATCTTAGCCCCTGCGATCATGTCCCACTTATACGCCCGTCCAAGCGGTGCGAGAGTGCCGTCATAACCCATGACATAGGGCTTCTTGATGTTCTGAGCAGTGCCGAACATACTCAGCAGATAATATCCCGCCTTAACCTCGCCCCATGTCCTACTGAACGAATCACCCCAATAGACAATGTTGTCAGGTATTGACGGGTCATAGCCTAATTGAGCGAGTGTGATGTTTAGGTAAAGTTCATCAGGCTGACCACCGCCCCACTTAGACCGTAGCCGTTCAAGTGGTATGCGGTTGGAGTAGTTCGCCTGAATCCGACCAAACAGGTCACGGCAAAACTCACCCTTTCTGATATACTGAAGGCTACTCTGTGTTGCAGGTAGCCTGTGTGTGTTGTCGAAGTTATAATGTGACCAAATGACCGACCGATCAGCCCATACCATCATCGGTAGCTTATCGGGTGCGGTTTGGTCGTACCAAGCGTGAACGTGGCAACGGTAGTCACCGCCTTTAGCCAATTCATCGAAAAGTGGTTCAAGTGGATTAAGCACTAAGCCATCCACATCCATAAATAATGTTTCCTCATAAGGCAACTTGTCGTACACCTGCATCTTCATCAGAGCAGGGTCGGACGGGGTTGACTGCATCGGAATGATCTGATCGAATAGGGTCAGATCCCTGAGTCCTTTGCGTGTTTCATCATCACAGATGATTGTCACGGGAAGCGAGGGGCTGACATGACGGATGGACATAGCAAGGTTATGAGCAGCATAGCCGTATGCCCTTGCACCCCATGTCATCATCAGCACCCCACGTGATCCCATGCAAGAGAAGATTAACCGAAGATCGGGTTAGCAGTCTGAACTGCGAGGTCGTTAGACTTGAAGGTAAAGTTCACCTCATAACGGATGTACTCGGAGTTAGTGTTAGGAATAACAAGACCACCTGAGAAAGAGATCTCAGCGTCAACAAACACCTGGATGTCTGTCAGTCCTGCGGTATCGCACACCTTCATAATCATTCCACCTACAACGTAGCCTCCGATCAGCTTGTTGACGAACTCAGTATTGTTCGTATTAACTTGAGCAGCGAAGAGAGTTCCGGTATAGACGTTATTGATTACGATGGGAGAGCCACAGGCAGTGACGGGGTCTTGAGTTTCCTGTGTGGGGGCTTCTAAGCCTACTTTGACGTTCTCAAGAATCCAAGCGTTACCACCGTCAATGAGTGCCTGTACTTCAGCCTCATCAGTCGGGTCAGCGAGTGTCTGACCGCAGCCAATGAGTATAACCTGAGATACACCACCTTTGCGGTAGGTAGTACATTGTTCGAGAGTACTGTCAAAAGTGCCTAAGTCCTCACAGTTGTAAGCAGCACAATTTGCCATTTTAATTACAGTTTAATGTATTGATTTAAACCGCTTTTTGAAGATGCCAAGCGAGGGAAGGCAAATGAATTGTCCCTTTTTAAAGTGGTCGGGGAGACCAAATGCGCTTTAGGTAATTGCAAAGATAATCAATTTAGTAAGAAAGTTACGAAAACACTACGAATATTACTAAAATGAAAATAATTGGCTACAAAATCAGTTAGTTATAATATTTTAGTAAAATAATACTTGACAGAATAAAATTCAGTTGTATATTTGCCCTATCAAAATCAAACAGTATGACAACAATAGCAAAACACACGGGTTACTTCCTTATTAACGAAAAAGGTAAGTTAGAGATGGTTACTTATGCACCTGATCAAAATTTAAGTGGTCAGAGGGCATCCGATTCTTATGCTCTTGCTCAAGGATTATTTATTGATGAAATATCTCATGATTTGTGGCTTACAGAAGTAAAGTGCCATAGAGTAGTTGGAACTCCAATGGGGTTACAAACTACTAAAGACTTGAAATGTAAAATAGTTGCAAAGCAGACTTTTAATTGGGATATGTCAAAGCCTGTTGGCGAAAGAATGAGCGATTTAAAAAAATCATCAAAATGGGATCAATGCTATGCTCTTTATGTAAAATAAAACATAAAAGCAGTAAATAAATAACATACGCCACGACTCACCATCGGGGCGTTCTTTTTATGTATGCCTATTAAACTTCTGACCGTCCGTCTTAACCCGTAGTGTGATAACCGCAGGAGCAAGTGCGAACTGACCACCCGCCACCCATTGAGGGGTGTAGTCTTCCACTTCAGCAACGTATTCCGTAGTCACATCCTGAGCGTCACCGATAGCAAAGTGATCGCAGTCGATCATAATAGCAAGTGCATCATGAAATGTTTCGGAGGCATAGGTAGTGTGCAACTGCCAGTACTTTTCAACGCCCGAATACACCACCCGTGCCGATCCTGTGCCTGACTTCATAATCTGTTTTTCTTTCGGGTAGGTCGGTGCGATACTGCGGATAATCGCCCGTTGCTGAAGCCTGAAACCAGTGTTAGCAAACTCAAATCCGAAAGACTCCTGATCGCAGTACGCCACCATGATCTTAGTTCTGGCGTGTGACTCGGCATAGTTCAGGCACTCAGATACATAGGTAGCCTCGAAGGGTTCGATACGAACTGCTGATACATTGTCAATATCAACCGTTCCGATTGAACCGCCTGAGAAGTTACCGATGATTCTGACCTGTTGCGCTCCAGGTGTGTAGTTATTGATCACAATCGTATGTGTGCCGACGGTATAGAAGTACTGAGTCGCTTCCGATTGTCCAAGTATCTGAATAGCAACCCCGTTGCGTGGGTCTGACTGAGCCGTGATGTCAAAGGACAACTCATAGTTACCCGATACGATGTCGGTGTTCGCCTGATTGGTAGCGATGGGGAAGTTAACCCACACCTCGTTACTAAGCCACAGACTGACATCATCAATCGTTCCGTCAAAGGCTGATGTCGGGGTAAAGGTCAGGTTCACCGTTCCAAACGTGGTCGGTGTTACCCGATAAGTGAACGTGTTGTTAGTGCTGACCGTGTAGGTTGTGCCGTTGCTAAGTCGAACTGATACACTCCCTGCCGTTCTTCCTGATACGGTGAACTGAACCCAATAGGCAGTACTGGTCGGTGGTGGTGGTGGTACGGGTAAACTGAGCGACTGAGTCAGCGTGGCAGTACTGCCGGGCGTGTGTTGTGCGCCACCGCCACCTAAAGCCCATCCCGCCCCGAATGTCCAATCGGTTGTGCCTCCTGAAAAGTCACCGTTTGAGAGTACATCAGTCGCAGCCGATAGTGGGTCAAGTATCAACTGAAGATCGCCTCCTGTGAAGTCGTACTGACCACCGTTGTTGTTCCGTGTCCATCCCGTGATGCCGTCCCCAAATGTGCCGTTAGTGACTAATTCATTACCTTCGATCTGACAGGCATCATAGGCTTGTATGTAGTAGCACCCTCCCGCTACCTCCAACTCTTCGATGTTCAGGGCTAATGTAACCCAATCTTCGTAATATGATGCGAAGTCAGCGATGTCGTATTCAGTGCCACCGTCCTGAGTCACTAACTTAAAGTCGTGCGAGTTCTTCAGTTCACGAAGATCAGGCGCACTGATACAACCGATGAAGTCAGATGATGGGTCAAAAGAAACGACACCCGTCACGGTCGGAGTACACCAATAAGTGAAAGTACCATTGGCTGAGATTGTTCCTGCCAACACATCCGAAACATAAACATCACACGACCCCTGAACGTAACCCGAAACAGTGACCGTGATCTTGTGGTATTGGTTTGCGGTTATGTAGTTGGCTACGGTTTCCTCTAATAGTCCCGTAGTGCCTTCGGTGTGACAGGCTAAACCGCTACTAAACTCCCATGATCCGTTACCATCCCAATCGGTGTAGGTGGCGAGTTTAAGGCTGACGGATGTTACCGAGCCGTCAAAGTCGGATGATGGTACGATATACAGGTTGTCATCGCCCACACCCGCATCTAAAAAAGGTATCTGATAAGTGTATGTGCCTGTTTCCTCCATAATCGGAGTTGTGGTGCTTCCTGAAGTTAAGCCAAGTCTAACGAATAAACTTCCGGCAGTACGAGTGAAAGTGATTTCTATTTCGTATATTTCACCAACTGTCAAGCCTAACCCTGTTTGATATAATGGTTCATCTGAACCAGGAGTATGTACAACATCATTAGTTCCATAAGCCCAGTTATCAGAGGGCAACGGATTACCCGCACCTGCTAACCACCCCGCAGCCGACCCCGTAAACGTGCCATTGGTAAGTTCCTCTGCTCCGAGCGTGAAGTTTTCAAAGCCAGGATCAGTGATCTCATTGGCATTACACGGTGTCTGATAGAACTGAGTGTAAACTGTGTCACCTAATGACACGGGGTGACAGTAAGCCTCATCACCGCAGTTATAGTTGTTGGGTGAGTCCGTGTCAGGGAAGTAGGGTTGGTATTTATTGCGAAGTAAGGGCATTGTTAGTGATTAGTTTAATATTAGTCATTCCAGTCCAGTCATTGCGTTGCATAGTGTCAATCCATCCGTAGCGGGTAAGTCCGTCTTTTTCAAAAGATATGACCTGTGCAGGTTGTGATCTTATAAGGTTAAAGTCTGTTTGAGAAATGTCATATTGAAACTCATACAAGTACTTTCTGATATTGTTATTTCCGTTTGTTATTACTATACCCGAATCAGGTGTACCGTTGCAGGAGAAGTAAGATGTATCCTGAAAAGCGACATTGAAGTTTGACCCTAATCCCTGAAACTGAACCTCAATTTTACAATTAAGGTAATCGGTTGCATTAGCAGTTGTCACAAGTGAAACCGTTTGATTAAAGTCCCCGTTATTGGTATAGAACTGCGCTGATGAATTACTTTCCTGAAGTACGTTTCCTGAATCATATCTGTTAATGGTCATAGTAACCTTAATCAGATATGCAAGTCCAGGTGCGATAATAATATTTGAGATGATGAAATCACTGTTGAAAACAAATGAATAATCACCCGTTACAGGAACAGTATAATCACCTGTTACGTTGTCGTAGTTTCCGTTACCATCGTAGTTATCTCCGATTGTTTCGTTTGTAAAGACAACAGGGTCTTCAATTCCGCCCGGCAGTAGTGATAGTGGCGCACTGGGAATAAACACCCCTGATGTATTTGGGTTATTTGAAAATAATAATATATCTCCAAGTGATGCCTTAAATCCATCGCCTCCAATCCCCAAGAAGTTACCAAAAGCAGTCTCAAACGTAGTTGAATGCCTTTGCATCTTATTAAAATTATTCAGTCCGAGATTATAGAAGCAGTTACCTAACAATCCCAATGGATACTGAACCGCATCGCACGTTCTGTTTACGGTATCAAAATTATTGCACTCAATAAAGAACAAGGTATCCAACCACGAAGTATTCTGACCTACCAAAGCGTCCTGTATTGCATTGGTATCAATGGCGATATTAGACTCAAGGTTTAACTCAGCATCGGTGTTGCACTGACCAAGCGGGAAGAACTCTTCTCTTTCAAAAGCAAAGTATGATACGTTATTAGGCATCGTGAACCAGGGATCACCGCCTCCCGTCTTATTTGTATCTCCGGTCAGAACCTTTGAATACAATCTGCTTGAATCAACTGACTGATCAAGTTCCTTAATGTCAGCAAAGTGATAAGGGTCTGTTTCAGTCTGATAAAGCGATTCGGTGTCTTCAATAACGAAAACAGGGTTTAACTCATCTAATGAATCAATATAATATGACAGATTATAAACCTTATTTAGTTCAGTTACAAGTTCGCTGAATGAAATCTCAAACTTACCCTGTGCATTAGGGAATACGTTGATGGCGTTTATAAGTGCCTGACCAGTGAATAGAATAATCTTATTGTCAAGTCCCGATAGAAAATCACTTCTAAAACCAACCCTATCATCTGTCAAGGCTTTAATCACAAACTCAAATACTTCTTCAATCAGAAAACCACCGTAAAGAAACCCGACAGTTGACCCGTAGATGCAGTTGGATGAGTTGAATAGATCAACCGTGTATTTAGTTAGTGGCGTTAATGTGTTTGCCTCCTTAGTCTGTAACCCTTCAAGATTAACCTTTAGTGACTTGTTATTGTTGATGTAGGAGTAAAAAGAATTATCCTGAACCTTGCAACTAATCAACTGCCTCTGATGGTCGATCTGCATCTGAGGTATCTTTAACACGCCTATGTAAATCCTTTCGGTTACCGATGCTGATTGCTGATCGTATATCTCAATACCAACCTCATTACAAATCCCGTTATCAAATATGTTTTTAAGATAGGTATAGGCACTTATCTCACCCGTATCAGGCGCATTGTTTCCGTTCCAAATGATATTCGCATCCTGAGTTATAAACAGACTATTCAATGACTGATCCCTCCTAATCGTAGTCCTGAGAGCCGTGTCGTTCACTGGTTGGTCAACTAACTGACCGTCTATGTAGAATTTAAATGCCATCAGTCTAATATAACACTATACATTAAATAATGACCCGCTTGCCTTGTGACATTATAAATCACCGCATCTCTGACTATGTGCTTGAATTTACGCTGCTTTTGAGGATACAACGCCACGCTGAATGACATCGCCTGATTAGATATCATATTGAACAGATGAGGTGCGTCTGTTGTCCAAACAAGGAAAGTAGTTGAACCAAAGTAAGCAGGTGGGTTGCCTTCTTTACCATCCTTGTACTTGTTTTCCCACGATATTGAACCATCCCAAAACTGACCCTTTCCTTTCATGTGGAACATAGAAGCATCACGCACACCATCAGCAGCCCCTGATATAAAGATAGCAGTTAGTGAAGGGTAGTGGTCTTTAATCTTAAAGCCCTGACCCATTGTTTGTGATGATATTAGTATAAAAATTACTAAATATTTCATAATCATCTGAAGAACATATTACAAAATCCAACAGTAGGGTCAGCGATAGCATCACCTCCTGACATAAAGAATCCAATATAAACATCTGCCTTTGCTCCTGCAACTAAATTAATCCAACCAGAATCTATTACAGTTGCCGTATCCATTGAATTAGATATTTCAGTCGCTCCCATTTGTAAATAATCGCCAACAACAGTTGTGAATCCTGATGCAACAGTCTTGTATCTAATATATAATATTGGATTATTAGGTGAAGCCGATGCAGTATTAACACGACAAATTAATTTCGCTTCAGTATATCCTGTCAAGTCATATCTTGTTATGTGGCGATTTGAATTATTAAAGAATGATGCTGCTAATACCTGATTTGTTAATGTAACAGCACCACCGCCTGACACTAAATTTATTGAAACAAGTTGAGAAGGCAATGTTTGCCAACTATTGTCATCCCTCAGAAACTTTGTTCCATCGGGCGTGCCTGTTGCTGCGGGTTGTTTACTATTGAACGTACTCCAATCAGCTGAACTGAGTAATCCTTTTTGAAGTGCAGATGCTGTTTGAATATCATCCGTTCCGTTGGTGTGTGTTGCAGCGTGTGCAGTCGGGGTACGAGCGTCTGAGTTACGTGGGTCATTATCACCTACCGCAATAGGGTTGCTTGCCAATACAGGTGCGACTGATAACTTAGTAACACCCTTGACTGTCGTTGATGCGTCAGATGGTGTAGCATTATCAACATAGGTCTTAACTGCCTTCTGTGATGGGACGAGCAAATCACTATCAGCCGATAGTGTGCCGTCCGTGTCAATCGGTATGCCTTTGGTATATCCCTGTGACAAAATAACTTAGTTTAAATTATTAATAATCTGTTGAAATATTGGTATTAAACTTATTTCTTCTTTTCGTTTTCTTGGATGGTGGTATTTACATAAACAAATTCCATTGTTTGTATCATATCTTAATTCAGGATAATCTTTCCAACTTAGTATATGATGCGACTCCATCCTTCCAGAGCAATTTTCGTCTGATATTCTACACTTCCAATTGTCCCGATTTTTTACAGAATCACTCCATTCTTTATGTAGTTGTCCACCTCTTTCCCTACTATCATCTTTAAGTTTTGTTCTATCAGCTATCCATTGATAACTTTTTTCTTTAGTGTATTTGCCTTTTAAAGATGTTGATATTTTCTTTCTTGTTTCATTATTTTGACTTCTATCTATTCCAGACCAATCTCTATCTTTTGCCAAGCATTTTCTTGAACAGTACTTTGAACCTAAATTTTTTGCAACATATAATGTATTGCAGCATTTACATAACTTTTCAGTCTTAAAATAATACCCTTTATTTTTTGAATTTAAAGCATTACTAATATTTAATTTATGATTTTGTGTTAATTTTCTTCCGCTATGTGATTTATTTCCTATTGCAGCTAAAGACATTTTTCTTTTTGTTTCATCTGATGCTTTTACCCCTAAATGAGATTTTCTCATTTTTTCTATACTTTCCATTGATGCCTTTTCCCCTTTATTCCAAGGCGTACTGCCTTTTTTAAATGCAGTTTTAGGGGCTTGTCGTTTATTTATAAATCCTTGTGCCATTATGCGTCTATATCTCTAAATAATATTCCACTAAATCTACAACTTACAAAAGTATCGTTTGTATATTTTTATACAGTTCATTATCAATACTTTATTGATCCTCCCTTGTATTAAGTGCGCCTGTTGCATAGGCTATATTGTTTGCTACTGATTTAACGGCAAGTGTCACCCATTCACCGGGCTGAATCGTAATCTCTTCTCCATTAAACTCACCATTGCTGAAGTGGTGATCTATCTCACCCGTTTCTCCTAAGTGACCAGTCCATATCAACTGATTGTTATTTGAATAAGTTACTCCTGTCGCTGCCGTATCCCATACCGATACACTTGTTGAACTCAATGCCGTGAAGTTAGGGTTGCCTGTCAGAGATCCGTTTCTGATTAGATAGTAAATAACTGGCTGAGTGTGCTTGACCGCACCTGATACCGAAAGTAAGTTAATAACCGCCTGATTAACACGACCGCCATAGTACAGTTGATTCATCACGGTGAACAGTGGCACAAGGGTAGCAGCGTTACCTGTTGTAACAAAGTTGAAGTAAGAGAACCGACCACCCTGAAGCATCTTGCGACCTTCGATGAATCCGGCTAATGACCCTGACTGAAGGTTTAAATTAGTGGTGCTACCGGCTGAATAAACAGCCATAGTGAACGGGAAAGAAGGATTACCAAATATTGTTTTAGTTAAAGTGTTAGGAATAAGCATAGTGTGAACGGGGATGAAGTCAGCATTGTTACCCGCTACGGCATTTTCAATAAAGAATGTCACCGCACCATATCCTAAGTACTGCAATCCTATCTGAAATACATTACCCTTCTGTGGATCAAGTGTTACTCCTGACGCTCCCGTGCCATCCATCGGGTCGCCATTCCAATCCTCTTGCGGGATAAAAACATCGGTACTCGCTGCCCCTGCCTTAGTCTGAGCAAACGACCCTACGATGGTAGTACCCGCCACCGTGTACGCTCCCGCTGATGCCGTTCCTGAACTGTTACGGACAAAGACAACAGTAGAGCCAACAGGGTAGGCTTCCCATCCTGTATATGTACCAATAGATAATTCCCATACAGTCCTCTGAATGTTACCGCTATTGGTCACGGCAACTGAGTTAGCGACACCGTTAAGCGTCACCGTTACGTTCTCATTCGTTGTTGATGCCGTGCTGATGGTTAGCGTCCTGACCTCCCGTGATCCACGCTGCACATACAAGATACCGAAACGGGTGTCAGCAAGGTTATTAGTGTTACCATAGCCGAAGTAAACGCCATCTTCAGCGTGACCAATACCAATCAACTGGTATGAATTAGCAACAGGTGTATCGTACTTACCCGTAAAACGAGCAACAACACCCTGTCCTGGTCGGTAGCGAAGCCTTTTGATGGTTTGCAGTACGCCCTGCGACAGAATTGTAGTACCCGTCTGAACCCTCAGAGAACTGTCAACCGTGTCAACCGATCCTGATCCTGATGAGGTTGGTTTCAGCATCCCTAAGTTGACACCATAGACACCGTCCACCTGAAAAAGCGGTGTGAGTGATTCCGTGTGAACAGACCCAAATGGTAAGCGTGGTGAGTGGATAGCGACCTCTAAGTGACCGTTGGTATCCGTTGGCACGAACTTCCACTGACCACTATCGGTCTGACCCATCAGAACCGAGCGTGTCACGATACTATCGGCATCAGTCTGAATGGTTGAGTTTAGTGCGCTTGTTAATGGGAACTGACCGCCTTTAAGTGATTGAAGTCTTAGGAATGTTTGGTTACTGCCTGAGTTATTGGTCATCACCACCCTGAAGTATCTTCGGGTGACAGTGATCCGGTGAACCTCGTTAGTATTGGCTGCTACCGAAAAGGAAAGCGCACTATCCCAATTCGTGCCGTTGACACTGAACTGAGCAGATAGTGTTCCGCTTTGGTCAGTTAAACACGCCACCACCACAGACGGATAAGCACTCACATCGGTTGCAGTACCCGTGAATGATATGCCATCATTAAGAGGTGTTGAGGTTGAGTTGTTACTGTCAACCGACCCCGTGATAACTATATTGCCTCCTGTCAAGAAACCTTGTGCCATATTATGCTATTTCAGAACCGTATAAACCAAATGAAAGCGTACCATTTGTAGAGTAGCAACGCACCACGTTAGTAGCCGCCAAAGTTACGCCAATAGTAGCGATAAACGTATCATTACCACCGATAGCCACATCGTAGTAGATATAATCTTTGTTACCAGTCGCACCGCCCGTAGCCGACACACTGATACGAAACGAATCAGCAGAAGCAGATCGGTTGCATACGATCACGGATGATGCCACCGCTTCGGTTGCACCTGGAACGGTGTATAAATCCGTTTCCGTTGTTGCTGATGGGGCTGACTGCCCTAATATCTTGTAACTGATTGCCATTTATCCTCCCATTAAAAGTAGTGGTGAAATCACATCAGTAGTGGTCGGTACAACACCGCCAAACGCACTGATGATATAAGAGTTGATCTGTAACTCTACCTCACCCGCTGATGATGGGGTGAGGTAGCCAAAGGTGACATCATTGTAGTCAAGCGATAACAGACGGGTAAGCCCTGAACTGCCTCGTTCCGTATCAGTCCAATACACATTACAGAAGTCACCGTCAACGGTCATGAAGATCCGAAACTTCGGGATATACCATTCACGCCAACCATCGGTAACGTAAATCTGTAACTCATCGTAGTCGGTTATATCGTATGCCATTATCTGCGGTAAATATCGTTAGATGCCCTCCGTGTAATCGCATCGGCAAGGCGGTCAATAGTATCATCAGTCAGTCGTGTTCCTTTGCGCCTGATCTGTTCCATGTCGTAGTAACTCAATGCAGGTACTCCCGTTTCAGGGTTAATCTGTGCCGACCGTGCCACGTTGATGGCGAATGATTCCGCCTGTCGTTTGCGCTCCTTGACCAGTGCCGGAGCGATGTACTTGCGGTTCACGAACTCATCGAAGCGACCGTCAAACATCGAATCCAACACCTCACCGTATCGGTTGGTCTTGCCGTGTGGTAGTACCTTTGCCCCTTTCGGAACGTACATAATCTCTTCACCTTCCTCACCAACACGGGATAGACCGCCCTTTGCTGACTTAGTTCCTTTTTTGTATGGGATTGGTTGCGCTGCGACTATTGCTGCCTGTGCTGCTCCGAGTGCAATAGCAAGGGCGATCAGTGGGTTGGGTGGTACATACTTAGCCACGTTAATAGCGGTCTGTATGGCTATGGTAACAAGAGCAGCAGCCTTATCAGCGATTGCCTGTTTACGTTTCAGTTCACGTTCCTTCCTTACTGCCTGTTCTTCTGCCTTGACCTTATCGGCTAACAACTCTTTCTCTACCCGTGCTGCCTCTTCTTCCGAAATCCTGCGCTTTGACAGGTTGTCTTCATTAGCCTTCAACCCTTCGTCAATCGCTGCCAACCTCGCCTCCTTTTCACGATTGATGTCTGCAATCTGAGCATTGGTGAATGTGGCATAAAGATTAGTCAGTTCGCCAAATATCTGACCCGCTAATTGTAATTCTTCCTGATACTTTTCAATAAATGTTTTACCTAACTCTTCAGCACCTTTGGTGATTACGGTTACATTCTTTTTGTCATCAGGTATTGTTAATTCAACAGGTATCTCAACCTTATTCTCCGCTGATATTTTAGCAAGTTCAATCTTTAACTGCTCAATATCATTAGACTGAAGACTTAGATCAATTAACTGTCTTCGTTCAGGAGGTAGATTGAATAAATTAAAGAGATCCCTGTATTTTGCAGTTAATCGTTCAATCTCTTTAACCTCTTGAGCAGAACCTGCTACTCTTATATCGGAGTTCTTTTTACTTGCCTCACTCTCTTCATTTAATCTCTTTTGTATCGCAGCGGCTCTTTCAGCTGAAATCTTTTCAATCAGATTTAATTTATTGATCTCATTCTGAAGGTTGGTATCACGAATCTTAGCAGCAGCCTCTTCAAATGCAATCGCCTCACGTTCATTCTCTGGGCTTTTAGATCTAAGTTCAGCAGCCCGTGCAAGTAAGTCGTTTACTAATGTCTGTTGTTTTGCAAGTTGTTTAGTCTGATCTACCCTCGCCTTGTTTGTAGCATCTTCAAGTTCTGATAATGTGGTAGCGGTGCTTATTAAATCTCTGACTTCTTCTTCAAACTCTGAATAGGTATTGGTTGCTACTTTAACCGCTGCTGATCCTTTGGTAGCGGATGCAGCCAATGCCTCAAATGTCGCAACAAGTTTAGACGGCAAGTCAACAAGGGCATTAACCACCTCAAAAATACCAACCTTTAAGCCAACGAAAACGGGAGCAAGTTTTGATCCTAATGTTTCTTGAAGTTCATCTGATCGGTTGTTTAACTGAGCCAACTGACCTGATAAAGTCTTGGTCGCTGCCTCTGCTGATCCTGCAAATATTCCGAATCCTTGAAGAATACTGTTTAAGTTCTGTTGCCGTGATGCCGTAGCACTGACCTCGATGCCGTACTTCTTGAACTCACGACCTGCCCCCTCCAAACCTGATCCTAACTGTTGCGCTGCCTGTGCTATGTCTGTGCCGGTCACGGTGGCAAAGTCAGCAAGTAGGGGTATGGTCTTTTCAATCTCATCGGCAGTAAGACCAAACGCACTCAATGCAGCCTGTGCCTGTTGAATCGAATCATCTGAAAACACTGTGATCTGCTGAAGTTGTGCCGACTGTTTGATCAGCCTCTCGAACTGTGCCTCACTCTCACCACCAATCGATGTGATGGCGAACTTCAACCGCTCGGCATTCTTCTCAGCGTCAAGGAACGCATCGACACTTGCCTTACCGAATTGAATGATGGCATCGACTGAGAACGCAGCAGCAAGTGCAGCACCCGCACCAGTAGCGAAACTGCCCAGTAGGGACTGAACTGACCCAACCTCTTTCGTGGTTTGCTTTGTAAGCAGTCCAATGTTTTTCTCGGACTCCCTGATCTTCTTGTTAAACTCATCAATCTTCTTAGGATCAAAAGCAAGGTCACGGGCTTTCTTGAGTGCAATCAGTTCCTTTTGCTCTGACTCAAGCAACTGCTTACGCTTCTTGGCAGCGAACTCAGCCGATGTTGCCGACTTCTTTACTTCAGCGGATTGCTCTTTTTCAAGGTCAATGATCTCCTCCTGCGCCTTCTCGATTCTTTCAAGTTGGCGCACCAGGTCATCAACCTCTGCCCGATACCGTATAACTACATCTTCTGCCATGTGCTTGAATAGTATGGCAGCCGTTTACATAGCAGGGCTGTACGCTAAATAGAGGTTAAACGGGAAGACCCTTGAGAGAGTCCTTATCCTTTGCCTCGATCTTACTTGCAAAGTTAGTCAATTTTATCAAAAATAGGTCAACCGACCCGAATCTTATTGCTTCATACTGAACGGCATCACCATCGCATAACGCCATGATCGATTCCTTCAGATCTTCACGCCTGCGGAAGTTAATTTCAAGGACTTTAAATAGTTTATTTTCTGATTCAGGACTTTCATCTGAGCGATTGATTCTGACCATAACATCTGAAACTCGTCGCTCGATAGACCTATGGTGTTGCAAATATTCGTCACTTCGGGCAACTGAAAAAAATCTAACAGGCGACCTCCCGCAACCATCTTTTTTAATGCCTCGATCTTCTTATCCATTATATGATCGCTAACTATGTTAATATTTTCTCCTTCAATTACATAGTGAACCGCAATGAACTGATACATCAATTCGTGATGCAGTGCCAACGACTGGCGGTTCTTTGCCTCCATGATCGCAGCAGCAGCCCTTGACAGACTGCCCTTTTCACCCCTTACCAGTGCCTCTAACTCTGATTCGGCAATGGTGAGTAGTTTATTCAGTTCCGTGTTGGTCAGACCTGCACTCATCCAACCGATGATGTCCGCCCGTTTAGCGTGGCGGTCAAGGGGAAACTGAAGCGTGGTCGGGAAGCGGAACCATCGCACCCCGTCATCATCCGTGAACGTGTACTCCAAATCTTTAATGGTCGGAGCAGACGGGTCGGACTTGTGCCGTTTGAATATTTTAGTAAACATACTTCTTCGCTACGATATAGTTAAGCCCCGCAAGTGACAGGATGTAAAGCGGGTAAACAAGTAATAGGCTTAGACCGTTGACCCATGCGAACATACCAAACACCGGAATAGACCAAAACGAAGCCATGCACGGGAGGCACTTATAGACTGGCTTCTGAACAAACTCAGGCAGGTAACTGATGTAGTAGCGGATCCACCAAAGTACCATCATGCCTGTCTTAGACAGGTCACGGTAACGCTGTGGGTCTTCATCAAAGGTGTCCGATTCGTTCCATTGAGTGCCAACATAAACGCCAACGCATAGTAATGAGTTAGCGATAAGGAGTAGGATTAGTTCAACCATGTATAACTTCGTTTATTGATTGTGAAACTTCGATGTCAATCTCATCCATTGGTCGGGCAGGTAACAGTTGTGAATATTACCGAATCAGCCGTCATCGGGATGGTCGTGAACTCAATGCAGCAACCTTCAGATGTGTCAACGGTCATCACAACAGGGTCGGTAAGCGTGTCATCGGTGAATAACTCTAACTTGTAGTAATGCCCCATCAATTCAGTCAACTCATCAGGTAACGTGATGGTGGCGTAACCTAATGACACGGCATCGGTTAGCCCTACATAATATGCGCCCGTTGCTACGTTCGTAACGATGTAGAACAGTTCAAGTCCGTTGTAGTCAGTGCCTACGAATATATCAGTCCACTCTGCTGAGCAGGTGGCTATCGGGTTGGCTTTGATGCAGCCGGTGCAGGGGGTGGTCATCTGATTATGTGTTTCTTCCAGTAGGTGTTTATGCGGTAACGTGAGCAGTCAATAAAATCTCCTCTCTGATCTAACTTTGATCGGTCTTTCTTGGTTATCTGACCTTTCAAGTCATCCCATTGAACGTGTTGGAAGTCAAAGATACTACTTTTACAAGACGGATTTATGATAAACTCCCACTTTTTATCACTTTTCGCTTTCCAAAGCAGGTAATTCACATCTGCCTTGCTATTCTCATGGGTCGGGTTCGGCACTAACTTCAAGGCTGACTTAGGTATGTTCAGCATCTTAATCAGTTGAAGGTAGAGACTGGCGTTATCCCTCTGAGCGATGTCACCCCTGTTACCCATGTAATCGCCCGTGATCTCGAACTTATGCAGGTGTTCACGGTATCTCAGACGGATCTCATCTGCCATTGCCGGAACCGACCCCTGCTCGATCTGTATCTCATCAAAGGTCACATCATGGTAACCGTCCCTGTCTTCCCAAACATGGCTAAAGGTACAGGCAAACGGTTGTAAGTTAAAGTCAATCGACATGATGATGCGCCTCGATGGGTCAAACACCGCACGGTCACTGATATGGTGAGCAGGGTCGAAGTGAAAGGCGAAGGGATTGTTAGCCTTTGGGTCAACCTCCCAATCCCCATCCAAAAGCCTTGCACGGTCATAGTCCGACTTCATCCGTTCAAGCTGAGTAGAGTACAACTCAACAAATGATGAATCAGGGTTATCCGTCACAAGTGCCTTAATCACACGCTGATAGGGTTGTAATCGTACAGGCTTCTTATCATTGCTGATGTACTTCTCCTTGACCCATCCAGGCGAAGGGTTGCAGGTCATCAGTATCTTAGGGATCAGCCCGTAATGACTTAACCTGTAACGGATTCGGGAGTTTACGATGTCGAAAGCCTTTTCAGTGATTTCATTCGCCTCATCTATAAAAGCATCGGTGAACTCAGTAGAACCCAATGAAATAAAATCAGGATCAGATGGGTAAAGAAACAAGTCTTTAAGAATTGTCTGCGATCCGTTTGCCCAGTTGATGGTGTGTTTCTGTGAATTGTATGTGAAGTCCTGACCTATCTTGTAGCCAAGTAACTGAGCCACATTCATGTAAGTGACCAAAGTGGACTGTTCGAGGTTGCTGATCTTACTTCGCCCGATCAATCCCCGTGAGCCTGGATAGGTGGTTCTTCGGGTGATGTGCCAAACGCAACCGAGATAAGACTTACCACCTCCAGCACCACCACCGTAAAGTATCTCAGTTGTTTTTTGATCCTCTAAAATATACCACGCCTCAGTCTGTTTCAGGCTTAACCGTAGGGTCGAGGATAATGGTTGGCTTAACGATAGACTCACCTTTGCTTGTTAGGTCAATGTTTGTTGATGCTACTTTACCGATGATTCGCTCAGTGAGTGACAGGTATATCTTCAAAGCCTCTGCCGGATCATCTTCCGCAGTACGGTCTAACCACTGCTGAACCTTATCAAAGTTACCATCGGCAAACTCCTTGAAACGCTCTCTAAGTTCCTGAGTGACAACGTTTGGAGTGCCTTTGGTTCGTCCGCCTGTCTTCTGTCCTTTCATCTATTTGTATCTACTTTAGAGCCAATCACTTATGCGGATTACACCTCACCACTTTACGGATGGGAAGGTTACCGGACATATAAGCACGGTCTTCATCGTAAACTGCTCCCGTGCAGTCAATCAGGTCATCTATCTGAACTTCAGCACCTGTTGGGTAGTACTTAGTAATGGTCACAGTACACTGACGGCAGTTGTATCCGTCATCCTTATCACACCCCACAAAAATAAGTCCAAGTATTGCGATCAGGTATCTCATTTCTTACCTCGTTTAATCTTGCCTGACTTTTGAAGTGATGATGTACAGATAGCGTAGGCTGATGATTCCTTCACCCCCTGACCCTTTAACTTCCGTACACAATCTTCTAAGGCTTTCGGCATGGGTGCAAATATAATCAATTTTGAGCCATGTAGGTGGTGTAAAGTGAAAAGAACTGATCGAAGTCCTTTACAATCCAGTAAGTGCCTCCTGAACGCTCTATTCGCTCCTGGAAGGCACGTTGAGCGTCGGATTGCTTATCCTTGCCAACCTTAACCTCAATCCAAACAGGCCGAGCCGTACCGTTGCGGTTGATGTTAGCTGATATGTCTGCGATACCCTTCACCTGAGTTGATGGTCTGTAATAGCCTCCGTTCACATGGGCTTTCTCTTTAACCCAAGTTCCCTGATTGTTAATCCGTGTCGCAAAGTGACCGGAAAGATTCAGAAAGTCCACAATAGCCTTAGTCAATCCATTAGCCGTAGTTGTCTTGATCGGTTTCACTGGTCTAAGGTGGTCGGGGAAGTTAGGGTACTTCTCACGGTTGGCTCTTTGATATAACTCCTGAAGTTGTTGTTTGGGGGTCATGTGGCAAAGATAGTACAGTAACGCCCTGTTACGCTCTGTTACGCTATTGTTACACTCTCTGTTACACTTAATATATTAATTATTAATTAATTATAAAATTTGTAACAGTGTAACAGACTTTTTACCCTTTTTTTATATTTTTTCTTAAATTTTTCAATAAAACTCCAATAGGTTTGGTCATTTTTGGCGTTACAGCGTTACACTTGACTTAACCGATTGAATATAAATAAAATAGCCGTAACAGGACTCTGTCACGGCTAAGTTTGTAACTGTTACACTTTTTTCAGAACGAAGGCTCTTCTGCATCCACTTTATCCAGTTCACTTAATTGAAAGTCAGAGCGTTTGAATGTAAACACCCTACCGATTCGCCTTGTTACAGAGTCACCGTCAAAAGGAGTGTATCTTTCCGGTTTTGACGGTAAAAAGTGCATTTCATCCTTCAAAACCTTCAATAAATAAGCGTTTGTAACGGCATTATTACGGTCAAAAAAGCGTTTTTTTATGTCCAAAACGGTGCATTTTACCTCATTTAAGTGGTTATTTTCCATAAAAAACTGCTCAATTTCGATGAATAATTCCTTTCTGAGCCATGACCATGACTCTTTTTGAATGTCATTTAACTGATCATTCTTCAGTTGATCGGCAGTAAACACCATCCTTGAGCGTCTAAGATTAGGCATTTCGATCTGCTTTAGGTACTTAAGAAAGTAAGGTATTTCGTTTCTAAGGTCGGTTTCGATGTTGGTGTTAATGGAGTCAATTACCGGAACTTTCCTGATCCAGAATCGGATCTCTTCTTCGTCTATCCGCATAAAGTCCTTTTCTTTATTGGTGCAGATAATGACCTTACCATAGAATGGGATGGAGTAATTAGCCACAAACTTCTGATTGACAGATATAGTCTTAGCCGTAGCGATTGACTTTAGTTTTTCAACCGCATGGGATTTATCAATTACGGTTTCATCCAGTGCTATGATGTTTTTTGTGGCGTAGATGGAGTTGAATTGCGAGTTTAGGTCTTCCGGATTAATCTGAGTAAAGTTATCCCCGAAAATAATCTGCATCCAGTTGAGGAATGTAGTCTTACCCGTCTGACGCTCCCTTGAAACAAGGCAAAGTATTGGAAGAGGTTGGCGTGGTCGTTCATAGAGTATTTTGATGTACTGAATCCCCATCTGAATTTGATTACCGAATATGTGTCGAAGTAGGTTCATTGATACCGGTATCTGAGTTTCATTAACATCAGCTTCGTGCGGTATGTGGCTGAAAGGTGAGTAAAGGTTGTAACAGGAGTCAATGACCTGCTCAAACTTTGAGTTATCAGGTTCTATGATAAAGTCATCAAATGCAGGAAGGATCTTTAATAAGGTGTTGGTATGGTCTTCTTTGATGGTTTCTTTCTTCCATCCTTTAATCACCTTACGGACTATGCCGTATCGGTCTGTTTTGTTGATAATCTTAAAGTAATCAGTACCCACCCTTATATAAGGTATATGAGCGTGAAGGAACTTATGTTCGACCCATGTGATACAGGCACGGTGGTTGGACTTGAACTTAACCCGTGATAGTAGCATAAACTTGGTATACTTCTTATCAACGGGTAGTCCGAGTTCATTGTTACCAGTCACCACAAGCATATCCCCTTTAATAGAGAATGACTCCTTGCCTGACTTATGGTTGACAATGGTCTTATCATTTATCCATTCAAGGTTTTTAACCCCATCGAAGCACTCCTGCCAGGTATGGTGCAAGTTCCAGTAGTCAACGGCATTGAGGTCAATGTCGTGTTCAGGTTTGATAAATTTGTGCTTCATAGGTAAAGTGGGTTTTGAATACCTTTTTTAATCATTGTTTCAGCGGTCTTTTTATAGACTTTTGGCTTTTGGGATAGGTACTGATTGGATTCAATGAGGTTAAATATTATGTCAAGAGCATCATCAAACGCTATGTAACCTGCACCGATGTAACCACCTAATGCAAATGAAGCTGCTCTTAATTGCGGATGTCCGTTGTTTGTTATCTTATCAATAGCCGATTCGATCACACGGTAAACCCGTGACGGGTTGGAATCGTATTTGTATTGAACTTTCTTAGGTGGTATGACTGGCTTGTACTTTTGCTCCCATTTAATAAGGCAGTCACCGTAGTAAATGTCAGGGTCATAGGATAAAAAAAGTGGCAGTACTGCATTTTTAGGAGCAATGTCAAAGTTCTTATATTTACCTAAGTCAGATAGGTGTTGAATGCCGTCAAAGTATTGTTTGTATTCATCTACGGATTCGCACTGAGGTATGTTGACTAAAGCCCTGACCCCACACTTTGAAGCGGATAGCCATGAGCCGATGATAAATGGGTAGTCATTAAACAGATGCTCCTTTAGTTCCTGCGCTTCAGATTGTGTTAGATGATCGAAGTCAAGTGGCATCAGTCCGGTGAACTGAGTTATGGATGAGTAGCACCGTTTATCGGACACTATCACGGCAGGAGTGAATGAATAAAGTGATGTCTTTAGTTTCGCTTTCAGTTCCATGTCACCGGATAGTTCAGCCAGTTTAATCTGATTGAATACTTCTTTGATTTCGGGCTTTGGGTCTTTGATAGCCTGAAAGAATTGGTCAAGGGTAACGAATCCAATGGGTGTGGAGTCCTTGATGTTAGCCTTGTAGTATTGGAATTTTATTTCGGCAGAGGTGGTTTTTACCATGACCATGATTTTATAGATTGATTTATTTTATTATAGTTAGTCAGGTGCAATCCACCTAAAATAGACCATAATGTATAATTTGAAAAAATAAAAGCAGTATCTGAGTTGTTTATTTTTATGACTTCACCAATATTTAAAGCACCCAAAAAACCATTAAAAGTATGATGGGTACAACCTTCAGTATGCCTTATTTTATAATAACTTTGATTGTTATAATTATAATAAAGATCCTTATCAATAGTTTCAAAAACATTTCTTGATATTGATGGAATTAATAAAATTATTAATCTGTCACCATCAAATGTTGAAACTGAATATCTGTTTGCTTGAAGAATTGTCTTACCGACTTCACTACCTCTTTTTTTATCATGATATTTTGCTTCAATTCCAAATTTAATATAATTATTATTTTTTAAACTTAGAACCATATCAATCCTATTTTTATGTGAGTCATCCCATACCTCTCTTTTTATATCGAAAAAATTACCAAATTTTCCTACAAATTGATCAACTAATTCTTTTTCCATTATTTTAATTTAAAAACCCTGACGGAGTTTCACTTAATCGGTGGGAAGGCGTTCGACTGCCTGATGCCGTTAAGATCCACCCCGTCAGGGTTGGTTGTGAAGATCTGATTTGGGATTGTCGAACTTTTCCCGATCTGCAAATATACTAAAGTTCTACCATTACATCCATCAACTTTTCAAGTGTTGTCTGACATGGTTTGATTACGGTTATCTTACCGTCTTGGTAATGGGCTAATGATTTGATGATGATCACGTTGAGTTCTTTGTCTAATTCCGCTGACCAGATGCGGATTGATTGCGAAGTATTGGGCTGAGTTGTATCGTCCTGAGTCATATTGAATTACCTGTTGTATTGCTATGTAGTGAGTTTCAGCGGTGACGGTGTGTGTCACGCCTGATGGTGATATGATGCGGTAGGTGTTCACGGGCGGCTAAGGTAAAATACCTGAAGCAATAATGTCAAATAAAGTTTTCAACAATGAATTGTGCAAAATTAACACATTGATATATCATTAATGGGGATTTGTGCCTAATTTTGTGAAACAAGCCTGTACAATGCCCCTACCGCTGAAGCGTCTTATAAAATCTAAAAAGATGAATCACTACAATCTGACTGAGGAAGATGAGAAAATAGTCAAGCATCTGATTGATTCCGGTAATTATAGGATAAAGGTCACACATCGCATACCTCCAATGTGGACAATCTATGAGCCACAGGTAGCAGGTATGTTATGGGGCTGGAATACTATAAATACTTTGGGTGATGCAGCTTTTGATACTTATAGTGTTTTAAGTGAGATTCAAGAGGCTAAATACCGAATATTAAAACACTATTCATTAAATAATGTAACAGTCGAATACATTAAGTAATGCCTCGCTACAAACGCTTCAGCCACAAGGAACGCCCGTTTGTCTTGCACGTTTTTGTTGACTATGCACCAAGTGACATAGCCGAGAAAATGAACAAGGTGAAGTCAAGCAGTCGTGTCAAGGGTATCGTGTTTGAACCGGATCACTTTGAACTGAGCGACTCAGACGAGGCGTGTACGTTTGAAGTGGATGAGGTGTTGCCTGGTCATTACTGCTTAGTCCTACGCCATCCGCCCGTGAAGGTTGGAACGATTGCCCACGAACTAATCCACATCATCGCCCGTCACTTCCGTTACATTGGAACGCCACTGACTATTGACACAGAGGAAAGTTATGCCTATATGATGAGTTGGCTGATGGATGAGTTAAATACTTACTTATGAAACCAAAGACCTGTAAAGAGTTAGTGATTCAATGGTGCGATGCTAACTTAGTGTCAGCCGAATCAGAGTTACTGAAACAAGGTGTACGCATCACCAACGATATGGTAGCTGACTTGATGCAAAAGTCACTACCTGACACGGGTTTTTCATGGGAAACTTATAAGAAGTGGATTACTATTTATAGGAGGGGCGGAATTGTTCGAACTAAGGAGCAACCCGAACTATCCGAAATCATCGGACAAATGGCAGACAACAGACGGGAGACATCCAGTGTTTTTGTGGTTAAGAACGACCCGCTTGACCTCGATCCGCTTGGTATTGCACCACCTGATCCCGAAGAGATCGACATCAAAAAGATGATGTTTGATGTACCTGATACCTACTCAAACTACCAAGCCCCGATTAAGTTGGATGGGTACGGCAATAAGTTCGGGATAGTGTCGGACATCCACTTCCCGATACATGACAGGAGTGCGGTATTGGCTGCTCATAGTTACCTAAAGAAAGAGAACATTGACTGCCTAATTCTTCTTGGTGACATCATGGACACAGGTAACCTGACCCGTCACGCTTTGAGAAAGAAGCTGAGATATACATGGCGTGAGGAATTGGAGGTTGGACGGGCTTATATCAGGTCATTGAGGGTATTGTTTCCTGACATTCCGATTGTTTACTTTGAAGGCAATCACGAGCAATGGTTCACTCAGTTTATCGTTCGTCAGGCAGTTCAATTGGATGGTGACTATATTTTTCAGGAGCGATTGGAACTGGAGGCGCACAAGATTGAATGGATAGCAGAGGAGCGATTGGGTAAGATTGGCGAGTTATACATCCATCACGGTCACAGATTAGGCGTGGGAGGCGGTATGAACGTGGCGCAGAAGTTACTGGATAAGCATGGGGTGAACCTTGTTGTGGGTCATTTTCATAGGGCGATGGAGGCGAGTAAGCGATCCCTTGACGATAAGGTTCATGCGGTGTGGGTTAATCCGTGTTTGGCTGACCTTCACCCTGACTACAACCCTCACGGCAACGGTAATCAAGGCTTCGGGGTGGTGGAGTTATCATCTGACGGGCGGTTCATGATGCGACAGTACAAGGTGATGAATGGTAAGGTGCTTGGCGAAAAGGAGTTGTACGGGTAGAGCGAAGACCGACCACCAATGTACCTGTAACAGCAGTATAACAGCACAAGACTAACGTAAAATTATCCCCTACAATATCAGCACTTTATAAATTATTTGTACAATACCACTTGACAAGTGGGAAAATGGGTGTATATTTGCCGAAACAAACACAAACAAAATGACACACTACCAAGATTTAATTAGTAAAGCCACATCAGTAACTAACTTAACTGATTTAAATGAAATTGAAGATTATATGCGAAATGTATATTTTCATTCAACATTAGATTGGCAAACTAAAGCACAGTTAAATAAGGCAGCAAGGCAGTCTTGGGGTGAAATTAAATTTATGCGATCAGAAGAAGGAAAGGCATATCTTGCTAAGTTTTATAATTCTTAACACACAGATATGCACCTCTCACTCCACCTCCAACAAATCCGCTCGGCAATGGCACACTATGCCAAACAAGCCGATGCACACCCTGAACAACGAGCGTACTATCAGCAGTTGTGGCAACAGGAAGTTAATAAGTTACACCAAACACTACGATTCAAATGACCCTCCACATCGAAGACATGAACAGGGCGATCATCAAAGGTCATCCCGTCAAGGTAGAACACGACTACCAAATAAGGGGCTACATTAACAACTCCCTTGCCGACCGTCTATCAGCGCATCGTGCGATGACTGATGGTTACACACCGGAGCAATACCAACAGAGAGTGTTACGAACCCGCACTAAAACCGTTAAACCATGAGAGTAGCCGACCACGAAGTAACATACGAGATCGAAGCAGGTAGCCTTACATTCTTCGTTGATGTCCGCATCAAATCATATCTATACGAAGACACCTACGATACATCAGGTTGCACTGAAACCACCCACCGCATCACATCATGGCGTTGTGAGGACGAAGATTCAAATCCCGTTCAGTTCGATGTGTTACCATCAGCGGTGAGGTTTGAGGTCGGTGAGTTGGTAGGAAAGGAGGAACTGGAGTATGATTAGCCGCCGCACCGCCCTCTGTCAGCAGTTATACGACCTGTCTGAACTGATGGATGTATTGAGTACTCAGATCAGCCAAGCGACCGATGATATGAGTAACCCATTCCACTATGTTAATGTGTTTAACAGACATGATGAGTGGAGGCATAAGATCGACATCAAGCAACGGGCGTATACCAGACTATTAGAGAGATTTCAAACAATAAAACAACAACTACAATGACAGACCTCACATCAACAATTACCCCGAAGTCAGACCAACTTAACTACGATGACTTCATCGGAAAGGGGAGTATCACCATCAAAGTCACTAAGGTGACAAAGTTAGAAAGCAAAGATCAGCCAGTCACCATCAACTACGAAGGCGATAACGGTAAGCCTTACAAACCATGCCTTTCAATGCGTAGGGTATTGGTCAGCGTGTGGGGTACAAACGCTGATAACTATGTGGGCAGAACAATAACCTTGTACGGAGATCCGTCCGTTAAGTTCGGAGGCATTGCAGTCGGTGGCATCCGTATCAGTCACATGAGCGACCTGGAGAAGCCATTTACGATTGCCCTATCAGTCACTAAGGCAAAGCGAACCCCGTACACAGTTTATCCGATTGGTCATGTTCAGGCTACACCTGCGCCCGTTGACCCCACCACCGCCATCGCCAAGATCACCGCCACGACCACACTTGAGGAGTTAAAGGCGGTGTATTCGGGACTGACCAAAGCAGAACAAGCACACGCTGATGTCGTTAAGGCGAAGGATGCGAGGAAGGGGGAGGTGGCTAAATGATTATAATAACGATTCTACTAAAGATAATAATAATCATATTATTTATAACTGCTTTATATTGTTTATATCAACTAATAAGAAACCAAAAAATTTACAGAATAAGAATGAAGTGGATTGATAAACGTAACTGGCATTCTTATCACAAATACTCATATAATGATATGATGTTTCCATGTAAGGATAATTGGTACGGACTTAAGTGGCCTACAGAAAGACAATATACTGAACAGGAAGGAGAAATGAAGCCATGATCATCCACCAGGTTACACAAGGCACACCCGAATGGCATCAGCTTCGGTGTGGCAAGATCACGTCATCACGCATGAAGCAACTGGTAAAGTCTGATAATCTCAGCCTGATTGACGAACTAATAGCCGAGCAGGAGTTAGGCTACTACGAAGCGGATGACTACACAAGTCCTGAAATGGAATGGGGAACAGACCATGAAGCACAAGCGATTGAGCAGTATGAGTCGATGACGGGCGTATCAGTCACCCGTGTCGGTATGCTTCAGTCAGAGCGTTACGACCTGTTGACCGTCAGCCCTGATGGACTTGTGGGCGATGATGGTGCGGTTGAGGTCAAATGTCCTAAGACGAAGACCCATGTGCGTTATATCAGGATGGGTGTGATACCGGCAGAATACAAGCCCCAAGTCTTACAATATTTTTTAGTCCATGACAAACTACAATGGTTAGATTTCATTAGTTTTGACCCCCGTTTAGAGCGCAAACCGATATGGGTGAAGCGAGTGACACGGGCGGAGTTAAGGCTTGAGATTGACGATGCGTGGGCGATGGTTGATAAGTTCGTAACTAAACTAAACAAGTACAAGGAGGAGATATGGTTCTGATGAGTGCCACCCTACGCCTCATCACCGCCAACGCCCACCTATCCGATGCAAGGTTAGCGCAGATGACCGGATTAAGTAGAGTGTATGTATGGAAGTTACGGAAGCGTTTCGGACTGCCTAAACCAAAGGAGAAGTACCGTGATTTAAAAACTCCGCCACTTATAATTCAGTTCATTGAACGTAACATTCATTTAAAAGGTAGAGAGTTATCTGAAAAAACGGGTCTTTACATAAACACAATTTATAAGATTAAACGTAAACTAAAACTAAATAAAAATGAAAATTCAAGGTAAAGTAGTACAGGTGTTGCCGACCCAAACAGGCACAAGCGCAAACGGTAAGGAATGGAAAAAGTCAGGCGTAGTGCTAAACTACAAGGATGGCGATTACGAGAAGACCGTCATGTGTACGGTGATGGGTGACAAGGTGGATGCGCTTCAGTCGGTTCAACCAGGCACAGACATCGAGGTGTCAATCAACATCGAGTCCCGTGAGTACAACGAGCGTTGGTACACCGATGTCAAGGCTTGGAAGTGGGAAGTGGTCGGTCAGGGACAGACGGCTGCCAACGTTCAGTCAACCAACGATCCACTTCCCTTCTAATGTCTAACCCTAACCGCACCGATATAGAAGATGTCATCGCCAGTGTTTGCATTGGCGTGGCACTTCTGTTGGTGTTGGTGCTAACGATGATGAGATGAACCGACCTATCCGTGTGCTTGTGGCTTGTGAGGAATCAGACGAAGTTCGTTCAAGGTTTGAGGCTATGGGTTTTGATGCCTGGAGTTGTGACCTTCAACCTAACCGAAACCCAAACGCAAAGCACTTTCAATGCAGTGTGTTTGACATTATTAATGACGGGTGGGATTGCATGATCGCCTTTCCTCCGTGTACACATCTTGCGGTTAGTGGTGCTGCCTGGTTTGAACAGAAGCGAAAAGACGGAAGACAACAGGAAGGTATTGATTTCTTTATGGCTATGATTAATGCACCGATTGAAAGAATAGCGGTTGAGAATCCGGTTGGTATTATGAGTAAACTTTACAGGAAACCCGATCAGGTCATTCAACCTTATTATTTTGGTGATAAGGCTCAGAAAACAACCTGCCTATGGCTAAAGAACCTACCTCATCTGTATCATAACTCAGCCCCTAATTTATTTGACCAAACAGTTACACATACGGATAAGGGCGAGTTTTTTGAATGGATTGATGGCAAGACGGGTAAAACAAAGAAACAACCACTTTGGTATGCACAGGCATTAAATTTACCGCCAAGTGAACGGGCTAAAGTACGATCAAAAACATTCCCAGGTATCGCCAACGCTATGGCTAGTCAATGGGGTGATTACTTAATCAAACAACACAACCGATGAACATACACCTATCAAGTGAACACTATTGGGAGATCACCCACGAAGGGATGCTATTCTACTGCTCCGTGACGGAGGTGGACGGTAAGTTTTGGTGCGGGAAGTGCCACTGCAAGAGTCAGAACGAATACAAGCGTCACGGCTCACCAAAGCGAAAGGAGTTAAGGGATGCAGCCGGAAAGATGGCGGTGGAATATAGCAAGATGGCAAGGCGAGGCGAGTGGGTCAATGAGATTGTGCCTAAGTTTACTAACACGAACATCCTATAAGAACACCTATGAACAAAACAACCGAACTAATCCACGCCTACCTTGAACAAGGTGGCAATCTAAAGAACCTGCTGATGGCAACTGGCATAGACGAATCGACCTTCAGGGATAAACTTGAATGGTCAAAATGGGATTCAATCGAATCACGTGACATCCGCAGAACAATCAAAGAATGGGAGGAAGCACAATGAGTTTACATTTGAAGATTAAGTATTTAGCCCGTCAGAAGGGTAAGAGCATCGGTGAGGTGGCGGAATCAATCGGCACTACCCGTCAGAACTATTACCACATCACACGGGCGGAGGTGATCAGTTTCAAGCAGTTGAAAAAGATAGCCAAGTGCCTGAGTGTTAATGTGTGTGATATTGTATCGAAGTAATGGCAACAATGACTCTTTTAGATCAGGTGCGTGAAGTGATGGCACAAAAGGATAAATCACATTCACAGATTACCGATGAGATCATTAAAATAATTGAAAACTATGAAAAACAATTTACTTAACCAATGGTCACGAATCCACAAGTACCGGAGCGAACTAAACAACCTGCTTTATTCTGATGAGATGTTGACCCGTAGTGAACGCAACTTGATATATCATGAGATCAGCCGTGTGGGGTGGTGGTTACAACAGACATCTAAACGTATCAATATTCAGATGGTAGATGTTAGTGACTGGGGTGGGGAGAGTGGTTACTGACCCCTCCGCACTGACCCCATCCACCCGACACTAACCGACCGATCAGTTCCGATTGTGCCAAAGACAACCGACCCTGACTTGAACCGATAGCCACCACCGACTGAGAACACAATATCCTGGCGGTTGACATTAGCCACCCCACCGTACACCAACCCCGACCTGACCGATGTGTGGTATTCTGTTACTGTCTGCACGGGGATATTCAACCGCCATCTGATGTCCCGTGACTGGATCATATTACGACTAACAGACTCACTAAGCCAAATAGAAACAGAATCCGTATGAATCGAATCATTATAATTCACCTGAGCGAAATAAGCCCTGAGAATCTCGGACGTATCAATCGAAGCCGGAATGGGCTGAATGATGACCTGCGGGGTCTTAGATGGCGGGACATTCACGGTAATCGGTGGGAGGTAGGTAGTGTCCCTGATCACCGTAGTGGGCTGACCGAAAGGATGCCGTCTGATGTCTTTGTAGACATACAAGCCGATGCCGAGTACTGCGAATCCGAGAAGGATGTATAGGATGTGGAGGTAGGGTTTCATGCTATTGAATGGTTGTGTCATCAGCGTCTATGTCGGTCAAGTCCTCCGTCCTTCTGTTGGTCTGATAGATGTCATCTGAATAGTAGTTAGGGTCAGGACGCTTGAGGATTGCTACGATGTGTTCAGCTTTTAATATACCCCATCCGACCAGTATAACGATGGCGATAACGGTCAGGGTGATACTATCAAGGACATAACTGAAGAACAACTGAAAAAACCAAGTGACCACAAACATAGCCGTAAACGCAAAGATGGTAATCCTTTGAAAACTGAACTTACCATCCCTACCCTTTACTGATTCGTGTAGCCATCTGAATGGTTTCATCTAAGGTGTCTGATAACTCTGTCGTAGTACTTGAAGTCCTCCTGCATCGAGATAACATGAGCAACCCGTGTCAACCCGTTTTTTGATACTATGATTTTCAAAGGCGTGTCGGGTGTGCATAACAAGTGATGGCAGAAAAACTTTAAATATCCGTTGGTATTATTCTCGTTTGGCGGGGCGTACTTAAAAATGAACTGAGCCGCAGTAAGTGACCGTTTCGCATCCAACACTACCTGCCTTTTAAGGGCGTTGAACCCATCCTGTGGCGTAGGAAACCGAGCGAACCCCTTATCTCCTAACACCGCATTCGTCTGACCTGCGAAACGGAGGTTGCCAGGATTATTGTTCCTGTCAGCGAGTGTAGGTCTGTTAACCACGAATTATCTGTATTTGGCAAGGTTCGTTAAACTTTGACATAAACAATCCCATCGCTTTACGGGAGTTCAACACATTATGAGCATCACGGCTCATGCCAAGTAGGATGCAGCCTTCCGTATGCAGGTGATGATTGCCTGAATGAACCCTGATACCTCTGAACCCTTTGACACCTAACAACTCAGGAAGCATAGTCCTGAATCGGGGCGAGTAGGTCATTTTAACGGGATAAACACCCATAGGTATAGCCGTGTGGTTCTGAACTTTTATCTGACGGATTGTATCGGTCGGTTGCGACTGATCCAATCCCCTGTCACGATCTTCAAGCGTATAACAAAAGAACTCCCCGTCAATCAGCAGTTCACCGATTGTTTCGTGTCGGTTGAATGACCTTCGTATGAGGGTCAGGTTCATTAATTTTGATTAAACAAAGTTGATGACCGTGTGGCTGATATGAAAGCAGGGTGTCTGCGGATAGACTCTACATCTAACTCTACCCGTTCAATGCGTGAGGTCTGTTCACGATCAATCAGGTGTTGCTGAACGTGGCTCTCATACATTACATCTACTTTGCGGTCTATCTTCATAGCGAAGTAGGCGATAGTTGCTATCATTCCCCCGATGATCCATCGGTAGATAGCGGTGCTTTGGTCTTTTGACATATTCTTAATCATGGGCAGAATAGGCATCGGGGGTAATTGCCTGTAATATTATCTTGAAACGGGTTTAACACAGATGGCATTCGCTCCGGCATTGAATCCACAAGCCTCACGAAGCGTCACAACACCCTGATCGAAGTTACTCAGAACAGAGGCAAATGAACGAAGCGGATCATCGCAGTTCTCAAACTGCCATGAAGCACCAGCCATGTGACGGAACTTGTTAGCACCTGCGGGGAATCGTCCTGATGATATGTCACGGATGACGATTTGCGGATAGCCACCACCTTCAACACGGACACAAGCACCGTTGACACCGAACTGAGGGGCATCGAGTACATGGGTCATAGTGGAGGAACGGATCACTACTTGAGCATCCGACACCGTGCCGTTACATTCAAAGTGGTAGCGGTATAGTTTAAGACCAGTCGAAGTAGGTGACATGGAAGCATAGTCGATGCCTCTGTTGACTGACCCACCTTCAACAACGGGGTAGTCGATGACACAACCTGAAGCGTCATAGATACCGATGCCGATGTTAGTACCCGCACAATAGACACGGCAATGGGATAGGGTTGTGCCGTTACTGCATGAGTTGGATGTGGTAGCATTAGCCCAACGACCCTGACCTGAACGAACTATGAAACCATCTGTACAACCGTTAGCCTCGCATTCTTCAATGATAGTTCGTAGCCCGAAGGTAACATCCATGAACCGCTTCATTTCACCGCCCCATATCTGCTCGAATTTAGCACCTTCCCAAGCAAATAGGTCAATACCTGTCTGTTGCTTTCCCCACCCTTGAAGAATAAGGTTAGACATCTTAATCTTACGCTGAGTGTACTGACCTTCCGCTTGTGCGGTGTCGGTAGGGACGGGTGATGAGAAGAAGGTGAACGGTGTTTGGTTTATGGCTTGTAGTTTAGCCCACCCTTCTATGTTGGTATAAAGGTGATCGGGTGCGATGGTCAGCCCTGATGATAACTTGTAAGTCCCTGCGAGTTCGATCTTTTTGCCCGTTGTTTTCTGTTCGTTCAGTGCCGCCTGAAGGTTAGCAGTATCATCCGACCCGTTTGGGGTCACATAGATGCGACCAGGCGAACCGACTACCGTACCTGAACCGCCTGAACCAGGTGCGCCCGTATCACCCTTTGCTCCTTGCGGTATGCCGAAGTTGAAGTTAAGGGTAGCCACATTTGGGTCAGGGTTCGTGTCCGTCACTTGAACCGTTGCAGGAGATCCCGCAGCGAGCGTTGTGACGGTGACTGTTCCTACTGTGACGGTTGCATCCTTGCCGTCCTGACCGGGTGTGCCTGGAGTACCAGTACCACCTGAAGCGGTTAGAATTGGGTTCGTGACTTTTTCCCAAGAGTTATTCCAAATAAAGGTATCTCCGTTATCGAGTACCATCAGGTCACGGAGTTGGTAGAATGATGATGGTCGGGTGGTGGGAAGCGTATCCCTGAACCACAGTCGGGCGTTGGTGAGGTCGTATTGCATATTTATGAGCAGGTTATTTGGGTTCGTGTCATTGTAGAGTAATCAAATGGTGCTTTTTCAATTTCAATAGAATCGAGTGCAATGTTTGGAGTAACTGAATAAAACGGCACATTATAAACCTGAATAGTATAGGTTGTACCATCGTATGAGGCATTAGTAGTAATTACTCCACCAAACACCGATGATAGATATTCATTCAGAGATGTTTCAAGATTAGCCTCATCAGTCAACAGGTTAGATGATAACGGTGCTTGAACTCCAAGCCCGTTGATGCTATACAGAATCGCATCAGGATAGGTCACAAGGTCAATGTCAAGAGTAAACTCATAGCATCGGAACTCCTGTTCAGGACAAGCGGGTGCGGTCGCTAACCAAGTCATCGGTACTTGACCTGATCCGTAGTCAATTTCCCAGTTAGAGAGAATCAAAGCAGGTGCGTATATGTAAAAACCACCAACGAAAGCCGAACCTGAGTAGATAATAGAAAGGTAAGGATAAGTTACCTGAAGCGTCTGAATGTCAAGGTTAGAGTTACACGTAACACCTGCACCACCTTCAGGATAGATGACAAACCCACCTGATATGTCAGCGTCATCCCAATACCAACTACACGGCACTTCCCCAAAAGGTTCAACGTTGTATCGGCAACCTTCGGGTGAAACGAAAGTTACTTCGATGTAGTACACGGGGTTGTCAAATGCAACAGTTGTAGATCCACCTGTATAAGATACACCATTAACAATTACTTGCCATCCGTCAAGTCCTTCATATTCAAAATCCTCAAATGTGCCATTGACATCTTGGACAGATTGAAAGTCCGCATGATAATTCCATCCAGTTAATTCGTTCCATTCGTATAAAGCAGTATTGATACGAGGCGCAACATCATCATAAAGCAAGTAGAACTCACAACCGCTTGGCGGGTCAGGTAATTCAGCAGGATCGGTGACAGTTCCGCAGATAGCCTTACATGACAGATCGGGTATCACACCCGTGATACTATCGATGAAGTAATTCCGACCGCAGCAGCGGTTTCCTATTCTAATACCCATAGCAAACTTCGTTAATACAATCTGATTGAACGGTGAACACTATATCAAAATCAATAGCAATGTAAGACAATCGGAAGTGCATCTGATAATCGAATCCCTTGACCTCTTGCGACCAAATATTAAGCGAATCTGTATCATAAGAACTGACATTAAGATCAACGGACTGAACATTTGTTGCCGTGTAATCAGCGTCAAGTATTGGCAGAATCTCATAGAATAGTCTATCATCCGAGAACGGTGAATCATGCAGGTTCGACTTCGGCACACCTAACACCATCCGCATCGGGTATGTGATACGGAGTAAGGTAATATCATCACAGGCGGTAACGGATGGTAGAGGTGAGTCAGCAATAGATACCCCACCACGCTTACGGATATATCCCGCACCGTTCACATCAAAGTCCTGCACCTGAATGTTCTCACCGCCTCCGATGTAGTAAGCGGGAAAGGTCAGATCATCACGCCTGATCAGTTCGCAGTATTCGTAGAACTTATTGACCAGTCCTGATGAAATCAGTGCATCCTTTACGGAACATAGTACGTCTTGTAAAATCATTGTTCTAAGAGCCTCCTGATCTCTGCCGTAGCGACACGGTAAAAGGTGTCACGTTCCTGTTTTGAGAGTTTGAATATTGTTTTGTTGAAGTGTGCCTCGTTGCCCCGTGCTTTGTCATTATTCAGTTCAGGCAGCTTCGTGAATCTGAATACATATTCGTTGTTAGCAACCTTAAACGGATCAAGGTTTTCAATCGGACGTGAAAAGTCAGAACGCATCTCTCCGGTGAAGTTAAGGTTTACGTTGTCGGTTGGTAAACCTTGAGCCGACCTAAGTCCCTTCCAACCTTCAAAGTATGATGTCTTGCGGACACGGGAGGGATTGGTCTTAAACTCAGTGTTCCCGTTTTTCCCTTTTAGTGGATTAAATCCACCCTTATTACGGGTTGCAGTCTTATCAGGGTTAATCCAAATATCCTTAGTCGAATACGACCCGATGTTACTGTCATCACTTGCCTGACCTTTATCAAAGATCCTCTGAGCCATCTGACCATGAGCCGATGCCGTAGCATCCCGCAACGGTTTATCATCCGACTGAAGTCGGTCAATCTTTCTGCGGATGGATATAGCAAACTCTTCAGCGGTCATGGCAGTACAATAGCGTGGCGAACGGGTGAATCACACTGATAGCAAACGGATGATGTAGGTAGGTGAACCGATTTGATGATATTGCCGAATGTTTCCTGGTACTTCATCAGATGCCAGTTCATGTTAGCAGTCATCAAATCGGAGTTAGTGTTAGTCGTGTTGTTAGAACGAACCGATGGCGATACCATCAGCCCTCTGCGGTAAATCTCAGCAGCGACCTTGTATGCCAACGGAAGCGACAAAGTCCGACTGAACGGACACAACCAACCATACTGATCACAGGCGAGTGAATACTGAAGCCCAAGCCCTGATGTGTGTTGAACGGATTGACCTGTTGTGTAGTTCCACCCATGAATGTGAGTGTATGGTGTTGACCTTCCATAGTTACCACAACAGACCGACTCCCGTGCGATGGTGCGGTAGGGTGCAATGCCTGTTGAATTGTAACCGATGAAAAGTGTGCGAGGTCGTTTGGATGATGCGTATAGTTTGTTGACAGTCTGCTCAATCACATCGCCTGAAGTGGATGCGATGGTCAAGGTGTTAAGCACCTCATCCGTGTCAAGGTCAATGAACTGAATAGTAACATTGCCCGTATAACCTAAGAAAAGAGATAACGACTTGACTTCAATGTTCATGAAGTTAGCCGTATTCTTTAGGTCTATCTTGACTCCGACCACATCGCCCGAAGCGGTCAGTAGTTCCTTTGTCTTGGCAGGGTATCCTGTGTTGCCGTTTTCGATTAGTGACTTCGGCTTAATCGACTTGGCGAAGTAACCATATACTTCACTTGCCATTGCCTTTGCTTCAGTGCGGATGGTAGCCTCTACGAGCGACCGCACGGTAGCGAAGTCACCCGTTATGATGTCTTCTATTTGTTTCTTTGAAAGTCCTATGTCATTCAGGTAAGTCCCTGAAAATGGTGTTTCGGGAGTGCAGTATTCCCGAAGTGTTACTATTGAATCAAAGCAGTCTGTCATTGTATTGGAGTTTTAATAAGGGATGGGGTTTACAGACCCCATCCCATTGGATTAGACAAACTGATACGGATTAAGGATTGGTTACCTGAATACCGTTAGCGAAAGTAACCCCTTCCATCGGATGACCAGCAGGATAAAGATCGTTAGGCAGTCCAACGGTCTTAGTGGTAGCGGTCATGATGATTGAGATGTCACCGCAATCCTCTTTGATGATAAGGTCAACAGGGATGCCAGTGATAGGGTCAGCGACAACGGTTTCAAAGTAGTTGCGGTAGGTCATATCCAAAGCAGCAAAGCCTGAGATGTCCAGTGCAGGTCTTCCCCAAGTAGCAGTCAGCAGTTGGATAGAGTTAGACTGCAACATCAATGATACGTTGTTACCGAACTCCTGTGCTACATAGTAGTCATAAACTACTGCCTCACCGAACTGTTCAGCGATGGCAAGAGCATCAAGTCCATCCTGAGTGCAGCATCCTACGTTAAGCAATCTCCAAGCAGTCCAAAGGTCGATACCGCCTGTGATCAGGGTAGGGGCACAGAAACCAGTCAGCACCTTCGCAGCGTTCACACGCTCGAACCAAGCCGGATCATTCTTATCGTTGGCATCTTTGGTGGCAACTTCAAGGAAGTCATCAGCAGTCAGCCATGAAGGATCTACGGCATTGGAGTAAGTTCCCAGCAGTGGGTTCAGTTCAGCAGCTTGTTTCTCAGCAACGGCAGGGATCAAACCGTCAAGCATATTAACAAGGGTGTCGAAGATGATAGTACCATCTGACTTGCATGACTCATTCCAGTCAGCGAGGTTGACTTTACGCTCGATACGAAGACCGTCAGTGCAGTCGATAGTATAGGTAGCGTAGTTGTCACCTTGCTCGGTGGTAGCGGTACAAACCTTATCACATGACTCTACTGCAGTCACATCGGACACGGGAGCAGGTTGTGTATAGGTCAGCTGAACTGTTCTTTTCTTGCCTGTTACGGGCTGAATCAACTGAGAGATACCGGAGCGATTGATTGGAGAGTTAGTCCAGATCAGGGTAGGGGTTTGCACTCTTCGGGTAGAAGGGCAGGTGTTGAAATAACGTACCAGTTCTTCCTGAAGTGCAGGACATGGCGTTATAGTGTTATTAAACGTTGACATTTGTATGTGAAAGTTAAATGGTTAAAGATTAAAATGTAACCCTATTCAAGTGGCAGGGAAGCCAAATAAGATTACCCCATTTAAAGATGCCAGGAGTGACGGCAAATGATGCGACCTAAAGCACATCGGTTGCAAAGATAATCAATTATAACTGAATGTAGCAAGTCAATTGAATAAAAAAACCCCACCGGAGCGACACGGTGGGGCGGAGAAAAGAAACAAACAACAGAAGCGATTACAATAGATTATCAAACATCGGGTTCACCCTACGCTTTCCACTTGGTGCAGGTGGTTGGTACTGAGTTCGTGCGGGTTGACCTGCCTGTGGTGTCGGCTGACCGACTCCCTGTGGCACGGGCTTACCTGACTGCGGATTCTCAGCAAAGATATTGAATTTTTTTGCTGCTTCGACAAATACTTCTTCAGGTGCTTTCCACTCATCCGCTTTCTTTTCAGATCGGATGCGGTTACCTGAAGCGTCCAAGACAATCGGCTTTTCCTGATCATCAAAGTCAAGGCGGTAGTTGGAACTGATGTAAGAGTTGAAGCCCTCCTTTTCAAGTTCAGTGATATTGGGCTTAAACTTAATCTTAGACATCAGATCGGTTCGGAGGTAGTTACGCTTAACATCCTTAACCTGACTGTGCGCATGACCCTTAAAGGTTTCAAACTCAGATGCTAACTGTTTGCGCAGGTTTTCTTCCTCCGATGCCCGTTTCTGAGCCTTATCGAATTTCTCCTGCCATTCCTTGACCACATCATCACCGTTTGCTCCTGCTTTCTGTTTCAGGCTTTCAAGTTCTGACTTGAATTTACCCGTCACTTTATCAGTCAATGTCTTGAAAGTTTCGAGATTGTCAAGTTCATCGAATTCAGACAGGGTAAACTCAGCACCCAGTTCACGGGCATGGTTCAGCATCTTTTGTTTAACGACATTGGAGTGCTTACCAAGTGCAGGTTTAACAAAGCGATCGTATGCTGCTTTTTCATCCGAAACAGGCAGGTACTTTTCATGTAGTTTGGCTTTGAAGTCATCGAGTGAATTGACCTCATCAATGCCGAGATAGCCGAGAATATCCTTTGCTTCCATTAGATTTCACCTCCTTTCACTACGGGTGCGGGTGTAACTTTGGGCTTTGATGCGGGTGCGGGAGTGGGTGTCGGCACGGGTACGGGCGGTGCTTCGGGCGTAGGTACACGGGTGTAGCCAAGTTTCTCAGCCGTTCCCTTTTTAACTGTGTTAGCGTTGACGCTCACTATCTTAGGTGCGCCATACTCATCCCGCTTCCACGGGTGGTACATCTTTACTTTATTGATTCTCATGGATTGTTGATAAATTTGTTCAAAATTAATACATTTTATTTTGAATGTTGGACTAACTTAGTCTAACTTAGTCCCGTAATTATGCCGAGAAAACGACAAGATGCCATGTGTGTTACTGTTCACATCTGTGTCAGTAATGAAATGTCAGATATTATTGAAATTTATCAGGCTGAACTTCGCATTAAGGAAGGTCGACCATTCCGTAAGTCAGAAGCAGCGGAGATACTATTTGAAAAGTTGGCTAAAGAGAAAGGGTTGATTGTATGAAACTATCACAACAGGGTAAAATATGGCTAATCTTACTGACATTGAGCATAATCACTTGGTCAGTTATAATCACACTTGCATGGGAACTACTTTAATGATACTGGCGTTTATCGCTGCACTTGTTCTGTTACTGATCGACTCATGGGTCGGTCGTGGAAAGAAGCGTGATGATACGGAGGATTTTGACTATTAGTGTTTGAGGTTTGTAGTTGGTCACGCCCGACCCCGTAAGGTCGGGCTTTTTAATCTAATGTAAATTTTATAAGATATGGATAATTCATTTGAACAATTATTAAAGGAAACGAGTGATGTTAGAGATAAGATTGATGAATTAGAGAGATTCAAGAAATCTAAAAGTATAAAAAAGGATAAAGAGGAAAGTTTGTTAATAGGAATACAGATTCAAGCAATGAAAACCTTGCATTATGTATTGTATGAAAGGACTTGTATCGCTCTTAATCGTAAGGACTACAGCCCTAACTCCCGCCTCTCAAAGTCATCAGGCTCATAGTACCCCAGTTCAACCGCCCGTTTAACATCATCCAACGGCACGGCAAACACCGACACGGGCATGATTGTATGGTTGCAGTTGTAACCTCCGGCATAGGTCAGGATGTTGTCCTTGTTCGTTTCCTCGTTACGCCCCTGCCATGATCCTTTCTGTGGCGTTTCAAATCCAGGTGTTTTGCGACCCTCACCCCACAACTCAATCTCTTTAATGTGAAAAT
>Ga0315905_10000362_pt1 | contig 49917 bp, 49 predicted proteins | sample LakEriMetagenome_5_FD_203522 | JGI IMG/M metagenome (GOLD analysis project Ga0315905, IMG submission 203522) | Freshwater fungal communities from buoy surface, Lake Erie, Ohio, United States - Buoy 4 MA121 | ecosystem: Environmental > Aquatic > Freshwater > Lake | place: USA: Lake Erie, Ohio...
GTCGAGTTTAAGGAAGGGAGAGACTAAATGGCTCGTTATACCGGAGCAGACTGCAAGCGTTGCCGTCGCGAAAAAGTAAAGCTCTTCCTCAAGGGCTCAAAGTGCGATGGACCAAAGTGTCCGATCGAATCACGTCCTTATCCACCTGGCCAACACGGTCGTGGACGAACAAAAGAGTCTGAGTACTTATTGCAGATGCGCGAAAAGCAAAAGTGCGCTCGCATTTATGGTGTTCTAGAAAAGCAGTTCCGCGGTTACTACGAAGAAGCAAACCGCAAGCAGGGTAAGACTGGTGAAAACCTTCTTGTCATTCTTGAGACACGTTTAGACAATGTTGTATTCCGTGCAGGCTTTGCAAAGAGCCGCGACATGGCACGTCAGCTTGTCCGTCACGGTCACTTCTTGGTAAACGGTAAGAAGGTAAACATTCCTTCATTCCGTGTGAGTGCAATGGACATTATCGATGTTCTTCCAAAGTCATTAGACCTCACACCATTTATCGTTGCTAGCGCAGAGCTTGGCGAGAAAGCAGTTCCAGCATGGATGGAGGTCGTTGGTTCTCAGATGAGAATCATCGTTCACTCAACTCCTGCTCGCGCTGTAATCGACACACAGGTTCAAGAGCAGCTAATTGTTGAACTTTATTCCAAGTAATTTTGAAAGTCCCGAGTTGATCGGTTAGCCAATTAACTAAGGACATGCACGCAGTACCAAGTAAGACCCTTGATTGAAAGATTAAGGAAAAAGCGGAAATCAAATAGTGGATTTCCCCGAATGAAGAGGAGCAGCAGTGCTAATTGCACAACGTCCAACTCTCAGTGAAGAAGTAGTTTCTGAGCATCGTTCACGGTTCATCATCGAACCGTTGGAGCCAGGCTTTGGTTACACACTCGGTAACAGCATACGTCGTACATTGCTTTCATCTATTCCAGGTGCGGCAGTGACAAGTATTCGTGTTGCCGGTGCACTTCATGAGTTCACAACTCTTGAAGGCGTAAAAGAAGATCTCACCGATATCGTGTTAAACATCAAGAACTTGGTGCTTTCATCAGATAACGATGAACCAGCAGTTGTCTATATCCGCAAATCAGGTGCCGGTGTAGTTACTGGCGCAGACATTGCAGTCCCAGCAGGTGTAGAGGTTCACAACCCTGAACTTCACCTTGCAACGTTAAACGGTAAGGGCAATCTAGAAATTGAACTTACAGTTGAGCGCGGCCGCGGATATGTAACTGCAGTTCAAAACAAGCAGGCCGGTGCAGAAATTGGACGCATTCCTGTTGACTCAATCTACTCACCAGTTTTGAAAGTTACTTACAAAGTTGAAGCTACTCGTGTTGAGCAGCGCACAGACTTCGATCGCCTTGTGGTCGATGTTGAGACAAAGCCTTCAATGAAGCCACGCGATGCAGTTGCATCTGCCGGTCGCACTCTTGTTGAACTCTTCGGTCTTGCTCGCGAACTCAACCTCAATGCAGAAGGTATTGAGATGGGACCATCCATGATGGATGCAGCATTAGCTGCAGATCTTGCGCTTCCAATTGAGGATCTTGATCTAACTGTTCGTTCTTATAACTGCTTGAAGCGCGAAGGCATTCATACAGTCGGAGAATTGGTAAACCGATCAGAAGCTGATCTACTAGATATCCGTAACTTTGGTTCAAAATCAATCGATGAGGTTAAGGCAAAGTTAATCTCAATGGGAATGTCACTTAAGGACAGTCCAGCAGGTTTTGATCCAACACAACATCAGAACTACAACGCAGCAATCGATGATGATTTCGTCGATGCAGAGCAGGCCTAGGAGAAAAAGAAATGCCAACACCAAGTAAAGGTCCTCGTCTGGGTTCAGGCCCATCACATGAGCGACTACTCCTACGCACACTTGCAGAGCAGTTGTTCGAACATGGCAAGATCACAACAACAGAGGCAAAGGCAAAGCGTTTGCGTCCGTTAGCTGAGAAGTTAATTACTCATGCTAAAAAAGGTGATCTTCCAGCACGTCGCATGGTCATGGCACAGATTTCAAACAAGAGCGTGGTTCACACACTTCTGACTGAAATCGGTCCACGCTTTGCAACTCGAGAAGGCGGATACACACGCATTACTAAGGTCGGTCCTCGCAAGGGTGACAATGCACCAATGGCAGTTATCGAACTATTAACAGAGAAAGATAACTAAGTCTTAAACCTTAGAAAAAATTCTCATGACGGAACCCACTCTCTACCCTGAGAGTGGGTTTCTTCGTTTGCGCATTGATCTGGCCTACGACGGAACAAATTTCTCTGGATGGGCGATACAACCTGAGCGCCGCACGCTTCAAGAAGAAGTTGAAAAAGCTATCGCCATGGTTTCGCAGGCAAAGATAGAAAGTATTGTTGCCGGGCGCACCGATGCTGGTGTTCACGCTACTGGTCAGGTAATTCATGTTGATGTTCCTGAATCCTTAGATTTGAATGATCTTGCCTATAAGTTAAATCGAATCCTTGATGCAGATATTCGTGTAACAAACGTTAGCCTTGCACCAGATGCCTTTCATGCACGTTTTTCTGCACTGCGCCGACATTACACATACAAGATTCTGGATGAAAACAAAGTTGTTCCACCGTTAGATCGATTTGATGTTGCCTCGTGGTATCGACCATTAGATATAGGCCTAATGAATAAGGCGAGCGCGCTTGTGTTAGGCCATCATGACTTTGCAGCATTTGCAAAGTTTCGAGAGGGTGCAACAACTATTCGAGAACTGCAGCGCTTTGAATGGGTGAGAGATGGGCGAGGGTATTTGGTTGCCGATGTTGTGGCCGATGCATTTTGTTACTCAATGGTTCGAAACTTAGTAGGGGCAGTTGTTTGTGTTGGTGATGGCCGGTTTGAACCTGAATGGATCAAGACCACTTTGATCAATAAAGTTCGTATCTCAGATAGTTTGGTCTTTCCGGCTCATGGCTTAACACTTCGACAGGTTGATTACCCCTCAGATTCGGAGCTTTTGGAGCGCGCACAAAAAACGGTGGCTCGCCGAGACCTACTTGATGCCAATTAACGCTCTAAATAGGCCATTTTGACCCCTGAGCCTGACGCGGGTACCCTTACTCCTCTGCGCTCGTGAGGGCGCCGGAATTAATCAGATCAATAGATAGAAATAGAAGGTAGGCAAGAGCGTGCGTACATACACTCCAAAAGCCGGTGATGCAGTCCGTAATTGGCACATCATCGATGCGCAAGATGTGGTCTTAGGCCGTCTTGCAACACATGCTGCCGCTCTTCTTCGTGGAAAGCACAAGCCAACTTTTGCCCCTCACATGGACATGGGTGACTTTGTTGTTGTTATCAACGCAGAAAAAATTGCACTCTCTGGAAATAAGGCAACACAAAAGTGGTCACACCATCACTCAGGTTTTCCAGGTGGTTTAACTTCAACTGTTTACGGCGAGCTCATTGAAAAGCATCCAACACGCGCAGTTGAAAAAGCGATCAAAGGAATGCTTCCAAAGAATCGTCTTGGACGCGACATTGCAGGAAAGTTAAAAGTTTATGCAGGTCCAGAGCACCCTCATGCAGCTCAAGCACCAAAACCATATGTCTTCAATCAAGTTTCACAAATTGTGAAGTAAGGGAAAAGTAAATGTCAGATAACACAGATTTCATCGACGACGAAGAAGCTCCTACTTCATACTCATCTGCAACTCCAGCAGCGGCAACCAACCGTCCTGCCATTAAGGCACCAGGTGGCGGTACAGGTCGTCGTAAAGAAGCAGTTGCACGTGTTCGTCTTGTTCCAGGAACAGGTCGCTGGGTTGTAAACGGCAAAGAGCTTGCAGCATATTTTCCAAATAAAGTTCACCAACAATTAGTTTCAGAACCATTTCGCACAGTAGGTGCAGAAAATCAATACGATGTTTTTGCTCGCATCAACGGCGGAGGAGTTTCTGGTCAAGCAGGAGCACTTCGTTTAGGTGTTGCTCGCTCACTCAATCAAATTGATGAAGAAGCAAATCGCCCAGCGTTAAAGAAAGCTGGATTCTTAAAGCGCGATGCACGTGTTATTGAACGCAAGAAGTACGGACTTAAGAAAGCCCGTAAGCGTTCACAATACTCAAAGCGTTAATTCACTTTTCACAAAGGAGCTCACTTGGCCCTTTTTGGTACAGATGGAATCCGTGGCTTAGCCAATCGCGATTTAACTGCAGAGTTAGCCTTAGATGTTGCTGTTGCCGCTGCTCATATTCTTGTTGAAAGTTCTTCAAATAAAGATCATCAACCCACTGCAATTGTTGGTCAAGATTCTCGCGCTTCCGGTGAGTTTCTTGAAGCGGCAATTGTTGCTGGATTAACAAGTGCTGGCGTTAATGTGTATCGAGTTGGCGTATTGCCAACGCCAGCAATTGCACATTTAGTTGCCGAATCAAAGGCAGATCTTGGAATCATGATCTCTGCTTCACACAATGCTATGCCAGATAATGGAATCAAACTCTTTGCCCGTGGCGGAGGAAAATTAGATGATGCAATTGAAGCGCGTATTGAAGCGCGCATGGGTGAGGATTGGGAGCGACCAACAGGGCGCAACGTAGGTCGAGTATTCAACGATGAAACAGCAGCAAAGCGATATCTCAAGCACCTGCTTGCATCTGTTGATACACCACTTAAAGGTTTAAAAATCGTCGTTGATTGTGCAAACGGTGCATCTTCTTTTGTTGCTCCAGAGGCTTATCGTCAGGCCGGTGCAGAAGTTATTGCAATTTTTAACTCACCTGATGGTTGGAATATCAATGACGATTGCGGATCAACATATCTACATCAACTCAGATCGGCTGTCATAAAAGAGGGAGCAGACCTTGGTGTTGCCCATGATGGTGATGCTGACCGTTGTTTGGCTATTGATGCTGCAGGAAATGAGATCGACGGAGATCATATTTTAACAATTTTAGCTAGAAGCTTTAAAGATAGAGGACTACTAAAATCAAACACTGTTGTTGGAACAGTAATGAGCAATCTAGGTTTTATGCATGCAATGAATACTGCACAAATAGACGTTATTACCACTGCAGTTGGTGATCGTTACGTGCTTGAAAACATGATCGAAAATAATTATTCATTAGGTGGGGAACAATCTGGCCATGTGATCATGCGCAACCTTGCCAATACCGGCGATGGAATTTTAACCGCCTTGCAGTTAATGCAAGAAGTAGTGCGAACAGGAAAAACACTCCAAGAGTTGAGTGTAACAATGGTTCGCTTCCCACAAGTTTTGATAAATGTAAAAAATGTAGACAAGAATAAATTGAATGAATCAAAAGCAATTGCTCAAGCAGTAAAAGCCGCTGAGGATCGTTTGGGAGATTCTGGGCGAGTATTGCTTCGGGCATCTGGCACCGAACAACTCGTTAGAGTCATGGTCGAAGCTTCCAGTGATAGCCTTGCTCAAGAGGTAGCATCACAGCTAGCTGATCTGGTTAAGAGTGAACTTTCTCAATAAGCAAGTCACAATAAAGCCAGAGTACGGTTAAAAGTTAGAAATAGGAGTTCCTTATATGTGCGGAATTGTGGGTTACACAGGACCGCAGTCTGCATCTGTTCCTTTGATTGCTGGACTAAAACGTTTGGAATATCGCGGATACGATTCAGCCGGAATTGCACTTGGAACAGCAGGCAAACTTTTTGTTGAGAAAAAAGCAGGCAAACTTTCTAATCTTGAAAGCGCACTTGATTCCTCTTTGCCGTCAGTGCACTCAGGAATAGGACACACACGTTGGGCAACACACGGTGGACCAACAGATCAAAATGCACATCCTCATCTAGATAATGAAGGAAAGCTTGCAGTCATCCATAACGGCATCATTGAAAATTACACAGAGCTTCGAATCGCATTAGAAGCCAAAGGCCATAAGTTTTCATCTCAAACAGATACAGAGTCAGTAGCTCATTTACTCAGCGACCTACGTAAAGAACATAGCGGTGATCTCACAAAGGCAATGCGAGATGCAGTAAAGGTGCTTCGTGGTTCATTTACACTTCTGGCAATACATGCCGACAAGCCCGATGAAATTGTTGGTGTTCGACGTAACTCACCTTTAGTTGTTGGAGTTGGCAATGGTGAAAACTTTATGGCATCAGATGTTTCTGCCTTTATCGAATACACAAAACAAGCAATCGAACTAGGTCAAGATGAAATCGTCACAATGGATGCGACTTCAGTTGTGATTACAGATCTTGATGGAAAAACGATCAAGCCTAAAACTTATGAAATCTCCTGGGATGCAACGGCTGCAGAAAAGGGCGGGTTTGCACACTTCATGCTCAAGGAAATTTTTGAACAGCCAAAAGCAGTTGCAGATACTTTGATTGGCCGATTAAGTGACAACAATCAGATACTCCTTGATGAGCTTCACATGACTAAGCAAGAGATTCAGTCTCTTAAAAAAATTACTGTCATAGCCTGCGGAACTGCCTACCATGCTGGCTTAGTTGCAAAATATGCGATCGAAAAATGGGCAAAGATTCCAGTTGAAGTAGAGATAGCAAGTGAATTTAGATATCGAGACCCAATCATCGATTCAACAACATTGGTTATTGCCATTTCTCAATCAGGTGAAACGATGGACACATTAATGGCCGTGCGCCATGCCAAGAGCGCTGGTGCAAGAGTTCTTGCTATCTGCAATACAAACAGTTCAACAATCCCACGTGAATCCGATGCAGTGTTATATACACATGCCGGACCAGAGATTGCAGTGGCTTCAACTAAAGCATTGTTGACTCAGATCATTGCCGTTTACTTAATTGGATTGCATTTAGCTCAAGCAAATGGCTCACTGTCCGATCAACAGGTCCACGAAATTTATAATGAACTTCTTGAGCTTCCAGGAAAGATTGAACAAATCCTAGAAACTGTTGAACCGTTAAGAGAGTTAACAAGGAAGTTTGCTAAAAACGATACCGTTCTTTTTCTGGGCAGAAATATTGGCTATCCAGTCGCACTTGAAGGCGCACTTAAACTAAAAGAGCTGGCCTACATTCATGCTGAGGGATTTGCCGGTGGCGAACTCAAACATGGGCCCATCGCTTTGATTGATCAAGGAACTCCAGTGATTGCAATTTTGCCAGCAGGTAAAGAGCATGCGCTGGATGAGAAAATGCTCAGCAATATTCAAGAAGTTAAAGCACGTGGGGCTCGAGTGATAGTGATTGCAGAAGAGGGTGTTGTAGTTGAAGGAGCAGAGCATGTCATCACGATTCCTATAGCCAGCCCTATTTTTCAACCAATACTTGCAACTGTTCCATTGCAGGTTTTTGCATATGAAATGGCTGTTGCTCGAGGTAATGATGTTGATCAACCAAGAAATCTGGCTAAGTCCGTAACGGTTGAATAATGTTGGTAAAAGCTGCAATTAGAAGAAAACAAATGTTCCGCGCTTTTCGCTGGTCATTGCTTTTATTTTTTGGTTTTTTAGTAGTGACTCATCAAGTCATAATTAACGGCCCACTTGTAACCTATGACGAAGAGATTGCTAGTCAACCTCAACCAGAGTTCGAAGGTATTCAGGGCTTTATTCTCAGGCGCCTTGATGATCTTGGACTCCGCGGGCTAACTGCCACGGTGCTTTTAATTGCAGCAGCATTTATTGCTTATAAATTTAAGACATGGCGTCCACTTAACTTAGCTTTTCTTTCAGTGGTGTTACTTAATCTTGTTGTTGGGGGATTTAAGTTGATGTTGGGCCGCACAAAACCCCGTGATGGCTTTGATCTTTTACATGCAGGGGGAATGTCATTTCCAAGCGGCCATGCATCCAATGCTGTTTTATCGTGGGGGATTCTGGCATACATAATTTACCGTTATGCAAGAGTTGATAGGTATCAAGGAAGGCTCGCAACTGCTGGAGTTATAACGATAAGTCTGACAGTCTGCATAGTTTCACTGATTCGTCGTACTCATTGGTTTAGTGACTTACTGGGCGGTTTATTTATTGGTAGCGCGCTTTTAGTGGCAGTTATTGCTATAGATAGGTATGTTCCTTCAAAAAGCCAGTTGCACTAGAGTTCATCCATGTTTGAAAACCGCGCTGAAGCACGGATTGATCTTTCACGGTTAAGTGAAAATATCGAACTTCTAGAGAAAAAAAGCAACACCAAATTATTGGCCGTAGTAAAAGCTGATGCTTATGGTCATGGATTGGTTGAAGTGGCCAAAGCCGCAGAAAGCGCAGGAGCGGATTGGCTCGGCGTTGCTTTGCTTGAGGAAGCGATCACGCTTAGAACAAACGGAATCAAATCTCCAATCTTGGCATGGCTTGTTCCTCCAGGATCTGATTTTCAATCCGCCGTAGATCTAGATATAGATCTTGCAATTGCAGATCTAAAGGCTTTTAATGAAGTTTCACAATTAGCAAATAAACCAAGAATTCATATCGAAGTAGATACTGGTATGAGCCGTGGCGGTTTTCTAGACGAGTGGGAGTATTTTCTCAAATCTGATTTTACAAAGGTGAATATTGTTGGAATCTTTTCCCACTTTGCCAGAGCCGATGAGCCGTTGGAAAAACAAAATATTGATCAATTAAATCAATTTAAAAAGATGCTGGGCCAACTTGAAGCAGTTGGAGTCAAACCGCAGTTCAAACACCTATCAAACTCTGCTGCAACTTTAATGAATCCAGATGCAACATTTGATTTCGTTAGAACTGGAATTGCGATGTATGGTCTTTCACCAGATGTGAAAACCCTTGGAGATAGCAGGAAACTCTCGCTCAAACCTGTTATGCAAGTACGCGCAAAACTACATCTTGTAAAGAATGTTCCAGCAGGTTCTGCAGTTGGTTATGGCGCTACACAGGTGACAAAGACTGCAACCAAACTGGGAGTAGTTGCCATGGGTTATGCAGATGGAATACCTCGGATCGCTATAAATGCTGGAGTATTTGTGAACAATCGCAAAGCACCAATTATTGGTCGAGTTTCTATGGATCAATTTGTCGTTGACTTAGGCCCCGACTCCTCTGCCAAATCTGGGGATTGGGTGATTATTTTTGGAGATGGTTCGCGCGGGGAGTACACAGCAGATGACTGGGGAACTGCTTCTTCGAGCATAAATTACGAGATAGTTACACGAATCGGGCCTCGTGTGCCTAGAATCTACGCACCTCATGTCTACTAATTCACCGCTTTTACATGCCAAGGGAGTTTCAATCTCCTTTGGTGGTTTGCGCGCACTCAATGATGTTCACTTGCAGTTAAACCACGGTGAGGTTGTGGGAGTAATCGGTCCAAACGGTGCGGGAAAGACAACTCTATTTAATGCAATCTGTGGCTTAGTTGAACCAGATGAAGGCACACTTGAACTAGATGGGCATAAGCGCTCTTGGCCTAAACCATATGAATTAGTTGATTTAGGAATTGCAAGAACATTGCAAGGAGTTGGATTGTTTCCTGAACTGACTGTCCTTGAGAACGTAATGATCGGTGCACAAAAATTTGCAAAAACTGGCCTGTTATCTGCAGCTTTTGGATTCGATGCCCGTGATGAAGCCGAACTTCGAAATCGCTCAATTACCGCCCTTGAAAGAGTCTTTGGCACAACATTGATGCACCGTCGAACCGACACACTCTCATATCCAGACACTAAACGAATTGCCATTGCCAGAGCATTAGTTTCAGAGCCAAAGGTATTGATGCTTGATGAGCCTGCCGGTGGGCTTGGACCTCGCGACATTGAATGGATGAATAACCTCATTCGAAATCTGACCTCAACCATGTCTGTATTGATCGTTGAGCACCATATGGATGTAGTGATGTCTGTGTGTGATCGCATCTATGTTTTAAATTTTGGTGAAGTAATCTCAAGTGGAACTCCAGATGTTGTTCGACGTGATCCTGGTGTTATCGCCGCCTACCTCGGGACCGGTGCTAAATGAGCCTGATCATTAGAAATTTAACCGTCGATCACGGCGCAATTAGAGCGATCAATAATTTGTCGTTCATTGTTGAAAAGAGAAGGTTGACCGCAGTCATTGGTGCAAATGGTGCTGGAAAATCTACGTTGCTTCGAACATTATCTGGTTTAAATCCAGCTACTGAAGGTAAAGCAAGTTGGGGAGAGCACAACTTGCTCAAAGGAAAAGCAGAAAAGCATGTTCGAAACGGTGTTAGCCATGTCTCTGAAGGCAAGTCGGTCATTCCAGAGTTAACTGTTGAAGAGAATTTAGATCTTGGAGCGTTGTGGCGCGGAAGTAAGAAAGAATCAGATGCTACAAAGAAGTATGTTCTTGAATTATTCCCACGCCTTGGCGAGCGTTTGAAACAACGCGCCGATACGTTATCTGGTGGTGAACGACAGATGCTTGCAATTGGAAGATCACTTATGTCAAAACCAGAACTGTTACTACTCGATGAACCCTCACTTGGTTTAGCTCCATTAGTTGTTGAACAGATTTTTCAAACGATTCGCGACGTTGTTAACTCCTCAAGTGTGACTGTTTTGCTTGTAGAGCAAAATGCGATGGGAGCCCTTAAAATTGCTGACATTGGAGTTGTTTTAAACCTTGGAAGTATTGCTGCAATTGGTCCTGCAGCAGATCTCATAGCTGACCCAGCCATTCGCGCTGCGTATTTGGGGTTCTAAGATGCTAAAACTAATTAATACAATTCTTATTGGACTTTCAACTGGAGCGATTTACAGTTTAATGTCTATCTCCTTAGTCCTTGTTTGGCGCTCAACTCGAGTAGTTAACTTTGCGCAAGCTGGACAGGCTGTGTTTTCCACATACATTGCATATGAAGTTGCCTTGCGGACAGGTAATTTTTGGCTGGCACTAATTTGTGCAATTCTTTCAGGTGCCCTCTTGGGTGCATTTATAGATTTCTTTTTTATGCGCACGTTATTCAAGCGAGTTACCTCTGGGCCAATCAGAGCGATAGCACCTGTTGTTGCAACCCTTGGCTTACTGGGAATTTTAAGGAGTGCAGTTGGTTACATCTGGGGTGTTGAAGTCAAGTCACTACCGGCCCCAGCCTCTACTGATGGAATCAAAATTGGCTCAGAAGTACTCCCATTTTCTCAATTTGATGCATTAGTTTTATTAATTGTATTTGTCGTTTTAATGATTCTGACATTTGTTTTCCAACGCACAACTCTTGGACTTTCTCTCAAGGCATCTGCTTTCTCACCCGAGATCGCGCGTTTATCCGGAGTAAGAGTTGACCTAACGCGCACAGTTGGTTGGGCAATTGCAGGTGCATGTGGAGCAATTGCTGGAGTGCTTGCAACGCCGACATCTCTGCTTTCTCCAAACTCATTAGACATTCTTCTTGTCTTAGGATTTGCAGCCGCAGTCATCGGGGGACTTGAAAGCATGGTGGGAGCAGTTGTCGGTGGTCTGATTCTTGGATTAGGTGTGACATTTATTGCAAACTATGTTGGTTCGACATTAGTTTTCTTGTCAGCATTTGTTTTCTTGATCATCATTCTTCTCGTCAAACCAGCAGGTTTAATTTCTGGTAAACGGAGTCGAAATGCCTAAAAAACTAAAAATTCGTCTGAGCATGTTCATCCTTTTGGGATGGGTGCTGCTTTTATTAGGTGACCGAGTAGATGAACTTCGTGTTTATCAAGGAGCCAGCATTGCCGTCTATGCAATTGCAATTGGGTCAATCGTTCTTTTAACCGGCTATTCGGGACAGATTTCACTTGGGCAGGGCGCACTTATGGCAGTGGGTGGCTATGTTGCAGCTCTTGCTTCATTCGAGTTTGGTGTTCCATTTTGGGCCGGATTTATTCTTGCTGCCCTCTTCTCTGGAATTTTCGGTGGGCTCTTAGGAATTGCTGCAGCACGTTTATCTGGTCCCTACTTGGCAGGAACAACTCTCGCACTTGCCGTTGGACTTCCATCGCTTGCTAACCAGTTTCCAATTTTGGGTGGAGAACAGGGTCTCTACTTTGATATCGGTATGCCACCGGCGATATTGGGTGAGAGCTTTACCCAGTACAAATGGTTTTACTGGATCGCAGTGTTAGTGGCTCTCATCGCATTCTTCTTGCTTTCAAATTTATTGTCATCACGTTACGGACGAACTTGGCGCGGAATTGGAAGTAATGAAACTGCAATTGCTCTATCTGGCTCTAACCCGCAAAGTCTCAAAATCTTGGCCTTTACCTTAAGTTCGGCCCTTGCAGGCCTTTCTGGGGCTTTGCTGGTAATGACCATAAGTACAGCCTCCCCAAGCGCATTTCCGCTTGCACTTTCACTTTCTGTGGTGACAGGGGCGGTTATCGCTGGCGTGTCGAGCCTAAAAGGTGTGATATTTGGCTCTGTGATCTTGGTAGCCATCCCGGAAGTTGCCGATTCTATTTCGCATCAGGTCGGAGATTCATTACGAATTAGTTCTACTTTGCCTGGGTTACTCATAAGTATTCTACTAGTCTTTGCAGTCTTAGTTACCCCAAATGGCCCAGGAGAGAACCTGCGTCACCTTCTACACAAAGGAAGATCTCACAAATGAGTTTTATTCAAAAGTCGGGTCAGGTTTCTAGTCAGAGTTCAATCAAAGTTCAATCTGAGTTAAAGCTCGGTTCAAACAAACACACTACGGAGGAAAACATGATGGGTAACACCACTAGGAAGCGCGCAATTCTTGCTTCTGCACTGCTTGCTCTCACAGGTCTGTTTGCAAGCGCCCTTCCAGCTCAAGCAGCTGAAGTCGGCGTAACTGCAAAAGAGATCAAGTTGGGAATCACTTCACCACTCTCTGGAAGAGCGGCTGCTGTGTACGGAAAAGTTCCAGGGGCTATGAACGCCTACTTCCAGCATGTGAATGCCAATGGTGGAGTATACGGTCGCAGCATCAAGTTGATTTCAAAAGATGATGCCTACCTTCCAACCTCTGCTGTGACTCAAACAAACCAATTGATTCTAAAAGATAAGGTCTTCGCAATTGTTGGAGCCCTTGGAACTGCAAATCACTTGGCAGCCCTTCGTTCGACCAACCTTAGTGGTCGTGGAATCCCAGATCTTTTTGTAAATACAGGATTTAGCGGTTTTGCAGATCCTGCAAAGTACAAGACAACATTTGCTGTACTCCCTTCTTACCGCATGGAAGCCAAAATCATGGCTAAGTACATTAAAGACAATCTAGCTGGTAAGAAGATCGCACTTATCGTTCAGGATGATGACTTCGGTATCGATGCCGCGGCAGGATTTACACAGGCTGGTCTAACATTCGAAAAGACAATTAAGTTCCCAGCTGGAAAAGACACTGCAGCAGATGCTCAGGGTTGGATTACAAACACGTTAAAGCCAGCAAATATTGATCTTGCTATCATCTTCGCAACTACCTCAACAACTGCTGCAGTTCTAGGAACAGCCGCAGCACTTGCATACCGCCCAACAAATGGATGGATGCTTGGATCAGTTGGTGGAGATTCAAATACACTAATTGCAGGAAAAGTTCCATTGGCAATTCTAAATGGAGCAATTGGATTCAACTTTGCACCAGACCCACAGGATGCAACAGATGAATACGTACTTGAGTTTAAGAAGATCTACGAGAAGTACGTACCAGGTTCAACATTTGATCTAACAGTTATTCAGGGAATGAACACAGCGATGCTTACTGTTCAAGCTCTTCGTGCAGCAGGAACAAACCTGACTCGAAAAGGCTTAATCGCTGCAATCAAGGCAAAGGGTTCAACTTTTGCTCATGCAGGATTTACTCCACTTAACTACTCAAACACTAGCCATGTTGGTTACAACGGCTACTGGATCGGAAAGTACAGTGCAACTGGCGCATTGCTTCCAATTGATGGAAAGCGCACCATTTACACAACGGACTCAGGATCAGGTGCAGTTAAAGTTATAACTTCAGCTCGTCCAAAGCTACCTAAAAACGGATTGCCTACAAACAAATGAGGAGCCAATTAATGAATAAGTCACGTCTTGCAGTTTTTGCAACTGCAGCATCACTACTTGCAACTCTGTTGGTTTCAATACCAACAGTGGCGCAGGCAAGTACAGAGTGTAACTATGAGGTAAATGCAACCACAGGTGATCTCTATAACCACTGCGTTGGTAAAACTGCAGATGGCTCTAACGTAGAACTACGTGAACCAATTGACTACAACGGAACTGTATTTGTTTGGTCCCACGGCTACCGTTACGCAACAAATCTTCCAGCAGGGATTTCACCTTTTGGAGGAACAACTCCTTACATTATTGATATGACAGCTTCGGCTGGTCCTACTGTTGAGGTAATGGAAAAGTTGATGTCAATGGGTTATGCAGTTGCTGGTTCAAGTTTTCCAGAACAAGGGTGGGCTACTGAAAAAGCTATCCAGGCTAACGTCGAACTTATCGCTTGGGTAAAAAACAGCGCAACTGAAAAAACTAAATCAGTTATTGCCTGGGGCGCATCGTATGGAAGTTTCATCACACAGGCCCTTGCTGAAAAATATCCAAAGCTAATCAAAGCGGCAGTGCCTGTATGTACGGCTGCGGGAAGTATCGACGCCAGCATCGCTAGGGGTCAAGATATCCTTTGGGGTTTCAAGACATTCTTTGACCCAACTATCACTGTAAGCGGTTATGCACCAGGTGCCGCCGGTGTGCAGCAAGCAGCTTTGAATCTACTTAAAGTTGCAACAGTTCTACAACACATTACGGGAACCATTTTGGAGACTGACAACGCAAAGACCTGGCCGGCAACTTCAACAGTTCCAGCCTCATTAAAGGCAGTTCCAGCTCGTAGCGCACTTGTACTTGTGGGGCTAATGGCAGGTGTTCCTTTACAGAGCCAACACTTCGATGGAATTTCATTTCCTGGCGCAGAGTTTTCTTTTGCACTTGCATTAGCACCAGCTTTAGCTGTTGCGGAGAACACTGTTGAGCCAGCAGGACTTGGAATCTTACTTACCCATGATCTAGAGATGCGTGCAGGTGGAGCGTTCTACGACAACACTAAGACTGATTACGCAGCCCGAGTTGCAAATGATCGCGCAAGCTACAACGTAGCTCTCAGTGGAAATGCAGTAATTGATGGAATGCTCGGTTACCTTTCACTAGTACCTCGTATCACTGCAAATCCAGCAGCGTTGGCTAAACTCCAAGCAAATCTCAAGCACAAGGGCCTTGCAAAAGTTCCTACAATCTCATTGTCGGCAACTGCAGATTCAGTTACTCCTGCAGGAAACACACAATGGTTAACTGGTAAGAATGCTAAAAACACAAAGAAGTTCTTACCTCTATATGTCACAACTGGTGAAAAGTGGACTAAGTTCACAGCTCTTGGAACACCAGATACATCTAGCACCGAGTGGCCAAATGGAACAGGCCACTGCAAGTTCACTACTGATCAATATATGTTGGTTGCAAACCTTGCAATCGCATCTGCAAAGACCGGATCAGTTCCAAGCAATGCAGTGGTCACAAAAGCAGTGGACAAGGTTGAAGGCGTGCTCTTTGATCGTCAGTTCAGTGCGCCGCTATTGCCGTACTACCAAAAGTAAGTAATTACTTGTAAATAACTACAAGTAAAGAAGGGCCCTCGAGAAATCGGGGGCCCTTCTTGTATTACCCTTGAACAATGCATCATGTGGAATCTGCAGAAAAGATGTTTGATCTGGGAAAGCAGATTGGCGGGCAATGCAAACCTGGAGATCAAATTTTATTAACCGGCCCACTAGGGGCTGGGAAAACTCTTCTAGCTCAAGGCATAGGCGCAGCCCTTGGTATAGATGAAATAACTTCACCAACATTTGTAATTGCTAGAAAGCACGACGGGCAGATTCCAATTGTCCATGTTGATCTCTATCGCTTGTTAGATAGCTCCAATCCTTTGGCAGCAATTGAAGATTTAGATCTTGAAATGGAGGCAGATAAATCAGTAACGATTATTGAATGGGCCTCGCCAGAGTATTCGGCGCTGCAAGCAGATCGCCTTGAGATAACAATTGATCGTACAAATGAAGTTCGAGTTGTCACATTTAACCCGGTAGGTAAGCGATGGGATAGTTTTAAACTATGACTGTTTCCCTAGCCATTGATACAGCAACCTCTCGTACAATTGTTGGAATCGTTGACAACGGAGTTGTTGTTTTTGAAGATTTTCATGAAGGTGCAACCGATCATGGCAAAGCTATTTCGGAGTTAGTCACACAAGCGTTAGGGAGCACCAAACTTGTTGACCAAGTTGTCATTGGAATGGGCCCTGGTCCATTTACTGGACTTCGAGTTGGAATCACCTTTGCGCAGTCATTTGCTCTTGCTCGATCCATTCCCTGGATCGGCGTCTGCTCATTAGATGCGATTCAAATTGATTCCTCAACACATGATTTGAAAACAGATGAATACACCGTGGCAATCGATGCTCGTCGCAAGCAGATGTACTGGGCCAGTTACAAAGCCGGTCTGCGCATCAGTGGTCCTTCGGTTGATAAGCCAGAAGACATAGCTACATACGTGACAAATGTTTATCCTGATATTGAAAAATTAGTTCAACTAAGTTCTACCCAAAATGTAAGAGAACCAATTTATCTACGCAGCCCTGATGCCATACCAACGGCGGAGCGAACATGATTACCTATCGCCAGCCAATGGCACTTGATGTTCCAACTCTTGTTGTCCTAGATAAAGAGTATTTTCCTTACTCGCCTTGGAACGCTGCTCAATTTAAAGAAGAGTTTGCTGGTATTCCAGCAACTAGATTTTTTGAATTAGCCATCAGTGAAAACCAAGTAGTTGGCTATGCGGGCGTGTTTGCTCCTAGACCAGGTGCGGTGGCTGACATTTTAACTGTCACTGTTATCGATGGTTACAGACGACAAGGGATAGCTAAAAAACTGATCTCTGACATTGAAAGCTATTGCCAAACAAAAGGATCTAGCGCAATTATGTTGGAAGTTGCCGTGGACAATACGGGCGCGATAGCTCTCTATGAAAACTTAGGGTATGTGCAGATTTCAAAACGAAACAACTATTACGGCACAGGCAAAGATGCTCTAGTAATGCAAAAGGAGCCTATCTAATGCAACCTTTAGTTCTAGGAATTGAAACTTCATGTGATGAAACTGCTATTGGAATTGTTCGCGGACGCACTTTGCTTGCAAATGAAATAGCATCAAGTGTTGATGAACATGCGCGCTTTGGAGGAGTAGTTCCAGAGATAGCAGCCAGGGCGCATTTGGAGGCGATCCTTCCAAGCATTGAGCGAGCAGTTAAATCAGCAGGCATATCTCTTCGCGACATCGATGCTGTTGCAGTAACAGCTGGACCAGGTTTAATTGGCGCGCTCCTTGTTGGTGTTGCATCTGCAAGTGGCCTAGCACAGGGACTTGGTCGACCGCTCTATGGAGTAAATCATTTAGCATCTCATGTCAGTGTTGATTACTTAACCCATAGCGATCCCTTGGAACCTACGATCGCGCTCCTTGTCAGTGGAGGTCACTCATCTTTGCTTCAAGTAGATGACATAACTGGTTCAATTACAAAATTGGGTGCAACTATGGATGATGCTGCAGGTGAGGCCTTCGATAAAATTGCACGGATTATGGGAGTTGGATTTCCAGGTGGACCCGCAATTGATGCGCTAGCAAAATCTGGAAAAGTCAACGCAATAGATTTTCCTCGAGGGTTAACGACTTCAAATGATTGGCAGAGCAGGCCTTTTGATTTTTCATTTTCAGGATTAAAAACCGCTGTTGCGCGATACTTAGAGTCAACACCAGATTATGCAAAGGGCGACGTTGCTGCATCATTTCAAGAAGCAGTTGTTGATGTTCTACTTCTCAAAGCGCTAGCTGCATGCAAACAAACTGGAATAGATTCCCTTGTTATTGCAGGAGGCGTTGCGGCCAATTCCAGATTGCGCGAGTTGGCAGAGCAGCGCTGCGAAAAGGCAGGAATCCAACTTCGCATACCTGCCCCGGCTCTGTGCACTGATAACGGTGCAATGGTTGCAGCCCTAGGTTCGCTTTTAGTCAGCGCAGGTCGAGCCCCGGCCGCCGCAGCATTTGAAGCCGATTCATCTCTGCCTGTCACCACGATTAATCTGCGCTAAAGCCAGAGCAGCCAAGAGGCCCTGCCAGCCCAATCCAGCCTCTCAATTTGTGTCGGGCTTTAACCCCGCCTAGAGTTGGCTTTAGCACTCTCGACCCGAGTCTGCTAACTCGAAAGTCGAATGAGGGAAACTCGAATCTGTGGAGAGATTGATCCACGGATTCAAGAATTCACACAAGAAAGAACTAGAGAAGGAGTCACCAAATGGCAATCAAGCCACTAGAAGATCGCATTGTGATTAAGGCAAATGAAGCAGAGACCACAACTGCATCAGGACTTGTTATTCCAGATACAGCAAAAGAAAAGCCACAAGAGGGAACTGTAATTGCAGTTGGCCCAGGTCGCTTTGATGATGGTGTGCGCGTACCAATGGATGTCAAAGTTGGAGATGTCATTCTTTATAGCAAGTACGGCGGAACTGAAATTAAGCACGGCGGAGATGAATTTATTGTTTTGTCTGCTCGTGACATTCTTGCTGTAATCGAGAAGTAAATGGGAAAGTCCCTTCAATTTGATGAGCAAGCTCGTCGCGCGATGGAGCGCGGCGTCAATATCCTTGCCGACACAGTAAAAGTAACTCTTGGACCTAAGGGTCGAAATGTTGTTATCGCAAAATCTTTTGGTGCACCAATCATCACAAATGACGGTGTAACAATTGCTAAAGAGATCGAACTCAGTGATCCAGCAGAAAACATGGGCGCTCAGCTGGTCAAAGAAGTTGCGACAAAGACAAATGATGTTGCAGGTGATGGAACAACCACTGCAACAGTACTTGCCCAAGCAATGGTCAAAGAGGGTTTGCGAAACCTAGCAGCTGGGGCGCAACCAATGGATATCAAAATGGGTATTGAGGCCGCAGTTGTTGCAGTCTCTGAAAAACTAAAAGCTCAAGCAACTCCTGTTAATGGAAAAGCTCAGATTGCAGATGTTGCAACTATCTCCGCTCAAGATCGTGCTATCGGTGAACTCATTGCAGAAGCAATGGATCGCGTTGGCAAAGATGGTGTCATCACAGTAGAAGAAGCATCCACTACTGGATTAGATCTTGATTTCACAGAAGGTATGCAGTTCGACAAGGGCTACATTTCACCTTACTTTGTGACAGATCAAGATCGAATGGAAGCAATTCTTGAAGATGCTTACATTTTGATTTCAGCAAATAAAATCTCTGCATTGGCAGAACTTCTGCCTTTGCTTGAAAAAGTTGCACAAGCATCAAAGCCTCTTTTGATCATCGCTGAAGACATTGAGGGAGAAGCACTTTCTACCTTGGTTGTTAACCGCATGCGCGGGGTATTCACTTCTGTTGCCGTTAAGGCGCCAGGTTTTGGTGATCGCCGCAAAGCGATGTTGCAGGACTTAGCAATCCTTACAGGTGGTCAGGTTATTTCTTCAGAGCTTGGAATGAAGCTAGAAGGCGTATCAATTGAAGACCTTGGAAAAGCTCGTCGCATCGTTGTAACAAAGGATGCAACAACGATTGTTGAAGGCGCTGGCGATAAGGCGGCAGTTGCAGCACGTGTTTCTGAACTTCGCAAAGAGATTGAAACAAGTGACTCTTCGTGGGATAAAGAAAAACTACAAGAGCGTCTTGCTAAGTTAGCTGGCGGAGTCTGTGTCATCAAAGTTGGCGCACATACAGAAGTTGAACTCAATGAGAAGAAGCACCGCCTTGAGGATGCAATCTCTGCAACTCGCGCAGCGGTGGAAGAGGGAATCGTTGTTGGAGGAGGCGCTGCACTTGTGCATGCTGCTGATTCACTAGAAGGTGATCTCGGTTTCACTGGCGATAAGGCCGTTGGCGTTCGCTTAGTTCGAAAAGCCTGTGATGAGCCACTTCGATGGATTGCTGAAAATGCAGGCCTTGAAGGCTACGTTGTAGTGGCAAAGGTTCGAGCAATGAAGCACAACGAAGGCTTCAATGCAGCAACTGATGTTTACGGCGACCTTGCAGCCGATGGTGTTATCGATCCAGTAAAGGTAACGCGCTCTGCATTAGCAAATGCGGCATCAATTGCTGCAATGTTTATTACTACAGAAGCTGTTGTTTATGAGAAGCCAGCAGAGCAAGCTGCAGCCGATGCAGCTGGCGGCCATGGACATTCACATGGTCCAGGTGGACATCAACACTAAGCAATAAGTAATTCTAAAAAAGAAACAAGCCCCGCGGGATAATGCTGCGGGGCTTTTTCTCTTCTTAGGAGGAAGAAATCAATTCACTAACTTTTTTATGATGCGTGTGAAATTCCAATTGGCTTAGCGATGATTTCTAATCGATCATCTTCTGAAAGGCCGCCCCAAATTCCATAAGGCTCTTGAACTGCAAGTGCGTGAGCACGGCATGCAGCAATTACTGGACATGATGCACACACGGCTTTTGCTGTGTTCTCACGATTTCTACGTCGTGGGCCACGCTCTCCATCTGGATGGAAAAACATCTCTGATGGAAGGTCTCGGCAGGCACCCTCGTATTGCCATTCCCATTCATCGGCAACGGGGCGAGGTAAACGTGATGTTTCGGCCATGAGGTAAAGATACAACCGCGCCATAAGTTGTTCAACCATCCCCGCCCAAAATCCCTCTTTTTTGGCCATTTGAAGTGGTGAGATAAGCCACTTCACGCCACGATTAACCCATGACAGAGGAGCTATTGACCGTAGCGGCCGTTGCCAGGCGCATTGGTGTGGCTCCGGCGACCCTTCGAACCTGGGATCGAAGATATGGGCTTGGGCCATCAACACACGAGGCTGGTGAGCATCGCCGCTACCGCTCTGATGATTTAGCAAAATTGATATTGATGCGTCGACTCATAACGACCGGGGTTTCGCCAAGTGATGCAGCAGCCAGAGCAAAAAACCATGTCGGTGCCGTTTCCGTTGAACAACTTACGGATGATTTTGCAGTACGTGAAGAACTAGTTGATTCAATTCATCGAGCTTCAAAGATTTTAGACAGGGCCTTTGTTGAGGCCTCACTTCGCAAAGATATAAAGGAATTTGGGGTTATTGCCACGTGGACTGAAGTAGTAGTTCCAGTTTTGTATCTAGTCGGTGAAGAATGGGAAGCCACGGGCAAAGGTATTGAAGTCGAACACATGCTGTCAGAGATTCTAAAGAGAATTTTAAGTGAGGGTATTAACTTTGTAAAAAGTCCTGTTAATTCACAACCTGTCTTATTGGCCTCGGTTGGTGAAGAGTTACATTCACTTGCAATCCATGCTCTTGCTGCTGCACTGGCTGAGAAAAATATCGAATGTTTTTTCCTAGGTCCTCGTACTCCACTAGAGGCCATTTCAACGATGGTAAAGCGTTCAGCGCCCCCGGCAGTTTTTTTGTGGGCGCAGCTTCAGGAAAATGGTGTGGAAAAATTCTTTAGAGATATACCGGCTATAAGGCCTGCCCCAAGACTTGTCCTAGGTGGACCAGGATGGAGTGAATGCAATCTTGGAAATGTTGTTCACGCACAGGATTTAACCCATGCATGCGCCGAAATCGAGCGTGCTGTAGGGCTCTAAAGCCCCGATAGACTTCTGCCTTACGAGAATTTCATCGAGAGCGGAGGTCGACATGAGCGATAGCGATAAAGTCGCAATGCTCGGCCTAACCTACGACGACGTATTACTTCTCCCAGATGCATCCGAAGTAGTTCCATCTGAAGTGAACACAGCAACAAAATTAACTCGCAATATCACCATCGCAGTTCCCCTTGTTTCTTCTGCAATGGATACGGTCACTGAATCACAGATGGCTATTGCCATGGCAAAAGCTGGAGGCATAGGAATAATCCACCGTAATCTGCCGATTCAAGATCAAGTAACTCATGTGAAGTTAGTAAAGGGAGTTGGTCTAGCAGGAGCTGCAGTAGGCGTTGGAGATGACGGTTTTGCTAGAGCCCAAGCGTTAATTGAGGCAGGAGTAGATGTCGTCGTAGTTGATACAGCACATGGACATCACCGCGCAGTGTTAGATTCAATTGCACGCATTAAAAAATTCTCCCCAACAACTGAAATCATTGGTGGAAATGTTGCTACTCGCGCTGGAGCACAGGCGCTAATTAATGCTGGAGCCGATGCCGTAAAAGTTGGCGTTGGCCCAGGCTCAATCTGCACAACGCGCATAGTTGCAGGTGTGGGCGTTCCGCAGATCACTGCAATCCTTGAAGCATCTAAAGCATGTAACAAAGCAGGTATTCCATTAATTGCAGATGGTGGACTTGCATATTCTGGCGACATTGTTAAGGCAATCGTCGCCGGTGCTAACTCAGTCATGCTTGGTTCACTCCTTGCAGGATGCGAAGAGGCACCCGGTGAATTAATTGAGATTAACGGAGTTAAGTACAAGGCATATCGCGGTATGGGCTCACTTGGTGCAATGCAATCTCGCGGAGATCAAAAGTCTTATTCAAAAGATCGATACTTACAAGATGATGTGTTGTCTGAAGATAAGTTAGTTCCAGAAGGCATTGAAGGCAAAGTTGAATTTCGTGGCAAAGTTGCGGAAGTTGTTCACCAACTTGTCGGCGGGCTTCGCTCTGGTATGGGTTATGCCGGTGCACCTGATATCGAAACACTTCGCAGGGAAGGCCGCCTCATTCAGATTACAGCTGCTGGTTTGCAAGAAAGTCATCCGCACGATGTGGCACATGTTTCAGATGCGCCTAATTATCAAGTGAAAGGCCGTTAATGACTCATATCGAAATAGCACCCGGAAAGCGCGCTCGCACTGCATATTCATTTGATGACATCGCAATTGTGCCTAGCCGTAGAACGCGCGACCCAGAAAATGTTTCTACAGCATGGCAAATTGATGCCTATAAGTTTGAACTGCCAATGCTGGCAGCGCCAATGGACTCAGTAGTTTCACCAGATACTGCAATTGCAATCGGGAAGTTAGGTGGCCTTGCAGTTCTAAATCTTGAAGGGCTATGGACTCGTTATGAGGACCCACGGATACCTCTTGGTGAAATTGCCTCAATGCCAGACAAAAATGCAACAAAGCGTATGCAGGAGATTTATTCTGCGCCAATTCGTCCAGAGTTGATTAAAGAGCGCATTCAGCAGATTCGTGATTCTGGCGTAACTGTTGCAGCTTCGCTCTCACCTGCTAGAACTGCTGAACTGCACAAAGCAGTAATCGCAGCTGGTGTCGATATTTTCGTAATCCGTGGAACAACAGTTTCTGCAGAACACGTTGCAGATCAAAACGAAGCACTTAATCTAAAGAAATTTATCTATGAGTTAGATGTTCCTGTAATTGTTGGTGGTGTTGCGACCGCAACAGCTGCGCTTCACTTAATGCGTGCAGGTGCTGCTGGTGTATTAGTTGGCTTTGGTGGCGGCGCTGCGCACACAACTCGAAAAGTATTAGGTATCGAAGTTCCAATGGCTTCAGCTGTTGCAGAAGTCGCATCTGCAAGGCGCGAATATCTTGATGAATCAGGTGGACGCTATGTTCACGTCATCGCAGATGGCGCCGTTGGTAGAAGCGGTGATATCGCTAAAGCAATTGCATGTGGAGCAGATGCAGTGATGATGGGTTCGCCACTTGCAAAAGCTGTTGAATCGCCAGGACTTGGTTGGCACTGGGGCACAGAGGCTCACCATCAAGTACTGCCACGTGGTGAAAGAGTTTCTGTTGGAACTATTGGGACAATTGAAGAGATTTTACTTGGCCCATCACATTCTTCAGATGGATCAATGAATTTATTTGGTGCACTTCGTCGAGCAATGGCAACGTGTGGATACTCTGATGTTAAGGAGTTCCAGCGCGTAGAGGTACTGATTAATCGTGGCTAAAAGCGGTGGCGTACTGGTAGTTGATTTCGGCGCACAGTACGCCCAGTTAATTGCACGGCGAGTAAGAGAAGCACATGTCTATTCGGAAATTGTTCCATCAACAATTAAGGCAGAAGAAGTTAAAGCAAAAAATCCCAGCGCAATAATTCTCTCTGGTGGCCCATCAAGTGTTTATGCAGAGAATGCACCAACTATTGACCAGGAAATTTTCTCGCTCGGAGTTCCAATTTTTGGAATTTGTTATGGATTTCAAGTTATGGCAGCAACTCTTGGAGGCGTAGTTAGTCGAACAGGTAAATCAGAATTTGGGCGAACTCAAGCAACAGTTGTCCCAGCATCGAAAGTTTTTGCCGGGCTTGGTCCACAACAAAAAACTTGGATGTCGCATGGGGATGCTGTCACACAATCTCCTGAGGGCTTTGTTGTTACGGCTTCAACCGAATCAACATCCATCGCAGCTTTTGAAAATTCCACAGGCACATTAGCAGGCGTTCAGTTTCATCCAGAGGTTTTGCACACAGAACATGGACAAAAAATCCTAGAAAATTGGTTACTAAATATTGCTCAATGTGAAGCAACATGGACGACAAAAAACATCGCAGAAGCAGAAATTGCAGATATAAAAAGAATAGTTGGAAGCAAACGAGTAATTTGTGGATTATCAGGTGGTGTTGATTCAGCAGTGGCTGCGGCAATAGTTCAGCGAGCCATTGGAGATCAACTGACATGTGTATTTGTAGATCATGGCTTACTTCGCAAAGGTGAGGCCGAACAGGTTGAGCAAGATTTTGTAGCAAGCACCGGAATAAAGCTCGTAACAATCAATGCAGCGCAACAATTTCTCACTGCACTCGAAGGTATTACCGATCCAGAAGAAAAACGAAAGATTATTGGCCGTGAATTCATCCGGGCTTTTGAGTCGGCATCTCGTGATATCTCAGCTGGGAGAGATGTCGAATTTCTGGTGCAAGGGACTTTGTATCCAGATGTTGTTGAATCTGGTGGCGGAACAGGAACAGCAAATATTAAATCCCATCACAATGTCGGTGGCCTTCCAGATGATTTAAAATTTAAACTAGTAGAGCCATTGCGTTCATTATTTAAAGATGAAGTTCGACAAGTGGGAATTGAGTTGGGACTTCCTGAAGAAATCATCTGGCGTCAGCCCTTTCCTGGACCTGGTTTAGCAATAAGAATCGTTGGAGAAGTTACACAGGAGCGACTTGATCTCTTGCGCCAGGCTGATGCAATCGTGCGAGAAGAGTTAAAGCTTGCTGAATTAAACAGAGAGATTTGGCAATGCCCAGTGGTTTTGCTTGCCGATGTGCGTTCGGTGGGAGTTCAAGGAGATGGCCGAACATACGGTCATCCAATTGTTTTGAGGCCTGTTTCATCCGAAGATGCTATGACGGCCGATTGGTCCCGATTGCCTTATGAGGTATTAGAAAAGATCTCGACTCGAATTACCAACGAAGTCTCAGATGTAAATCGCGTGGTTTTGGATATCACTAGTAAGCCACCTGGCACCATTGAATGGGAATAAATTAAGGGTTTTCACAGGGTTTTAAATTATGCTGGCCCTATGTTTGGACAAACACAATTAAGCATTCGCCGCGATACAAATGCGATTCGAGTTTTAATTTTGTTATTCGCTTCGATAGTCATTACTGTCCCAGTAAATCCAGCTGATGCAGCTACAAAATCTAAATCAACCAAGAATTCAAAGTCTCAAGAGATTAAATGTAAGCCAACCAAAGCAAAAGCCCATTCCCCAATAGAAGTAGAGCCAGCAGAAGTAAATCCGAAGCGCCTTCCAAAAACGATAACGTTAGAAACCAACTGTGGTGATATTCAGATTACGACTTTAGCGAGCAAAGCTCCAGTGACAGTTGCACACATGGCCAAGCTTGCAAGAAATGGTTTTTTTGATGAGTCAATTTGCCATCGATTAATCAACCGTGGGGCATACGTTTTGCAGTGCGGAGATCCAACTGCCACTGGTAAGGGTGGGCCAAAGTTTGTATTCCAAGACGAGAACCTTCCTATGGGCGCAAAGGGGAATTATCCAGAAGGAACAGTTGCGATGTGGAATAAAGGGCCCGGAACAAATGGAAGTCAATTTTTTCTTGTTTATTCCGACACGACTTTAATCAAAGCGAACTACACAATTTGGGGAACAATTACTGAGGGTCTGGAAATTGTTAAGGCGATTGCAAAAATGGGTGTACAAGGTGGTGGGTTAGAAGGAGCACCAAGCCAAATGATTTCTATTGAAAAAGTAGTTATATCAAACTAAAGCAACGATAAAACAAGAACAGTATTAGTCTGTATGAATAATTTTAAACGCCTCAGCTAAACGACCATCTGGAAGTCCACCAAAGCCAGCATTGCGTTGGCCCCAATCCCTCAACATAGTTTCCAACTCTTTGTTCTGAGCTGTTTGTGAAACATGTGCATGAAGGGCTGCAAGCTTTAATTCAAAAGTATCTGTGATATCAACCCAGTGATCTGGGTTTGCAAAGCCCATAAGCCAGACTTCTCTGACTCGCCAAGGGGCTAGATTCTCTTTTTCTAGCAAGTCTGTAAATGCAAAAGGATTTCGGGCATCTGGATAGACAGCCTGCACTGTTGCTTCACCTGCAGCTAAGTGATCAGGGTGGCTAGCACCGATGCGAACCCAGTTGCGCTCTGGGCTTTGGCAGACAATACGATCAGGTCTAGTTCGTCGAATCTGTCGAACAATATCTTTGCGAAGTTCGATAGTTGCTTGTAAGTGTCCATCTACATAATTTAAAAAAGTAATGTCTGTTACGCCGATTTCTGATCCCGCTACACGTTGCTCGCGCTGACGAATTGCAGGCATTTCTTCTTTGGTAAAGCCAGAATCTTCGCCGCCTTGATCTCCATTTGTACAAAAAACGTAAGAGACTTCAATTCCCTTTTTTACCCATTGAGCAATCGTTCCTGATGCACCAAAATCTGAATCATCTGGATGAGCACTAACAACTAAGACGCGCTCAATCTCACTATCGGCGATCGGTTCCATAGTTGAACCCTAATAGAATGCCTCCCATGAATGAAATCGATCCGTTGCTTGAGGGGCTCAACCCTCAACAAAGCGCGGCGGTTACACATGCTGGTGGCCCACTATTAGTTGTCGCAGGCGCTGGCTCTGGAAAAACACGAGTGTTAACACGTCGAATTGCTTATCTAATGGCGCGAAGAAACGTTGCACCGTATGAGATTTTGGCAATTACTTTTACGAATAAAGCTGCAGGTGAGATGAAAGAAAGAGTTGGCGAATTAGTTGGATCTGTTGCAAAGTCTATGTGGGTCTCAACATTTCACTCTGCATGCGTTCGAATCTTGCGGCAAGAAGCCACTCGACTTGGATATAGCAACACTTTTAGTATCTATGACTCTGCCGATTCACAGCGACTCATTACTATAGTTGCAAAAGAGTTGAACCTTGATCCCAAGCGTTATCCAGCCCGACAATTTCAGTCCATAATTTCAAATGCGAAAAATGAGCTTTTATCTCCCCAGGATTATTTGAAAGCTGCATCCAGCCAATTTGAGCAGATCGTTGCCGATGTCTACACCATTTATCAAGGGCGATTGGCAAGAGCAAACGCAATGGATTTTGACGACCTCATTCTAAAAACGGTAGAAGTTCTTCAACGATTTCCGGAGGCAAAAGCAAGGTTTAGATCTCGATTTCGACATGTGCTGGTAGATGAGTATCAGGATACAAATCATGCCCAATATGTTCTGGTCAATGAGCTTGTAGGCACAGACCTAGAGGCAACCCCACCTGCAGAACTATGTGTTGTGGGAGATGCAGACCAATCAATTTACGGATTTCGCGGCGCAACTATTCGCAATATTTTGCAGTTTGAATTGGACTATCCAAATGCAACAACCGTGCTGCTTGAGCAAAATTACCGCTCCACTCAAAACATTCTAAATGCTGCTAATGCGGTGATTACTAAGAATGAAAGCCGTAAAGAAAAAAATCTCTGGTCAGATGCTGGCTCAGGTGCTCCACTTACTGGATATGTTGCAGAAAGTGAACATGATGAAGCTAATTTCATTGCTGATGAGATTAGATCACTACAGAATTCTGGTGTTTCGTCCCCAGGTGAAACGGCAATTTTTTACCGTACAAATGCCCAATCACGTGTGTTCGAAGAAGTGTTCATGCGATCGGCGCTTCCATATAAGGTCGTAGGAGGACTTCGATTCTATGAACGTCGAGAAGTTAAAGACTTGCTTGCCTACCTTCGAGTGATAGCAAACTGCGAAGATGAAATATCACTTCGCAGAGTAATAAATGTGCCAAAGCGTGGAATTGGTGATACTTCTTTGGACTATATAGATCAATTTGCAAATAGTTGTGGAATTTCATTCTGGCAAGGATTGCTCAGATGTAATGAAATTACATCAGTACCAGCCCGGGCAGCACAAGCAATTGGCGATTTCACATCAATGATTTCAGCATTAATTGTTTTGGTCGAGGCAAAAGTTAAGCCTTCAGTAATTGTAGAAGCGGCGCTAGAACAGTCAGGCTTGTTAAAGGAGCTCGCAGACAGCACTGACCCTCAAGATGAGGTTCGTGTAGAAAACTTAAAAGAACTTGTTGCAGTCTCAATGGAGTATGAAGAGCGCTCATTTGAGGAGTTAGGTGAAGACGAAGAGATCTCACTTGCTGGATTTTTAGAGAAGGTCTCACTTGTAGCTGATGCAGATGAGATTCCAGAAGGTGAAGACCATGGCGGGGTTGTAACGATGATGACTCTTCACACAGCAAAAGGATTAGAGTTTCCAACTGTTTTTCTCACGGGAATGGAAGATGGAATTTTTCCACATTCTCGAACACTTGATGATAAAGATGAGATCGAAGAAGAACGTCGCCTGGCATATGTTGGACTAACTCGCGCGCGCGAAAGACTTTATATTTCAAGAGCGGAATATCGATCCACATGGGGAGCACCAAATTACAATCCGCCATCTCGCTTTCTGGATGAAATTCCAGAAGATGTGATTACGTGGCGCAATCAATCATCGGATTCACTGATCTCATCAATGTCAAGAAAATCTCGACCAACATCTGCGCCTCCTCCAAGGGCGACGGGAAAGAAGAGCATGGCGATGGAGTTGGCTGTTGGTGAGCGTGTGTCACATGACACGTTTGGATTAGGTACAGTTGTCGCAGTTGCAGGAGCAGGTGACAAAGCAGAAGCGACAATTAATTTTGGTCAATACGGTGAGAAGCGTTTACTTCTGCGTTATGCACCCGTTGAGAAGCTCTAGGATTAGCCCGCACCAACTGATTAGCTCATTACAACTGATTGGAAGATTTAGTGGATCTTTTTGAATACCAAGCGCGCGATATTTTTGAAAAGCATGGCGTGCCAGTTTTAGCTGCAGCGATTGCAACAACTGCAGATCAAGCAGAAGCGGCCGCAACGGCAATCGGTGGAAAAGTTGTTGTGAAAGCCCAAGTAAAAGTTGGGGGACGCGGTAAAGCTGGTGGTGTAAAGCTTGCGGAGAATCCAAAGGATGCCCGTGAAAAAGCCGGCGCAATTCTTGGGATGGATATAAAGGGTCACACGGTTCGAACTGTAATGATTGCAGCGGCAGCCCCTATCGAAGCTGAGTATTACCTAGCAATTCTTTTAGATCGATCAAATAGAACATTTCTGGTTATGGCATCTGTTTCAGGTGGAATGGATATTGAAGAGGTTGCACATACTGCTCCTGAAAAATTAGCAAAGGTTCCAGTATCGGCAGTTGATGGAATTTCTTTGGCAAAAGCAAAAGAGATAGTTGCAGCGGCAAAGTTTCCAGCAGACGTTGCAGACCAAGTTTCAGATGTACTACTTAAGCTTTGGGAAGTTTTCCAAAGCGAAGATGCAACTCTTGTTGAAGTAAACCCTTTAGTTAAAACTTCAGATGGAAAGATCGTTGCACTAGATGGCAAAGTAACTTTGGATGAGAATGCAGACTTTCGCCAGCCAGATCATCAAAGTTTGGTCGATGAGGCAGGAGAGAATCCACTCGAAGCCGCTGCAAAAGAAAAGGGCCTTAACTACGTCAAACTAGAAGGCGAAGTAGGAATTATTGGCAATGGTGCTGGTTTAGTTATGAGCACTTTAGATGTTGTTGCATATGCTGGCGAGAAACATGGCGGCGTGCGTCCTGCTAACTTTTTAGACATTGGTGGAGGAGCATCGGCTCAAATCATGGCCGATGGACTATCAATTATTCTCGGTGACAAAGACGTAAAGAGCGTTTTTGTTAATGTATTTGGTGGAATTACAGCCTGTGATTCAGTTGCAAATGGAATTGTCCAAGCACTTGAACTCCTTGGTCCAAAAGCGACCAAACCTATTGTTGTGCGCCTTGATGGCAACAACGTTTTAGAAGGACGCGCAATTCTTAAGGCAGCAGCGCACCCTCTTGTAGAACAGGCCGACACAATGGATGGAGCAGCAAGTCGCGCTGCAGAATTGGCGGCAAAGTAATGACAATTTTTATTAACGAAACGAGCAAAGTAATTGTTCAAGGCATGACAGGTTCTGAGGGAACAAAACACACCAGACGCATGTTGATTTCAGGCACGAATATTGTTGGTGGAGTAACACCAGGAAAAGGCGGCCAGGTTGTAGAAATTGAAAACCGTCAACTTCCAATTTTTAATACAGTTGCGGAAGCTATGGCTGCAACGGGTGCAAATGTTTCTGTCATTTTCGTCCCACCAAAATTCGCAAAAGCTGCAGTGATTGATGCGATCAATGCAAAGATGCCTTTAGCTGTAGTGATTACTGAAGGAATTCCAGTCCATGACTCAGCAAGTTTCTACACATATGCACAAAGCGTAGGATCAACGCAGATTATTGGGCCAAACTGTCCTGGGTTGATTAGTCCAGGTAAATCAAATGTTGGAATTATTCCAGCTGACATCACAGGTGCTGGGCCTATTGGACTTGTTTCCAAATCAGGGACTCTGACCTATCAAATGATGTATGAGCTTCGAGATATCGGATTTAGCACTGCAGTTGGTATTGGCGGCGATCCTGTAATTGGAACAACACACATTGATTGCTTGCGTGCATTTCAAGATGACCCCAATACGCAAGCGATAGTAATGATTGGCGAGATTGGTGGAGATGCTGAAGAACGTGCAGCAGCATTTATCTCCGAATATGTTACAAAACCAGTGGTCGGGTATATCGCAGGCTTTACCGCACCTGAAGGAAAAACCATGGGCCATGCCGGTGCAATTGTTTCTGGATCATCTGGAACGGCACAAGGTAAAAAAGATGCACTAGAAGCAGCAGGAGTAAAAGTTGGTCAGACACCTAGTGAAACAGCCCGTTTGTTACGGGCAATAATGGGTCGATAACAATGGTCTTGCGCGTACTTGGAGCAGCATTACCCCAAGTTCTGCGCAGTATTGCCTGGCTTCTACTTCCAACTTCTTTTATCGCACTGATTGCATGGTCAACAGCTGGAAGTGCAACTGGAAACACGGGTGATCCGCTTCGAGCAGCAATTTGGATTTGGATCGGCACGCATCAAATACCTTTTGATTTATCTTTGGGAACATCGGCTTTAGCAGGACATCTTTCTTACTTACCACTTGGCGCATTGATTTTCCCCGTACTTGCCATTAGAAATGGAATCGCCCGAACAGTTGATCGACTAGATGGTGACACATCCTTGGTAGTTCCCGCTCGCGTAATTTTCTCGATTCTCTATGCTGGTTTTGCTCTTTTAGCTTCAATTCTTTCAAAAACAGATGAAGTCATGCCCATTTGGTATTTTGCATTGATTTATGTGTTTCCATTTACTTTGATCGCATGTGCAACAGTTGCTCGTCGCACATCGTTGGGCCAAGGGTTTCTCTTTGGGTCACGTGTTATAGCGTTGCTACTTGGGATAAGTGGCATTGCACTTGGCATTGCACTTGTAATGAACTTAACGCTTGTAAAGAATTTAACAGTCGTACTTCAACCTGGAATATTTGGTGGAATCTTGCTGCTTTTGTTGAATATTCTTTATCTTCCAAATGCAATCGTGGCTACCCTGGCTTATTTTTCCGGAGTTGGGTTTGCTGTTGGATCACAAACGATGGTATCCCCACTTTCTTTTGACTTAGATAAAATTCCAGCGATGCCAATCTTGGGCGCCCTACCTAGAGATGAATCCTTGATTTCACTTCTTGGAATAGCTGTAATTATGTTTGCAGGAGTTTTGCTTGTGACTTGGACAGTTGATCTTAATCAGAAAGTGTTAACGCAGAGTTTGATTGTTGCAACGCTACTTGCCGCTTTTCTTGGCTACTCAGCAAGTGGCGCACTGATCACAGAGGCAATGTCTGCAGTTGGTACCTCCACGTGGAAATTCACCCTTGCAATCACAGTTCAAATGGGATTTGGCGCACTTTTAGCAATATTTCTTCCTCGGATGTTTAGGCGCACATAAGAATCTGCGGGATAACCACTTACGTCACTGATGTTCGACATTTCTCACACGCCTGAGTCGGTACGATAGTGCCATGAGCGCACAGATTTTAGATGGCAAAGCATTAGCTGCCATCATTAAAGAGGATCTCTCAAAGCGCGTATCGAAATTAAAGTCAGAGGGAGTTAATCCTGGGCTAGCAACAATTTTAGTAGGCGAAGATCCGGGCTCGCTCTCATATGTTTCAGGAAAGCATAACGACTGTCAGGATGTTGGCATTAATTCCATCCGAGTTGATCTACCGGCTAATGCAAGTGAAAAAGATGTTCTTGCGGCGATATCAGATTTGAATAACTCGAAAGAGTGCACTGGGTTTATCGTTCAGCTTCCATTACCTGCAGCGATCAATACACAAAAAATATTGGAAGCTATTGATCCAAAAAAAGATGCCGATGGATTACACCCGCTAAATTTAGGGCGCTTAGTAGCAGGTTTTGATGGACCAATACCTTGCACTCCAAGAGCAATTATTGAACTTCTTAACCATTATTCAATTTCAACACAGGGTGCAAACATCACTGTCATCGGCCGGGGCATAACTGTTGGTCGACCACTTGGACTCTTGCTTACTCGCAAAAAAGAAAATGCAACAGTGACACTTACCCATACAGGCACTAAGGATTTAACTGCTCATACACAATCAGCAGACATTGTGATCGCTGCAATTGGTCAGGCGCATTTTCTAAAGGCTGACATGATTAAAGATGGGGCAGTTGTTATTGATGTTGGAATTTCGCGACAACAATCTGGTTTAGTGGGCGATATAGATCCAAATGCATTGGCAAAATCCTCTTTCTATGCACCAATGCCTGGCGGTGTTGGGCCAATGACTCGCGCAATGCTGTTGAAAAATGTGGTTGATGCATGCAGCTAAATGAGCGTCTAATTTCGCTTCTTAGTTACGGCGCAGTTATCTTCGGCGTTGGACTGGGAACCTTTGGAATAGTGCGAGGCGGATCACTATTTATTGCCATAGGGACAGCGGGCATCGCACTTAAATCCCGGAAATTTCGAACTCTTGAGTTTTATATTCCGCTTGCAATCGCAATAGCCCTATTTGTGCTGGCAATTGCACTTCCTCGCGGGCGGTAGAGTTCACCTATTCGCAGATTCACATGAACGGGGCCACAATGGGTGGGAAAGTCACAGTAGTTGGTGCAGGATTTTATGGTTCAACAACAGCTCTTCGTTTAGCCGAGTACGACATATTCGATACCGTTGTTTTAACGGATATTCTCGAGGGTAAGTCAGAAGGTTTGGCTTTAGATATGAATCAGTCTCGCTCAATTGAAGGATTTGAAACCAAAGTAATTGGAGCAACCACTACTCCTGAAGGTGCTGGTTATGAAGCAACAGCAAACTCAGATGTTGTCGTGATAACTGCAGGTCTTCCTCGCAAACCCGGCATGAGCCGCATGGATTTAATTGGAGTCAATGCTGGAATTGTGCGCGGTGTGGCAGAAAACATTGCAAAGCATTCACCGAAGGCAGTCATAATTGTCGTTTCAAATCCATTAGATGAAATGACTGCACTTGCTCAGATTGCAACAAAGTTTCCAAAGAATCGCGTGATGGGCCAAGCTGGAATGCTGGACACAGCACGCTTTACAAATTTTGTGGCAGAAAAACTAGGAGTCAAAGTTGGCGCTGTTAAGACACTAACTCTGGGTTCACACGGTGACACCATGGTTCCAGTGCCAAGCCGTTGCACAGTTAACGGTAAGCCACTTGCAGATCTACTTTCAGAAATTCAGATCGCAGAACTTGTTGATCGCACACGAAATGGCGGAGCTGAAGTTGTTGCCCTGCTAAAGACTGGTTCTGCTTATTACGCACCATCTGCAGCAGCGGCACGTATGGCAAAAGCAGTCATCGAAGATTCAGGTGCAGTTATGCCGGTATGTGCTTGGGTTGACGGAGAGTATGGAATCTCTGGTGTCTATCTTGGAGTCGAAGCACAGATCGGTCGCACAGGTGTTGTGAAAATTGTTGAAGGATCACTTACAGATTCTGAAGTTGCAGCACTCAAGCAAGCAGCTGAAGCTGTTCGTGCTAAACAAGCAGATGTGCAAACACTCTAGGCCCAGATCAGTCTGTTCGTTAAGAAGTTTTAAGTAAATAAAAACTGTTTAATTAGCCGAAGAAGATACAAAGGAGAAAGCATGTCCAAGATTAAAGTCACAGGCACTGTAGTTGAATTAGATGGTGACGAGATGACACGAATCATCTGGCAGTTCATCAAGGATTCACTGATTTTGCCTTACTTGGATGTAAATCTTGAGTATTACGACTTGGGTATGGAAAACAGAGATGCAACTGATGATCAGGTAACGATTGACTCTGCCCGTGCAATTCAAAAGCATGGTGTTGGAATCAAGTGCGCAACTATCACTCCTGATGAGGCTCGTGTTGAAGAGTTTGGTCTCAAAAAAATGTGGAAATCACCCAATGGGACTATTCGAAACATTCTCGGTGGAGTTATTTTCCGTGAACCAATCATTATCAGTAACGTTCCACGTTTAGTGCCCCACTGGTCAAAGCCAATCGTGATCGGTCGTCATGCATTTGGAGACCAATATCGTGCAACCGACTTTAAGGTTCCAGGACCAGGAAAGCTAACAATTTCATTTGTTCCAGAAGATGGATCTGCTCCTACTACTCACGAAGTATTTAAATTTGAGTCTTCAGGTGTAGCAATGGCGATGTATAACGTTGATGATTCAATTCGAGACTTTGCGCGAGCATCACTTAACTATGGGTTACTTCGAAAGTTTCCGGTTTATCTTTCAACAAAGAACACTATTCTCAAAGCCTACGATGGTCGCTTCAAGGATATCTTTGAAGAGATCTTCCAAGCAGAGTTCAAAGCAAAATTTGATGCTGCTGGCATTTGGTATGAACACCGACTCATCGATGACATGGTTGCCATGTCACTTCGCTTAGAGGGTGGTTACGTTTGGGCATGTAAGAACTACGACGGTGATGTTCAATCTGACACTGTCGCTCAGGGCTACGGTTCTTTAGGTTTAATGACATCAGTCTTAATGACACCAGATGGAAAGATCTGCGAATCAGAGGCAGCACACGGAACTGTTACACGACATTACCGTGATCACCAAGCAGGTAAAGCAACTTCAACAAATCCCATCGCTTCAATCTTTGCTTGGACACAGGGCTTGGCTCACAGAGCGTTACTTGATAACAACCCAGAGTTAGCAAAGTTTTGCGCAACTCTGGAACGAGTCTGCATCGAAACAGTGGAGCAAGGAAAAATGACTAAGGACCTTGCGCTGTTGATATCTAAGGATGCTCCCTACCAAACTACGCAGGAGTTCTTAAGTTCAATAGATGCCAACCTTAAAGTAGCTATGGGCTAATTTCGATTTTCATTAAAAAACCCGCCGAAATTATTCGGCGGGTTTTTTATTTGATGAATTAGATTCGCTCACCAGTAGTTGAATTAAACAAATGAACAGATTCCTTTTTCGCTTCTACCGTGATCTTATCTCCTGGTTTAGGTGGATTTTTTGGATCCCAACGAACAATTACTTGTGCACCCTCATCGTATGAGTTTGCAAACTTAACCGTTGGATCGGCCGGCTTTCCATAAACGAAAGCATCAGAGCCCAGCTCTTCGACAACTTCTACTAGTACGTGGAAACCAGATGACGAAGGTTTGAATCCTTCAGGTCGAACTCCCACCGTTACTGAGTTACCTGCAGATGCTGGAACTTCTATTGCGAGATCTCCAAGCATTGCTTTTCCATTTAACACAGGGGCATTGAGCAAATTCATCGCAGGTGAACCAATGAATCCTGCAACAAATGCGTTGATTGGATTATCGTAGAGATTACGAGGCGTATCAACTTGTTGGAGCAAACCATCTTTGAGTACTGCAACTCGATCACCCATTGTCATTGCTTCAACTTGATCGTGGGTTACGTAAACAGTTGTAATTCCGAGACGGCGCTGAAGTGCTGCGATCTGTGTGCGAGTTGCTACACGCAACTTCGCATCTAAATTTGAAAGTGGTTCATCCATAAGGAAGACCTGAGGTTCACGAACAATTGCGCGACCCATCGCAACACGTTGGCGCTGTCCACCAGAAAGAGCTTTTGGCTTGCGCTCTAAGTATGGTTCTAGATCTAGCAGTTTTGCTGCTTCAAGTACACGACGATCTCGCTCTTCTTTTGGTGCTCCTGCAATCTTTAACGCAAATCCCATATTTTCTGCAACAGTCATATGTGGATATAGAGCATATGATTGAAATACCATTGCGATATCGCGATCTTTTGGTGCAACATTTGTTACATCACGATCACCGATTAGGATTCTGCCGCCATCAATTTCTTCAAGTCCAGCTAACATGCGAAGTGAAGTTGATTTGCCGCAACCTGATGGCCCAACAAGAACTAAAAATTCGCCATCATTAACTGTCAGATTTAATTTGTCTACAGCAGGTGATGTGGTGCCTGGGTAGATACGTGATGCGGCTTCAAAAACTACTGATGCCATGAGATTACTCTCCTTCTCCGGGCAGGTACGTGCCCGACGGTCCGTGGGTGAAGGTGATGACCAGTTGGCCAACACAGCAAGATTACGGGAACCGTGGCGACTATGGGAAGAGAAAATCCGCCTGAGAATGTTTTCAAAGGGGTTTCTGAGCCTTAAGGCAGAGGAGTATGTGAGCACAGGATGAAGTGGCCATCTCGTATACTTGGCAAATAATGGAGCCTGAATCGTTTACTTCACTTCTGTTTGACCTTGGCATTATTGCCGCACTTATTCTCATTGCATCTTTCTTCGTTGCTGCCGAGATTGCCCTTATCTCCCTTCGGGATAGTCAGATAAAACAAGTTGCTACTCGCGGAAAGCGTGGCGCTCGCGTTGCCGCCCTTGCCCAGCACCCCAACCGATTATTGGCTGCGGTTCAAATTGGTGTGACTGTCAGCGGATTCCTTTCTGCAGCTTTAGGTGCAGATCAATTAGGTAACTATGTCATTCCTTGGTTGGAGTCATTGGGAATTTCAAATGGTTGGAGTACAACTCTCTCACTTATCGGTATAACTCTTGTCATCGCATATTTCTCACTTGTATTTGGTGAGTTAGTTCCAAAGCGCATTGCATACTTTAAAGCTGAAGAGATTGCGATGAGTACCGCAGGAATTATCGACGCTGTTGCCCGAGTTTTTCGCCCAATTATTTGGTTACTTTCAAAGTCAACAGATTTTGTTGTTCGAGGATTTGGAATTGATCCAAAAGAGGCAAGAACTCAGATGTCTGAAGAAGAGTTACTAGATCTTGTGACTGGCCATGCGGCTTTAACAGATGAAGAGCGCGATATCGTTGAAGAAGTATTCAATGCATCAGAGCGCGCCGTTCATGAAGTTATGGTTCCTCGCACCGAAGTTGATTTTATGGATGCATCCCTAACTGTCGGAAAAGCTATTGAGCTGGCTGTCGATAAAGCACATTCACGTTATCCCGTTGTGCGTGGTTCATCGGATGAAGTCGTTGGCTTTATTCACGTTCGCGATCTTTTGGATACTTCCCTTGCAACAAAGGGTACAAAGATTGTTGAACTTGTTCGAAACATTATGTATTTGCCTGGAACAAAGGGAATTCTGCCGGCTCTTTCCGAAATGCGTACTCAAGGTCAACATCTTGCAATTGTTTTGGATGAATACGGTGGCACCGATGGAATTGTTACTTTAGAAGATCTCGTAGAGGTTTTGATCGGTGATATTCGAGATGAATATGATGACCATAGTCAAGACGTTGCTATTGAAGATCACGCTGGTGATTTTGAAGTTGACGGTCTCATCTCTATAGAGGATTTAATCGAACAAACTCGACTTGAAATTCCTGAAGGTCCTTATGAAACTGCAAGTGGATTTGTCATGCACTTCTTGGGCAGAATTCCACATGAAAACGATGTAGTTAATGTAAACGGTATCAAAATCAAGGTTTTATCCATGGAAGGCAAACGCGCAGGACAGTTATTGATCACTCCCAACACTTCTGTGTGAAAGAATGAGTGCTATGACCGATAAAAGAGTTCTCTCAGGTATCCAACCTACAAGTAACTCATTTCATCTAGGCAATTATCTTGGCGCCCTAAAACAGTGGGTAGAGCTACAAGAGGGACATGATGCTTTTTATTGCATAGTTGATCTGCATGCCCTCACCGGTGAGATCGAACCTAAATTGTTGCGAGAGCGAACTCTGGCCTCTGCTGCGCAATTAATCGCTATTGGTATCTCCCCAGAAAAGTCCACGCTTTTTGTTCAATCACATGTTCCTCAACATAATCAGCTGGGCTGGGTAATGGAATGTATTGCTGGATTTGGTGAAGCCAGTCGTATGGTTCAGTTCAAAGACAAGTCATCAAAAGCGGGCGCAGATTCAGCCCGCGTTGGACTCTTTACATATCCAATGTTGCAGGCAGCCGACATTCTTTTATACCAAGCACACTTTGTTCCTGTGGGAGAAGATCAGCGCCAACACATTGAACTCACTCGAGATTTAGCTACTCGATTCAACACTAAATTCGGAGAAACTTTCAGAGTTCCAGAAGGAAGAATTTTAAAAGCTGGCGCAAAGATTTATGATCTGCAGGACCCGACTTCCAAAATGAGTAAGTCCTCAGAATCAACAGCGGGTGTATTAGAGATTATGGATGCCCCTGAGATTAATATTAAAAAGATTAAAAGTGCGGCTACAGATGCTGGTCGTGAGGTTGTTTTCGATGAAAAAGAAAAGCCTGGAATTAGTAATTTACTGACAATCCACTCATCCTTATCTGGGCGTTCAATTGCAGAGATTGAAAATGAGTTTGCCGGTAAAGGTTATGGCGACTTTAAAGCCCAAGTTGCTGAAGTTGTTGTTGAGTACCTACGTCCTATAAGAGATCATGCGCTAGAGCTCCTTAAAGATGAATCTCATCTGCTCAGCCTGTTACATCAAGGCGGAGAAAAAGCACAGAAAGCTGCTGCTAGTACCCTCGAGACGACCTATAAGAATTTGGGTCTAGTCCAGTAGAAAACCTTAAGCTTTAGGTGTTCGGAATCTTTCGCTCATGGAAGAAAGCAATGATGGTGGTCACATCAAGGCCCCCAGAGTATCAACTGCTACTTTAGAGTTTTCATGATTGTTATAGACCTTCAGAAAGTATTTCGGCGGGTTCTTGAGATTTCGACAGAGAAAGCAATAGGCTCCCGATTACACAAAACTTCTCTATCTGCCCTCAAAAGCATTTATCGAAGGCCCAATTCAACATTTGGAGGAAAATTGAAGAGAGCATCGAAACTTGTAGCAGTTCTTGCTGCAGCAGTTTTAATCACAACAGGCTGTTCAAGCTCATCATCTGATAACGCTGGAGCAGATGTAAAAGTAGGTCTTGCCTATGACATCGGTGGTCGTGGCGACAAGTCATTTAATGACTCTGCCGCAGTTGGCCTGGATCAAGCAATCGCAGAGTTTGGAATCGAAACAAAGGAAGTAACTGTTACCACTCAGTCAGATGCTGAACGTGAAGACAAGCTTCGTCTTTTGGCCGAAGCAGGTTACAACCCAATCATCGCAGTTGGTTTTCTTTATGCGACTTCACTAAAGCTAGTTGCAGCAGATTATCCAGACATCAACTTTGGAATCATCGATGATTCATCAATTGCAGCACCAAACGTTGCAGGACTTATCTTTGCTGAAGAGCAAGGCTCATACCTCGTTGGTGTTGCAGCAGCTCTAGAGTCAAAGTCAGGAAAAGTTGGCTTCATAGGTGGAGTTCGTACACCATTGCTACAAAAGTTTGAAGCGGGTTTTGCTGCAGGAGTTAAAGCAACAAAGCCATCTGCAACTGTAGATGTTAAGTACATCTCTGAGCCTCCAGAGTTTAGCGGCTTCAATGATCCAGCAAAAGGTAAGGTCATTGCAAAGGGAATGATCGATAAGGGTGCAGATGTTATTTACTCTGCAGCTGGAGGATCAGGTGCAGGTAACTTTGCAGCAGCCGTTGAGGCAGGAGCCGCAGGAAAGAAAGTATGGACAATCGGAGTTGACTCTGATCAGTACTTAACCGTTTCTGCAGATGAGCAGGCAAACATGCTAACTTCAATGTTGAAGCGTGTTGACCGCGCAGTTTACGACGTCATCTCAGCAGCAGTTAACGGAAAAACTGTTAACGATGTACTAGATGCCGCCGCAGGAACTGTTGGTCGCTCATATGGTCTAGAACTTGATGGTGTGGGCGTCTCATATTCAGGCGATTACATCACTAAGTACAAGGATCAGATCGATAAGGCAGCAGCTGACATCAAGTCAGGTGCAATTAAAGTTCCAACAAAGCCATAACGGCGTTTAGGAACTCGATAGTAAGCACTAAAGAAAGATAAGAAGTGGCATTTGGCCCGACAATGGAGTTAGATCTCCTTGTTGGGCCAAATGTTTTTATCCAAATAAGGGAGGCGATTAGTGTCCGTAGCTGTTGAACTACGCAATATCACCAAGCGCTTTCCTGGTGTGATCGCAAATAAAGATGTTTCTCTAAAGGTTGAAAGTGGAACAGTCCACGCACTTGTAGGTGAAAATGGTGCTGGTAAGTCAACTGTTATGAAAATTTTGTATGGGATGCAAAGCCCTGACAGCGGAGAAATTCAAGTTAATGGACAGACCGTAGATTTTAAAAATCCAAATGATGCAATTGCAGCCGGTATTGGAATGGTTCATCAGCATTTTATGCTGGCAGATAATTTTACTGTTCTAGAGAACATAATTTTAGGTTCAGAACCAAAGCATGGAATAACGATCGACTTTAAGGCTGCTCGCGCCAGAGTAATTGAAATGGCAGATCAATATGGACTCGAAATCAATCCAGACCTATTGGTGGAAGAGCTCGGTGTTGGCGCTCGTCAACGTGTGGAGATCTTGAAGGTGCTCTTTCGTGGAGCACGCATTTTGATATTTGATGAACCTACGGCAGTGCTTGTTCCTCAGGAAGTTGATGATCTCTTTGCAGCACTTGAAGGATTACGTACCCAAGGAATGGCAATTATTTTTATCTCCCATAAGTTAGATGAAGTTCTGCGAGTAGCCGATGAAGTAACTGTGGTGAGGCAGGGCGCAACTGTTGCCCAAGTTAAATCTAAAGATGTCACCTCTCGAGAGTTGGCAGAACTCATGGTCGGAAGCGAACTTCCACAGCCACATACTCAAGGTCATACAAAGCGTGAAGAGATTGTTCTCAATTTATCCGATGTATCAGTGCCTACAGCATCTGGAAGTAGAGATTTAATCTCACATATTTCTTTTGATCTGCACGCCGGAGAAGTAGTTGGAATTGCAGGTGTAGAAGGAAACGGCCAGGCAGAACTTATTGAAGCGATCATGGGTCTTCGTGAATACACAGGACAAGTTTCTTTCCGTGGTAAATCCGTTGATAACATGAGTGTTGCAGACCGACATGATTTAGGGATTGGATTGATTCCAGAAGATCGTCAACGGCAAGCCCTAATGATGAACTCACCGTTATGGGAAAATCGAATTCTTGGTCACCAACGCGGCAAGCCAGTAATGCGAGGATTCATATTAGATAAGCAGGCAACAATTGCTAGTACACAAACAATCATGGAAGAGTTTGACGTGCGCGCCCCCGGCCCACAAACTTTGGCAGCAGCACTCTCTGGTGGAAATCAACAAAAGTTTATTGTGGGTCGAGAGATGAGTAAGGCACCTGCTTTGCTTCTTGCGTCGCATCCAACCCGTGGTGTTGACGTTGGAGCACAAGCTGCAATTTGGGACGTACTTCGCCAAGCTCGCGAAAAAGGAATGGCGATCGTACTGATTTCAGCAGATCTTGAAGAGTTAATTGGCATGTCAGATCGATTATTAGTTATGTTGCGCGGAACTATTACAGCTGAACTTGATCCTAGAACCACTACTCCAGAGCAATTAGGTTCTGCAATGACTGGTGCCGCATGAGCTCACCCCGTTTTTCAACCACAAAAATAGGTTTGGCAGTTGCAGCACCATTGTTTGCTGCTTTCTTTTCAATTCTCATATCTAGTTTCGCAGTAATTGCAACAAAAAAATCTCCAATCGATGCATTTTCGGCAATGTTGGAATATGGATTTCGTCCTGGTTCACTCATGGAGATAGTCAATACCGCTACGCCGTACTACATAGCTGCAATTGCAATCGCAGTTACCTTTCGTGCTGGATTGTTTAATATTGGAGTAGAAGGACAGCTACGCCTTGGGGCATTGTTTAGCTGTTATATCGGCGCCATGTTTGTTTTACCGCCAGTTTTGCATGTTCTTGTTGTATTCATCATCGCAATGACTTTCGGTGGACTCTGGGCAGCAATTGCTGCCTACCTAAAGGTCAAACGTGGAGTGAACGAGGTTATCTCAACAATTATGCTCAACAGTTTAGCCGGTGGACTTTCTGCATATTTGTTGACCAGGCATTTTGCAGTCATTGAAGAGGGTTCCAATAACTTGCAAACGAAACAACTTCCAGCTTCGGCTCAGTTTCCAGATTTAATGCCTCTACTTCGTAAAGTTGGCATTGAGGATCAACCAGGTGGCGGTGTCTACGGAATGTTTTTTGTAGCAGTTGCTCTTGGTTTTATTTTCTGGTTTGTTGTTAACCGAACACGATTTGGTTTTGAACTTCGAGCTTCTGGAAGTAATCCGATTGCGGCTCGCGTAAGTGGTGTCAACTCCAAGAAGATGACTTTTCTGGCACTGGTTATCTCCGGTGCAATTGCAGGCCTTTCTGGTTTGCCTGAAGTCTTGGGCCAAACTCATACTTACAACCTAGGTTTTAGAGCAGGAATTGGATTTACGGCAATTGCTGTTGCTTTGTTGGGACGTAACTCTGCCGGTGGAATGGCAGTAAGCGCGATGCTATTTGGTTTTCTAGAAGTGAGCGCTAGATCTCTCGAGCTTATCGATATCGCACCTGAAACCTACGTAATTATGCAGGGATCAATTCTGCTCAGTGCAGTTGTCGCTTATGAAGTTGTGCGTCGATTCAAACTGACCCTGCAGAGCAAAGAGCTCGCAAAGGTTGCTTCTCAAGTAACTACAACGGGGGTTGCAAAATGAAAGCGATGAAGATTTTGCGTTATGCGACAATGCTTTTGTTTGCGCTGGCTTCAATAAGGGTGATTACAGGTGCTTCAAATTTAACGAGCATCGGAACAGCATCTGCAGCTCTTCTGCTTTCTGTTCCTATTGTTTTGGCTGCTCTTGGTGGTTTGTTCTCTGAGCGCGCAGGAGTTGTAAATATCGGTCTTGAAGGCATGATGATTATGGGTGCTTGGGCCGGTGGCTTTATTGGCGCAAAATATGGACCTTGGTATGGATTACTTGCGGCAATCATTTTTGGAGCCGTTGGAGCGCTAGTTCATGCGATTGCAACGGTAACGTTTGGGGTAGATCACGTTGTATCCGGTGTTGCAATAAATATTATTGCAGCTGGTTTAGTTCGTTATCTTTCAACTCTTTTGTATAAGGGTGGTTCTTGGCCAGGTCCGGCACAATCACCACCTATTGATCCCATTCCTGTTAATGGTTTACCTGTTTTATCTGGTGGGCGCTTCTTCGGCTGGCAAAGCCCCGATCTTCTAAAGTGGATTTCAGAAAAGAATTGGTTCTTTATTTCAGATGTTTCATCTGTTCTTCGAGGTTTAACTGGTGATCTTTCTTATGTAACAATTGTTGCAATCGCATTTGTCCCACTTGCTTACTTCATACTGTGGAAGACAGCATTTGGACTTCGTTTGCGAAGTGCCGGTGAAGCACCAATTGCTGCCGAATCTCTTGGCGTTAATGTCTATGCAATGAAGTATGCAGGCGTTGTAATCTCAGGTGGTTTAGCTGGACTCGGCGGTGGTTTCTTAGCGATTGTGGCTGCAAGCAATTACCAAGAAAACCAAGTAGCTGGCCGAGGTTACGTTGGATTGGCTGCACTGATATTTGGAAACTATCGCCCCGGTGGTCTATTAGCTGGTGCAGGTCTTTTCGGTTTCGCCGATGCTCTGCAGCTTCGAGATTCCACAGCTATTCACGCATTACTTATTCTTATTGCACTTATTTTGGTTTTTGTTGCCTACCGTAATTTCAAGAAGGGCAAGAATATCTCCGCAGGTTTAAGTCTTGCCTTTGCGGCAGGTTCACTCTGGTTCTATTTTGCCGTTGATGAATTACCTGGACAATTAGTAACAATGACTCCTTATATTGCAACACTTTTGGTTATGGCACTTGCATCACAGCGCTTGCGAATGCCCGCAGCAGATGGAATTCCGTATCGTCGCGGTGGAATGGGATGAGCACAATAGATTGGGATCAACTTCATAAAGAAGCGATCAACGCAATGAAAACGGCCTATGCGCCATACTCAAAATTTCCTGTTGGTGTTTCAGCCCTTGTTAGCGATGGTCGAATCGTAAAAGGTTGCAACGTTGAAAACGCCAGTTACGGTGTTGGCTTATGCGCTGAATGTGGTTTGGTATCTAATTTGATTTCATCTGGTGGAGGTCGCATAATTGCAATTGTTTGCGTTGATGGACAGGGAGATTACTTGGCTCCATGCGGTCGTTGTCGCCAACTACTTTATGAGCACGGTGGCCCAGATGCTTTACTGATGACAGATGATGGCCCCCAAAAAATGTCAGTAATGCTTCCTTGGGCATTTGGCCCCGATGATTTAGATCGCAACGAGCGCTAAATGATTGAAGCTTTTTCAGCTGCAGAAGTTATAGCAGCAAAGCGAGACAAGCATGTCTTAACCGATGCCCAAATTGATTGGGTGATCGATGCATACACACGAGGTGCTGTAGCAGATGAGCAGATGTCGGCGCTTCTGATGGCAATTTTTCTAAATGGCATGCAAAGCCAAGAGATCTCTCGCTGGACTGATGCAATGATCAATAGCGGCGAACGAATGAATTGGTCAGCAATCTCTCGTCCAACAGTTGATAAGCATTCAACTGGTGGAGTGGGAGACAAAATAACTTTGCCACTTGCACCATTGGTAGCAGCATGTGGAGCTGCAGTTCCGCAACTTTCTGGCCGGGGACTAGGTCATACCGGAGGAACGTTAGATAAATTGGAATCCATACCAGGATGGAAAGCATCGCTATCAAATGCCGAGATGCTAAAAACTTTGCAGGATTGTGGGGCTGTAATCTGCGCAGCAGGTGCTGGCTTAGCCCCTGCCGACAAAAAGCTCTACGCACTACGTGATGTCACAGCAACAGTTGCATCGATTCCGTTAATTGCATCTTCAATAATGAGTAAGAAAATTGCTGAGGGAACAAGTGCATTAGTTTTAGATGTTAAAGCCGGTAAAGGTGCATTCATGGAAGATCCAGAAAAAGCCAAAGAACTTGCACATGTGATGGTTGATTTAGGTAAGCGAGCTGGTGTAAACACAGTTGCATTAGTTACTGCAATGGATATTCCACTTGGTTTAACGGCAGGAAATGCACTTGAAGTGCGAGAATCAATTGAAGTACTTTCTGGCGGTGGACCTGAAGATGTTGTTGAGTTAACAGTTTTACTAGCACGAGAGATGTTAGATTTAGTTGGCATCAAAGGTGCAGATCCTGCTGCTGCACTTAAAAATGGAAAAGCAATGGATGTTTGGCGAGCAATGATTTCCTCTCAAGGGGGAGATCCAGATGCAAAACTGCCAGTTGCAAAAGAAAGCACTGTCGTTAAGGCAGAAAAAGACGGAACAATTCTTTCTATGGATGCGATGAAAGTTGGAATGGCAGCATGGCGCTTAGGTGCAGGTCGCTCCCGCCAAGGCGAGATCGTTCAAGCTGGTGCCGGAATAGAGATTCACGCTAAACCTGGGGAGTTTGTTAAGGCAGGCTCGCCTATCTATACACTCCATACGGACGTTGCCGCTAACTTTGCGCGCGCCGGCGAAACCTTGGAGGATTCGATTGTGATTGGCGATCTACCTGCAAGGGGTATCGATAGATTGCCATTGGTAATTGAGAGAATTGTTGATTGAGTCGATTGTTGATGAGGGAGCAGAGCAAATGGCTATGAATAGCATTCCAACAAAAGATCAGATTAAGGCTGTTCCAAAAGTTTTATTGCATGATCACTTAGATGGCGGACTTCGACCACAAACAATCATTGATATTGCTAAAGAGATTGGTTATAACCAACTGCCAACTCAGGATGCCGGTGAACTTGCAATCTGGTTTCGCGAAGCCTGCGATTCAGGCTCACTCGTTCGCTACCTTGAGACCTTCTCCCACACTATTGCCGTAATGCAACGCCGCCAAGACATAGTGCGCGTTGCACGCGAATGCGCACTTGATCTTGCACGCGATGGCGTTGTCTATGCAGAAGTTCGCGGAGCACCAGAGCTATTTACTGCAAAAGGTTTAACAATGTCTGAGGTAGTTGAAGCAACTATCGAAGGATTTGAGTTGGGAACCAAAGATGCAAAAGATGAAGGTTACACAATTATTATGGGCTCACTTTTGTGTGGAATGCGTCAAAACAATAAATCTCAGGAAGTCGCTGAGTTAGTTGTGAAATATAGAGATAGGGGGGTTGTTGGTTTTGATATCGCTGGTCCTGAAGATGGTTTTCCGCCGAGTGATCAAAAAGATACTTTTGATTATCTTCGTAAAGAAGATGCCCATTTTACTATCCATGCTGGTGAAGCCTACGGACTCCCCTCAATCTGGGAAGCGATCCAACTCTGCGGAGCCGAAAGACTAGGTCACGGAGTTCGAATCATCGATGATATTGATTTCTCCGGACCTATCCCAAAGCTTGGTCGACTCGCATCCTATGTTCGAGATCGAAGAATTCCACTAGAACTATGTCCAACGTCAAATTTACAAACAGGTGCTGCAGCAAGTTATGCCGAACACCCTATTGGCAAACTTGCTCAACTTCGTTTTCGTGTGACGCTTAATACGGACAATAGATTAATGAGTCAAACATCTATGTCATTTGAAATGGAAGAAGCGGTTAAGGCCTTTGATTGGAACTTTACAGAACTCCAACGAGTAACAATTAATGCGATGAAGAGTGCATTTATTCCATACCCAGAGCGTTTAGAGATTATAGAAAAAGTAATCAAACCTGGGTATGAAAAGATTTCTTCTGGAAAATGAGTAATTCAGAATTAAATTTTAACGATCCCAAGTTTATCGCCGATCCATATCCGGCTCTAAAACAACTGCGCATGGGTGATGGTCCCATTTGGCATGAAGGGATGCAGATTTTTTTGGCTGCCAAACATGGTGATGCCAATGATGTCTTTCGCAATAAATCATTAGGACGAATCTTTGCGCCAAAAACACCCGAGTTTGAATGGGAGATTTTCAATTGGCTACATGCCGATTCAATTTTAGATAGCGAGCCACCTAAGCACACTCGATTGCGCTCACTTGTGGCCAAGGCTTTTAATCGCCAAAAAATTGAGGGCATGCGCCCCTCTGTAGAGCGGATTACCCAAAACTTATTGGACGCCATTGACGAAAAAGTTAAATCTGGAGAGAGCTTTGATCTGATAGCAGATTATGCCGAACCCCTTCCGGTAAAGATCATTGCTGATCTTTTGGGCTTTCCTGAAAGTGAAGAACACTTACTTCGTCCATGGTCGCAAGCGATTGTGAAAATGTATGAAGTTAATCCATCTTTGCAATATCAAAACGATGCAAAGAAAGCCGGTCGTGAATTTGCCGAGTATGTGCGTGGATTAGCCGAGCAGCGTAAAAAAACCCCTGGCCAGGATTTGATATCAGAGTTAGCAACTGTTGAAGAGAATGGTGAAAAGCTCAATATGCAGGAGTTGGTAGCAACCTGCGTCTTGTTACTTAACGCAGGCCATGAAGCAAGTGTTAATGCATTTGGAAATGGAATGGTCGCAGTATTAGAACGTCCCGAACAAGCCCAGCTCCTTCGGGAAAAACCAAGAGAGTTAACCGATACCGCTTTAGAGGAGTTCATGCGCTTTGATGCGCCCTTGCATTTGTTCGAACGAACTGCAACTGCCGATACACAAATCGGGGGAGTTCAGATTAAGCAAGGACAAAAGATAGCTGCATTGATTGGTTCAGCAAATCGTGATGAAACGGTTTTTAATTCCGCAGAAATGATGGATGTCACCCGAGATCCAAATCCACACATTGGTTTTGGTGCAGGTATTCACTTCTGTCTCGGAGCTCCATTAGCAAGACTTGAAATGAGTGTCTCATTGCCTGCCCTATGGGAAAAGTACCCTGGTATGCAACTTTCAACTAAGCCAGTTCGTCGTCCAACATTTGTGTTGCGCGGCTATGAAAGTGTTCTAATCTCCGCCTGATCTGGGTATGAAGACTGAGCACCTTTTTTAGTAACACTATTTGATGCAACTTTAACTCCAAACTCCATGGCACTCACAGGATCGTGACCCTGTGAAAGGGCATAGGCAAAACTTCCGACAAAGCTGTCACCTGCACCTGTTGTATCAACTGGTGTTGTTTGAGGCGCTGGACATCGAATTATTGAGCCATCGGAATTAATCAGTATTGCACCCTGACTACCAACTGTAACAATCGAATTCTTGCCAGGTCTAAAGCTTTTTAAAATCTCATCACTAGTGGGTAAATCTCCGTGAAGCTCACGAAACTCAACTTCGTTGGGAATTATCCAATCACAAAGATCAATCAATTCCTGAGAGAGTTTTTCAAAGGGAGCAGGATTTAAAATCGTTGTGCATCCACGGCTCTTTGCAGCTTTAAATGCTGCAACTGTTACTTCTTGTTTAATTTCACATTGGGCAATCACAAGACTTAAATTAGGAATGCTATTGATCGCATCTACAGCTCTATTGACCTCAATCTCATGATTTGCTCCAGGAATGATGATGATCCTATTTTCACCTTCACCATCAACCCAAATGTGTGCAACTCCTGTGGGTGTATCGCTGCTATCTACGTAAGAAATATTGATGCCAACTTTTTTAAAGTTTTCGGTGATTGCATCTCCAAATACATCTTTTCCAATTTTTCCAATAAAGTGAACAGGCGCACCACAGATCGCTGCCATTACTGCTTGGTTGGCTCCTTTGCCGCCAAATCCAGTCGTGAAGATCTTTCCCACAAGAGTTTGACCCGGTTCTGGAACAACATCGGCATAGGCAGTTAAATCCATCATCGCACTACCAACGACTGCAATAACAGCGTTCTGTTTTTCACTCACTGCGCTAGGGTACTGGCTATGGGAAAAACTTCAATCATTTTGGATGTTGATACTGGCATCGACGATGCATTCGCAGTTTTATTTGCCGCTGTTCATCCGGAAATCAAACTGCTGGGCATCACCTGCGTAGATGGCAATACGAACATTGATAATGTTGTAGCAAATACCCTTAAAGTTTTGGATGCAGCGCAAGCGCCAGACATTCCAGTTGCACGTGGGGCTCTTCGTCCCTTGCTCGGTCAGAGTCAGTACGCAGAGTATGTGCATGGCGCAGATGGCATGGGGGATTTAGGAATTTCTCCATCTAAGCGAAAAGTAGATTCACGTT
>Ga0315905_10000363_pt1 | contig 49898 bp, 60 predicted proteins | sample LakEriMetagenome_5_FD_203522 | JGI IMG/M metagenome (GOLD analysis project Ga0315905, IMG submission 203522) | Freshwater fungal communities from buoy surface, Lake Erie, Ohio, United States - Buoy 4 MA121 | ecosystem: Environmental > Aquatic > Freshwater > Lake | place: USA: Lake Erie, Ohio...
GAAGAAATTCGCCGCCGCCGCGAAGGTCTCCACCGTGCCCGGATTCCTCGGCGTGATCGAGAGCCCGGACCACGCCGTGAAGATCGCCGACGAGATCGGCTATCCGGTGATGATCAAGGCCTCCGCCGGCGGCGGCGGCAAGGGCATGCGCATCGCCCACACCCGCGAGGAAGTGGCCGATGGGTTCGCGCGCGCGAAATCGGAGGCGCAATCCTCCTTCGGCGACGACCGCGTGTTCGTGGAGAAGTTCATCGTCAATCCGCGCCACATCGAGATTCAGGTGCTGGGCGACAAGCACGGAAACGTGATCTATCTGGGCGAGCGCGAATGCTCGATCCAGCGTCGCAACCAGAAGGTCATCGAAGAGGCGCCCTCGCCGCTCCTCGACGAGGAGACACGCCGCAAGATGGGCGAACAGGCCGTCGCCCTCGCCAAGGCGGTGAATTACGATTCCGCCGGCACGGTGGAATTCGTCGCAGGCCAGGACAAGAGCTTCTACTTCCTCGAGATGAACACGCGCCTGCAGGTGGAGCATCCGGTGACGGAGCTCATCACCGGCGTGGACCTTGTGGAGCAGATGATCCGCGTGGCCGCCGGTGAGCCGCTGGCGCTCAAGCAAGCCGACGTGCGCCTGCGCGGCTGGGCGGTGGAGAGCCGCATCTATGCGGAAGATCCCACGCGCAACTTCCTGCCCTCCACCGGGCGGCTCGTGAAATATCGCCCGCCCACCGAAGGCCATTGGGACGGCGTGACGGTGCGCAACGACACGGGCGTGTATGAGGGCGGCGAAATCTCGATCTGGTATGATCCGATGATCGCCAAGCTCGTCACCCATGCGGGTGACCGGCTCACCGCGATCGAGGCGCAGGCGCGCGCGCTCGACGGATTCGTGATCGACGGCATCCGCCACAACATTCCCTTCCTCTCCGCGCTGATGCAGCATGAACGCTGGAAAGCCGGCCGCCTCTCCACCGGCTTCATCGCGGAGGAGTTTCCCAACGGCTTCGCGCCGCTGGAGGCGAAGGGCGAGACCGGCCACGCGCTCGCCTGCGTGGCCGCCGCCATCGACCATGTGCACAACGAGCGCAAGCGCCTCATCTCCGGCCAGCTGCGCACCCAGCGCCCGGTCGCCTTCGAGCGCGAGCGCGTCGCCATGCTCGGCAAGGCGCGCTACGACCTCACCCTCGATGATTCCGAAGGCGTGCTGATGGTGCGCTTCAGCGACGCCAGCGCGCACGCCCATCGCCTCGAATCCGACTGGGTTCCCGGCGAAATGGTCTGGCGCGGCAGCGTGGACGGCGCGGCGATCGCGGTGCAGGTGCGCCCGATTCTCAACGGCCACCACCTCACCCATGCGGGCGTGTCGGTGGATGCGCGCGTCTTCACGCGCCGCGAGGCGGAATTCGCCGCGCTGATGCCTGAGAAGGTCGCAGCCGACAAGTCAAAGAGCCTGCTCTGCCCGATGCCGGGACTCGTCAAGGCCATTCTCGTGCGCGAGGGGCAGGAGGCGAAGGCCGGCGAGGCGCTCGCCATCGTCGAGGCGATGAAGATGGAGAACGTGCTGCGCGCCGAACGCGACGTCACCGTGAAGGCGATCCGCGCCAAGGAAGGCGACAGCCTGCCCGTGGACGCCACGATCATGGATTTCGCCTGAGCGTTCCGCACGCGCGCCGAAAGATGCTATAGGCGATCCATGCCGCTTTACTTCGCATATGGCTCCAACATGGACGCCGCCGCCATGCAGGCGCGCTGCCCGCGTTCCCGCGCGCTGGGAACGGGCCGGCTCGCACGCCATCGCCTCTTCATCATGGCGCCGGGCTACGCCTCCATCATGCGCGACCCGCGCCGCGACGTGCATGGCGTCATCTGGGACGTGGCGCTCGCCGACCTGCGCGCGCTCGACGCCTATGAGGACGTCGCCGGCGGCCTCTATCGCAAAGCGCAGCAGCCGATCCTGCGCGCCGGCGGGGGCAGCGTGCGCGCGCTCGTCTATGTGGGGAGTTCGCAGGCGCAGGGCGCCCCGCAGGCCGGCTATATGGAGCAGGTGATCGCCGCCGCGCGCGCCTGGAGCCTGCCGCCCGCCTATGTGCGCGAGCTGGAAAGCCTCAGCCCCGCCCTGCGGCGGCCAGCTACGGGCGCAGGCGGCGCGCCCGAAATCTGGACAGCGCCCGACGGCACGCCCCAGAGCGCCGGCGCCGCCGCGCCGCGGCCCAAGGTGCGCGCGCGTTTCGCCACGCCCTTCGATCGCCGCTAGCCGGCGAACATGGGCTGCGCCTTTGGCGCTTCCATTGCCCAGTCGCGCAGCCCCCGCTATACCGGCCGCCTCAGCAATCGCTTACGCCGGCTCGTTTCGGCGAGTGAGCACAGGAGCCGATATGATCTCCGTCACCTTCCCCGACGGCGCGCAGCGCCAGTTCGAGCCCGGCGTCAGCGGCGCCGACATCGCCAAATCCATCTCCCCCTCCCTCGCCAAGCGCACGGTCGCCATGGCGCTCGACGGCGTGCTGATGGACCTCGCCGACAAGATCACGCGCGACGCGAAGATCGAGTTCATCAACCGCGAAGACCCGCGCGCGCTGGAGCTGATCCGCCACGATTGCGCCCACGTGCTCGCCGAAGCAGTGCAGGCGCTCTTTCCCGGCACGCAGGTCACCATCGGCCCCGTGATCGACAACGGCTTCTACTACGACTTCCATCGGGAGACGCCATTCACGCCGGAGGATTTCGCCGCCATCGAAAAGAAGATGCGCGAAATCATCGCGCGCGACGCTCCCTTCACGAAGGAGGAATGGTCGCGCGATGAGGCCAAGAGCTTCTTCGCCGCCCGCGGCGAAGCCTTCAAGGTCGAACTCGTCGACGCGATCCCCGACGACCAGAGCCTGAAGATCTACAAGCAGGGCGAATGGCTCGACCTGTGTCGCGGCCCGCACATGACATCCACAGGCAAGGTCGGCTCGGCCTTCAAGCTGATGAAAGTGGCCGGCGCCTATTGGCGCGGCGATTCCAGCAAGCCCATGCTCAGCCGCATCTACGGCACCGCATGGGCGAAGCAGGAAGATCTCGACGCCTACATCAAACAGCTTGAGGAGGCCGAGCGCCGCGACCACCGCCGCCTCGCCCGCGAGATGGACCTGTTCCACTTCCAGGAGGAAGGGCCGGGCACGGTGTTCTGGCACCCGAAGGGCTGGACGCTTTTCCAGACGCTCATCGGCTATATGCGCCGCCGTCAGGAAGACTCAGGCTATATCGAGGTCAACACGCCGCAAGTGCTCGACCGCGCCCTGTGGGAGACGTCAGGCCACTGGCAGACCTATCGCGAGAACATGTTCCTCACCAAGACCGAGGACGAACGCGTCTTCGCGCTCAAGCCGATGAACTGCCCCGGCCATGTGCAGATTTTCAAGAATGGGCTGAAGTCCTACCGCGACCTGCCGCTGAAGATCGCCGAATTCGGCATGGTGCACCGCTATGAGCCCTCCGGCGCGCTGCATGGCGTGATGCGCGTGCGCGCCTTCACGCAGGACGACGCCCATATCTTCTGCACCGAAGACCAGATCATGGACGAGGCGATGAAGGTCAACGACCTCATCATGTCCGTCTACAAGGACTTCGGCTTCGACGACGTCGTGCTGAAACTCTCCACGCGGCCTGAAAAGCGCGTCGGCTCCGACGATGTGTGGGACAAGGCGGAAGCCGCCCTCATGCGCGTGCTCGAGAAGGTGGGCGCAGGCGGCGTGAAGACCGGCGTCAATCCGGGCGAAGGCGCCTTCTACGGCCCCAAGCTCGAATATACGCTGCGCGACGCCATCGGCCGCGAATGGCAATGCGGCACGACGCAGGTCGACTTCAACCTGCCGGCGCGCTTCGGCGCCTTCTACATCGGAGCCGACAGCGACAAGACCATCCCCGTGATGATCCACCGCGCCATGTTCGGCTCGCTGGAGCGCTTCACCGGCATCCTGCTTGAACATTACGCCGGCCACCTGCCGCTCTGGCTCTCGCCGCTGCAGGCGATGATCTGCACGATCACGCAGGAGGGCGACGATTACGCGATGGAGCTCGCCGCCGCCGCGCGCAAGGCGGGCCTGCGCGTGGACGTGGACCTGCGCAACGAGAAGATCGGCTACAAGGTGCGCGAACATTCGCTCAGCAAGGTTCCCGTCATCATCGCGGTGGGCAAGCGCGAGGCTGAACAGCGCAGCGTGTCGCTGCGCCGCCTCGGCTCGCAGGCGCAGGAGACCTTGAGCCTCGACGAGGCGCTGCGCGCGCTCGCTGGCGAGGCCGTGGCCCCGGACGTGGCGCGGCGCGGCTGACGAAGACGCGACAAGCTGCGGATTCCAAAAGATCGCAAGGGCGGCCGTCTGGCCGCCCTTTTCTTTTGCGCGCCGCGCGCCTAGCATGGGCTCGGCTTTATTTTGATTGACCTTTGTACATACAAATGGCATTGTCGATGCGCTTTCACGGGTTCGATTGGGACGCGGGCAACCGCGCCAAATGCGAGAAGCATGGTCTGCGCGCAGCGGAGATCGAGAGCATGTTCGCGGATGCGTTCGCGGTGTTTCCGGACGTGACCCACTCTCACGCTGAGACGCGCCTGCGGGCCATCGGCAAAAGCGCGGGCGGACGTTGGATTTTTTGCGCCTTCACTCTGCGGGAGCGCGACGGCGCGACGCTGCTGCGCCCCATATCAGCCCGCTACATGCATGCGCGCGAGGTTTTGCATTATGAAAAAGAAACTGCCCGTTCTGCGAACCGATGAAGAGGCCGAGCGCTTCATCGAAACGGCCGACCTCACGGAATACGACCTGTCCCAGTTCAAGCCCGTGCGCTTTGAATTCGTCCCCAAGACGGAGCGGGTGAACATGCGCCTGCCCGCGCCGCTGCTGGAGGGCGTGAAGGCGCGCGCCGCGCAGGCCGGCATCCCCTATCAGCGCTTTATCCGCCTCGCGCTCGAGGACGCGCTGGCGCGGTCTGCGCGACCAAAAGCAGTCCCTGCGCCGAAGCGAAGCGACGCCGATGAGAAGCGCGCGAAGAAAGCGGGGAAGAGCGCAGCCGCGAGCCAGCCGAGGCCTGCGCGCAAGGCGGGATGAGCCGCCGGCGCGCCGCGGATCAATGGCCGCGGCTGATGCAGAAATCCACCACGTCGAACAGGGCGCGCTTCCACGGCCCTGCGGGGAAGGCGGCGAGCGCCTCCTGGGCGAGCGCGCCATATTCGCGCGCGCGCGCGATCGTGTCTTCAAGCGCGCCGCGCCGGCGCAGGATCGCGATCGCGCGGTCGAGATCGCCCTCGCCGATTTCGCCGAGCTCCAGCGTGCGCCGCCAGAAGTCGCGCTCCTCCTCGTCGCCGCGCTCGAAAGCGAGCACGATCGGCAGGGTGATCTTGCCTTCGCGGAAATCGTCGCCGACGTTCTTGCCCAGCGTCGCGGACGCGCCGCCGTAGTCGAGCGCATCGTCGATCAGCTGAAACGCCACGCCGAGGTTCACGCCATAGGCGCGGCAGGCCGCCTGTTCGGCGAGGCTGCGGTCCGCGAGAATGGGGCCGACCTCGCAGGCCGCGCCGAACAGCGCCGCCGTCTTCGAGGCGATCACGGCGAGATAGGCGTCCTGCGTGGTCTGCGTGTCCTTGGCGGCGGCGAGCTGCATCACCTCGCCTTCCGCGATCACGGCGGCGGCGGTGGACAGAACGTCGAGGCAGGCGAGCGAGCCCACCTCCACCATCATCTTGAACGCCTGTCCGAGAAGGAAATCGCCGACGAGCACGCTCGCCTCATTGCCCCACAACATGCGGGCCGCGAGCTTGCCGCGACGCATGTCGCTTTCATCCACAACGTCGTCGTGGAGCAGCGTCGCGGTGTGCATGAACTCCACGGCTGCGGCGAGCTTGATATGTCCTTCGCCGCGATAATCGCTGAGCGCGGCGGTCGCCAGCGTCAGCATCGGACGCAGCCGTTTTCCGCCGGAGGAGATGAGGTGGTTCGCGACTTCCGGGATCATCGTCACGTCGGAGCCCGTCCGCGTGAGGATCGTCGCGTTCACGCGCTCCATGTCCGCCGCCGCCAGCGCGACCAAAGCGTCGACGCCGGAGCCCACGGACGGATCTTTGATCGGCGCGACGACTCCCACTGTGGACCCCCTGCGAGGGCGCAAAGCCGAGCTTGCGCCCGCCTGCCCTAGCATGCGAACCTTCGCCCTCTTCGCACGGCGGCGCCCTGCGCGCAACGTGCATCGCATCGCCTCGCCGGCGATGGAACCAGGATCGGGGCCGGATCCTCGCCATGACCGAAATCCCGCGAACGAACGACCCCGGCGCGCCGGATCCCAGCCAGGATCCCGCCAAGATCGACGCCCTGCTCAATGGCCGCCTGCGACTGCGCCAGCCGCAGGAAGGCCATCGGGTCGGCACGGACGCGATCCTGCTCGCCGCCATGCTGGACGATCCCGGCCCGCGGGTGGTGGACGCGGGCGCCGGCGTAGGCGCCGTGGGCCTCGCGCTGGCGCTGCGCGCGCCCCAATCCCGCGTGACCCTCATTGAGCGCGACTCGCGCATCGCCGCGCTCGCCGCCGGGAACGCCGCGCTCAATGGGCTCACGGACAGGGTGGAGACCGCCGTCTGCGATCTGATGGACACGGGCGGCCGGCGCGCGGCGGGGCTTGAGAACGAACGCGCCTCCAGCGTCTACAGCAACCCGCCATTCTTCGCGGCGGGCGCCGTGCGCGCCTCACCCGATCCCGCCCGCGCCGCCGCCCATGTGCTGGGGCCTGAGGGCATGGGCGCCTGGCTGCGCGCCTGCCTCGCCCTGCTGGCGCCCGACGGGCGGCTCGCGCTCATCTGCCTGCCGGAAAGCCTCGGCGAGATTCTTGCGGCTTGCGAGAACCGCGCAGGCGGATTGAGGATCACGCCGGTCCATCCGCGCGCGCAGGCGCCCGCGAAACGCATTCTGGTGAGCGCGCGCAAGGGCTCGCGCGCGCCGCTCGCCTTGGCGCCGCCGCTCGTGCTGCATGGTGAGGACGGCGCTTTCACCGCGCGCGCGCAAGCGATCCATCGCGGGGAGCGCACGCTCGGCGACGCATGAAAAAACGCCGGCCCCCTCACGGGGACCGGCGCTCCTCCGGGCGCCTCACGCGGCGGGGGGTCAGTAGCAGACGACCCGGCGGACTCGATGGAAGCCGCGCCATTTCTTCTTCACGACGCACTGCTCCCCGTAGAAATAGGCCGGCGTGTGATAGCCGTAGGCGGGCGGACGATAGACATGGCTCACGATGGGCCGGTAATGGCCGTAGCCGTAGCCATAGGCCGGGCGATGATGGCCCCAGTGATGGCCCCAGTGATGGCCTCTGCGCGCGGGCCTGTAATGATGGTCGAGCCCCGAACCCGCGACCCAATGGCGATCCCGGTGATAGGCCTGCGCCTGCGAGGGCGCGACAGCGACGCCGGCGCCCAGCGCGCCGAGGCCCAGGGCGGCTGCGAGGGCGAACTTCTTGAGCGGGACGAGGGAACCGATCATCAGCTTTCTCCCATGCGGTGCTGCATGACGCCAATCTGCGCCCGCGCGCCTGAACGCGTCCTGAGGGCGGCGTTCATCCCGCGTTCATCCCGCGTCCGCGGGGCGCGCCGCACAACTTGCGCCGGCCGCGAAAACCTCTAGTTTGCGCGCGATTTCCATTCGCCCGCCCTTCCCTGTCCGAGGCTGACATGACGGACCTTCGCGCCCCCGATGCGGGCTCCTCCTCCCTTGATCCGCGCCGCTCCTTCCAGGGGCTGATCCTGACGCTGCAGAAGTTCTGGGCGGAACAGGGCTGCGTGATCCTGCAGCCCTACGACATGGAGGTGGGCGCGGGCACGTTCCATCCCGCGACCACGCTGCGCTCGCTCGGGCCCCGTCCGTGGAACGCGGCCTATGTGCAGCCCTCGCGCCGCCCGAAGGACGGGCGCTATGGCGAGAACCCGAACCGGCTGCAGCACTATTATCAGTTTCAGGTGATCCTGAAGCCCTCGCCGCCCGACCTGCAGGATCTCTATCTGCGCTCGCTCGCCGCCATCGGCGTCGACGCCGCGCTGCACGACATCCGATTCGTCGAGGACGACTGGGAGAGCCCGACGCTGGGCGCCTGGGGCCTTGGCTGGGAATGCTGGTGCGACGGCATGGAGGTTAGCCAGTTCACCTATTTCCAGCAGGTCGCCGGTTTCGAATGCGCGCCCGTGTCGGGCGAGCTCACCTATGGGCTTGAGCGCCTCGCCATGTATGTGCAGGGCGTGGAGAACGTCTACGACCTCAATTTCAACGGGCGCGAAGGCGCGGAGAAAGTCACCTACGGCGACGTGTTCAAACAGGCCGAACAGGAATATTCGCGCCACAATTTCGAACACGCGGACACCGCGCTTTTGTTCCAGCACTTCAAGGATGCGGAAGCCGAATGCAAGGCGCTGCTTGAAAAAGGCGACCGCGGCGACCGCCACGACATGGTCCTGCCCGCCTACGATCAGTGCATCAAGGCCTCGCACCGCTTCAACCTGCTCGACGCGCGCGGCGTGATCTCCGTCACCGAGCGCCAGAGCTACATTCTGCGCGTGCGCGAACTCGCCAAGGCCTGCGGCGCGGCGTGGCTCAAGACGCAGGCCGGCGGCGCGGCCTGAGCGAAGCCGCCCCGCGCGGTCTTGCTTTCGCCGTGCGCTCAAGCCAGATTGGAACCATTACAAGGAAGGCTGGCGAAACCCCGGCCCGCGATGCAGAGGAAACCGAAATGACCCATCCCGTCGCCCCGCAGAAAGCGCCCTATCCGACCGAAGTCGAAGAGGGCAAGACCTACGCCTGGTGCGCCTGCGGATTGTCGAAGAAACAGCCGCTGTGCGACGGCTCGCACAAGGGCACCGGCATCGCGCCGATCCGCTACACCGCGACGCGCAACGGCAAGGTCTATTTCTGCGGCTGCAAGGAATCCGTGAACCGTCCGCTGTGCGACGGCACCCACGCGAAGATCTGACGCACGCGAAGGCTGCGTGTTGAAGCGCCCTCTCCGCAAGGAGGGGGCGCTTTGCGTTTCAGGCCAGCGTCAGGCGTCGGGCCCGGCCTTGATGGGCGCCTTCAGGGGCGGGAGCACGCCGCGGTGAAAATCCAGCGACAGGCTCAGCGATTGCGCGATGCGCCCCGCCCTGTCGATGAAGATCTCGGCCGCCTCGGGCGGACAAACCTCCCGCGCCGTCGCCTCGAACAGCGCGAGCCAATGTTCGAAATGCGCTTGGTCGAGGCCGGGAATCTTCACATGCGCGGGGACGGGGCGCCCGTCATAGCGCCGCGTCATCAGCACGACCGACGACCAGAAGTCGCGCATTTTCGCCAGATGCGGCGCCCAGTCGGAAATCTCGGCGGCGAAGATCGGGCCGAGGGTCGCGTCGGCGCGGATGCGCGCGTAGAATGCGTGAACCAGACGCGCGATCATCGCCTCGTCCACGCCGGCGACGGCGCCTGGCGGGGGCGGCTTGCGCACAATGCGCGGCTCAGGCTTGTTCTCGCTCATGCCCCCGATATAGGCGCCCGCACGCGCTGGCGCGAGCCCCCGCTTTCACAGGCGCGTGGGCGCCGTTCAGCCCTGCACGCTCGCCTTGGCGATGGGCGGCACGAAGGACAGGCCCATGTCCCAGGGGAAATAGATCCAGGTGTCCTGCGACACTTCGGTGACGAACGTGTCCACGAGCGGGCGGCCGAGCGGCTTGGCGTAAACGGTCGCGAAATGCGCATTGGGAAGCATTTCGCGCACGAGCCGCGCGGTCGCGCCGGTGTCCACGAGATCGTCCACCACCAGCACGCCCTTGCCGTCGCCCAGTTTCGCCACCGCCTCCGCGACGCCCTTGAGCACACGCAGCTCGCCCTGCGTCTTGTCGTCGTTATAGCTCTCGATGCACACGGTCTCGATGACGCGCAGCCCCAGCTCGCGCGCCACGATCGCCGCCGGCACAAGACCGCCGCGCGTGATGCACACCAGCGCCGTGAACGGGCCGGCGGCGTTCAGCCGCCATGCGAGCGCGCGCGCGTCGCGGTGGAACTGGTCCCAGGAAACAGGAAAGGCCTTCTGTCCGTCGCTCATGTCTTGTTTCCTTGTGTCAACGCGCGGGATGTTGCGCGGACAGCCGCGCGATGAGGGATTCGACCTCGGCCTTGCCGGCCGCAAGCCGCGCCGGGTCCTTGCCGCGCAGCACCACCTGATTGCGATAGCCCTGCGCGCCGAAGGATGGATAGGAGCCGATCGAAAGATCCGCGAAACGCTCGGCGATCTCCTTCAGGCCAGCTGCATAGAGCCCCTCGGGAAAGCCGATCTCGATCGTCTCGGAGATCATCTTGACGCCGGTCTCCAGCGTCGGCGCGACATTGTCGAGCATGGCGTGCATGATGCGCGGCACGCCGGCCATCACGATGACGTTGGCGATGCGGAAGCCGGGCGCCGCCGAGATGGGATTCTCGATCAGGCTGGCGCCGGCGGGAATGCGGCACATGCGCAGCCGCATTTCGTTGAGGTCTTCGCGCTTCATGCGCGTGAGCAGCATGTTCACCGCGCGCTCGTCCACGTCGATGGAGACGCCGACGGCCTTCGCCACGCATTCGGCGGTGATGTCGTCATGGGTCGGGCCGATGCCGCCCGTGGTGAAGAGATAATCGTAGCGCGTGCGCAGCGCGTTCACCGCATCCACGATCTCGCGCTCCACGTCCGGCACGACGCGCACTTCGCGCAGTTCGATGCCGATGCCAGTCAGATATTCGGCGATATAGCCGATGTTCTGGTCTTTGGTGCGCCCCGACAGGATCTCGTCGCCCACGACGAGAACGGCGGCGGTGATCGTCTTGTGCGCGGATGCGGATGCGGACGCCTCAGCCATGGAACAACTCCCCCTTGGCTCCTGCTTTATGGAGCTGCCTGCGCAGAGGCAAGGCCCCGCGCCGCCTGCGCAGGGGACAAGCCGGCGCGCCGCCCGCACGCGCGTGGCCTTATGCGATTTGACAGGCCCCGCCAGCCAAGTTAGCTCGACCGTGACCGCCCTTCCCGCCCGATCCCAGACCCCATGAGATTCGACAAACCGCTCGTCCTTGGCCGCCTGCTGCGCCGCTATAAGCGCTTCCTCGCCGACGTGCGGCTCGACGACGGACAGGAGACGACCGCCCATTGCGCCAATCCCGGCGCGATGCTGGGCCTGCTTGCGGACGGCGCGCGGGTCGCGCTTTCGCGCTCCGACAACGCCGCGCGCAAGCTCCCCTTGTCGTGGGAGCTGGTGGAGGCGGATTTCGGACGCGGGCCGGAATGGGTGGGCGTGAGCACCGCGAACCCGAACCTGATCGTCGGCGAGGCCATACGCGCGGGCTTTTTCGAGGATTTCGCCGGCTGGCCGAACCTGCGCCGCGAGGTGAAATACGGCGCGGCGAGCCGCGTCGATTTCCTGCTCGAAGGGCCGGGCAAGCCGCCGCTCTATGTGGAGGTGAAGAACGTGCACCTCATGCGCGAGCCCGGCCTTGCGGAGTTTCCCGATTGCGCCACCGCGCGCGGCGCGAAGCACATGGCCGAGCTCGCCGCCATGGCGCAGGCCGGCGCGCGCGCCTGCGTGGTGTTTCTCGTGCAGATGAACGCGGATCGTTTCACCATCGCCGGCGATCTCGACCCCGCCTACGCCCGCGCCTTTCTGGCCGCGCAGGCCGCCGGCGTGGAGGCCATCGCCGTCGCCTGCGACGTGTCGCTTGCGGGCGTCCGCCCAGCGCGAAAGATTCCCATTCTGCCCCCGAACCCGCCGCCCGCGCCGCCGGCGCGCAAGCCAAGGCGTTCGCAGGCTTGAGGAAACGCGAACCTTGGCGAAAAAGCCGCCGCAGCGCTTGCGTCAGCCGGCGTTTTCCCTAGATTCCGACGAATAATCCAACGAGACCTCCCATGACCTTCGTAGAGGCGGAAATTTCGCCAGGCCGCAAGACCGGACAGATCAAGCTGCATGGCGCTGCGGCTTTCGAGGGCATGCGCAAGGCGGGCCGTCTCGCCGCGGAGGCGCTCGACGCGCTGACCGAATTCGTGCAGCCCGGCGTGACGACGGACAGGCTCGACCGGCTGGCCTTCGACTTCGCGATGGACCACAAGGCCTATCCCGCCCCGCTCGGCTATCGCGGCTACCGCAAGTCGATCTGCACATCCATCAATCATGTGGTGTGCCATGGCATTCCCGACGCCAAGCCGCTGCGCGAGGGCGACATCGTCAACATCGACGTGACGCTGATCGTCGACGGTTGGCATGGCGACTCAAGCCGCATGTATGGCGTGGGCGAGGTCGCGCGCCGCGCGGAACGGCTGATCGAAGTGACGTATGAATCGCTGATGCGCGGCGTCGACGCGGTGAAGCCAGGCGCCACCACAGGCGACATCGGCTGGGCGATCCAGGAATACGCCGAGGCTGAACGCTGCTCGGTCGTGCGCGATTTCTGCGGGCACGGGCTCGGGCAATTGTTCCACGACGAGCCCAACATCCTCCATTACGGCCGCAAGGGCGAAGGCGTGAAGCTGCGCCCGGGCATGTTCTTCACCATCGAGCCGATGATCAATCTCGGTCGCCCGCAGGTGAAGATCCTCCCCGACGGCTGGACGGCGGTGACGCGCGACCGCTCGCTCTCCGCGCAATTCGAACACACGATCGGCGTGACGGAGACGGGCTGCGAGATCTTCACGCTGTCGCCAGCAGGACTCCACCGGCCGCCCTACGCGCCCGGCCAGGCGTTGCGCTGAGCGCCGCGTGGCAAGGGACGACGACCCCCATTACCGCGGCCACCGAACGCGCCTGCGCCAGCGTTTCGAGGACGTGGGCGAGCAGGCGATGCCCGATTACGAGCTGCTGGAGCTCGTGCTCTTCCGCTCGATCCCCCAGCGCGACGTCAAGCCGCTCGCCAAGACGCTCATCGCCCGCTTCGGCTCATTCGCCGAAGTGCTCGGCGCGCGACAGGAGCGGCTCACCGAAGTGGAGGGCGTGGGCGAGGCGACCGCCCTCGACCTGAAGATCGTGGAGGCGGCCGCGCGCCGCATCGCGCGCGGCGCAATTCGCCAGCGCCCGATGCTCGGCTCATGGAAGGACGTGATCGAATATTGCCGCACCGCAATGGCCTTCGCGGACCGCGAGGAGTTCCGCATCCTCTTTCTCGACAAGCGCAACCACCTCATCGCCGATGAGGTGCAAAGCTCCGGCACGGTGGACCATGCGCCGGTCTATCCGCGCGAAGTCGTCAAGCGCGCGCTGGAGCTTGCGGCCACCGCCCTCGTTCTGGTGCACAACCATCCCTCGGGCGATCCCACGCCCTCCCCCGCCGACATCCGCATGACGAACGATCTGCAGGCCATCGCGAAACCGCTCGGCATCGCGCTGCATGATCACATCATCGTGGGCCGCAATGGACATGCGAGCTTCCGCGGCCTGCAATTGCTGAACTGATCCGCGCGCTCACGATCCGCGCGACAAATCTTTGAGCGCATCCGGCGTATCGACGTCGACGAGCACGCCGTCGTCGTCCGCCTCCACCTCCACGACGCCATCGCGCGCGGCGAGAAGCTTGCGCGCGCCCGCATCGCCCGAAAGCCGCGCGACCTCGCCGAACAGGGCGGCGCCGATAAGCGCGGGATTGCCCCGCACGCCGCCGCGCACAGGCACGGCGGCGCAAGCGCCGGGCGCGGCGCGAAAGGCCTGCGCGAGCTTGCGCAGCATCGCATCGCCCACGCGCGGCATGTCGCCCAGCAGGATGAAGGCGCCTGCGCAATCCGCCGGCAAGGCGGCGACGCCTGCGCGCAGCGATGAGGCGAGCCCGGTTTCATGGTCGGCGTTGTGCACGAAGGCGAGGCCCTCGACATCGCCAAGCGCCTCGCGCACCGCCGCCGCGGCGTGACCCGTCACCACGATCACCGGATCAAGCCCGGCCGCGCGCGCGGCCTGCGCCACATGGCGCACGAGCGGCGCGCCCTCGAGCGGGGCGACCACTTTGGTGGCGGCGGCGGGATCCTGCGCGCGATAGCGGCTTGCGCTTCCTGCGGCGAGAATGACGCCGGCGAGCCTGCTCATGACGCCTGCTCATTGGGATCGGCGCCGTCGCGCGGCTGACCGCGATCGACGATCTCCATCAGGAGCCCGCCGGCGCCCATGCGCTTCACGTCCGCGCCGGTCACTTCAATGCTCGCGCACAGGCGCTGCAGCACCCAGTCGAATCCGTTCTCGCGCGGCGAGCGCGCGCAGCCCGGCGCGCCCAGAACAGGTTTTGCGCCGAGACGGCCGATCAGCAGAAGATTGCCGGGATCCACCGGCATGCCCAGATGCACGATCTCGCCGCCCGCCTGCGTCAGCGCGACGGGAATGACGTCGCGCCGGTCGGTGATGGCGGAGGCGCCGAAGACGACGATCATGTCGCAATCGTCCGCCCGATCGGCCGCCATCTCGCTGATCGCCTGCGCAAGCGGCTCCGCCTCATGGGCGACGCGCCTGTGCTCCGTCACGCGCGAACCCATCGGCGCAAGCCGCTCCTCCATCACGCGCAGCGTCTTCTCCACCACGCTGGGCTTGAGGCCCGGCAGAAGCGTGGAGACGACTCCAACCCGCATGGGCCTGAAAGCGGCGACCCGCACCGGCGCCGCGCGCGCAGCCGCGCAGGCAGCCTCCAGCGCGCTGCGCGAGGTCGCGAACGGGATCACCTTCACGGTGCCCACCATCTCGCCTTCCACGACGACGCGCCAGGGCGCGAGCGTGGCGGCGGTGAGCGTCTCGTCCACGGCGTTCACGCGGTCGAGCGCGGCTGCGTCCACCGCCAGAACGCCCGCATGGCGCGCGAACAGATTGGCGCGACCCGTGAACGCATCCTGCACGCGCACGCCCTCGCCCGCGATCGCCTGCGCCAGCGCGGCCGCAGCCTCGTCCTCGCCCACGTCGCCGGGTTCGAGCCGCGCGACGACGATCTGCGCGACGCCAGCCGCGCGCAGCCGCGCCACATGATCGGCGCTCACCAGGTCGCCTTTCTTGAGGGACAATCCATCGATGCGCAGCGCATGGGCGACGACGCCGCCCACCGCCTCATCGAGCGGGGCTGGCCCGAACTTCACGCGCCCGCCCCCGCGCTCTCGCGCAACGGCTTCTTGCGCAGGGCGAGAATGATCTCGCCCAGAACGGAGACCGCGATCTCAGCCGGGCTGACGGCGCCGATGTCGAGGCCGATCGGCGCGCGAATGCGCGCGATCTGCGCCTCCGCGAAACCTTTCTCCTTCAGCCGGTCCACGCGCTTGCCATGGGTTTTGCGAGAGCCAAGCGCGCCCACGTAAAAGCAATCCGCCGACAAGGCGGCCTCAAGCGCGGGATCGTCGATCTTGGGATCATGGGTGAAACAGGCGATGGCGGTGAAGCGATCAAGCTTCATGCCCGGCAAGACGTTCTGCGGCCAGTCGGCGATCAGCACGTCGCCGGGAAAGCGATCGGGCGTGGCGAAGGCCGTGCGCGGATCGACGATCGTGATGTCGAAGCCAGCCTGCCGCGCCATGGGCGCAAGCGCCTGCGTGATATGCACGGCGCCCACCGCGACGATGCGCATGGGCGGAACCTGCACGGTCAGGAACAGGCTTGCGCCCTCATGCTCCACAAGTCCGCTCTTGCCGGAACGGATCGCCGCGTCGAGCGCCTCGGCCATGGGATCGGCGGCGATCTCGGCGAGGCGCACGAGACGCTGCGCGCCCGTGGCGGGATTGGTGACGAGCACGCAGGCGCGGCGCGCGGCGCGTTCGGCGTTGAGGGCGGCGAGCGTGTCGAGGCGCATCAGTCCACCTTCTCGACATAGACGCGGATACGCCCGCCGCAGGACAGCCCCGCGCGCCAGGCGGTCTCGTCCTGCACGCCGAACTCGAGCGTGCGCGGGCGCCCGTCCGCAATCGCGTCCATCGCTTCCGTCACGACCTCGCCCTCGACGCATCCGCCCGAGACGGAACCGAGAAAATCGCCGTCCTCGTTGATGACGAGATGGGAGCCCACGGGACGGGGTGCGGAGCCCCAGGTCTCGATGACGGTGGCGATGGCGACGCCGCGCCCGGCGCGTCGCCAGGCCTCCGCGCGCGCGAGAATGTCGTCTTCGGCGGCGAACATGAACCCTCCTCCTGCGCAAGCGCCACATGAGCGCCACATGAGCGCGATGTTTGCGCGAATATAGCGCCAAAGGCGCCGGCGCCAAGGGTGTGCCTTGCGCGGGCTTTGCGCGGGCTTTGCGCGGGCTTTGCGCGTGCGTCGAACGCGCCTTGCGCGCGTTCAGCCCGTGCGCTTGAGCCAGAGGCGCGGATCGGCGCTCCCGCGCGGCGCGCCTGCATCGGACAGGGCGGCGACGAGGGCGGCCACGCTGTCGAGATCATGCACGGGGCGAAACTCATCGACGAATGGCAGGATGGCGCGCACGCCGCGCTGACGCGGCTCGTAACGATCGAAGCGCAGGAGCGGATTGAGCCAGATCAGCCGCCGGCAGGATTTCGAAAGCCGCTCCGCTTCACGCCCCAGAACCTCCACGCCTTCGCGCTCGAGGCCGTCGGTGAACAGGAGCACGGTGGCGCCCTGCCCCAGCGCCCTGCGCGACCAGTCGCGATTGAAAGCGTGCAGGCAGGCGCCGATGCGCGTGCCGCCGGACCAGTCCTGCGCCTCCTGCGCGCACAGGGCGAGCGCCTCGTCCACGTCGCGGTGGCGCAGGGCGCGCGTCACATTGGTGAGCCGCGTGCCGAACAGGAATACCTGCACGCGCCCGCGCCGCACGGCGAGCGCATGGAGAAAATGCAGGAACACGCGGCTGTAATCGCTCATCGAGCCGGAGATGTCGCACAGCGCAACGATGGGCGGCTTGCGCAGGCGCGGGCCGCGCCGGGCGAGCGTCGCCATGCCGCCGGCGCGCAGGATGTTGCGGAACGTGCGGCGCGGATCGAGCCGCGCGCCGCGCGCATCCGGCGCAAGCCGCCGCGTGGGCCGCTCATCGCCCGACAACGCAAGCGCTGCGACGGCGCGCGCGGCCTGCGCGATCTCCTGCGCGCTCATTTGCGCGAAGTCCTTGGCGCGCAGGGCTTCCTCGTCAGACGCCGTGAGCCGCCGGTCGGCCTCGACAAGCGTCTCGACGCGTTGCGGCGCGCGCTGCGTCGCGAAAGCCTCCGCAAGCCGCGCCGCGCCCGCTTTCGCAACCTCCTGCCCGGCCTCAGGCCGCGCGCCCGCCTCCGCCTGCGCGGACAAAAGCGCGATCATGCCGTCGTGCAGCCCGCGCGCGCGCCAGAACAGATCGAAAGCCTGATCGAATATGGCGAAATGCTCACGTCGCTTCACAAGAACAGCGGCCAGCGCGGCGCGAAAATCAGCGCGCGCGCGCACGCCTGCGATTTCAACCGCCGCGATGGCGTCGAGCGCGGCGCCCGGACCCACCGGCAGGCCGGCTGCGCGCAGCGCGCGCGCGAAATGCAGCACGTTCTCGGCGAGGGCTCCCGCCGTCATCGCTCAACCCTTCGCGGCGGCGCGCGCCTTGGCGCGCAGGTCCGCGAGCATCTGCCCGATCTTCGCGCTGTCGAGACGCTCCACGTCGTCCTGATATTTGAGCAGCACGCCCAGCGTGTCGGAAACAAGCGCGGGATCGAGCGCGACGGCGTCGAGCTCATGCAGCGCGCTCGCCCAGTCGAGGGTTTCCGCGACGCCCGGCTTCTTGAAAAGATCCTCCTCGCGCAGCGCCTGCACGAAAGCGACGATCTCGCGCGTGAGTTTCTGCGAGGCCTGCGGCGCCTTCGCGCGCAGGATCTGCGTCTCGCGCGCGGCGTCCGGATAGCCGACCCAATGATAGAGGCACCGCCGCTTGAGCGCGTCATGCACTTCGCGCGTGCGGTTGGAGGTGACGATCACGATGGGCGCGGCCTGCGCCTTCACGGTCCCCAGTTCAGGGATCGTGACCTGAAACTCCGACAGCGCCTCCAGAAGAAACGCTTCAAACGCTTCGTCGGTGCGGTCGAGTTCGTCGATGAGCAGGACGGGCGGTCCGCCGGGCTGCGGCTCCAGCGCCTTCAAGAGCGGCCGCTTCACGAGATAGCGCTCGGAGAAAACGTCATGCTCGAGCCGCTCGCGATCCGTCTCGCCGGCGGCTTCCGCAAGACGGATCGCCATCATCTGCGCGGCGTAGTTCCACTCATAGACGGCGGAGGAGACGTCGAGTCCCTCGTAGCATTGCAGCCGGATCAAGCGGCGGCCGAGCGCGCCCGCCAGCGTCCTGGCGATCTCCGTCTTGCCGACGCCGGCCTCGCCTTCAAGAAAGAGCGGGCGCTCCATGCGCAGCGCGAGAAACAGCGTCGTCGCGAGCGCGCGGTCGGCGACATATCCGGCCCGCGCGAGAAGCGCGAGCGTGTCGTCGATCGTGGCGGGCGTGTTTGCGGGCACGGGCATGTCCTGTCGGGCGCCATGCAGCTCGCGGACCGGATGCGCCTGCGCCGCCGCGCGAAAGCAGCCGGCGCCTCAAGGGCGCCGGCGCATGGTCTTACTTCGCAAGCGCTTTCGCGACGGCCCGGCGCGCCATCACCATGATGAGATGCGCGCGGTATTCGGCGTCGGCGTGGATGTCGGTGTTGAGCCCGTCCGCCGGGAAGCTCAGGCCGTCGAGCCCCTTGGGACGGAAATTGGCGGTGAGCGCGGCTTCAAGCTTGCTCGCGCGGAACACGCCGTTCTGACCTGCGCCAGTCACCGCGACGCGCACGTCCTTGCCCTTCTTGGCGACGAACACGCCGACGATGGCGTAGCGGGAGGCCGGATTGCGAAACTTCTCGTAAGCCGCCTTGTTGGGGATCGGGAACGAGATTTTCGTGATGAGCTCGCCTTCCTCCAGCGCGGTCTCGAACAGGCCCTTGAAATATTCGTCGGCGGGAATCTTGCGCTTGTTGGTGACGATGGTCGCGTTAAGCGCAAGGCAGGCGGAGGGATAGTCCGCCGCCGGATCGTTGTTGGCCACCGAACCGCCGATCGTGCCGCGGTGGCGCACGGCGGGATCGCCGATCATGCCCGCGAGATCGGCGAGCGCGGGAATCTTCTCGCGCACCAGCGCCGAATTGGCGACGTCGAAATGGCGCGTCATGGCGCCGATCACGATGTTGCGGCCCTTCAGCTCGATGCCGCGCATGTCCTGCGCGCGACCAAGATCGATGAGCGCTGCGGGTCCGGCGAGGCGCTGCTTCATCGTGGGCAGAAGCGTCATGCCGCCGGCGAGGAACTTGGCGTCCTCGGTCTTGGCGGCGAGGTTGGCGGCCTTGCGGGCGGTGTCCACGCGATGGAAGGCGAAATCGTACATGTGTCGTTCCCCCTGAAGCGCTTATTCGGCGGCCTGCGCCTGCGGGCCCATGGCCTTCGCGCCGGCGGCGATCGCCTTCACGATATTGTGGTAGCCGGTGCAGCGGCAGATATTGCCTTCCAGCTCGTGGCGGATCGTCTGCTCGTCGAGCTCCGGGCCCTTGCGGCGCGCGATGTCGACGGCCGACATGATCATGCCGGGCGTGCAGAAGCCGCATTGCAGGCCGTGGTTCTCGCGGAAGGCTTCCTGCATCGGATGCAGCTTGTCGCCGCTGGCCAGCCCCTCGATGGTGACGACCTGCGCGCCGTCGAGCGAAAGCGCCAGCGCGGTGCACGACTTGATGGCCTCGCCGTTGACGTGGACGACGCAGCAGCCGCACTGGCTGGTGTCGCAACCCACATGGGTGCCGGTGAGGCGCAAGGTCTCACGCAGGAACTGGACAAGCAGCGTGCGGGAATCGACGTCCGCCGACACCGGCTTGCCGTTCACCGTCATGGACACCTTCGGCATGTTTTCCTCCTGAACTCCGGCGGGGCGCGAACGCAGCCCCGGCTCGCTTTGGTCCGCAATGTGTGACCGGCGCTTCCGCCGGTCAAGCCATGGGCGGGCCTCAGCCCTGGGCGACGATTTCCGCGAATTTGGCGAAAAAGGCGTCGGCGTTTTTCTTCGCCACGCCGTCGATGAGGCGCCCGCCGAGCTGGGCGATCTTGCCGCCCACGTTCGCCTCCACGTTATAGGACAGAACGGTGCCGCCCTCCGGCCCGTCCGTGAGCGTGACCTTGGCGCCGCCCTTGGCGAAGCCCGCGACCCCGCCCTCGCCCTGACCGCTGATCTTGTAGCCATTGGGCGGGTCGATGTCGGAAAGTTCGACATTGCCCTTGAAGGTGGCGCCGACCGGGCCGACCTTGATCTTGGCGGTGGCCTTGAAGGAGGTGTCAGAGGTCTTCTCAAGCTCCTGACAGCCGGGGATGCACTGCTTGAGCACCTCCGGGTCGTTCAGCTTCGCCCACACCGTCGCGCGGTCCGCAGGCAGGGCGACCTCGCCCTTCATCGTCATGGCCATCGTTTCGCTCCTCGTCTTTTGCGGCCCTTATCCCTTGCCGGAGCGGGTGAAGTCCAGAGGAGATATCGACCTTAGGCGCATGGGGGCGCGGTTGCGCGCGCCGCCGCGCGGGGCTACCCAAGAGGAAAAGCGGCCAAAGCCGCCGCAAGCAAGCATTTCGGGGGGAACGATGACGCGCATTGACCGCGATGTCTCTGTATCCGGCGCCGTTCTGCACGCGCAGGCCGAAGGCCCGCCTGACGCGCCCGCCCTCCTGTTGCTACATGCGCTGGGCGCGAATCTCGCCCTCTTCGACCCGCAGATGCCCTCCCTCGCCCGCCGCTTCCGGGTGATCCGCTACGATTCGCGCGGCCATGGCGCGAGCCGGGCCAGGGGCGCCCAGAAGCCGCTCTCCATGAAGACGCTGGCGCAGGACGCCCTCGCCGTGCTCGACGCCTTCGAGGTCAAGCGCGCCCATGTGCTGGGCCTGTCGCTGGGGGGCGCCGTGTGCCAGCAAATGCTGATCGACGCGCCGGGCCGGGTGGAGCGGGCGGTCATCGCCAATTCCGCCGCCCATTTCGGCCAGCGCGAGGCCTGGGACGCGCGCATCCGCGACGCTCTGGAAAAGGGGCTCGAAGGCCTCGCCCAGGCGGCGATGGACCGCTGGTTCACGCCCGAATTCCGGGAGCGCGCGCCGGGAACGGTGGCCCAGACCCTCAAGACGTTCCGCGCCGTGGACCCGGCCGCCTACGCCGCGACCGCAGCCGCGCTGCGCGATTTCGACCTGCGCGACGCGATCCGCGCCGTGCGGGCGCGCGTTCTGGTGCTCGTGGGCATGCACGATCCCTCGACCCCGCCTGCGCTCGGCGGCCTGATCGCCGAACATGTGGCCGGCGCGCGCCTCGTCGCGCTCGACGCCGCCCATCTGTCCAATCTGGAGGCGGCGAACGATTTCACGCGCGCCATCGTCTCCTTCCTCACCGCCCCATAGGCGCGCGGCGCGCCTGCGATTTGCCGGGACTCGCGCGGCTTGCTAGCGTCCGCGACGGCGCGGCCCACAGGCGGCTGGCGCGGGCGGATGGATGAGACGCAGCGCATGGAGCCCTTCCTCCAGCAATTGATCAACGGGCTGACGCTCGGCTCGATTTATGGGCTGATCGCCATTGGTTACACGATGGTGTTCGGCGTGATCGGCATGGTGAACTTCGCCCATGGCGACGTGTTCATGATCTCCACCTTCATCGGCCTGATTCTGTTTCTCGCGGTCACGCAGATGCTCGGGGCCTCCTCGGTCTATCTGGCGCTGTTCGTGGTGCTGATCGGCGCCATGGTCCTCACCTCGCTGTGGAACTGGACCATCGAACGGCTCGCCTACCGGCCGCTGCGCGGCTCCTTCCGGCTCGCGCCGCTGATCTCGGCGATCGGCATGTCGATCTTTCTCATGAACTTCGTGCAGGTGACGCAGGGCCCGCGCAACAAGCCCCTGCCGCCGATGTTCAACGAAGTGATCCAGCTCGGGCCGCAGCTCTCCATCGCCTGGAAGCAGATTCTCATCATGGGCGTGACGGGGGCGATGCTCGCGCTCTTCTGGCTCATCGTGCAGAAGACGGCGCTCGGGCGCGCGCAACGCGCGGTCGAACAGGATCGCAAGATGGCGGCGCTGCTGGGCGTGGACGTGGATCGCACGGTCTCCATCACCTTCGTCGCCGGCGCGGCGCTCGCGGCGGTGGCCGGCACGCTCTACGTCATCCAATATGGCGTCGTGCGGTTCGATGACGGCTTCGTGCCCGGCGTGAAAGCCTTCACGGCGGCGGTGCTGGGGGGCATCGGCTCCATTCCCGGCGCCGTTCTGGGCGGACTGCTGATCGGCCTCGTGGAAGTGCTCTGGTCGGCCTATGTGTCGAGCGACTACAAGAACGTCGCCGCCTTCTCCGTGCTGATCGTCGTGCTCATCTTCATGCCCTCTGGCCTGCTCGGGCGCCCGGAAGTGGAGAAGGTCTGAGCATGCGCGCCAACGCCGCAGACGGCTCTCCCGCGCGGCTCGCCGCCGGGCTGCGCGAAGCGGGCTTCGCCGCGCTCATCGCTCTCGGCCTGTCCTTCCCCATACTCGCGCTGCGCGCGGAAGCGGACATGGACAACAGGCTCGTGCTGGAGCCGCGCTGGTCGTGGAGCGTCGCTGCGGGCGTGTTCGTCTTCGCGGCGCGCCTCATCGCCAGTCTGTGCGACGACGCGCGTGCGCGCGCGAGCGGCGTTGCGGGCGCGGCGGCGCTGCTTTTCGCGGTCGGGCAAGCGGTCTTTGCGACGAGAGCGGACGCAGGCCTCATCGCCTGGTCGGCGGGCGCGGGCGCGCTTCTAGCGGGCGCGGCCTTCGCCCTTGAGCGCGCCGCGCGCAGACGCGCCGCAGCGCCGGCGCCGCAAGGCGAGACGCGGCAAGGCCAGACGCTGCAAACGGCGCCCCGCGAAGCGCCCGCCGCGTCGGGACGATGGACGCGGCTTGCAGGCGCGGCGGCGATTGGCGCGCTCGTCGCCTATCCGCTCGTTCTGCTCGCCTGGCTCGGGCCGCAGGGCTCGCTCAAATGGATCAACAATTACGGTGTGCAGATCCTCATCTTCGTGATGCTCGGCTGGGGGCTGAACATCGTCGTGGGCCTGGCGGGCCTGCTCGATCTCGGTTACGTCGCCTTTTACGCGGTGGGCGCCTATGCCTATGCGCTTTTGTCCACCAGCATGGGCCTGTCGTTCTGGATATGCCTGCCGCTTGCGGGAATCCTCGCCGCCTTCTGGGGTGTGCTTCTGGGCTTTCCGGTGCTGCGGCTGCGCGGCGATTATCTCGCCCTCGTCACGCTCGCCTTCGGCGAGATCATCTCCATCGTGCTCACCAATTGGGTGGAGCTGACGAATGGCGAGGCGGGCATCTCCTCCATTCCGCGCATCACCTTCTTCGGCCTACCCTTCACGGCGAGCGAGGATGGATTCGCGGCGACCTTCGGCCTCAGCTTCTCGCCGATCCACCGCACGATCTTTCTGTTCTATCTCATCCTCGCGCTCGCGCTGCTGACGGCGTGGATCACGCTGCGCCTGCGCCGCCTGCCGATCGGGCGCGCGTGGGAGGCGCTGCGGGAGGATGAAATCGCCTGCCGCGCGCTGGGCGTGAACACGGTCAACACCAAGCTCACCGCCTTCGCGCTGGGCGCGGCGATCGGCGGGCTCGCGGGCTCCTTCTTCGCCGTGCGGCAGGGTTTCGTGAATCCCAATTCCTTCACCTTCATGGAATCGGCCACCATCCTCGCCATCGTGGTGCTGGGCGGCATGGGCTCGCAGCTCGGCGTCGCGCTGGCGGCGGTCGCCATGATCGGGGGCGCGGAGATTCTGCGCGAGCTTGATTTCCTGAAAACCCTGTTCGGCTCCGACTTCGATCCCAACCAATACCGCATGCTCCTGTTCGGTCTCGCCATGGTGGCGATGATGATCTGGAAGCCGCGCGGCTTCGTCTCCGCGCGCACGCCCACCATCTTCCTCGCGCAGGAGCGCGCGGTGGCGGCGGCGCTTGTGAAGGAGGGACGCGGATGAGCCGCTGGCTCTCGGACCCGCTCCTGCGCGTCGAGCGCCTGTCGATGCGCTTCGGCGGACTTGTGGCCGTCAACGATGTCTCTTTCGACGTCGGCCGCGGCGACGTCACCGCGCTCATCGGGCCCAACGGCGCCGGCAAGACGACCGTGTTCAATTGCGTGACGGGCTTCTACAAGCCCACCACCGGGCGGCTCGCCTTCGCGCGCAGCGGCCATATCGACGCGCAGGACGCGCGCGCCCTGACGCAGACGGGCAAACGCTTCGCGCGCTTCGCCTCAGGCGAGATCTTCCTGCTTGAGCGCATGGCCGACCACGAGATCGCCGCGCGCGCGGGCGTCGCCCGCACGTTCCAGAACATCCGCCTGTTCACCGGCATGACGGCGCTTGAGAACCTCATGGTCGCGCAGCACAACGCGCTCATGCGCGCGTCGGGCTTTTCGCTGCTGGGCCTTCTGGGCGCGCGCGCATGGCGGCGCGCGGAAGAGGAGGCGCGCGAGAAGGCGCGTCTGTGGCTGGAGCGCGTGGGCCTCATCGAACGCGCGGACGATCCCGCCGGCGCCCTGCCCTATGGCGATCAGCGGCGGCTGGAGATCGCGCGCGCCATGTGCGCCGACCCTGTGCTGCTCTGCCTCGACGAGCCCGCCGCCGGCCTCAATCCGCGCGAATCCGGCGAACTCGCCGACCTTCTGAAAGCGATCCGCGACGAGCACGGCGCCTCGATCCTCATCATCGAACACGACATGTCCGTGGTCATGCGCATCAGCGACCATGTGATCGTGCTCGACCATGGCGCGCTGATCGCGGACGGGACGCCGCAGGCGGTGCGCGAAGACCCCAAGGTGATCGCGGCCTATCTGGGCGTGGACGACGAGGCGGAGCTCGCCGCTCTGGAAGGCGGCGCGTCATGAGCGGGCCGCTTCTGTCCATCGAGGGCCTTGTGGCCGGCTATGGATCCATCGTCGCTCTCCGGGGCGTCGACCTGCACGTGGACGCAGGCGAGATCGTGACGCTGATCGGCGCCAATGGGGCGGGCAAGTCCACGTTGATGATGTCGATCTTCGGCGCGCCGCGCGCCAGCGCCGGCGCCATCCGCTTCGAGGGCCGCGACATCACGCGCGCGCCCACCCATGAGATCGCGCGTCTCGGGCTTGCGCAATCGCCGGAAGGGCGGCGGATCTTCCCGCGCATGAGCGTGCTTGAGAACCTGCGCATGGGCGCGGCGCTCAGCGATCCGCGCCTGTTCGAACAGGATCTCGAACGCATGTTTGCGATCTTTCCGCGCCTGAAGGAACGACGGGACCAGCGCGGCGGCACGCTGTCGGGCGGCGAGCAGCAGATGCTCGCCATAGCCCGCGCGCTGATGTCGCGCCCGCGCCTGCTGCTGCTCGATGAACCCTCGCTCGGCCTTGCGCCGCTTGTCGCGCGCAAGATTTTCGACGTGGTGCGCGAGCTGAACAAAAGCGAGGGGCTCGCCGTCTTCCTCGTGGAGCAGAACGCCTATCACGCGCTCAATCTCGCCCATCGCGCCTATGTGCTCGTCAACGGACGCATCACGATGAGCGGCGGCGGGCGCGAATTGCTCGCCCGGCCGGAGATTCGCGCGGCCTATCTGGAAGGCGGGCACGGATGAACGGACTCCTGTGGGTGGACGGGCCGGCGGCGCCCTGGAGCTTTCTCGTCGCCACGCTAGGGCTGGGCGGCCTCGCCGCCTTCGCGACCGGGCGCGCGATCGCGCTCGCCTGGCGCCCCTTCCCCCTGTGCTTCGCCGCCAGCGCCCTGCTCGCCGGCGTCAGCGGCTTTCTGCATTACGCGCTGTTCGCGGAATCCGCCCTGCCGATCACGCGGATCGCGGCCGCCCTCGCAACCCTTCCCGCCGCCCCGGGCGCGAGCGCGGCGCAGGCGGCGGACCTGCTGCGCCATTACGCGGCCGCCTTTGTGATCCTGAGCGGCTTTGCGGCCGCAGGCTTCCGCACGGCGCGCGCGCGCAGCCTGCGCGAGCGCTACGGCGCCCTCTAATCCCCTGTCGACTTCGCGCGCGTTTTGCGCCTTAATCCGCATGGCGTCGACGCCGCCAGGCATGGACGCCTTTTCAAAAAGAGGGGTTTCCTATGAAGGGTCTTCGCCTTCCCGCTTTGGCTGTCGCCGCAGGTCTGGCGCTCACGGGCGCCGCCCATGCGCAAGTCAAGATCGCCATCGCCGGTCCCATCACCGGATCGAGCGCCGCGTTCGGCGCGCAATTGAAGAACGGCGCCGAACAGGCGATCGAGGACATCAACGCGGCTGGCGGCATCCTCGGCCAGAAGATCACGGCCGTGCTGGGCGACGACGCCTCGCGGCCCGAACAAGGCGTCTCGATCGCGAATAAATTCGTCGGCGAGGGCGTGAAATTCGTGATCGGCCACTTCAACTCCGGCGTGTCGATCCCCGCTTCCGAGGTTTACAACGAGAACGGCGTTCTCCAGATCACGCCGGCCTCCACCAATCCCACCTTCACCGAACGCAAATTGTGGAACGTGTTCCGCACCTGCGGGCGCGACGACCAGCAGGGCGCTGTGGCGGGCCGCTACATCGCCGAAAAGCTGAAGGGCAAGAAAGTCGCCGTCGTCCACGACAAGACGCCCTATGGCAAGGGCCTCGCCGACGAGACGAAGAAAGCGATGAACGCGCTCGGCGCGCAGGAAGTTCTCTATGAAGGCGTCAACGTCGGCGAGAAGGATTTCTCGGCGCTCGTCTCCAAACTGCGCCAGCTCGGCGTCGAGGTCGTCATGTGGGGCGGCCTGCACACCGAGGGCGGCCTGATCGTGCGCCAGATGCGCGATCAGGGCGTGAAGGCCGTCCTGCTCGGCGGCGACGGCATCGCCTCCGCCGAATACGCCGCCATCGCCGGCCCCGGCGCCGAAGGCACGCTGATGACCTACGGCCCCGACCCGACGAAGCGGCCCGACGCCAAGGCGGTTGTGCAGAAATTCCTCGACCGCAAGATCAACCCGGAATCCTACACGCTCTACAGCTATGCGGCCGTGCAGATCCTCAAACAGGCCGCCGAGGCTGCGAAATCGCTCGACCCGAAAAAGGTCGCCGAGGTGATGCATTCCGGCAAGGTCTTCGACACGGTGATCGGCCCCATCTCCTATGACAAGAAGGGCGACCGTCTCGACTCGGATTATGTGATGTACGAATGGCGCAAGGCCGCCGACGGCAAGGTGATCTTCGAACAGATGTGACGAAAAAGGGGGAGGCGCGCGCCTCCCCCTTCTAAAAGCGGGCTTATGCGCCGCCTAGCCTTCCAGTTTCGCCTTGTAATGATCCCAGGTGCGCTGGAACAGGCTCGCCGACCACAGTTTCTCACGCGCCATGCGCTGATCTTCGGCGTCGAACACGTAAGGCTTGCCGATCTGCAGCGCCATGTATTGGCGCTGGGCGTTCTCCTCCAGATAGACCGCGAGCACGAAAGCCTCGACGATGCTCGCCCCCACCGTCACCGCGCCGTGCGACTTCATCAGCGCGGCCGGCCTGTCGCCAAGAACGGCGGCGAGACGGTCCGCCATCTCGCGCGTGTTGATCGAGGTCGGCGTATCGAGCACGGGCGCGTCGCCCGGCAGCACGCCCTGCGCGAACACGGGCAGATAGGCATGGCCCGTCATCGACAGATAGGTGGACCATTTCGGATGGGCGTGCACCACCGCCTTCACATCCTTGCGCGCGCGATAGACGCCCGTGTGCAGATGGAACTCGAGCGGCGGATTGCCCGCGCCCTCGATGAGCCGGCCCTCCATGTCGATGGTGACGATGTCGGCGGCCGTGATCCGGCTGCGCTGGCAATTGCCCTGATTGATCAGGATGCGGTCGTCGCCGATGCGAATGCTGCAATGGCCGTTGAAATCGATGATGTCCGCGCGCTCCAGCATGCGGATGCATTCCGCGAGCTGGCGCTTGAGCGCGCCGACGTCGGTCTGTTCGGCCATGCCGAGGCCGCCGAGAGCGTTGGACATGTTGCGTCTCCTGTTGCGGGACCGGCTCAGGCCGCGCCCACGCGCTTCTTCCAAAGATCCCAGGCGCGCAGGCCCGCGCCCAGATTGACCGCGTCGGCCAGTTCGGCCTCCTGCGCGTTGAGGCCGGCCACCGGGCCGCCGCCGCCCACCAGGATCGCTGACGTCTGCACGCGGGCGTTGACCTCCGTATAGACGGCGCGGAACACCGCCATGGGCAGGCTCGGCCCCACCGCCACCGATCCATGGGCGCGCATCAGCACGACCGGATGCTGGCCGAGGCAGCGCGCCAGCGCCACGCCCTTGTCGTTGTTGCCGACGAGCATGTCGGTCGCGCCGAAGTCCTGCGCGATGTCGAACACGGGCACGCCCTCGCTGAGGAAGGCGGCGTTGTGGAACATGGCGCGCATGGGCGTGTTCACGAGCCCGAACGGGATCACCGAAGGCGAGTGGCTGTGCACCACCGCCATCACGTCCGGGCGGGCCTTGTAGATCTGGCCGTGGATGAAGCGCTCGAGAAAGCCCGACCGGCCCTTGTCCTCGCAGGCGACGCTGTCGAGATCGAACTCCATGATGTCGTCGGCCGTCACCAGCGCGGGCGCGAGCGAGCGCGACATGAAATAGCGGTCAGGCGCATCGGGGTGGCGCATCGTGACGTGGCCGAAGCCGTCCACCACGCCCTGATCCGCGAGAATGCGGCTGGCGGCTGCGAGATCCTCGAGCGCGGAGCGGGGAACAGGTCCGCCGGATTTAGAGATTGGAGCCTTGCCTCCGCCGGCGTCGGCCGGCGCGAAAGCCGCGAAGGATGAGCCGAAGCCGCAGGCGCAGCCGCAGTTGAACAGACGCATACGTCCTCCCGACGCATTGATCGAACGCGCGCCGCTGAGGGCGCCTCAGGCGGGCCCGGGCCCGTCCCGCAGCCCTTTCTGGCAGGCCCGGGGCGCCGGCGCAATCGCCCTGAAGAAAACCCCGCGCGGGCCGGCGGAAGCGCCCCAACAGAAAAGCCCCGCAGCAGGGCTGCGGGGCTCGATCTACGCTGGAGAGAAAGACGATCTCAGATCGCTTCCTTCAGCTCCTTGGCGGCGCGGAAGGCGACCTTCTTGCTCGCCTTGATCTTGATCGCTTCGCCGGTGGCCGGGTTGCGGCCCATGCGGGCGGCGCGCTTGCGCACCTGCAGGATGCCGAGGCCGACGAGGCGGATGCGCTGGCCCTTCTTCAGGTTCTTCACCATGAGGTCGATCATGCCCGTGAGCACGCCTTCGGCCTGCTTCTTGGACAGCTCGTGCGCCGGAGCGAGCTCGGCGGCGAGATGCTTCAGGGTGACGGTCGTGGCGGTCTTGGAAGCGGCGGCCTTCGCAGGCGCCGCCTTCTTGGCCGCAGGCTTCTTGGCCGCCTTCGCGGGAGCTGCTTTCTTTGCCATGTGATATCTCCGAGAGAATCGAATCAGCCCGTAAATATTAGCTGAAACGGTCGATCGCCGCACGCGTCGCAAGCAAAAACCCCCAGTTTTGCAGGGTTTTTGCACATCGCATGCGAAAACATGCGTTTAGCGGGCGTTTTTCACCCCCGACCCGCCCCTGCCTCGCCCTCTGACACGGCGCGACGCGAGGTTGAAACGCCGACGCGGGCCCGCAGAACGGGCTTATTCGTCGATTCGCCGCGGAACCGGACGACCCTCGCGCCATGCGGCGACGGCTTCGATCGTGTCGGCGAAATAGCCGCGGAAATTGCCCTGCGTGGCGTAGCCCAGATGAGGCGAGAGCACGGCGTTGTCCATGCTGCGCAGAGGATGGTCCGAGGGCAGCGGCTCCACGTCGTAAACGTCAAGGCAGGCGGCGAGGATGCGCCTGTCGCGCAGGGCCTGCAGCAACGCAGCCTCCTCGATGATCGGCCCGCGGGACGTGTTGGCGAGGATCGCCGTCGGCTTCATCAGGGCGAATTCGCGCGCCCCGATGAGCCCGCGCGTGCGCGCGCTGAGCACGAGATGGATCGTCATGACGTCCGCGCGCTGGAACAGTTCGTCCTTCTCCACGCGCGTGACGCCGGCTTCGGCCGCGCGTTCAGCGGTGAGGTTCTGGCTCCAGGCGATCACCTCCATGCCGAAAGCCTTGCCGACCACCGCCATGCGTTTGCCGAGATTGCCAAGCCCGATCACGCCCAGCGTCTTGCCGTGCAAGGTGAAGCCGATCTTCTCCTGCCAGCCTCCGCGCCGCATCAGCGCGTCTTCGCGGTGCAGATTGCGCGCGGCGGCGAGGATGAGCCCCCAGGCCACGTCCACCGTGGGCGCGGGGTCGAGGCTGCGGGTGCCGCACACGACGATTCCGCGCGCCTTGCAGGCGTCGATGTCGATGGAGCGATTCTTGCCGCCGGTGGTGATGACGAGCTTCAGGTTCGGCAGCCGGTCGATCAGGGCCTTGGGCAGCGGCATGCGCTCGCGCATGAGGCTGAGGACGTCGAAGGGCGCAAGCGCCGCCGCGGCGGCGTCCACCGTGGCGAGATTCTCGCGGAAGAACGTGACCTGCGTCTGAGGGCCAAGGCTCGCCCAGTCGCCATATTGCGGGACGATCCCGAGATAATCGTCGAGAACCGCCACTTTCGTCACGCCCGCCATCGCAACCTCCCTGCGCCGGGGCCGATTTCGGCCCTGCTTGCGCGCTTAATAGCACAAGGGCGCGGGCGCTCAACGCAAGGCGGCTCAGGCGATGCGGCGCGGCGCGCGGTCCCCTTCCTGCTCCGGGACGCCGGACCCCTCGGCCAGCAGCAGCGCGAGCAAAGCGCTCTGACGCGCCGCCTCCTCGTGCTCCTCCGCGCAGCAGGAGGCGTGGGCGAGCTTCATATAGCGGCCAGAGGCGACGACGGCGTCATAGGCGGCCTCGTCGTCCCAATAGGCCTGCAGGCGGGCTCGCCGGCGCGCCGCGCGCGCCAGCCGCGCGCGCAGGGCGGGCGCAAGCATGCGCGCATGGGCCTCGCACAGGCGCAGGCTCGATCCCTCGATGGAATCGCCGCGCTCGCCGCAGCGATGCGCCTCGCAGGGCGCGGCCGCGGGCGCCGACTGAGATTGGACTTCAGGCATGGGATCTCCCTGGTCTGGCCCCTCCGCAGGGGCGGACACACAATCCGCCTGCGCAGGGCACAGGCGGGCGATGACGGCGGCGATCTCCGCGCCGTCGAATGGCTTGCTGATGAAATCGTCCATGCCCGCGGCGCGACATGCCTCGCGGTCCTGCGGAAAGGCGTTGGCGGTCAGCGCGACCACAGGCAGACGCGCGGCGGGGCCATCGCCCGCGCGCAATCGGCGGGCCGCCTCAAGCCCGTCCATCACCGGCATGCGCATGTCGAGCATGACGAGATCGAAAGGCTCCACGGCCAGACGCGCCAGCGCCTGCGCTCCGTCCCCCACGATGACCGCCTCATGGCCCAGGGAGACGAGCAGCGCCTCGATCACCATCTGGTTGGTGCCCACGTCCTCCGCCACCAGCACGCGGCGTGAGGGCGCGGCCGGCGGCGGGCCGGGCGCGGGCGCGGGCGCGATGGACGAGAGCGCCTCCTGCGCGGCGGGGATTTTCAGCGGAATCTCGAAACCGAAGGCGCTGCCGACGCCGGGCGCGCTCTGCGCCTGCGTGCGCCCGCCCATCGCCTCCACCACCGCGCGAACGATCGACAGGCCGAGGCCCGCGCCGCCGAAACGCGCCTGAACCTCCGCGCCGCCCTGCTCGAAAGGCTCGAACAGGCGCGCCAGCGCCTCCGGCTCCACCCCGACGCCCGTGTCGCGCACGACGATGCGCAGCCATGACCCGCCAGCCTCCTCGCAAACCTGCGCGCTGAGCGTGACGCCGCCGGCGGCGGTGAACTTCACGGCGTTGCCCAGAAGATTGATGACCGCCTGACGCAACCGCGCCCCGTCCGCCGTGATAAGCGCGGGCATGCCCTCAAGCCCCTCCAGCGCCATGCGCAGGCCCTTCGCCTCTCCCGCCGCTTTCGTCACGAGAAAAGCCTGCCGCAGCGCCTCGCGCGGATCGATCGGGCGCTCCTGAAGATGGACGCCCACGGATTCGACACGCGACAGATCCAGAATGTCGTCGATAAGGGTCTGCAGGGCCTCCCCGCACGAGGCGATCGTCTGCAGATATTTCTCCTGCACCGGATCAAGCGGCGTGTTGCGCATGGCCTGCGCCGCACCCAGCACGCCATTGAGCGGCGTACGGATCTCATGGCTCATCACCGCCAGAAAATTCGATTTGGCGCGCGCCGCCGCCTCGGCCGCCTCCTTGGCGCGCGCAAGCTCGGTGATGTCGGTGTAGGTCTGGATGAGGCTTCCGTCGGGCGTGGGATCGCTGCGGATCTCGAGAATCACGCCGTTGGGCCTGCGTCGGACATAGGATTTCGGCGGCCGCCCCTCGCCCGTCAGAAAAAATTTGCGCACATCCTCAGGCAGAAGCGAACCGTCAGGCCCGAACTCGCCGTTGCGGAACTGCTGCTCGACCACCGCGCGGGTCGTCGCGGGAAAGGGCAGCCCCTCGGGGTCGACGCCCGTATATTCGAGGGCGCGCTGATTATAGAGCCAGAAGCGGCCGTCGGGCCGGATCACCGCGACGCCTTGATTCATATGATTGAGAGTGAGCTCCACGAGCTCGCGTCGTTGCGCGAGATCAGCGCCCTCCGCCACGCGAAGCTTTGCTTTCAATCGTGATTTGGCGCGCCTTACGCGCAGATAGGCGAACACGGCTAATCCAGCCGTCAGGCCGGCGGCCGCATGGGCCGCGACCGCAAAAGCCTTCCCACTCAAAAATTCGGCACGCGCAGCCGCGATCCCCAGACCAATCGTCGCGCCGCCCGCCACCGTCCCGAGCAAGGCGCGCTTTCCATGTTTAAGGCCGTTGCGCACGTCGATGCGCGCAGAAAAATTTTTTTGAAAAAGCATCGATGCGACCCGGGCGATCTTTATGAGCTTGCCCCAACGCCATTGCTTTTGCGTTAACCCGTCTCAATAATGCCGCCATTGTTGAAAGGGCGTTTCGCCCCTCCGCTTTTGAACGGATCAATTTCATGCCCGGCGATGTTTCAACGCCTCCTGGCTTTTGCGCCAAAGTCTCCGAATTGCTCAAACGCATTGAATATCGAAAGGCCACGACGGCCGAATCGCTGGAGCGCATTTACCGGCTGCGCTATGAGGCCAACCTGCGCGAACGCGCCATTGAGCCTCTCGCGCAGGAGCGCCTTGTGGACCGCTTCGACGAAGGCGCGAACGTCAGCAATTTCGGAATCTTCATCGACGGCGTGCTCACGTCCGCCCTTCGCCTGCATCTCGTGACCCGAACGAACACCTGGTCCCCTGCTTTCGAGGTTTTCGGCGACATTCTGCGCGACAGGATCGACAGCGGCGCTCGGCTGATTGACGGGAACCGCTTCGTGGCGGACTACCCGCGCGCCCGCTCCTTTCCCCAATTGCCCTATGTCACGTTGCGACTTGGGATCATGGCGGCCGAACATTTTGGCGCAGACCTGATCGCGGCCTCCGTGCGCAGCGAGCATGTGGCGTTTTATCAGCGCGAATACTTCGCGGAAAAAATGTGCGAGCCACGCCCCTATCCGTCTCTGGTGAAGCCGCTGAGCCTCATCCTCATCGATTACGCAAGACGCGGCGACGACATTCGCGCGCGCCATCCTTTCTACGCCTCCAGCGCAGGAGAGCGGACGAGCCTGTTCGAGGTGAAAGCCAACGCATGCTGCTGAGCGAACGCACGCCCGCAGACGAAGGGGCCAGCCGCTGGCTTGTCGTCGCCATGCTGTTCTTGTTCATGCTCATCAATTACGCGGACCGGGCGATCCTCGGGCTGGCTGCGGAGCCCATCATGCGCGATCTCGCGCTGGACGCGCGCAGTTTCGGCCTCGTGGGATCGGCTTTCTTCCTGTGCTTCTCCGTCTCGGCGCTGGCGGCCGGATTTCTCATCAACCGCCTGCCCTCGCGCGGCGTGCTGTTCTGGTTCGCCGTGGCGTGGTCGGCCGCGCAGGCGCCCATGGCGGCGGGCGGGGGCTTTGCGGCGCTGCTCGTCTCACGCATGGCGCTTGGGGCGGGAGAAGGGCCTGCTTATCCGGCGGCGCTGCACTGCGCGTACAAACTGTTTCCCGACGCGCAGCGCACCTTGCCCACCGCCATCGTCACGCAGGGCTCGGCCATGGGCATCGTTCTGGCGGGGCCGATCCTGAGCTGGATCATTCTGGCCTTCGGCTGGCGCGCAGCCTTCGCGGCGCTGTGCGCGGCGGGCCTCGCATGGGCCGCCGCATGGCTGGCGATCGGCGGCGGGCTGAGCGAACGCGCCGTGCGGGATGGGCGGGCGACGACGCGCGACGACGCTGGGCGCGAAGCCGCGCCGGCCGACCGACCGCTCGCCTATCGGCGCCTCATCTTCAATCCCACCGTAATGGGCCTCTGGGCGGCGATGTTCGCCTCCGCCTGGACGCTCTCGCTGCTCATCGTCTGGTTTCCCGCCTTCCTGCGCAGCGCGCTGGAGGCGCGGGAGGCGCATGTGGGCCTGTTGAGCGCCATCCCTTGGCTGGGCGGCGCGCTGGTCGTGCTCGCCGTCGGCTGGGTCTCGCAACGCATGCTCCTGCGGCGCGGATCCAGCCGCCAGGCGCGTGGAATTCTGCCCTGCGGCCTTGGCCTGTGCGGCGCCGCCTGCCTTGCGGCCGCAGGCTTCGCGGAAACCGCCGCAGCGCAATTCGCGCTGGTCTGCTTCGGCCTCGTCCTGCCCAACGCCATCGTCGCGCCGGCGCAGGCGGCCATGGCGGAAATCGCGCCCGACTCGCAGCGCGCCGCCGTTCTTTCCATCGGCAATGCCGTGGCGGGCCTCGCCGGCGTCGTCGCGCCCTATGCGTCAGGCCTTGCGATCGCTGCGGCCGCGACGCCCGCGCAAGGATTCTCCGACGCCTTCCTCCTCTGCGCGGGCGCGGTCGCGGCGGGCAATGCGCTGGGCCTGTGGCTCATTCATCCTGCGCGCGAAACCACGCGTCTGCGCGAAACCACGCCTGGCCCTCACTCCGGCGACGCCGGCGCGTAAACCTGCAACACGCCCGGCAGCAGGCGCATATGCGCAGGCGTGCGCCCGACGATCTCTCCGTCAGCGTTGATGGCGCGCGGACGGCGCGTGCGCAGCACGAACCACACGCCTTCTTGCGTGCGCACGTCCTCCCATGCGCCATGGGCGCCCGCGCGGAAATCCAGCGCCATCAGCAACAGCCGCCAGAGGCTGCGCATCTCAAGGCTGTAGAGATAGAGCCGGCCGTCGCCGATCTGGCAGGCGTGGTGCACGCTCATGCCGCCGCCGTAATAGCGCCCGTTGCCCACCGCCACCTGGAACGTGCGGGCGCGCCGCACGCCCGTCTCGCTCTCGATGATCACGCTGAAGCGATGCGCGCGCATCAGCGCGCGGGCGCCGGCCACCACATAACTGAACGAGCCGAAGCGTCGCTTCGTCTCCCACGTGAGTTCGCGCGCAAGCTCCACGCTGACGCCCACGCTCGCGACGTTGAAGAACGGCGCGCCGTTGACCTCGCCCAGATCGATGGTGCGCAGATGGCCCGCAAAGACGAGTTCAGCAGCCGCAAGCGGGTCATCCGGCACGCCCAGCGAACGGGCGAGATCATTCGCGGTCCCCAGCGGCAGGATCGCGAAAGGGCGCTGCGCGCGCATGAGCAGCGGCGCTGCGCGATGCAACGTGCCGTCGCCGCCTGCGACGACGATCAACGCGGCTGCCTGCGCGGCGCGCAGCGCCTCGTCTTCCTGCGCTGGCGCGTCAATGAGCGGCAGCCCGCCAGCGATGAACCTCTCGCGCGCGGCGGAAAGGTCTTCTCCCGCGCGTCCGCTCGCGGGATTGCGCAGCAGCAGCGCAAAGCGTCCCGCCGTCTGGCGGCTTGTCGGCTCCATGGCTGCGCCTCCGCGCGTTCCGCCGCCCCGTCAACGCTGGCGTCGCGCTTTGGTTCGCAGGCCTCAGAAGGCGCGGGTCAACGTCACGTTGAAATCCAGACGATCATAGTCATACAGCTTCACGTTCGAGCGATTGTCCGTGTAGCTGATCTGCAGACGCGGCGCGAAACCGGCGACGGCGAAATCTTTTTTCACAAGCGTGATCGAGCCCGTCATTCGCCTGTCGCGGCGCTGCGCGCCGAACAGCGGAAACGGGCCGTCATAATCGCGCCAGGCGAAGCCTGCTTCGGGATAAACCGTCATTGACCAGGGCAAATCGAAATTATAGCCGATGAGCGCGCCGAATTCACGAAAAGCCAGATGCGCGTTGCGCGCGCTCTCGCGCTCGAACGTCGCGCCCATGCGCAGGAACTGACCCGGCATGGTGAAGCGATCCCAATGGGCGCTCACGGAGTAACGCATCCCATCGCGATAGGCGTCCTGATCGTGGCGCTGCGCGATGGCCCCGCCCGACAGCGTCACGCGATTGGCCTCGCCCACGAACATGCGCGCGGAAGCCTGCGGCCCGAAGGCGTAGAGATATTCCGTCCCACCGAACCAGCGCCGCTGCCCGGTCATTTCAAGCGTCGCCACGTCAGCCGACAACAAGCGCCGCAAGCCCGCGCTCGCGCGCACGCTGCGGTCGTCATAACCGCGATGCGCATGGTCGCGATGCATCGTGGAGAGCGTCGCGAGCCAGCCCCAGTCATCCAGAAATGGCGCGGAATAGGCGAGATCCGCGCCGTAGAGCGCGCCGACGCCGGACTTGCGCCGGCCCGCCTTCGCGGGGGTGAAGTCGAGAAAGCCGATCTTCACGCGATCCTGCGACGTGCCGCTCGTCATGTTCGTCGTGGGCGCGAGGGTGATGTAGCCCTGCGCGCTCCAGCGCCTTGCCCCATCAAGCGCGCGCGCGTCCTGCCGCACGCGATCGGCGAGCGGTGCGGCGAGATCGGGCGCGCCGAGGACGAAATCGAAATGGCGCCGCGCGCCCTCGTGGTCCTCAAGTCGCGCGAGCGTGCGGGCGAGATGGACGCGCACGCGCGCAAGGCCCGGATGGTCGGCGAGAATCCGGCGATAGGCGTCACGCGCGCGCGTGAGCCGTCCCGTCGCCTCATCAAGGCGGGCGTCAACGAAGGCGCCATAAACCTGCGCATAATCATCCGCCCGCGCCACGGCGGCGAGCCCCTTGCGCGCGTCGTCGAAGCGACCGGCGTCGATCAGGCGCTCGATCTCCTCGAAGGCCGCGCGCGCATTCTCGCTCGCATCTGCGGCTTCGCGCGCAGGAGAAGGCGCGTTCGTCTGGCGATCCTGCGCGCGCGCCTCGCGCCATTGCGTCGCCCCGAGCCCGAAAAGGCACAGAAGAAACGCGACGCGGACGCGCACGGCCGCCTATCTCTGCTTCGCGCCGAAGACGCCGGCGACGAGCCGCGAGGCGTCGCCGGATCTCGCGAAGGCGGACAGCACGCCTGCGGCCTCCGCCGCGCCCGGTCCGAAAAACGCGCCTTGGGTCGTTCCCGCCTGCGCGACATTGAACAGGGGCGCCGTCGTGCCTGGCCGCGTCAGCACGGCGGCGCCAGCGAAAGCGCTCCCCTGCAAGGAGCCGCGCATGGCGATGCCGAAATCCGCCTTTTTCGCCGGCTCGCCGCGCGCACGCACATTGTCGATGCGTCCGCTGAAAGCCTGTTTTCCGAAATCGACGCGAAGCGACGCGTCGCCCTCGATCTCCGTGGCGCCGCGGAAGGATTGGCCGGGGATCATCTTCACGTCCACGCCCTCGAAGGCGCCGGCGTAATCGGCCACGCCGCTCGCGGGCATGTCCTGCGTCCTGCGCCCGCCAAAAAACGCTACGACGTCGCCGGCGGAGCCCATCAGCCCGGAAGGCTGCGCGCGCTCAGCGACCGCCAGCCCCACATAGGCGTGGGCGAGGCTCGTGACGCCGAGGCTTGCCGACAGCGACCGCGACACGCGCAGGCGCGCGCCCTCGCTCTGGCCGGAGCCCTCCAGCAGCTCGCCATCGGACGTGAAGCGACCGGAGACCTGGATTGCGGGCCCCTCGCCATCGGTTGAGAGGCTCACTGTTCGCAAGCCCTGCGCGTCCGGGGGGCCGGCGGTCAGCGTCAGGGCGCGCGCCCCCGCCCCGATCTCGCCGCCCGCCTTCTGCGTGACGCCATCCTCCACCTGTGCGGTATAGGCGCTCACCAGCCCCTCCGCAGAGAATGCAGCGCCGGAAGCCCCGCCCCCGGGGTCGGGACCGGAGGGCGGCGAATCCTCCCGCAGCTCCGCGCGAAGCTCGGGCGGCCGCGGCGCGGGAGACGAAGAGACATCCGCAGGCCAGTCGAAGACGGAGCGGCTTGGGCCGGAGGAGGCGGACGCTTCGAAAGAGGCGAGCGACGGGGATGCGAGGCTGGAGCCGGTGCGCATGACGCTCTCAGGCGCACAGCCGGCCGCAGCGAGCGCGCCCAGAGCGACGAACGCCGGGAGACACGCCCGCGAACGCGAGCCCCTGATTGCGCTAGACGAGCACATGCACGCGCCCTGACGTCAGCCATTGACACCCCTAACGTAACGTCACCATAGCATAGATCAAGCTGGAATCGCCGGCGTGATCGCGTCATTGCTTTTTGGCGCCGAAGGCGCCGGTCACCAGCAGCTTCTGCTGGCCGTCCTGCGCGGTCAGGGCGAGCGCGCCTGCGGTCTCCGCCGCTTTCGGGCCGAAGAAGCCGCCCTGCAAAGCGCCGCCGGTGTTGTGCCAGGCGGGCTTATTGGAGGTTTCCTGCACGAAGGCGGCGCCCGCGAACCCCGAACCATTGATCGAGCCGCTGAAGCCGATGTTGTAGCTGACGGGCGTCTTGCCCGCCGCGGAATGGGCGTTGAGGCCGCTGACCTGACCGCTCACCAGCCCCTGCGCGAAATCCGCCGAAAGCCTGACCTGCCCCGAGAGGTCCTGCGTCGTGATTTTCGCCGAGCCATTGGCCGCGCGCTGTTCGCGCCCCTCGAACGTGCCGGCGTAATCAGCCTTGCCCGTGGTGGGCATGTCGGTGGTCTTCGACCCGCCGAACATGGCGAAGGCGTAACTCACCATGTCGCCGCTGGACCCTTCAGCCCGCGTCCCGATGCCGCCCTGCCCCACATAAGAATAGGCGAGGCTCGGCGCGCCGAGGCTGAGGTCGAGAGAGGCGCCGGGCGCGTTTGTGAAACGCACGTAATCGCCCGTGGGCGTTCCGTCCGGCATGGCGAGCGTGGCGTCGCCCTTGTAGGCGACGCCATTGCCCTGGATGCGGCCAGTGGCGCGCGAGAAGCCGCGCATGCCCTCGACCGTCACATCCACCTGCTGCTTGCCGGCCTCGTCGACCTCGCCGACGCCCGTTCTCACCTGCACGGCCTCCGCGCCCTTTGGGAGGGAGAAGGACGCGCTCTGCGTGTTATTGTTGGCGACGCTGCGCGAGATCAGCCCCGTCGAGGTGAACGAGCCCACGAAAGGCGCGAAGGCCTTCGGGGCCTGTTTGTTCGTCTCAAGGCCGTCAGTGGCTTTCGCCGTGGGGCCGATGAAACATCCCCCAAGCGGAAGGCTGGCGCAGCATGCGAGCGCAAAGGATGCGCGGCGCGCCGAAAATCGCGGCGAAAGCAACATGAACGCCTCAAAAAAATGAACGCAAGAACATCTTCCCTTAAGGCTACCGCAAGGTCGCCTGAATGCAATCCTCGTCCAGGCGCGCCAAACAGGCGTAATTGACATTGCAAGACAAAAGACCGGCGCGTGGTGAAGCGTCGGTTAAGCGCTCGGAAGGATAAGCGGTCATGAGTTCAGAGCGAGACGAAAGCCACGCAGCGCAGGGCGAGCGCGTCATTCACGTGCGCGTGAGCGGACGCGTGCAGGGCGTTGGCTATCGCGTCTGGACACAGGCGCATGCGCAGGCGCTTGGCCTGCGCGGCTTCGTGCGCAACCGCAGCGCAGGCGACGTGGAGGCGGTGTTCGCGGGCGCCCCGGACGCCGTGGCGGCCATGGCTGAAAGCCTGTTGCGCGGCCCCGCGCGCAGCGCAGTGAGCGGGGTGCAAATCGCGGAGGCCGACGAAAGCGCGCTTGCCCCGACGTTCGGCGCGCCCTTCGTCATCCTGCCCACGCTGTGAGAGGGGCGCGCACAAAAAAGGCCCGCACGAGGCGGGCCTTGATCGATTGGGAAGACGTGGACGGCCTCAGGCCGCCTCAGCATCACCCGCCTGCGAGGGGCCGGAATCCTTGCCCTTGGCGGACACGTCGCGATCGACGAATTCGATGACGGCCATCGGCGCGTTGTCGCCGAAGCGGAAGCCCGCCTTCAGCACGCGGGTGTAGCCGCCGTTGCGCTCCTTGTAGCGGGGCCCGAGCACGTCGAAGAGCTTCTTGACGATCTCGACGTCCTTGATCTGGGCGATCGCCTGACGACGCGCGTGCAGGTCGCCGCGCTTGCCGAGCGTCACGAGCTTTTCGACGACGGGACGCAGGTCCTTCGCCTTGGGCAGCGTGGTGACGATCTGTTCGTGCTTGATGAGCGCGACGCACATATTGGCGAACATCGCCTTGCGGTGTTCGGCGGTGCGGTTGAAGCGGCGCTTCTTGTGACCGTGATACATGGCTCTCTCCTTCGTTCTTCCGGCCGCCGTGCCAAGGGTCGACCGTCCTGGTTAGGCGCCTCTCCCGCTTTGGGGAGAGGCGTTATGCGTCGTCTCAGTAATGCTCTTCGAAGCGCTTGGCGAGCTCTTCGATGTTCTCCGGCGGCCAGCCGGGCACTTCCATGCCCAGGTGCAGGCCCATCTGCGCCAGAACTTCCTTGATCTCGTTGAGAGACTTGCGGCCGAAGTTCGGCGTGCGCAGCATCTCGGCCTCGGACTTCTGGATCAGGTCGCCGATGTAAACGATGTTGTCGTTCTTCAAGCAGTTCGCCGAACGCACCGAAAGCTCCAGCTCGTCGACCTTCTTGAGCAGCGCCGGGTTGAAGGCGAGCTCGGGGATCGACGGAGCGGCTTCCTCGCGGCGCGGCTCTTCGAAATTCACGAAGACGTTGAGCTGGTCCTGCAGGATGCGCGCGGCGTAAGCCACCGAATCCTCCGGCGACACGGCGCCGTTGGTCTCCACCGTCAGGGTGAGCTTGTCATAGTCGAGGATCTGGCCTTCGCGGGTGTTCTCCACGCGATAGCTGACCTTCTTGACCGGCGAATAAATGCTGTCCACCGGAATGAGGCCGATGGGCGAGTCCTCGGAGCGGTTGCGCTCGGCCGGGGCGTAGCCCTTGCCGGTGTTGACCGTGAACTCCATGCGGATCTCCGCGCCCTCGTCGAGCGTGCAGATCACGAGGCTGGGGTTGAGCACCTGCACGTCGCCGGTGACCGCGATGTCGCCGGCGAGCACGGCGCCCGGGCCCTGCTTCTTCAGCACCATGCGCTTGGGGCCTTCGCCCTGCATCTTGATGGCGATGTCCTTGATGTTCAGGACGATGTCCGTCACGTCCTCGCGGACGCCGGGGATCGAGGAGAACTCATGCAGCACGCCGTCGATATGGACGGAGGTGATGGCCGCGCCCTGCAGCGAGGACAGAAGGATGCGACGCAGCGCGTTGCCGAGCGTCACGCCGTAACCGCGCTCGAGCGGCTCGGCGATCACCGTCGCCACGCGGCGCGGATCGTCGCCCGGGATCACCTCGAGCTTGTTCGGCTTGATGAGTTCTTGCCAGTTCTTCTGGATCACGTTCGTGCCTTTCTAAACTCGCGGGCATATCGGTCCGTCGACCCTGGCCCGCGATGTCGGGCGTCAGAAACCGCGCGCAGGCCCGTCGGCCCGCGTGCGGGATTGATGCGTCGATTGATCAGACGCGACGGCGCTTGCGCGGACGGCAGCCGTTGTGCGGGATCGGCGTCACGTCGCGGATCGAGGTCACCGTGAAGCCGGCGGCCTGCAGTGCGCGCAGCGCGGATTCGCGGCCCGAACCCGGGCCAGAGACTTCCACTTCCACCGTGCGCATGCCGTGTTCCGAGGCCTTGCGGGCGGCGTCTTCAGCGGCCATCTGCGCGGCGTAGGGGGTCGACTTGCGCGAGCCCTTGAAGCCCATCGTGCCGGCCGACGACCAGGCGATCGTGTTGCCCTGCGCGTCGGAGATCGTGATCATCGTGTTGTTGAACGTCGAGTTCACGTGGGCGACGCCAGAGGCGATGTTCTTGCGTTCGCGACGGCGGACGCGGGTAGCTTCCTTAGCCATGTCTCTCTCTTCTTTCCTTCAGGCGCGCCCGTAACGCCAGGCGCTGGGGATCTCTTTGAGGTGATCCGTGATCGATGGCCCGCGCGTGCGCGAGCCGGCGTGATCCGACGCCCACGTGACGGCAGGCGTTGAGCGAGCCGACGCGCGGCCCGCCCGGAACAGGGGAATTACTTCTTCTTGCCGGCGATCGGCTTCGCCTTGCCCTTGCGGGTGCGGGCGTTGGTGTGCGTGCGCTGGCCGCGCACGGGAAGCTGCTTGCGGTGACGCAGGCCGCGATAGCAGCCAAGGTCCATAAGGCGCTTGATGTTCATCGACACTTCGCGGCGCAGGTCGCCTTCCACGAGATAGTCGCGGTCGATGGTTTCGCGGATCTGCAGCACTTCGGCGTCCGTGAGCTGGGCGACGCGGCGCTCGGCCGGGATGCTCACCTTCTCGCAGATCTCTTCGGCCTTCTTCGCGCCGATGCCGTGGATGTACTGAAGCGCGATGACGACGCGCTTGTTCGTGGGAATATTGACGCCAGCAATACGGGCCACAGGCCGTCTCCATGTCAGCGGCGCGAGGCCGCGGTTGCGAACACCCGCGTCCGGTGGAGGCCGGCCCATGCGGGGAACCCCAAAGCGCAAAAGCTCCCCGACCCTTCCAAGGAAGGCTCCGGGAGACCGCGTCTCGGTGGATGGAGGGGTGAGTACGGGAAGCCGGCCCCCGAGTCAATGGCTCAATGACCAGCCGTCCGCGGCCTTGGCCGCAAAATGACGCCTGCCGGCGGCCAAAAGGCGAAAGGGCCGCGCGAGGCTCAAAGGGAGCCTCGCACAGCCCTGATCAAGCGGGTTTGGGATGCTCAGCCGGCGAGCGCCGCGTCGAGCGCCTTGGTCACGGCGTCGATGGGTGCCATGCCGTCAACCGTCTTCAGGGCGCCCTTGCCGGCGTAATAGCCCGAGACGGGAGCGGTCTGCGCCCGGTAGGCGTCGAGCCGCTTCTTGAAGGCTTCCGGATTGTCGTCGGCGCGCACGGTCCCGCCCGCCTCCAGAGTCTCGCGGGCGCGCTTCTCGATGCGCGCGAGCAGCGCGTTCTCGTCCACCTTCAGTTCGACGATGGCGTCGAGCTTCATGGCGTTCTTGGCGAGCATGGCGTCGAGCGCCTGCGCCTGCGCCACGGTGCGCGGGAAGCCGTCGAGGATGAAGCCCTTGCGCGCGTCCGCCTCCTGGATGCGGTCGGCGATGATGCCAACCACGATCTCGTCGGAGACGAGGCCGCCCGATTCCATGACCGCCTTCGCCTGCAGGCCGACGGGCGTGCCCGCCTTCACAGCCGCGCGCAGCATGTCGCCGGTGGAGAGCTGCGGAATGCCGTGCTTTTCAACAAGGCGCGCAGCCTGCGTGCCCTTGCCCGCGCCGGGCGGTCCGAGAAGAATGAGCCTCATCTACGCCTCCCCCGCAACTTCGCCTTGCGCACCAGTCCCTCGTATTGCTGCGCCTGCAAGTGCCCGTGGACCTGAGCGACCGTATCCATCGTCACGCTGACCACGATCAGCAACGACGTTCCGCCGAAATAGAACGGAAGCGCCGCGTAGGAAATGAGTATTTCGGGTAAGAGGCAGATCGCGCACAGATAGGTCGCGCCGATCACCGTGATGCGCGTGAGCACCTGGTCGATGTGCTGCGCCGTGCGCTCGCCCGGCCGGATGCCGGGAATGAATCCGCCGTGCTTCTTCAGATTGTCGGCGGTCTCCGTCGGGTTGAACACGACCGCCGTGTAGAAGAAGGCGAAGAAAGCGATCAGCGCCACATAGGTGAGCATGTAGAGCGGACGCCCATGCGCGAAATAAGCGTTGAACGTGGCGAGCCAGCCCGTGGCCCCGCCGCTGGCGGAGAAGTTCGCCAGCGTCGTCGGCAGCAGCAGCAACGAGGAGGCGAAGATCGGCGGAATCACGCCCGACGTGTTGAGCTTGAGAGGCAGGAACGACGTCTGCCCGCCCACGATCTGGTTCTGCCCCACCTGACGCTTGGGATAGGTGATGAGGAGGCGGCGCTGCGCGCGCTCCATGAAGACGATGAAGGCGACGACGACCACCGAGAGCAGCAGAACCACAAGGATCAGCGCCGTCGACAGCGCGCCCTGGCGCCCCAGCTCAAGGGTAGAGACGATCGCGGAAGGAAAGGCCGCCACGATGCCCGCGAAAATGATGAGTGACGCGCCGTTGCCGATGCCGCGCGCGGTGATCTGCTCGCCCAGCCACATCAGGAACAACGTGCCGCCGGTGAGCGTGATCACGGTCGAGATCTGGAAGAACAGGCCAGGATTGGCGACCACCCCGCCCTGCCCCTGCAGGCCGATGGCGATGCCCCACGCCTGAAAGACGGCGAGCACCACGGTGAGATAGCGCGTGTATTGATTGATGACCTTGCGCCCGGATTCGCCTTCTTTCTTGAGCGATTCGAGAGAAGGCACGACCGACGTCATCAGCTGGATGATGATGGACGCGGAGATGTAGGGCATGATGTTGAGCGCGAAGATCGCCATGCGCTGCACGGCGCCGCCGGCGAACATGTTGAACAGCTCCAGCACGCCCTGCTGCTTGCCCGTGAAGCTCTGCTCGAAAGCGACCGGATCGATGCCCGGCAGAGGAATGTAGGTGCCGAGCCGATAGACGATGAGCGCGCCAAGCGTGAACCAGATACGCTTCTTGAGTTCGTCGGCCTTCGCAATGGCCGAGAAATTGATCGAGGCTGCAAGCTGTTCGGCTGCCGATGCCATGTGAGCGCTCCGATGGCGCGCCGCGCGCGCCGGAATTCAGGTTCAGATCCAAGTCTAGCCCGCTTCGCCGGCCTGCGCAGGGGAAAAAGCGCGAAGCGAGCGGGGGCCGACGGAAGGCCTTTTGACATGGGAACGGGGCGAAAGGTCGACCCTCACGCCCCGCTCGAACTCGTATCTCTCCTGAACGCCCGCCGCGCAGCGTGCGCGGCGCGCGCCTCAGGCGCCTTCGGCGGGAGCCGCGGCGAGCAGTTTCACCGAACCGCCGGCCTTCTCGATGGCCGCCACGGCGGCCTTGGAGGCGGCGTCGACCTCGAGGGTCAGCTTCGCCTTCAACTCGCCGTTGCCGAGGATCTTGACGCCGTCGCGCGCCTTCGCGCACACGCCGGCGGCGATCAGCGCCTCGAGCGTCACGGGCTTGCCCGCATCGAGCTTGCCCGCATCCACCGCCTGCTGCAGACGGCCGAGGTTGACCTCGTTGTAATCGGTCGAGAACGGAGCGTTGAAGCCGCGCTTGGGCAGGCGACGATGCAGCGGCATCTGGCCGCCTTCGAAGCCCTTGATGCGCACGCCCGAACGCGCGGTCTGGCCCTTGCCGCCGCGGCCGGACTGCTTGCCCTTGCCCGAACCAATGCCGCGTCCGACGCGCATACGCTCCTTGGAGGAGCCTTCGTTGTCGCGAATGTCGTTGAGTTTCATCGCGCCCTCCTCACTTGCCGCCGTCGACTACGCGCACGAGGTGCGCGACCTTGGCGATCATGCCGCGTACGGCGGGCGTGTCCTCGACGGAGGAGCGACGGCCGATCTTGTTGAGGCCGAGGCCCACCAGCGTCTGGCGCTGGGCGGCGGGACGGCCGATCGGGCTCGAGACCTGCTCGAGCGTGATCTTCGGCTTGCTGTTGTCAGCCATGGGTCAGCCTCCTCACGCGTCCGCGGCGTCGGCGTCGACGCCCTGGCGGCGGGACTGAAGGGTCGAAACCTTCATGCTCCGGCGCGCGGCGACCGTACGCGGCGAGTCTTCGCGCTTGAGCGCGTCGAACGTGGCGCGGACCATGTTGTAGGGATTGGACGACCCCTGCGACTTGGCGACGACGTCATGCATGCCGAGCGTCTCGAACACGGCGCGCATCGGGCCACCGGCGATGATGCCGGTGCCGGCCGGAGCGGCGCGCAGAACGACGCGGCCCGAACCGTGACGGCCGAACACGTCGTGATGCAGCGTGCGGCCTTCGCGCAGCGGCACGCGGATCAGGCCGCGCTTGGCGGCTTCCGTGGCCTTGCGGATGGCTTCCGGCACTTCGCGCGCCTTGCCGTGGCCGAAGCCAACGCGACCCTTCTGGTCGCCGACGACGACGAGGGCCGCAAAGCCGAAGCGACGGCCGCCCTTCACCACTTTCGCGACGCGGTTGATGTGGACCAGACGATCCACGAACTCGCTGTCGCGCTCTTCGCGATCGCGTTCGCGACGACCGCCTTCACCTTCTCGAGCCATTATTCTCTTCCGTCACTTGCGCGGACCGCACGCGGCCCGCTCGCTGGGATGCGCAGGCGCCATGCGGCGTCTGCGGATTAGAAGTTGAGGCCGCCCTCGCGCGCGCCCTCGGCCAGCGCCTTCACGCGGCCATGGTACATGTAGGAGCCGCGGTCGAAGACCACGTCCTTGATGCCCTTTTCCGCAGCGCGCTTGGCGATCAAAAGGCCGATCGCCTTGGCGGCGGCGGTGTCCGCCCCGGTCTTGAGGGAGGAACGCTGATCCTTCTCCAGCGAGGAAGCCGCCACGAGCGTGGCGCCCTTCTCGTCGTCGATGATCTGCGCGTAGATCTGTTTCGAGGACCGATGCACGGAAAGCCGCGGCTTGCCGTAGGCGCGGGCGCGGATCGCGCGGCGCACGCGCGCCTTGCGGCGATCGACCTGGGATTGGTTGGCCATTGCGCTCTCCAGTTACTTCTTCTTGCCTTCCTTGCGGAAGATGAATTCGCCCTCGTAGCGCACGCCCTTGCCCTTATAGGGCTCGGGGCCGCGCATGGCGCGGATTTCGGCGGCGATCTGCCCGATCTGGCGCTTGTCGACGCCCGAGATGGTGATCTCGGTCGGCTTCGGCGTCACGATCTGAACGCCCGCCGGGATCGGATAATTGATGTCGTGGCTGTAGCCGAGCGACATCTGCAGGTTCTTGCCGACGACCGCGGCCTTGTAGCCGACGCCCGTGATCTCGAGCTTGCGCTCGAAACCCTTGGACACGCCGGTCACGAGGTTGTTGATCATCGCGCGCGACATGCCCCACATCGCGCGAGCGCGCTTGGAGTCGTTGCGCGGGTCGACCTTGATGAGGCCGCCGTCCATGGAGACGGAGACTTCGTCAGGGACGACGAAATTGAGTTCGCCCTTGGCGCCCTTCACGGCGACCTGCTGGCCGTCGATCTTGGCGGTGACGCCGGTGGGCACGGGAACGGGTTTCTTACCGACACGAGACATGAATCTTCGCCTTCCGATCAGAAGACCCGGCAGAGCACTTCGCCGCCCACGTTCTGCTCACGCGCAGAATGGTCGGCCATAACGCCCTTCGGAGTCGATACGATGGTGATGCCCAGGCCGTTGGCGACGCGAGGCATGGCGGCGACGGCGCTGTAGACGCGACGTCCGGGCTTCGAGACGCGCTCGATCTCCCGGATCACGGGCAGGCCCTCGTGATATTTCAGCTCAATTTCGAACTCGGTGCGGCCATTGCCGTAATCCGTGGTCGAATAACCGCGGATGTAGCCCTCGTCCTTCAACACGTCGAGGACGTGCTGACGAAGGCGCGAGCCAGGCGTCGTGACCTTGTTCTTGCGACGCATCTGCGCATTGCGGATGCGGGTGAGCATATCGCCAAGAGGATCGTTCATGGCCGCTCCTTACCAGCTCGACTTCAACAGGCCGGGGATCAGGCCCTTCGAGCCCAGTTCCCGGACGGCGATGCGCGACATCTGCATCTTGCCGTAGAACGCGCGCGGACGACCCGTCACCTCGCAGCGCTTGCGCACGCGCGTGGTGGACGAATTGCGCGGCAGCTGAGCCAGCTTAACGCTCGCCTCAAAGCGCTCGACGACGTCGAGTGACTTGTCGTTGGCGATCGCCTTCAGGCGCTCGCGGCGCGCGGCGTATTTCTTCGCCAGCTTCGCGCGCTTGTTGTTTTTCTCGATAGAGCTCTTTTTAGCCATTGGTTACCTCATGATTCCGCGTTTGAGGGCAGGTTGCCCCGACCTCACTGCCGGAACGGGAAGTTGAACGCGCGCAGCAGCGCGCGCGCCTCTTCGTCGGTCTTAGCCGTGGTGCACACGATCACGTCGAGGCCAAGAACGGACTCAGCCTTGTCGTAATCGATTTCAGGGAACACGATGTGCTCCTTGATGCCCATGGCGTAGTTCCCGCGGCCGTCGAACGACTTCGGGTTCAGTCCGCGGAAGTCGCGAATGCGCGGCAGCGCAATCGTGACCAGGCGGTCCAGAAATTCATACATGCGCGTGCGACGAAGGGTGACCTTCGCGCCGATCGGCATGTTCTCGCGCACCTTGAAGGTCGAAATGGCCTTGCGGGCGCGGGTGATCACCGGCCTCTGGCCAGCGATGAGCGCGAGATCGGCGGCGGCCGTCGTCACCTTCTTGGTGTCGTTGACCGCGTCGCCCACGCCCATGTTGAGGACGATCTTCTCGATCGTGGGGACTTCAAGCGCGTTCTTATAGCCGAACTGCTTGATCATCTCCGCGCGGACGATGTCCTCGTAGTGCTTCTTCATGCGCGGGGTGTAGCCCTCGGGCGTGCCCAGCGAGTCGGCGGTGGCCAGCACCGCGGGCGCCGGCGCTTCGCCGCGCTTGGCCTTGGGGGCCTTGTCCTTAGCCTCAGGCATCGATCAGGTCTCCGGAACGCTTGGCGAAGCGGACCTTGCGGCCGTCTTCGAGAATCTTGAAACCGACGCGGGTCGGCTTGCCGTCCTTGGGGTCGATCAGCGCGAGGTTCGACAGGTCGACCGGGGCCTCCTTGGAGATGATCCCGCCTTCCTGGTTCTGCGTCTGGCGCTGGTGACGACGCACCATGTTGAGCCCGCGCACGAGGGCGCGGCCCTCGCTCGGCATCACTTTCACGACTTCGCCGGAGCGGCCCTTGTCGCGGCCGGCGATGAGGACGACCTTGTCGCCCTTCTTGATCTTGGCGGCCATTACAGCACCTCCGGAGCCAGCGAGATGATCTTCATGTGGTTCTTGGCGCGCAATTCGCGCGGAACCGGCCCGAAGATACGGGTGCCGATCGGCTCGGACTGGTTGTTGATCAGCACGGCGGCGTTGGAGTCGAAGCGGATCACCGAACCGTCGGCGCGCTTGATGTCCTTGGCCGTGCGAACGACGACCGCCTTCATGACGTCGCCCTTCTTCACGCGGCCGCGCGGAATGGCTTCCTTGATCGACACCACGATGATGTCGCCGACGCCGGCGTACTTCCGCTTCGAGCCGCCGAGCACCTTAATGCACATCACGCGGCGCGCGCCGGAATTGTCCGCCACGTCGAGGTTGGTTTGCATCTGAATCATGGCGTCGCGCCTTCCTTTTCAGATCGGTTTCCGAAGTCTGGCTTCGGACTTCGCCTGAAGGGAGCGATCCTCGCTCCCCCGTGTGAATCGTCGCCCCGGATTAAGCGGTTTTGCTGACCACTGTCCAGCGCTTGAGCTTCGAGATCGGCTTGGTCTCCTCAATGAAGACCGTGTCGCCGACCTTATGGGCCTTGTTTTCGTCGTGAGCATGGTAGTGCTTCGAGCGACGCACCGTCTTCTTGAGAAGCGGATGCGTGAAGCGGCGCTCAACGCGCACGACCACGGTCTTTTCCTGCTTATCGCTGACGACGACGCCCTGGAGAATACGCTTCGGCATGGCGCTTGTCCTTACTTCTTCGCCTCGGCGCGCTTCTGCGCGGCGACCGTCAGGGCGCGCGCGACGTCACGACGGACGACGCGAACGCGGGAGGTGTTCTCCAGCTGGCCGGTGGCGCGCTGGAAACGGA
>Ga0315905_10000364_pt1 | contig 49886 bp, 45 predicted proteins | sample LakEriMetagenome_5_FD_203522 | JGI IMG/M metagenome (GOLD analysis project Ga0315905, IMG submission 203522) | Freshwater fungal communities from buoy surface, Lake Erie, Ohio, United States - Buoy 4 MA121 | ecosystem: Environmental > Aquatic > Freshwater > Lake | place: USA: Lake Erie, Ohio...
CCCAGACGATCCGGGAATGATCTGCAGTCCGAGCGGGCCCTGCAGCAACGTGTCCTGCAGGATTTTTCGACCTGCGACGACGTCGGCAATATCGAACTCCGGCTTCAAGCCGAGCAACACGTGGACGTTGGCCAAACCCAAGTCACCATCGAACAAGGCCACACGCTTACCCAAGCCGATCAACGCAGCCGAGAGCTGCAGGCTGATGAAAGTCTTGCCGACCCCACCCTTGCCGCTCGATACCGCGATGATCTTGGTGCGTGTGTTTTCCATGATGGCTCGTTACTCCGTCGCGTGCTGAGGTTCTGACAACGCGAGTTGGAGTATAAGGCCTAGACCCTGCTTGATCGCCGCAGCGTCCATCGGCTGTAGTCGAGCGCTGGGATCTGCAGAGGTGGAAGTACCCCACAGCGATTTGCCGCACTCGGCAATCGTGGTCAACAAACCAAGCGGCATACGCGCAGCGTCCCAATGCGTGAGCATCACACCCGCGATGGGTAATGATGACTGCAGCCAACGCAGCGCTTCACTGCGTGAGATCGTTGCCGGCAGCACCAGAATCAGACGCTGACCGGGCGATGCGTTCTGAAACCTCTCTTGAAGCTCGCCAAGCGAAGCACCAGCCGAATCGATAATGGCGTGCGCTGGTGCCTTGGCACCCCATCCCGCCTCGACTCCAGCGCGATCCGTCATCGCAAAAAAACGCTCGCGACTACCAGGACGCGTATCGCGCCATGACTGCACCATGCCGGTATCGATCGCTAGCTGAATGGCGAGTGTCGTTTTACCCGCACCTGCGGGTCCAACGAGGTGGCAACCGGACAGATCTTCGCCATCAACCAACGCGAGATCGTCGATCACCTGCTGCGCCATCGCATCGAGATCGTCGATGTGCTCCAACAAGCGCATCGCATATTGCGCGGAGACGCCCTGCTCCAGCATGGCCATCCGTTCACGCACCCATGCATTGGAACCGGCGTTACTGGAGAGCCGCTTCTCCAAAGCCTGCAATTCCTGTCGGATCGCCTTGACCAAAGCGGAGCCATCGACGCTCGTCGATGCCGAAGCCGCCGCGGGGGCGACTGCATCGGACTTGGCGACGGACATCGCGGGTGACTCGCCGCTCGGGCGCTTGGGTAATACTTTGGCGATCTGCGAGGTGAGCTCTTCACGAAAACCCGGCGCCGGTACAAAGCCATCGTCCTCGGCCTCAACACACACCAATAGCTCGGTGATATTGCCGACCTTATTGGTCGAGAGGATCAGCGCATCGCTGCCGTAACGCTGCCTAGCCTGTTCACTGGCTTCGCTGAAAGTATCTGCTGTGACTCGCTCTATACGCATGTCTCAATATCCTCAGGCCGCCACACCTTGGCGCGCTTGCACCGTGATGCTTTGGGTAACTTTCAGATTCGTGTCTTCGGGGAGCTCGGAGTACGACAGGACGGCCAAGCCGGGTACACGCGGACGCAGAATGCGTGACAGCCAAGGTCGCAGCGTCGGCGACGTCACAAGAACGGCCGGACGATCGAGGTTCAGCTCTTCCTGCGCGGCGGTATTCACCGACCGCAACAAGCCTTCGGCCAATTCGGGTTCGATCGGCACATTGCCGCCTTGTCCACGACGCACGGTACCGTGCAGGACCTGTTCAAGCTCAGGTGCCAGTGTCATCACATTGAGCTCTTCGCCATGTGCCACGTATTGCTGCACGATCATGCGGCCAAGCGCGATACGCGCGACACCGGTGAGTTCCTCGACGTCCTGCACCTTCTCGACGATGGGCGCGAGAGCCGCGAGTACACCGCGCAAATCGCGTATTGCCACGCCTTCGGCGAGCAGTCCTTGCAACACTTGGGTAAGCGTGCCAATCGGCAGCTTTTTCGGGACCAACTCCTCGACGAGCTTCGGTGCGGCAGCAGCCAACTTGTCGACGAGTTGTTGCGTCTCATCGTGACCGAGCAGCAGATGGGACTGATCCTGGAGAATCTTGTTGAGATGGGTCGCGATGGTCGTGCTGGCATCAACCACGGTGTAACCGAGTGAGCGGGCGTAATCGCGTTGCGCCGGATCGATCCAAACCGCGTCGAGACCGAAGGTCGGATCTTTGGTACGCAGTCCCTGCAACTCACCGTGCACCATGCCCGAGTGGATTGCGAGTTCGCGTGTCGGCTTCACCTCACCGCGACCAATGACCACACCGTTGATCATGATCTGATAAGCCTCGGGGCGCAGATCGAGATTGTCACGAATGTGGACTTGTGGAATCAGGAAGCCAAGTTCATACGTCAGCTTCTTGCGGATACCGCGAATTCGCGTCACGAGTGCGCCGCCCTGCTGCGAGTCGATCAGTGCCACCAAGGCGTAGCCCACTTCAAGACCGATCGCATCTGCTTGCTGCACATCAGACCAGGTGAGCTCACGTGGTGCCGCCGGTGCGTCTTCCGCTTTTTTGGCTTCCGCCACCGTCTGCTGTTTCTTCTTCGTCATCAACCACGCGCCACCCGCCGTCACGGCCGAAAGGGCCAAGAACGCCAAGTGCGGCATACCAGGGATGATGCCAAGCAGCGCCAGAATGCCCGCTGTCAGCCACCATGCTTCGACGTTGTTGAACTGGCTGGTCGTCTGATCGTGCAGCGTCTCCTCACCGGAGACGCGCGTGACGATGATGGCTGTTGCGATCGACAGCAAGAGCGCGGGCACTTGCGCGACGAGACCGTCACCGACGGCGAGCGTCGAATAACGCTCCATGGCTTCGCCAACCGCCAAGCCATGCTGCATCGTGCCGACCAAGACGCCGCCGATGATGTTGATGAACAGGATCAAGATACCGGCAATCGCATCGCCGCGAACGAACTTGCTCGCACCGTCCATCGAGCCGTAGAAATCGGCCTCCGAGGTGATTTCCTTACGACGTGCGCGCGCTTGATCTTGCGTGATGAGTCCCGAAGCGAGATCCGCATCCACCGCCATCTGCTTGCCGGGCATCGCATCGAGGGTGAAGCGTGCAGTCACTTCTGATACGCGACCCGCACCCTTGGTGACGACGACAAAGTTGATGATGACGAGGATCGCGAAGACGACCAGGCCCACAATGTAATCGCCGCCGACCAGCACGGAGCCGAAGGCTTCGATCACGGCACCTGCCGCATCGGGGCCCTCGTGTCCTGCACTGAGCACGACACGAGTCGAAGCGACGTTGAGCGCGAGACGCAGCAAAGTCGCAAACAGCAGCACGGTCGGGAAAACTGAGAACGACAACGGCCGAGCGGCCGAGATCGACAGAAAGATGATGACGAGCGAGAGCGCGATGTTGAACGTAAAAAAGAGGTCGAGCAGCAGCGTCGGCACCGGCAAAATGAGCATGCCAAGCAGCAACAGGAAGCCTAATGGGATCGCGACCGCCTGTAGCGGCACGTTGCCGACCCATTGTCGAAGGTTCGACGGCAGTGCAAACGGCATCGACGCCATAATAAAATTCAATCTACTCAATAAGTTACGTCGTCGACCGGCAAGGTCTTGGTGACTTTGCCGATCCCCGTGTTGTGGTATGCAACCCACATGCCAATACGGAAAGTCGAGCGCCCTCAAGCGCGGCACAACGGGGACGACTAGAGAGAGGAACCCTTCCTGAAGAGCGTATCCATGGCACCACATCGATTCGTCCTGGCGTTGGGGTTGGGCGTATTGGCGCTCTCGGGTTGCACCCGAGTGAGCTCCACAACCCAACTCGCCCCGAAACAGCTCGTCCCCGAGACGACAACCTCGACGCCGACTGCAGCTGCGGCCGAACCTCGCCGACTAGAGCGTGCGCAGGCCTTGCTTTCGCGGCTGACTGAGCGGTCCCGCAAGCCTCCAGCTCCGCCGGCTCCACCCGCTGCGCCCCTCGTCTACCCGGAAGATTTAATTGCCGTTGGCTACGCCTCCATTACCGCTCAACAGAGTACGGACGTAGCGCAACGTCGTTTGATGGCGGCTCGGGCCTCTCGGATCGATGCTTATCGAAACATGGCCGAACTCGTCTACGGCGTGACCTTCGGCAGCGAAAGTTCGACCGACGACAATCGTTTACAGAACGACGTGACCCGTACGCGCGTCACCGGGCGTCTACAGGGCGTCGAAGTCATCAGCATCGAACCGCTCGGCAACGACACCTATCAAACGACGCTGCGATTACCGGGCGTTGAGGTTGCGCGCTTGCGCGGCGCAACGGCCTCTCGATGAACATCCGTCTCGCTGTCGTTGCGGCACTATCGGGTCTGAGTGCAAACCTGTCGTTCGCTGCAGAAACGCAGGACGACCTACTCGATCGGGCAGCGCAGTGGCAGACCTGTTTGCAAGACGACACGACGGGCGAGGCACTGGCACGTTGCACGCAACCGGCATCCTGCGTATCGCCAGCGCCGATCACCAAAGCGGGTTGGAGTCGACCGGTCCGCGTGAGCTGGCTCGCGAGCGAAGCGCACCCGGCTTGGTCTCCGAGCGAGCGGGCACGCCTCGCCGATCTTGGGGCTCAGCGTCTTCGCCGATTGATCGAGGCGCATTCGGGCACCCATTTATCTGACTCAGCCAGCGACGAACACATCGCCGCGCTGGAAATCGAGACGGAATTTGCCGGCGTCACCCAAGGGCATCGCGAGTTGGCGGATTGGATCCGCACACCGCGCAAACTCACTCTCAATGCCCGCTTGGCCGGTAATACACATTCGATCACGGCCAACATTCCAATTCAGGTCCGACCGTACCAAGGCGAAGCAGGCGATGCCGCGTGGTTACGATCAACGCTCGAAGATCTCGAGCGTGGTACGCGCAAACTACTCGATGAATTCACCTGCACGCCCTTGAGCTTTGCGTTGGTGAAGGGTCCGAGCGGCAAACTCGCTCTGGATCTTCAGGGCGTACGTGGCGCCAAGACAAATCAGACGTTGTTACTCGTGCCGCTCGTTCCGGGTAACAAGCTCGACAGCTGGCCTGTGGCTCGTATCACGGGTAGTGACCCGGCACGCAACGGTGAATTGGAGGTCATCTCCGGTAACCCAGATCTCTGTGCTACCGATAGCTGCATCGCGATTCCGCTATAAATGGCGCACTCGGTCAGTTGCCGGTCTGCTTGCGAAACGCTGGTACACCGCCCTGTAACTCTGGCGACTTCTTCTCGAGCAACGAGCGAAGCTCAGCCATCTCCTTACGGAGCGTCGCCACATCCTCTGCCGTCTTCTTGAGTTCGCGCGCCTGCGCATCCGTTAAGGCCGCCGCACGATTAGATCCCGTTGTTGCCGCGGGCGGCTTGATTCCCTTCACCGCCACCATCACCTCGTTGATACGCGCATCGAGACGCGCGATCGCCTTGTCGAGATTGGCGTTCTGAACTTCGTTGGCTTTGGCGATCGTCCTTTCGATCACGGCTGCGCGAGCAGCCTCCTCGGCCTTGGCCGCGGCAGGTCGCGCCGCTGCGTCTTCACGAGCGGTACCGAGAATTTCTTTCAGACGACGGGTCTCAAGATCGATCATGGCAGCTCGATCAGCCTTGGTCTGCTCGCGAAGAACAACCATGGCGCGTTGAGTCGTGTCATCAGCGACCTTCTCGTACTTCTTGAGCACCTCTTCGAACTGCGCGACTCGCTTGAGACTACCCTCGAGCGCCTCGATCTGTGCCGCTTGATTTTTCATGACGGCAACCAGCGCGTCACTCTTGGCCGAGATATCACGAAACACGATGGCAATCACGATAGCTAACACGATGCCGATACCCAGAATCACAGCACCCAGAATCGCCGGTGCGTTACGCACCGCTTTAGTGGTTTCCTCGTTGGCTTGGACCACACATGACAGTCGCGCGAGCGCTTCGCTCGTGACTTGCGCACTGTCATTGGCAGCGTCCGCCGCATCGAGCACGAGTGAGGTCAAGGTCTCGAGCGGACTGGTCTCAGTCTTGTCTGCACCGGAGTGTTCGTGAGATTTCTTTTCTTCAGTCATGATGACGCTTCCTATTCCAATCAGCGCTGAACGCCGCGACGCAGGTTCTTCGTACGTGCAATCGTGGCTTCTATCCGCTCACGCAGCTTGTTGTCGAAGGTCAACGCCTCTTTGATTCGAGAGACTTCCTCAAGCATTTTTTCGGCCTGATCGTACACTTCAGCCAGCTTTGCCTGACGCTGCTCGAAGCTCTCGACTAAAGCATCGGCCTTGGCCAACGTGTCCTGCAGTGCGTCGACCTTGGTGTCCTCCTCCGTCGATGTATCCGGGCTCTGGCCAACGAAAACCTCATTCGGCACGATCGTCGGTGTTGCACCTACATGGACCTGATTCTTGTGGATTTCTACCTCGGCGCGGCTCACCGCACTTTCGGATACGGCAGAGTTCATGAACTCATTCATACGCTGTGGCGCACTGGTAGTCGACTTCAATATTCCGCTTTCATCAGGCTGAAAGTGATCATCAGGATTTTTTTTATCGTTCATCGGGCTCACCCTTTTTTGGTGTTCTGCACAATCGACGGATTCACTCGACAGGGACCAATGCCCCAAATCTGACTCAAATGATGGTCGGCATCGGCCGTGCCTTCAAACGGTCCGACCTGCAAACGCCACTTATCTTGCTCGCGCAGCACGCGCGTCGGCACGTTTCGTCCCAAACGCTCCCGGACGACATCCAAAGTCGCCTCGTCCGGATACACCCCGCAATCGTAAACTCGCAGTCGAGTATCTTGGGTCAATTGGGTTTGGACGAACCACCCACCCGCCACCAACGACACCACCGCCACGAACATCGCCGCCGCCTTTCCATAGAGCGCCCACCAGGGGCGATGCGTCGCATCGAAGCCGCGCTCACGTGCACGCTCGGCCGCCAGAGCGGTCAACACATCGTCTCGCTCGGTGACGTCTAACTCGATCGAGACCTTCGCAGCGTCCTTATCCGTCGGCTTATCTGCAGACTTACCGAACGACTCCGACACCTTTCGAGCGACCGCGGTTTCCATTGACGCGGCGGCTTCCGTCTGAGCGACACGCGGAACGATGGGCGCAGTTCCCTCGATCCACCACGTTGAACTGCCTTGTACCAAGCGCTGTAATGGTTCGGCGAGTCCGTGCTCGCTATCCGCCTTGAGGAAGTACACTGTGCGGAATGTGGATCCGCGCAGCGCACGAGTGAGACGCTGCAACGCCATCAATTCCGACTCATCGAGTTGCTCGGCGCCGTCGATCAACAAGAGTCGCGGCGCCTCGTCGACGCGCGAAGCGGTCAACTGATCGACAGGCACGTCCGCCAGCAATTTATTCGCTGCGTGTATCGCAGCATCGACGTCGCCCTTCTGATAGAACTCGACCCGCGCCCCGAGTTCGCGCAGTCGCCGGACCAGTTCACGCGACACCTGCGACAACGAGGCCGACGCGCCGGCTGCCATCACGATACTGTCGATATCACCCGAGCGTAGCGCCGATTCAACGTCGGCTGCTGCGCTCTTACCATACCAACTTGGGTTGTTGTTCTTGCTCATGTTTTCTTGACCGTTGAACGCTGACCGTTTTCGTCATAGCGGAAATCATCTGGCACTTCCGGGGCACTAAACTCCGGCTGCTGCAAATCCCCTGACAGCGCACTCAAACGGAAGACGTAAGCGAGCACTGCCGCCACTGCTCGGTAGAGCCCCTCGGGAATCGGGTCGTTTATCTCGGTCGTGTAATAAAGCGCACGAGCGAGCGGTGGCGCAGATACCTCGGGAACGCCGGCTGCGGATGCACGCTCCTTGATGGCACGAGCCACTTCGCCTTTCCCCTTGGCAAGCACGATCGGCACACTGCTTCGCTCTTCGTCATATTCGAGCGCAACGGCAAACTCGCTCGGGTTCACGATCACGACATCCGCTTGCTTCACTTTGTCGAGCATTCGACCTCGACTGAGTTCACGCTGCTTGCGACGAATCTGCTGTTTGACCTCAGGACGTCCCTCGATATCCTTCATTTCATCGCGAATCTCCTGCTTGGTCATTCGCAAACGACGCAGGTAATTCCAGCGCTGATAAGGCACATCGAGAATCGCGATCGCCGCAACGACTGCAGACACCAGCGTGAAAATCGTCAGCGCAAGCGACGCCCCATGAACCATCATCGGTTCAAGTGCATCTCGCGACATCGAGACGATCTCCTCGCGCCGTTGCCACAGCAGCAACACCAGTACACCCGCAATTCCGATGAACTTGAGCAGATTTCGCAGCACGCCCATCAACGCCTGCGGTCCGAACATTCGCTTCAAACCGCTCAAGGGGTTGAGTTTGGAACCCTTCGGCGCAGCAGCCTTGCCAGAAAACTGGAATCCCCCGTTGACGGAGGCCGCCAGCAAAGCCACAACCAAAGCGACGAGGAACAACCATCTGACGGACCATAGACCGTCAACAATCGACATGCCGAGCGTCATCGGCAAATCCTGCACATCGTCGATTTGACCGCGAGTGAAACTGAAGCCCTGCTTCATCTGACCGGCAATGTCGTTGACGATGTCTCCGCCGATGAACATCAGCATGGCGCATAACGCCATCACGACCATAGCACCACCAAAATCAGGTGATCGAGGCAATTCGCCTCGCTCGCGCGCTTGCTGCAAACGCTTCGCGGTCGGCTCTTCTGTTTTTTCCTGACCTTGATCTTCGGCCATGATGCTAGCCCTGGCCCAGCAATCGGGCTCGGATATAGCTTTCGGCCAAACCCCAAAGCTCGGTCATGCGCTCGCCGATGACCGGCATCAACACGAACAATAATGCGAAACCGACGATCAAACTCACGGCGAATCCGACGGCGAACACGTTCAAGGACGGGGTCGCACGTGACAAGGCACCCACACCGATATTGACGGCCAAAAGAGCTAGCAAAAGCGGAGCGGCCAGCAACGCAGCCCCGCGGAAAATGATGCTGGAGAAGTCGAGCCACGCTTGGATGTCGAACAAACTGAAGCTGCCGGGTGGTAGAACTCGAATGCTCTCGGTCATCATGCTAATAACGACGGTATGACCATCCGCCGTGATGAAAATCAGCAGTGCGATCAAGTTCAAAAACTGCGACAGCACTGGGGTAGACCCGATTGTCGGATCGAAAGACTGAGCGAAACCGATACCGACGGACATCGAGATTTGCTCACCGGCCAGAACCACCGCGGCCGATACAAACTGCAACACCAATCCGATCGAGACGCCTATCAAGGCCTCACTGAGCAGGGTGAGCAAGTTAGGGTCGCCGAACGGCAGTTGCGGCGCACTGGTGGAAGTGGGCATGGCAGGCAGCATCAAAACACAAAGCGCTGCTGCATAGATCAAACGAATGCGCGTACTACCGGCAATCTGTGTGAACAACGGGGCAGTAAGAAAAAATGCGGTCACGCGTGTGAAGGGCAACAGGAGCGACTCCATCCAGCTGAGCACGAATTGGCCGAGCTCGAGCACCGCATCACCCCCCAATGTCCGGTATTCGCTCGAAGATACGGCGGGTGAAATCCACTAGGAGTTGTAGCTGCCAACTACCAAGCGCAGCGATCAATAAGGTGACGGCGATCAGTTTCGGCAAAAAACTCAACGTCATCTCGTTGATGGAGGTGGCGGCTTGGAAAATACCGATGGCGACACCAACGATCAACACCAGCAGCAGAATTGGGCCGGCGACGATTGCTCCAAGCCAAATGGCTTCACGGGCCAGATCGATCACTTGAGTGTCATTCATGATCCGGGTGCTCCAAAGCTCGCGGCTAGTGATCCCACTATGAGCGCCCAGCCGTCGACCAATACGAACAGCAAGAGCTTGAAAGGCAAACTGATCATGATCGGTGAGACCATCATCATACCCATCGCCATCAGGACGCTCGCGACGATAAGATCGATGACCAGGAATGGGATAAAGATTAAAAAGCCAATAGTGAATGCCGTACGCAGCTCACTCGTGATGAATGCAGGCAACAACACGTGCAGAGGTGTCGCCAGCGGCTCCTGTACCGACTCAATTTTGCCCAGATCCATGAAGAGCTTTAGATCCGATTCCCGGGTCTGCGCCAACATGAAGCGCTTCATCGGCACGATCCCACGATCGAGTGCTTCTTCAAAGGGAATCTTGTCCTCGACATAGGGCGTCAAAGCTACCCGCTGTACCTCGTCGAACGTGGGTGCCATGACGAAAAACGTAATAAAAAGAGCTAGACCAACGATCACTTGATTGGGCGGTGTCGATGCTGTACCGATTGCTTGACGAAGTAAGCCGAGTACGATGACGACCCGAGTGAAGGCGGTCATCGACAAAATGATCGCGGGCAACAAGGTCAGCAGCGTGACGAGACCCAAAGCCTGCAGGGTCAGACTGTATGCCTGACCTCCACCGGCAATTGGCGCCGTCCGCAACACTTCGATTGACGCCGCATCTTGTGCGAGCGCTAGCGGCATCATGGAAAGAACCAGCATGACACCGGTCAGCGCCGAGACATAACGCTTCACGATCGCGACTCCAATTCAGCGCGGAATTTCTCCGCTTCGTTGTCGGCAGAGCCAGCGGGAGCGGCTCCCAAACGGGTAATTGAGTGTGGCGTTACGCCGAGCAGGACATCTTCGTTGCCGAATCGAACGACCAACAACTTTTCGCGGGTACCGACGCTTAGATGCGAAACGATCTTCAAGCGCGACGGAACACCAACACCGGCCACATTGAAGCGACGCAGTACCCAAATTGCCAACGCCAAAAGTGCAGCCACCAGAATGATGGCCGAAATGTAGCGCACCGGATCCATGTCAGATCAAAGATGTTTAACGCGATCTTCAGGATCGACAACCTGCGTCAACCGAATGCCGTAGCGCTCGTTGACGAGTACCACCTCACCGCGAGCAATTACCGTGTTGTTCACACAAACATCGAGCGGCTCACCCGCGACGCGATCCAGCTCGACGACGCTGCCTTGACCTAAACGCAGAAGATCGCGAATTCGCAGTGAGGATCGACCGACCTCGACCGAGATACTGACGGCCACATTCTGGATGAGATCCAGTTGCATGGCGGACTCACCCTCGCCGTTCGCTTTCGCGATAGTTCCCATGGATATGTCGCTCATGCTGCTGATGCTCCTGCTGACTTGGTCGATCTGCCTGTCGACCGTCTACGAGATGATGAAGAGTTTTCAGAATCGTGCGCGTGGTCAGCGACTGCCTCGATGGAGAACATCGATGACGATTCGACCGATTGAACGACCTGGGTGATTCGTACGGCGACGGAGTTGTTGGCGGTACCGTACTCAGCATCAAATAGGTGGGTTGATTGCACCAAGACCTTGACCGACTCAGGTGGCTTGAACCAAATGGTATCACCCGGTTGAATAGAGGCTAGGTCGGCGGCCGAGACTCGCAGAGTGGCGAGTTGAGCGGTCAACTCTAGCTCCGTATCGCTGACAGCATCCTGAAGCTGATTCGCCCAACGGACGGCGAGCTTTTCGTCACGCTCGCCGGACTGTAATCGCCCACGCAATAGCAGACGGATCGGCTTCAGCGCGGAGAACGGGTACATGATCGAGACGACACCTTGCACGCCGGCGCCGAGCTCGATAATGAAACGGGAGACGACGACCGTCTCTTTCTCCTCGCCAACTTGCGCAAACGCTGGATTGATTTCCCGACTGACGTATTCGGTGCCGAGACCGTAAACAGGCGCCCAAGCTTCACGCAGATTTTCGAATACCGTATCGAGCAACAACTGAATGATGCGCTCCTCGGTTGGCGTGAAGCCACGCTGCGCGGAAGGCTCGATCGAGCCTGAACCACGACCGCCGAAGAAACTGTCAACCGCGCCGTAGACCACCGACGGATCGATCGTAACGAGCCCATATCCGCGCAACGGCGGATAGCGAACGATATTCACGCTGCACGGCGACGGAACGCTCTGAATATATGCGCCGAAAGTCGTCACCTCGAAAGGGTTGATCGAGACCTTGACCGCTTGGCGCAGCAGGTTCAGCAGACCACCGCGAAGTTGCCGAGCGAAACGATCATTGATCATCTCGATCGCGGCTAACTGCGAGCGCGAGGTGGTATCGGTCGAGACGAGGCTATACGCCTGCACAGCGGGCGCGGCGGTATCAGGCGAGACATCCACCTCGCCGCTCGCCATCGCGTCGACGAGAGCCTGCACCTCGTCGCTCGTCAGTACTTGACCTGAATTAGACATGTTCTTGTTCGATTTCTTCGTTCGTTGCCGAGAGGCCCGTTATTGGAAAACGAAGTGCGTGAACATCACTTCCTCGATTCCACCGAAGTCCTCGTTGCGAATCAGTACGTCGTTCATCGCGTCACGAAGCGCCGCCGCCAACCGCGCACGTCCGTCCACCGACACCATTTCTTCTTCGCTGTATTGACCCGCAGTACCGATGATCGCGGCCTCGATAGCAATCTGGTGAGTCGTAACGCGCTCGACGATTTTTTCGTCGTAGAAAGTTTTGTATGCGATGCGGAACTGGACGAACTTGCGAGAGTTCGGTACGTTCAAGGTGAAGTCGCGCTCGATCGGCTTGTAGGTCGCCTTGAACCGCTCGCCTTCTGGAATCTCCTTGGTCTGCAACTGCGGACCATCCGGAACCTGCGGACCGGCGGCGCCACCCTCGGCGCCGTGCTCACCCTCGGCCGCATGGCCATCGGCAGCGTGTCCATCTGCACCGTGTTCCGCGCCAGCTTCGGCCGCGGGCTTGTGATCGAAGAAGCCAGTCAGGAACAGTGTCGCCCCGACGGATCCGCCGACCAACACGAGCACGCCGACCACCACCATGATGATGAGCAGCAGCTTGGATTTCTTCTTCGGTGCGCCCTCTTCGCCTTCGGCGGGAGCCGCATCCGGAGCCTTCTTTTTGTCGTCTTTCTTGTCAGCCATAGTGCTACACCAGAATAGTCAAAACGTTAAACGTAAACATCCACCACGCGTGATGCCGAGTCCTCGGTCACCCCGCGCGAAACCTCGTCCTCGATCGCAACCTCGGCACTCTTCGGCGCCGCCTTCGCCGCCGCAGCGGCAGTCTGTTGCGCAAATTCGCGGTACTCACGAGCGCCAGACTGTGCGAATGACCAGTTGGCCAAGTTTAGCCCTGCCGAATCCAATGACTCGCGTAGTTTAGGCAACGCGGACTCCAACAGGTGGCGAACCTCCGCATTGGCGACCCCCACCTGGGCGGTGACTTGATTACCGTCGAGCTGCAGTTCGATATCCATCGGGCCCAAGCGCTGCGGATCGAGCTGCAAGTTAACGGTCCAGCGGTCTTCGCGAATCTGTTGCAGCATGCGTCGACCCACCTGTTCCGCAAACTGCTCGGCGCGAAGTTCATGCTGTAACGCCGGATCGGGCACACGCAGCGGGGTCGTTAACGGATCGGCCTGAACCATCATCGGCACGCTCGAAGGCGCACTCGCAGCAACCGGTAGCACCGCAGGATTCACCGGACTATCGCCAAGCATAACCCCATTCAATACCGTCGAACCGACCGGTGTCACGGTGCTCGTCAGAATCTGACGTCGCTCCAACGCGAAGCCGCGCAACGAGGCTGTGGCAGCCGTAAAATCGCTTTCGCTCAAGCCACGACGCGGAGCGCCTGAAACGGGATCGAAAGTCTCGTCGCTCGCCGCTTGTACGGCGATCTCTTGCGCCGGTTCACGCACGCCAGACGATGAGCGGTGAATGAAAGCGCGCCATCTCAGAACATCTTCATCACGCAAAGCGGGCGCGGCAGTCCCCGCGAGTGGCAGCGATATATCAGCCGCGCGGGGAAACGGTATCTCGGAACGCGGCGTCGGCGCACGATCTAAGGGAATAGCGGCGGGGGGAATAGCTGCCGGCTCAACCGAAAGAGGCGCGGAAATAGAGGCACTTGGGAAAATCGGTGGCGAGGTCGTCAGCGGACTAGTGATCTGAGCGCCCGCGTCGAAGACTTTGGGCGTGACCATAGGTTGAGGCGGTATCGCTGGCAGCTCGACCCCTTCCACCGGAGTCGGGGCCGAAGTCTCTCGTAACAACAATCGCGCCAGTTCGCGGTCAATGCCAAGGCCAACGGCAAACTCTTCAAGTTGGGTGTCCGCCTCGACCTCTACAACCGCCGATAGCATGACTGGAGCGGCTGTCGTTGATGGAAGCGCCCAGGGAGTCGCGGTGGGTTCGTTTTGTAAAATTGCCGCCTTTGGCATGACCGGGGCGGCTGTCGTTGGTGGAAGCGTCGAGGGAGTCCCGGTGGGTTCGTTTTGTAAAACGGCTGCCGGCAACATGAGCGGCGTTGCTACCGGTATCGGCAAGCCGTTGCCGAACAGTTCGAGCGTCGGATCGCGCGACTCAGGTACGGACGACTTATCTAACCCTTCCAAACTCTCGTATTGTTTCATTAAAGAAACAAAATAAGAAGAATCGGCTTCACTGACCCCATTCTGCGTCGTTTCAGGCGCATTCAGGACAGCAGATCCCGATCCTTCGAGCAGATTCAGCAGTGCGGAAGTGCCAGACATGGTGCCAAACGTTGCCGGTGCAATTTAACTACACCGGTATGTGCAACTAAGATGCCAACCCGTCCGGCATCGGACGCGCAAGCGCGTCCATGGCTTTCTGTTCCCGTTGCGCAGCCTCGCGGCCGGCAGCGTTAACGGCGCGTTCGGAAGCGTTCTCTAGAGCACGCGCAAAGTTTCGCTTCTGCAGCGCCTCGTCCACAGCGGCATCCACGAAGAATTGCGCCTGTGCGACCTCATTACGCTGAGCAACCGACATCTGCGACAACCAACCCGAGAAATCCCGGTAATTTCGCCACGTCACGATGTTCTGTCCGGCCGTCTCTTGTCGACGGGTCGACTCGGCGTAGTCACGACAGTAGTTTTCAACGACCTGCAGTCGTTCCTCGTGGACCGCTAGTTCGCCACGCCGCTGCGCGACGATAGCCTCCGACGCCTTTGCGACGGCATCACCGATTCGCGCTACGCGTTGCAAACGTTGCGCACGTTTCGCCGCGCGATCACTCACCCAAGCACCGACTGCAATTGCGAGAAGCCTTGCTCCAGAGAGACGGATTGATCGGCATCTTGCGAGAGAAACTCACGAAACACCGCGCGTCGCTGTAACGCTTCGTCGAGCTCGGGGTTGGTGCCCTGTCGATAAGCTCCCACAGCCACGAGATCCTTGTTTTCCTCGTAGGTCGCAAGGAGTCGGCGGAATTTGGTAACTAGTGCGCGGCGCTCGCCCGAAATCAACTTTGTAGCCAACCGAGATACCGAGACACTGATATCGATGGCCGGATACTGACCCATAGCCGCGATCTCACGCGATAGCAACACGTGCCCATCGAGGATGGCGCGGGCACCATCGACGATCGGATCGTTCGCATCGTCTCCTTCGGCAAGGATCGTATAAATACCGGTGATGCTGCCCGCCGCACTGACGTTGCCAGCACGTTCGACGAGTTCGTTGATCAGGAAAAAAACCGACGGCGTATAGCCCTTAGTCGTCGGCGGCTCGCCGACGGCGAGACCCACCTCGCGCTGCGCATGCGCTACGCGAGTCAACGAATCCATCAACAAAAGAACGTTTTTCCCTTGATCGCGAAAGTACTCGGCAACAGCACAGCTGTAATGCGTGGCACGAAGACGGACAACCGGGGAGCGATCGCCAGGGGCGGCGATCACGACAGAGCGCTTCAAGCCCTCTTCACCCAAGGTTTCATGCACGAAATCGAGTACTTCGCGCCCACGCTCACCGATCATGCCAATGACGATGACATCCGCCTCCGTGAAGCGAGTCATCATCCCGAGCAGCATACTTTTGCCGACGCCACTGCCGGCGATCAGACCAATTCTTTGCCCGCGACCTACGGTGAGAAATGTATTGATAGCACGGACGCCGACATCCAGTGGCTCCGTGATAGCGGCGCGGTGCAACGGATTTTTTCGCTCGCCCCGTAACGGCACAAATACGTCGGGAACGATCGCCGGACCGCCATCGAGCGGCTCGCCGAGCCCATCGACGACGCGTCCCAGCAGACCGGCACCCACACCCACTCGCGCCGTCAAGGTGAGTACGCGAACAGCGGTTCCCGGCAACAGACCTTGCACAGCCGAGAGCGGCATCAACATCACTTCGCCATCGCGAAAACCGACGACCTCGCAGACGATCCCTTCGCCTTGCTCGGCCATGACCTCGCAGTAAGCCCCCAGCGGTGCTCGTACACCTCGCGCCGACAAGATCATGCCCGTGACGCGAGTCAATATACCTCGAACGGATGGCGCGGAAATCTCGGCGCTCGAGAGCCGATTCTGCAACGTCTCAAGCAAAGAGCCGGAACTCATGATGCGTCCCGCATGACCTCGGCGGCAGCAGCCAAAGCCGCCTCGCGTATTTCACGTACACGATTCTCAAAGCGATCGTCTATCACCTTGTCACCTGCGCCGAGGATCACCCCACCGCGCGCGACCAAAGGATCTGACTGCAAATGAATGTGCGCCGGGCGCTCGTTGGCACGCTCAAGCAGAGACACATCCTCCGGATGCAATCGCGCCAAAATAGTCTGGCCTTCACCGAGGCTCGAATCGAGCGCGTCATGCAGCGAAGTCTGAACGACTTGAAGATAACGCGCGAGCCCATCTTCGCTCTGCAGATTTTGCCTGGCGATCTGGGCGCCGATATCGAGACTGGCTCGCGCAAGCGGTACCACCATCTCTCGCTCAAGCGCCGCCTGTCTTTCGGCCAGCTCTCGCGCTGCCGCATCGAGCGCCAACATCGCTGAGTCGAGGGCGGATGCCATCTCGGCGAGTGCCGCGTTGCGACCGCGCCGTTCAGCCTCAGCGATCTTGGCTTCGATTTCTTCTTCACTGGGGCCGGAGCCGATCGGCATCAGATCGACAAGCTCTTCCGTCGAAGAGGAGTCGATTGACTCGATCAACAAATCGGGGACATCGTCCGCAGGCGTGATGATCGCCATATCGTCGGCGAACTGCGCGGGTGCCGCCATTTGCTTGGCATGCTCGCGCAACAAAAAGCCGGCACGTCGAATGGCGAAATGCCGTGCAGCGAAGGAAGCCGAACCGTCGTTGTCCCGTCGTCGCAAAGTCTCGGAGGCGACGAACGGCGTTGCCGCCTTGAACATCTCGATTCGTCCTTACACGTAGTCGGCGCCGCGACCGGAGAGCATCATCTCGCCGGCATCGGAGAGTCGACGCGCTGTACGCAGAATCTGCTTTTGCGCCTCTTCCACTTCCGACAGACGCAACGGACCGCGACCTTCCATTTCGTCGACGAACATGTCTCGAGCACGCGCCGACATGTTCGAGAGGAACTTATCCTTGACGAGATCGTCGGCGCCCTTAAGAGCCACCATCAGTTGCTCGCTCGGCACATTGCGCATGAGCGTCTGGATACTGCGATTGTCGCAGCCCGAGAGATTCTCGAAGGCGAACATATTGTCCTGAATACGCTGAGCGAGATCGGCATCTTTCTCGCCGAGACGCTTCATCATCGACTGCTCGATATCGGTCTTGACGTAGTTCATGATCTTGGCGGCCGCTTTCACGCCACCCACACTCGAGGACTTCAACGACGAGTTCGAGGAGAACTGCTGTTTCATGATCGCTTCTAGCTCGGCCATCGCCGTTGGCTGAATCGTTTCAAGCGATGCGACACGCGAGAGCACCTCTGGACGCAAGGTCTCAGGGAGAAATCGCATGACATCCGCCGCCACGTCATAATCAAGAAACGAGAGAACGATGGCGATGATCTGCGGATGTTCTGCAGCGATCATCTCGGCGATCGATCGGGCATCCATCCACTGCAACACTTCGAGGCCGCGATTCGCCGAGGCCGGCATGATTCGACTAAGCACGCTGCTCGCTTTATCTTCGCCGATCGCAGCGCGCAACACATTCTCAAGATAATCGATGCCGCCGCCGATATTCGTTTGCTTCTTGATGGTAGCGATAAAACCATCGAGCACCGCGCTGACCGCCTCCTGAGAAAGGTCGGCGACCGAGAGCATGGCAGCACTCAAGTGCTGTACTTCTTTGGGCGCCAGGTGACGGATCACACTCGCCGCCTCTTCTTCACCCAGGAGCATGAGCATGACTGCCGCACGCTGCGTGTTGGAGAGGGCCGCAACCTCCGCCGCCACCTGTTCCGGATCTGGCCCCTCGGGAGCCGTCGCCAATGCCATTGCTTCAGCCATGATCGTCTCCGCGTCAGCTCAGATCGCGAGTGATGAGGTTCTTGAGTACCAGCGCTACGCGCTTGGCGTCTTGCTCCACCATCATGCGAACGACGGTGACCTTGTCGTCGTAACTGTTGGCGGTGTCGAGCATCTCGGCCGAGATACCCGCCTTCTTCTTCGGCTTGAGTCGCGCCTTGAGGCGACTCTTGAATTCCTCCATCGACTCGCCTTCGCGCATCTCGATAGTCTCGGTCTCGGTCGCTTCGATACCACCAGCGGCAGCGCCTCCGGCCAGAAGGTCAGTTGCTGCACCACCGGCCGCGCCGCCAACCAACGCGTCGGGCGAAAGCTGACCACTGGCCACGAGCGCAGCCTTCATCTCGTCAGGCGACATCTGTGCAGCAGCAGGCGGCGACGGGATGTAGGTGACGCGATTGATGATCGGCCGAACCACGAGGAACCCTACCAGAGCAATTGCCAAAGCAACCAGTAGATACTTAGCCACATCAAGATACTGCGGCTGCTGCCACACCGGAATCGGCGTTACCGGCGCAGGCGGCTCGAAGCTGGTGCTAATGAGGTTTACGACATCGCCGCGATTGACGTTGTAACCCACTGCGCCTTGAACAAGCGAGGTCAAACGCGCGATCTCTTGCGCTGGCAAGGGACGACGAGCCGCAGGCGTCGTCGAACCGGGCGCAGCGATCGCATCGTTGATGGCGACAGCGACCGTCAGTCGACGCATACGCGGCGCCGGATCGACGACGTATTGCACGGATCGATCCATCTCGTAATTCTTCGCTTCGCTGCGCTCCTGGCCACGCACGACCGGTTCGTTAGTAGCCGGAGCGGACTCAGCAGGAACCGTCGCATCCGGAGTGGCCGCGACCGGCGGCGGGGGTTCGTTCGACAGTGAGCCCGGTACACCCTCGGACTTGGGCTCCGTCGTTGTCGACTCACGGAGCTGCTCAGAACGGACTTTCGTTCCCGTGCTGGTGGGATCGAAGTTCTCAACCGTTCGTTCGATCACAGAAAAATCGAGATCTGCGTTGACCTGGGCACGAACATTGTTGGCACCGAAAATCGGGCCGAGCAACTGCACCACTCGATCTGCGTAGTCCGCCTCCAAACGTTGACGCAATTCCAGTTGCTTGGCGCTCAGATCCTTAGAGTCCGGCGTCTCGGTGAGTAGGCGTCCGAACTGGTCCACGACCGATACATTCGCAGGGGTCATGTAAGGAATGCTGGATGACACCAAGTGCACGATCGCCTGCACTTGCCCTTCGCTGACCGCGCGGCCGTTATAGGGAGTGACGATCACCGACGCTTTCGGATCGGCACGATCGCGCACGAAAGCACTTTGACGCGGCAGCGCGAGATGAACCCGCGCGTCCTGAACCGTATTGATGCGCCGAATACTCTGCGCCAGCTCTTCCTCAATGGACGCGTTGTAACGCGCTTGCTCCATGAACTGACTCGTGCCGAGCGGCATGTTTTCCTTCAAACCGGAATAGCCGGTCGTGGCCTCGCGCGGCAGTCCTGCTGCCGCCAACATGATGCGCGCCTCGTGGAATTCGCTCGCAGGCACCTGCAACGCTCCAGTGAGCGGATCGAGTGACACGTCGACACCGTTCTTGGTCAGCAACTGCTGCGCCTGCTCTTTATCGGCGTCAGCCATGCTGGGGTACAGCGAGCGAGGCGGCGATGCCGACATCGTCGCGTACACGACAACGGCCAGCAGAATCACCAAACCAATGCCGAGATAAGGCAATGCCGTACGCACCATCGGGCGTTGCAGAAAACCGCCAAGTCCACCTGCATCGGTGGTCGCAAGCGCAGTGCCGTCGGCACCATCACCAGAGTTCATCCGAGCGACATCACGCGACGTGGATACCGTAACGCCACCATCACCCAAGCCAGCACGAGCGGCATCGAGTCTGGGACCGAGAACATCTGCTTCGACGGTAGCCATGGATTACACCGACATGCTCATGATTTCTTTGTAGGATTCTAGGATCTTATTACGAACCTGGACGGTCGCTTCGAACGCAACCGAGGATTTCTGCATCGCGATCGCGACATCCGTTAGGGAAACGTCATCGCCACGTACGTAGGCGGTTTGTAATTCTCGCGAGACACGCTGCTGCTCGTTCACACGATCGAGCGCAAACTTCATCGTGTCGGTGAAATTGACCTTCGGCTCACCCGAAGGCGGCATCAAGGGCGATGCCGGACCTCGGATCTCACCGGCTTCGATGCTAGGCGGACGCACCGACTCACGCATCTGACGCAATTGCTCCAACGCCTGCTTCATCGCAACCGATTGAATCGTCATGCGCCCACCATCGTCATGCCGCTGTCACGTAGACGAGCGAGTTTGTACCGAAGAGTTCTTTCGCTGATACCGAGCTTGGCGGCCGCGGCCATCTTGGTTGGCGTGTCACGTAGTGTCGCCATGATGAGCTCGGCTTCCTGCGAAATACGCCAATCGGCTAGCGATTCGGGAACGTCACTCGACTCTTCGTCAGGCGACGAGGGCTGATCACTCACCGGCAGCGCCATCGGAATGAAATTGTTCTCTACCGGCAGACCCGTATCGAGACCGAGGTGCTCCGCGCGCAACAGCGAGCCATCGGCGATCACCATGGCGCGTTGAATCGCATTTTCGAGTTCGCGGACGTTGCCCGGCCAATCGTATGCGCGCAACGCGGCAATCGCCGAGTCGTCAAGCCGCATCGCGCCGGAAATATATTGGTGCTTGCTCACCATCGCACGGGCGAGCGGAATGATGTCACCCGGACGCTCACGCAGCGGCTTCAGTTGCAGCGGGAAAATGTTGAGTCGGTAGTAGAGGTCTTCGCGGAAACGACCGGTCGCGACATCGCCCTTGAGATTGCGATTGGTAGCGGCGAGCAAACGGAACTGGGTTTTCTGTGGCTTCGTGGATCCGAGCGGAGTGAACTCGCGCTCCTGCAGCACGCGCAGCAACTTCGCTTGCACGTTAGGCGGCAACTCACCGACCTCATCGAGAAACAGAGTGCCGCCGTCAGCCTGCTCAAAATAGCCGTGGAAGCGCTGCACAGCACCCGTGAAGGCGCCCTTCTCGTGACCGAACAGCAGGTCTTCCACCATCGACTCGGGCAAGCAGGCGCAGTTGAATGCGACGAAGGGACCCGTACTTCGCAGCGACGTCTCGTGGATATACCGAGCGAGCACTTCTTTACCCGTGCCCGAGGGCCCGCCGATCAGGACGGTCACGTCCGTGCGCGCAACGCGCGAGGCCAACGCGAGCAGCTGCGCGGTGAACGGGTCGCCATAGACGACCGAACCGGCGGCTGCCTCGGCATGGACATTCGCGTTGTTCATGGACTCTGACACGACGGACACACGACACCTTCCCTGATCAGGTGTCAGGTAGAAGCAACCTACGTGCCAGAGGATCTTTTATTTAATTAAAACAACAGGTTAAGAGATAACCTGTTGAAGAAAATCGCTACTGTCGGGTTACCGACAGGTCGTATTTTCGCAGCCGCTCGATAAGCGTGGTTCGCGCCAATCCAAGCAGCTCAGCCGCGTGGGTGATGTTGCCCTCGGTGACTTTCATCGCCTCACGGATCCAGGCCGATTCGAAATCCGCGAGCATCTGCTTCAGATCAACCGTCGCGTTCGAGAGGGCGGGCGCAGCAGCGGCCGGCAACTCGGCGCTCCATCGCGCTGAGGACTCGCCGACGGCGATATCGACGACGGCGAGATCTGCGACATCGGAGACACAATCAGCGGCCGCATGCGCAGCCTCTTTGGCCGACGCCAAATCTTCATCGCCCTGGAAGAGTTCGAGAATCGCCGCTTGTTCATCCGGTGAGCTCGCGGTCACGACCGTAGACGCGCCGCGCGGGAGCATCGACGAAGGAATCGTTTTCAGCGACAACTCTTGAGCCGGCCAGAACACCGTCAAACGCTCAACGAGGTTGAGCAACTCACGACAGTTACCCGGCCACGAGTACGAAGTCATCCACTCGCGAAGGTCTTCACTCGCTCGGATCGGCAGCTGACCGGGAGTCGCGCAACGCTTGGCAAAGTGCTCGAACAAGACGGTGACATCGTCGCCACGATCACGCAGCGCGGGCACGTAGAGCGGCACTACATTCAACCGATAGAACAAATCCGCTCGGAATTTTCCCTGCGAAATCGACTCTTCCAATTGACGGTGGGTCGCTGCGACGACGCGCACATTGACCGGGATAGAGCGATCATCGCCCACTCGGTCGATCACACGCTCCTGCAAGACGCGCAGCAGTTTCACCTGCATATCAAGACGCATGTCACCAATCTCATCGAGGAACAGCGTGCCCGCATTCGCGAGTTCGAAACGACCGCGACGATCGGCAAGTGCACCGGTGAAGGCACCTTTGGTGTGACCGAAGAGCTCGCTTTCTAGTAGATCGGCCGGAATTGCGCCGCAGTTCACCGGGACGAAGCGATTCGACTGTCGAGTCGAGAGACGGTGGATGGATTGAGCGACGAGTTCCTTGCCGGTACCCGATTCACCCAGAATCAGGACGGTGCTATCGGAGATTGCGACACGACGGATGAGCGCACGCAATGAACGCATGGCAGGAGAAGCCCCTGCCAACACGTCGAGTGCATCACCCTCGATGGGGCGCTTACCGGGGTTGGCGGCCAAACGACGCCCCCGCGCGACTCTTACGCGTCAAAACCCTCTCCCTGATGACCTCACGTTTCAATCCATTTTGGATAGAAACGAACCGATACTACATCAGGGGACAGCGTTCAGGTGCGAACGACGAACATCCGCTGGTTAACCTGACCGACAGTCGCCGGATTGATCGAGGCCCAGGCCTCGCGAACCTGGCCCAGCAAGTCCTCGCATTCGGCAAGATCGGAGGTATCCGTCGCGCCACCGGCACGAACCAGCTTTCGGATCAAAAACTGATAAAAATCATCAAGATGCGATGCAACAGAACCGCCTTTTTGGACATCCAGAGTTTCGCGTAGACCACTGAGAATGGCCAAGGCGCGACTCACGGACGAGCTGACCGCGCGGCGCTCCGTGCGCTCGGCGTGGGCACGGGCCAGACGGATCGCCTCAATGGCACCATCGTACATCATGATGACGAGGTCGCGTTTGTCGGCGTCCGTACAACGGACATCTACATCGGCAGACCGATAAGCTTTTCGTGCAAGTGCAGACATGGTGTGGTGCTCCATGAACGGCCCCATTGCCGTACAGGAATTCAGTCGGCCTCTACCCCAAGACCTTTAGCCCGTGCGTCGACACCCCGCGGATTAGCGGCGGATGTTACCCCTCTTGATCCAGACACCCGGACTATCGACCGCAACCTAGCGGCGGCGGTACCGGAAATGAAGAACACTTCCGAGGACACAAATCAGAAGTCCGAGGAAATGCGGCGGGGCGTTAACCCCGCCGCGATCCCCGACCGCAGGTCAGTCGACCGCCTTTAGACAGCGGCGGCGACGCCGGCACCACTCGGTACCGCCGCCGACGCCTTTCGGGCGTCGACGTTTGCTGCAGTCACGGCCTTTACCGGAGCGATATTGCGCGCGGCGAGTTCCGCCCACGCCTCCCGAACCGATCCCAAAGTGACTTTCGCCTCACGCAGCCAAGACGCATCACGTCTGGTCTGTGCTCCAATGATTTTGGAGGTGGCAGCGTTATACACACGAAGTAGACCGCTTGCGACCGGCTCGCCCCGCTCGAAATCAAGGGTCTCACGCAGTCCCGCAAGGATCGTCAGCGCCCGCGAGCATTGACGCCCGCAATCGCGGAACGCATTGCGCTTCATGAACAACTCAGCCTGACCGATTGCATCGATCACCCCATCGTACAGAGCCAATACTAGATCGACCCCGCGCCCTCCATGAGCAACCGACTCCATGTCGACGCTTTGGTAGGCTTTCAAAACAGAATGTGGTGCCATTTCTGTTCTCCTTTAGATCACCTAATCAAACTCAATCCACGTCTGATAGCTCTCTCCGCACAACGCTCAGCCCCCCCGGAAGGATTACCTCAGAGGGGCCGACCATAGTTAACCGCGGAGCAACGTCAGGATGTACTGCGGCGACTGATTAGCCTGAGCGAGCATGGCGGTACCGGCCTGCGCCAGGACCATGCCGCGGGCCAACGCCGCAGACTCGGCCGCGTAATCGGCATCCTCGATGCCCGACAGCGCCTCTTGCGTGCGCTGGCTGACATTTGCGAGGTTCGAGATCGTGTGCCCGAGACGATTGACAAACGCGCCGGCCGTTGCTCGTGCTCCCGACAGGGTTTTCATCGCGTCGTCGATCGTCTCAACGGCTGAGCTGGCGCCGCTCGCGGTGGCTACCGAAACGGTCCCTAAATCTGCATCTAGGTCACTGGTCTTCAAACTCTCAAGCGTCACTGACACATCGTCGGCTGTTCCACTCTGCGCACCCACGCGGAAGCTGAATTCCCCGTTGTTGAGAGATGCATCGCCGATCTTCTGCCGGTTAAATTCCGTGTTTTCCGCGATCTTGCCGATCTGCTCCAACAACTCGGTGACTTCGTCCTGCGCCAAGCTCCGGTCGTCGTCCTTGTAGGTGCCGTTCGACGTCTGCACCGCCAACTCACGCATACGAACCAGGATCGCCTCGATCTCAGCCGACGCACCGTCATAGGTGTTGACCAGTGACATCGCGTCATTGGCATTGCGGATCGCCTGATTCAGGCTACGCACGTCCGCGCGCAACTTCGCCGCCACTGCCATGCCAGCAGCGTCATCCGACGCAGAATTGATCCGTTTGCCCGAAGACAAACGCTCCATCGCTTTTTCGAGACCCGCACGATTATTGGCGAGAACCCGAGACGTCGAGATGGAAGGAATATTTGTATTAGCAACAACTCCGATAGCCATAGAAAAATCTCCTCAATAGTATAGGTGCGTCCCACGAGGTTAAAATCCTCTAACCTTGCGACTGCCATTCGATTTAGTCGTCCGTATAGCGCCACTCTTTAGCGAAAGATCAGGGACTGATATCGACTAACAGGCCACGTCGATTCAGCAACGCCGACTCCACATCCACACCGGACGGAGACGGGATTTGGAAAACCGTACTTCCCGTGTCGGCATTGACCACCCTGAAAACGACTACGCCGGTCCGAACATCTACGTCTATCATCAGCTTCCGCTTCGACTTTTGAAGTATTTCGTTGAGAACAGCGAGTGCACTTGCGATGGCCGCCGTATCCTTCGGATACGAGTCTTTGGCAACACAAGTGGAAAAAGAGCCGAGATCTACCCCCTCGAGACTTTCGGAGGAAACCTCTTTGGCAGCCGAGTTTTTGTGCGGATCTCTATCGGTGTTCAGCCGAGGGTCGTTGCCATAATTATTCGTTATTGAAGTCATCACGATGCACCGAGCCACTCGCTGGCATCAATTCGCTTGAAAAGCAGATCCATTCCTAAGATTGCAAGACGCGCTCACGACTGGAGCAACTCGAGAACATATCTCGGCGACTGATTAGCCTGAGCGAGCATGGCGGTACCGGCCTGCGCCAGGACCATGCCGCGGGCCAACGCCGCAGACTCGGCCGCGTAATCGGCATCCTCGATGCCCGACAGCGCCTCTTGCGTGCGCTGGCTGACATTTGCGAGGTTCGAGATCGTGTGCCCGAGACGATTGACAAACGCGCCGGCCGTTGCTCGTGCTCCCGACAGGGTTTTCATCGCGTCGTCGATCGTCTCAACGGCTGAGCTGGCGCCGCTCGCGGTGGCTACCGAAACGGTCCCTAAATCTGCATCTAGGTCACTGGTCTTCAAACTCTCAAGCGTCACTGACACATCGTCGGCTGTTCCACTCTGCGCACCCACGCGGAAGCTGAATTCCCCGTTGTTGAGAGATGCATCGCCGATCTTCTGCCGGTTAAATTCCGTGTTTTCCGCGATCTTGCCGATCTGCTCCAACAACTCGGTGACTTCGTCCTGCGCCAAGCTCCGGTCGTCGTCCTTGTAGGTGCCGTTCGACGTCTGCACCGCCAACTCACGCATACGAACCAGGATCGCCTCGATCTCAGCCGACGCACCGTCATAGGTGTTGACCAGTGACATCGCGTCATTGGCATTGCGGATCGCCTGATTCAGGCTACGCACGTCCGCGCGCAACTTCGCCGCCACTGCCATGCCAGCAGCGTCATCCGACGCAGAATTGATCCGTTTGCCCGAAGACAAACGCTCCATCGTACGCTGGATATCTTTGCTATTTCGATCGAGGATCCGAGTCGCAGCGATCGATGCCGTATTTGTATTGACCACAACGCCCATGTTCCTACTCCCAACTGACCTCTCGCGAGGCTAAGGTTCGCTTTGGAGACGCAAAATGTTGTGGTGCGTCCAAGTGTCTCGACTTAGACATTCGTACTAGTCGACCGGACTGACCGAATCTTTAGCGACAGCTGGCGCCACGGATGGCCGTTCAACAGGCGGACGCCCGGAGGTGCGTATCTAATGCAAGTCGGGCGTTTCAACTAACGCGCGAGACTCAGAAAATGGGTGGGGCGCCGCCATCCGGCGCCCCCCATTTTGTCGGCGACCTTAGTTATTCCGCTTCAGCCGACGGTAGCAACTTATAGGAGGCGTCGAAATTGACCTCCAAATTGTTGCTCAATGTCAACTTGTACTTGGCATCCCCGTCGCTTGGGCTGAGCACTGAAAATGCCTCGATCGTGACGCCATCCTCCGGCTTCCAAGCGGTATCATCGCTGTTTCGCAGCAGATATTGCCCCCCGGAGGTGCCGCTAAGGCTGAGAGGTCTGAGTGATGTCCCCGAGGTTAAAGCGCCCACCAGGAAATAGCTCTTGTCATCGATAGACGCGACGGTCAGCCCGGAAACCGCGGTGATGTCGGCAGAGAGCCCCACCGCTTCGTCGATGTTCAGATCGCGCTTGGTCAAGACCTCTTCTTCCAGCATTTCGGCGCTCGTCAGTCCTTCCGCGGTGCTCAACGTCCAAAGCTTGTCATCGCCTTGTGGCGTGAACTCATATCGAACATACAAGTCGCCATCGTCGTCAACTGAATCCTTTTTGGTATACAGACTGACCTTGTTGGGTTTACCTTCCGCGTCCGCAGTCTGCACCAGCGACTTGATCTTTTCACCGTCTGCAAGCGCCCAGTAGGCACTGCCGTCGAACAATGCGGCGCTGTTGGCAAGATTGCTGGCAACAGACCCTTTCTTGTTCAACGCCGTTCCGACAATGAAAATTTCCGGGGAATCAATCTCATCACCGTCATCAACGATTTCCGGCGTATTAATTGCCGCGCGTCCCAAGTTGAAGCCGTTTGACTGCCCAATGACCTTGGAGTCCGTGACCTTGAAGCCGATAGAACCATCGCCATTGAGGTCTTTCTTGGCAGTACCTTCTCGGGCGGCAATCGACACTCCCGAAACCACTGCCGATCCCCCAGGATTGTTCTCATTGCTGCCCACTAACTTAAGAGTCTTGTCCGACTGCTCTTCAAATTCGAAACGCTTGATGATCTTCTTGTCGCCGTCATCCTCGATTCCGTAAATTTCGGTGTTTCCGCCCTCGGGCTGGTATACCCCGCGGAGTAAAACCCCCTCAGGAGCAGCCCATGCCGACCCATCAGCGTTGAGCAATGCCGCTGATAAATCGATGTTTTTACCGGCGCCCGGCTTGGCTCCAACCACCAGATAACTCGACCCGAGCGACTCGACGCTGATCAGACCCACGAGTTTAGTTGCACCATCGACCGTGTAATCCTGAGTCGTGACATCCTGAGCCGTGATCGCGATGGTCCCGCTGTTGTCGAGATCTTTTTTGCGTGATTTTTCAACCTGTGAGAGCGCAACAGCGGTCACGAGATCGAAGTCTCCTTTTAGCTGACCCGCCGAATTTCCCTGACGATCAAACGTGTAACGCCGAACGACTTGGTCAGCATCTTTCGTGTACACATATCGCGTGTTGGCGTCGACATCATCGACCGCCTTCACTTTCTCACCGTCATTTAGCGGCCTCCAGGCCGCGGCGCCATCAGCGGTGAGCAGCGCATCTTTCAGACTGAGCGGTGCGCTCGGCGTCCCTGCACGCCGGTTGGCTCCTGCGATCAAGAACGTGGTCGCCCCCTTCAGCACCGTCGACTCTGTGACACCCGCATATCCGTCTTCCAGAGTATCGACTTTTCGGAATCCAACCACCTTGTCACCGCTGAGGTCCCGCTTCTGCGTAGCCTCAACATTGACGAGAGCAACGACATCGGCATCGTTTTCACCCATGAATTCAAGCCCGGCGGGCGTCAGATTCCAAGTTGATTGCTGTACCTCCGCTATATCGTCGCCATCTTTCTTGTAGGTATACACGTGATAGCTGGTGATACCACCCTCGGTTTCCGTAACAAGCCCGCCAACTTCCCAACCCTCCTCAGGCACCCAAGCGGCTCCTTCTGAGTCGAGCAACGCCTTTGAGAGGTCGACGGGTGCTGCCCCCGTTTTGTCCGTTTTTAGAACAGATCCAACAGTTCCGACGACATAATAGGACGAGCCTAACAACCCCACCTGATACAACGCGCCCTTCTTGTCGACCACACCCGTGACGATCGCACCGACTGCTTTGTCCTGATTCAGATCGCGGCCGTTTGATCCGACCTTGGAGCTGATCTCGGCATCGATCAAATCCTCAGCCGAAAGGCTCTCAGAGTCCGACAGGATGCGCCCGCTATCGAAGGTGTAGCGCACGACATCGTTGTTGTCCCCCTTGTTTATCGCATAAACACTATAGCCATTGCTGCCGTTCTTGACGACAGCGGTCAACTTGTAGTCGCCATTTGGGGCCCAGGCAACTCCCTCCGACTCAAGCAGCGCCTTGTTACCCAGCTTGGTGGTTTTTCCCGGTGCCGTATCACTGACCAGATACATCGTCTCGCCGCCAATGCTTGCCGAATACAACCCTCCGACCTTGTCGAGCACGGCACTGATCTTTGCACCAGCCGCTTTATCCGCGTTGATATCGCGAGCGTATGTATGCTCATCATCCGAAAGATCGATCAGATTCAGCACCTTGCTGTTATCCGAGTCGCTGTCGTCATAACGGATCGTCTGATCGTCAGGATTAGTCTTGAAGGTGTGGCGGATATATTGATCGTCGTCATTCTTGGTAAAGAGGAGATAGTCGCCCCCCGATTTGACCAAGGCGGCAGCGGTTTCTCCCTCGGCGATCTGCCATGCTGCGCCCTCACCATCCAATAGCGCAGTCGAGAGATCCTTGATCTCGGACGCTTTGCCCGCAAGAAGAAAGGTCTTTGCGGTCTCGCCGGTTCCCAACGTAATCTGTTGCAATCCTCCAACCTTGTCGAGCGTATCAGTCGTCTTGACCTTGACACCGATCTGGCCATCCCGATTGAGATCGCGCTTCTCGGCACCACCCTCAAGCTTCGTCAACTCGAAAAGATCCATATCGCCGGACTTAGCGGCGTCGAATACCATTACACCATCATTATTTTTCGTGAAGGTATACTTGCGGATATCATTCGGGTTCTCGACGTTATCAGTCGTCGCAGTAGCGATTACGACATAATTTTCTTCTTCAGTGACGTATGCAGATTGAACTTTGTAGCCGGAGTCGACATCCCAGAGACCATCGTCTGTCATGAGCGCCGCGCTTAAATCGATACCGTTGGCTGCCACTTTGCTGCCGATGCCAAGTTTAGGCGAGTCGACCTTAAGATAGATTTTTTTCTCGCTCTCAAACTCGCCTGAATAAAGTCCTGCCTTTGAATCAATCATCGCCTTAACGACGACGCCGAACGCACTATCTCCATTGAGATCTCGCTTGTAAGCTTTTTCTGCCGTAGCTAAGTCGTTGAGCGAAATCTCCTCGCGGTCGCCAACCTGGACAAAGTCATTGCCAAAAGTGTAGCGAGCAAAAATTTGCTCGTCAGAATCTTCAGACTTGTCTTCTTTGACGTATACTTCATAGCCGGCCGAGACGCCCGACTTAGTGACTATCCGAACGTTATTAGTCAGATCTGTCACGCCCTCAGGTGCCCACGCTTCACCCTCGGAGTTGAGCAGTGCGGTACTCAGGTCGAGTGGCTTCGAGGAGGTTGAGGTCAACGCCTTACCCACTATGATGAAATCGTTACCGAGCGCAGATGCCCGGTACAGACCGCCGACCTTGTCGAGCTCCTGATCGACTTTTACGCCAAAGACACCGTCTGCATTCAGATCTCGCTTGGCACTCTTCTCCGCCTTGGCGAGGTCGGCCGCCGTGACCTGCTCGCCGTCGGCCAACTCCACGATAAAATTGCCCGTGGGAGTGTCAGTGCCGTCGACAATCTGAGCCTTGAAGTCGAAACGCACGACGGTTTTATGAGTGTCATCGTCGCTCGCGTAAGCGAAAACAGAGTACGCACCCCGAGTTGCAACGTCGCTCGCAGGATTCTTGATCATAGTCGCGATCGTGTAATCCTCGGGCAGAGCCCAAGGGTCTCCCTGCCCATCAAGAAGTGCACCGGCCAAGCTCGTGGGAGCTGCCGCGGTACCGCTCTGCAACTTGGAGCCTACTAGATAAAACTCCTTGCCGAGAATACTGCCCTTGTAGAGACCGGTTTTGTCGTCGAGAGTCCCCGTCACTTCAACGCCAAAAAAGCTGTCGTTGTTAAGGTCGCGCTTGTACTGTTTCTCGAGTGTCGCCAAATCATTAGCGGTGAGCACGCGCGTTTCATCGTCGATAAGTTTCAACGACTTGTCGAACTTGAATTCCGTTATCTGATCATCCTGGTCGGTGGCGTACACCGCCCAAGTAGTCACAATCTTTCCAGCTTCCTTTGAGCTCGTCGCAAACGCACGCAGACTCTTGTACTCCGCGCCGTCATCCAACTCCGGCGGTGCCCAAACCAAACCATCACTGGTCAACAAGGTGCTGCTTGAGATGTTCAGCGTTTTGGCCTTCGCGACTTCGGCGCCGACCACATAAAAGCTCCTACCGCCAACCGGCGCGTTGTCCTCCAGCGCGTGGCCGATATTAACTCGATAAAGGGAACCTTCGGCGTCCAACTGCCCGTCCACGTCGTCCGTCGCAGCAGTCTTGAACATGAATGCGCCGATCGATCCATCTCCGTTTAAATCGCGCCGTGCATCAAACTCCACCTTGGACATTGCTTGGGCGCTGACGTTTTCAGGCTCATCAGACTGCAATACACCATTAAGATTAAACACATACTTGTCGGCGCTAAGGCGTGTCCCCTCTTCGTCCTCAGGCGTGTAGACGTACAGATTCAGATTGGTTCCCGAGGCGACCAAACGAACATCCTCGGTATCCAGCGTAAAAAAGTTGCCTTCTTTGTCTTTAAGATAGACCGCTTTTCCGGTCGGCACGGCCCCGTTTACCGTGAGCCCGGCTGCCGAATAAACGAGCCCGGTGCTGATATCTTCACCGTCAGAGTCAGGCAACTCCGCTACCGCCAACCCACCGGACTTGACCGGATCGAGGATCTTAGTGACCTTCGGAACATAGGTGGATATGCTGCTAGCGCTGAAGGAAATTGGTGTGGACATGTCGTTGATTCCTTTGGACTTATTCCCGAGCTCGAGAGGTGCAACCGCCGCTCAGCCTGATCCACGTCTGCGGACCTACGACATCACGGGGCTCGAGCGCTCCCCTGCGTATTTAACGATCGACACGACAGCGGAAATCTTGAGAAGGTCGCCGAGAAAATTCTGCGGCTCTGAGAGAAATCGCGAGTCGGGAGAACCACTTGGCGCCGAGCGAACCGCTCAAATCGGCAGATGATTCGCACAACCATGGAGCGTTGGTTGGCTCTCAGCAGATGTTGCCCCCTGCCTGGGAGACTGGGGTCCGACGCCGCTCCGGGATCGACTTCGCGTTTCAACAGTGATCGCGGACTCGCGAATACCGAGCTTAACAGCCGAAGCACCGACTGTTGATCGTTACTCCTCAGAAGATGCAAATGCCCGTGTCAGCTGCGACTGCGCATCCTTGAATCGGGCTAGCGTGGCATTCAGGGCACTAAATTGCTTGTCGTACTGCTCCCTCATCCTTTCGATGTAGCGGTCAAGGTCGGTCTGTCGCTTTTCGACTCGTGTCTTGCCCGCGTCGTAGCCTCGAGACATCGACTCCAAGATGCCGCCCTCCGTCGTCAGACGGTATGACAACACAGCGATATCGCCCGCTAGTCCGCTCGGTCGCGCACCCGACAAACTCGGTACGGCACCGTTGTTTGTCAGTGCGGTGATCAAGTCTTCCGAGTTGCCTTCGAAAGCAGCGATGAATTTTGACTCGTCAAGCGTCAATGCACCAGTCCGATCGAATGCCACACCCACCACGCTCCAGTGCGTGATGGAACTCGGTTTCGCGGTAAATTCGGATGTCACGGCAGCACGGAGTTTGACGAGAATTCCACGGGCGGCAGAGTCATTCTGCAGACTACCCGCAATGTCATCGCCTGCGATCTGTGGCCCTGTTGCCCTAACCAAAAAATCGCGGACGAGATTAAACGCCTCAACGAAGTTTTTTACCTTTTCTACCGCGCCCGACGAATCTGCCGCGATACGCAGTTGAACGGTCTTGGTGTCGGATGACGAGTTGACTTGTAGAGTTAGCCCGGAAATCGCGTCAGTAATCGTATTAGATTCACGCTCCAATTCGACGCCGTTGATCTCCAGAACAGCGTTCGAGGCTGCGGTGACGTCTCTGAACGTTATCTCGTTTGCCGTATCGATGAGGTCGATTGATGACCAATCAAACTTACTCGCGAATCCATTTGCTAGTCCAGAATCACTTTCTAAGACCAACGCGATGGGCGTACCAGGCTTGTTCGTACCAATTGTGGTTGCCCGAATGCCGAAAGCCGCGGCTTGCGCGTTGACTGCATCTACGATTTGCTGGGGGCTGGCACCCTCGTCGAGACTAATCACTACCTCTTCATCAGGTGGCTCCGAGGTGCCGCGAGAAAGGGTTATTTGCCCGTCGTGTGCAAGCTTGAAATTCGACGGAAAATCGATGACGGTTCGTTGAGGGGCAGCTAACGCTTTGACCTTGAATGAATACGAACCTGCTTTGGCGACCCCGACGGCAGACTTGGACGCTGTGACCACCGCAGTATCGCTGCTGGTGATCGTCATTTGATTTAGCTTTCCGACCCCACCCAACTCGGTGGCGGCGCCCTGCAATGTACCGAGCACATTCTTGAGCAATGCAGTATTTGAGATGGCAAAATCGACCTTCTTTTTTTCTACATCAATGATTTTTTGACGCGGAGCTTTCGCCGCGTCGACAAGATTCGTCACCAGCTCTTTGGTGTCGATTTCCGATACGCCAAGCGACTTGATGATATTTGTACTAGTCATGTTCAGAGCTCAGTCCATTCACCGAATCGAGTCGAGCAACGAAAGCTGACTCAATCGCCCGAGCAACGACTGAGACGCCTGCATCAGCAGCTCCTGTTTCTGCAGCTGTGCCAAGGCGGCGGCAAAATCCAGTTCCTTCAGATCCGCCAGTGACTTCTGAGCGCGTATTGCCGTCTCTTGTGCCTGTCGCTCACTGATTTCAAGTCTTTGTTGAGCCGCGCCAGTCTTGGCAATTGCGAGCCCCAAGTTATTTGAAAGCGCCTCCACATCGCGCAATCCCTGCTGGCGTCCAGACAGCTCACCGCTGCGCAGAGCCTCTTCATAGGTGGTTAAAACAGAAAACATATCAACGGTTTTTCCGTCCTTTGGGATACCCTTCCAGACGCTGATCCCTGGAACTGACGCATCTTCATAGCTGGCGTCGTTGACGCGGACCCTTAGTGGACTGGTCGATCCCTCGTACGTCACGCTACCATCGGTATTCAACACATACGGGATTTCGCCTGAACGCGCGCCACCGAAAACGTAACGATCATCGGCATCGCGCATGTTGGCTAGGTCAACAAGAGATCGCTTGACTCCTGCGACCTCCTCAGCGAGGGTCTCAAGCACTGCCTTAGGCTGGGGGTCATTAGCGCCGCGAAAAGAGATTTCTTTCAAACGATCCATTACTTCGGCAGCGATCTCCATCGCACGCGCCTGAGCATCCACGCCCACTTTCACGCGTGTAACCGCCTTGGTATCCGCCTCCAGCGTCCTTAGCCGACTCTCGATAGCTTGAACTCGTCCGACGAGGTCCGCCGCATCTGAAGGAGTCGCATAGTTGTTACCGGTCGCAATTTTACTCTGTAGCTGAGCCATATCGGCAGCGTTGTTAGCCAACTTATCAGTCAGCCCCTGAAATATCATCGAAGTTGAAACACGCATGGTGATTTACCTTACAAGCGCTGCAACAGCGAATCGAAAAGTCGATTCGCCACTTGAATGACTTGGGCGTTCGCCTGATAGGCCTGCTGGAACCTCAGAAGATCCGCTAATTCTTCGTCGAGATTGACGCCGGAAACTCGATCACGACTATCTCGAGCGTGCTCAAAGACCACTTGCTGCGCGTCTTTGGCGATCTCTGCCTGCACCGTAATTGCACCGACCCGATTAACCAGGTTCTCATACTCTTGCTGGACAGTCTGCCCAGAAGCCAGCACCTTCCGATTGCCTTGCAGATTAGCCAAAGCTGCAGCGATTCGGTTATCTCCTAATGGCTCATCGGTCGGGAGAATCATGAACTCATCTTGATCTGCCGGTATCCCGTTCAAAGACACCTGCCAGTTGCCGTATCGAATGGTTCGACTCGTCGTATCGAAAAAACTGGCCGACACTTCAGTATCAGTGAGCTTATCGACGAGAGAATATCGACCGCCATCAAAGCGAAGCTTGTACTCCCGAGAATCTGCTGCGAGCGCAGGCGAAGAACTCCCCGCCTCATAAGACCCCGAGAGATTCGTCGCGGCTGCGAGTCCCTGATTATTTACGCCAAAGACCAACAGATCTTCGGCGAGCGGAGCCGTCATGACGAAACCCGAACGCAAGCCCAGACTGCGCAACACAATTGACGACTCAGTGTTTGGAACGCCAACACTCAAAGCGGCGCCATTGAAATAAGTTTTCTCGGCAAGACCGACATTATTTGCACCAATGACAATCGGCGCGCCAGCGCTGCCTTCACTATTAGTGATGATCAGATTACCGTCAGGATCGGAAACTGATGCGCTCAGTCCCGATTTCGCGTTATTGATGAGATTTCGCAAATACAGTGCCGGTGTCGGCATTTCGTCATCAAGCTGATCTGGCGACACAGAAAAAGTGACACCATCAATCGTGATCGAAGACGAATCACTCAAGTTTGCAGCGGCGATCGAGATCTCTTGGTACGACTTAAAAATCAGCTTACCGTCGTCCGTGGTTTCTGCGATTGCGCGAGTCGTAGCCTTATGATCGTTTATTGCACTTGCAAGCCCCTCCGTCGTCACAGGGTTCGGAACGACGACCGAGACCGTCTTACCGTTGATTTGCAGCTCAATCGTATCGTTGGGAGTAAAACCCGTCAGATCTGTAGGACCCCCAAAGATCTTAGCAGGAGTCAGTATTCGATTACCGTCAGCATCAAGCTGTGAGCCGGACTCTTGATAGACGCCAAAGATGAAATTCTGATTGAGATAGCCCGTATCGCCAGACTTATTCCGATATGCATCGGAATATGTCGCACCTTCGTAAAAACCATTAGCCGTCCGAACGACGCTCGATGCCACATCGGGTGACATCGCGGGGCCAGACAACTGTCGCCCGTCACGGGTAAATATCGCCAGCTCACCGCCTGTCGTCGATGTGCTGAGCGCGACTTTCGAAAAACCCGCCGGGATCACCGCAATCGGCTGGGAGCTTGCCGCTACGAGTGTGTCTTTTCGTGCCGGAACATTCGCTGTGAATGACTGCTCGGCCAACGGCACCGACCTCGGCAGAAGCTCGCTCAAGGAACGGAAGGATTCGGCGGTACGAGGATCGATGAGTCGGATGTCTGCGGAACTCGTCCCGAAGTTGCTTAGTGACGATTTGGTCGTCATTTTCGCTGCGCTAGCGACCTCCGCACCCTCCTTGATGAGAGTTCTAAAGGTCAGCGCCGGATGACTCTCGGGTGAGATTCGATAGGTATCACCATCTCGCGGAGTACCTTGCACTGAGAACTTCAAGGCGCCTAGTACCAGCTCGTTCGTACCTTGCACCGATACGCCGCTCTTCAAATCGCGCAAAGTCCAAAGGCCGCGATCGATATCGAAGCGCATCTCGTAGCTACGCGCGTCGACCAAATCAGCATTGATAACCGTAACGCCGAGTCGCGACGAACCTCCGTTAGCCCGGCCGTCCACAGTGAAGTCAGGACCCACATAGAAGAGATTCTGTCCCGGCCGACCGAGGGAATCGAGACCCTGACGGTGTAATTTGTTGACCTCACGCCCAAACGCGAGAGCCAGCTCATCCAACTTGTCAGAGGTCGGTCCTAGAGCTTGCCCGCGGAAGTTGACAAGACCGCCAAGCGTACCGGTGCGGATATTCGCAAGTACAACGGGTTGGCTAGCTGCATCAAGGACGAACTCGGCCTTTCCGAAATCATACGAGTCGAAGCTGACCGACATCGATCGTGCTCGACCACTCTCAACTAGTGCCACACCCGATGCGCTCTCGCCAGCAAACACCGTCGCGGCGCCGCTCGGACCAAATTCGACTGTTACTCCGAGGCGCTCAGACAACGATTTCAAAGCAGCGTCACGACGGTCGAGCAACTGCATTGGCTGTTCTGCGTCTGACGCGCGCTTGACTAGTTGGATATTGAGTGACGCGATTTCGCCGAGCAGCGTGTTGATTTCGCCGACTGCTTGATCGACCTGTGTCCGAGTCGTCCCATCGAGAGTTTCGACAGCACTCCCGAGACCGCGAAACCGCGCAGCCAGACCCTCCGCTGCCGCCAAAAATCCAGCACGACTACCGGGCGATGCAGGCGCAGCTTCGAGATCGCGCGCCGCATCAAAAAATGCTTGGAACGCGCCGTGCAAGCCCACCTCAGAGCTACCGATAGAGTCCTGAAGACTTTGTAACTCCTTCAGAAGCGCTTCTTCCCCCTTGAGAGCTGAACTTGAGCGCTGAAGATTCTCCTCGGCAAAGCGATCATAGAGTCGCTGAACCTCGGTAAAACGAACGCCATTACCCAAACTGATTCGCGAGAGATTGTCTTGCCCTGCCGACTCGAGCACGGCACGCTGACGAACATACCCCTCAGTCTGTAGGTTGGCTATGTTGTTACTGGTCGTGGCTAGAGCGCGTTGGTATGCACCTAGACCCGAGACACCAATACTGACTAAATCGACCATATCAGCGATCCTTTAAATTGACAGCGCGTTGCTGGAGGATCACCGCGGTCGGCATCGCTTCGGCTTCGATCGAGGCTTGCCGCCCATTTTGTCGTGCTAACTGCGCCTCAATGAAAGGTGCTAGGCCGATACCACCTGCCTTCGCCATCCCAAGAGCAATCTGCTGGTCGAACATCTGCTCATAAGTCTCCATGGCGTCAGACCCAAGAAGCTCGCTGCGCGAGACGGTCTTACGCATCTCCTTGAGCATCGTGTTGATGAACAAAGACTCAAACTGCTTCGCAACGGAGGACTGGGTCTCCAACGGATTCTGTTCGGCTTGCGTCCGCAAACCTGCGAGTGATCCGAAGTCATACCAGTTTGAAGTCGACTTGATGTCCATGATTTAGATAACGATCAGTTCCGCCTGCAGCGCACCGGCACGCTGCAAAGCCTCAAGAATGGAAATCAACGCGGTCGGTGAAGCGCCAATTTCATTTACTGCGTTGACGATCTGTCGCAACTCAGCACCGGGCTTGAAGAGCACCATATTCTTGTTGTCTTCTGTCACGGTGATCTGCGCATTCTGGACAGGCGTCGTTTGCGCGTTATTCGGTGCAAATGCACCTGGCTGGCTGACCTCATTGGTTGCATCGACTGTCACTGAGATATCTCCCTGACTGACAGCAGCCGCTTTCACAATCACATTGCGACTGATAACGACGGTGCCCGTACGCGAGTTGACGACGACACGCGCTGGCGGTTCGGCAGCGTCAACATCGAGTTCCTCGAGTAATCCGATGAAGGCAACGCGCGCCTCCGGTGTCGTCGGTGCCCGTACCTTGATAGAGACAGCATCGACGGCTGCTGCCGTACCATCACCAAACTGGGCATTGATCGCCTGCATGACACGCGAGCTCGTAGCGAAATCTGGTGCCGTCAAGTTCAGCGTGACAAAATCGCCCGCGTTAAGCGGGCCTTCGACTTCGCGCTCGACCAAAGCACCGCCTGGAATACGGGCTGACGTCGCCACACCCACGGCAACAGAGCTTCCCGCCGCATCAGCAGTGAATCCAGACGCTGCCAATGGTCCTTGGGCAACCGCATATGTTTGGCCGTCAGGGCCTCGCATACGAGTCATCAAGAGAACGCCACCGCGCAGACTCTTCGCTTTCGCGATGGCAGCAACGTTTACATCGATCTTTTGACCTGGCTTAGCGAAGGCCGGGAGCTCTGCCGTCACCATGACAGCCGCTACATTTTCCACCTTGAAGTCTTTGACCGAGACCGGGTCGAGGTCATAGCTGGACAAAGGGCCGTCAACTGAGGTGCCCATTCGGGCCAGCGTTTCACGAAGAGTTTGAATGGTGAAGGAAATATCTTTCCCGTCACCGGTCCCTTGCAAACCAACTACCAATCCATATCCTAGAAGCTGATTTGGTCTCGCCGCTGACAGAGCAGCGATATCCTTGATACGAGCCGCTTGTGCCGACGGAGTCAGTAGAACTGCAGAGATAGTCATCACCATCGCCACCAAGGCGTTGCGAAGTTGTTTGGATCGTTTCATGACACTTCCTTTAGAACGGCCAAACGCGCAGCAGAGCCCGATTCATCCAGCCTGCGCGACTCGCATCCGCGAGCTCTCCCTTCGCCGCAAAACTGATATCTGCATCGGCGAGACGACGAGAACGGACCGTATTGTCCGGCTGAATATCCGAAGGGCGAACCAGGCCGGTCAGACGAATGATCTGCGTACCGCGAGTCAACTCCATCCGCTTGTAGCCGCGTACAGCCAGTAAACCATTTGGCAATACTTCAGTGACCACGGCAGTGACTTCGCCGGCGATGCGCCCCTGCTGAGCTGCACTACCCTCACCCGACGAATCAATGGCACTCTCACTGGGACTGATATCGACCGGCCATGGCAAACCGGCGTTTCCAAAACGACGATTAATTTCGCCGAGTGCGCCGGTCGACAGTGCAGTTGTCGCCGAATTGCGCGATGCATTGCTGGATGCTGAGGTCGACGCTGAGACCTGCTCATCCACCAAGATGGTCAGTAAATCACCAGGACGCCGCGCCCTATCTTGGCCCAAGAGACTGTCTTGGCCCGCACGCGAAAAAATCGAGCCGTCAGCCGTGTCACGCGACGGCGAACTCACCGGAACATAAACTCGCTCTGGCGGGAGATCACGAATACCGACCTCGGCGCAACCGGTCAGCGTGATGACGAACAATGAAGTCGTGATTGTGACGTGTCTTAACATCTCAGTCATCGTCAGAGGTTGTTGTTGGCGTACTGCAACATGCTATTGACCGAGTCGATCGCCTTAGAGTTGACCTCGTACGCGCGCTGCGTCTCGATCATGTTCACCATTTCTTCAACGACATTCACGTTCGAACTCTCGAGCGCTCCTTGGATCAACTGTCCGTTTCCCTGCTGAGTCGGAATACCCACCTGCGGTGGACCGCTGGAGCTCGTCTCTCGGAAGAGGTTCTCGCCGATTGCCTGAAGTCCCGACGGGTTCAAGAATCGGGCGACCTGAATCTGGCCAATAGTCTGTGCAGCTGCCTCGCCGAAAGGCTGAACGGATACGGTTCCATCTGCACCGATGGTGACGCTTTGTGCGTTCTGCGGAATCGCAAGCTCCGGCTGCAGTCGATAGCCGCTCGAATTGACGAGCACGCCCTCAGCAGAGATTTTGAATCCGCCGTCACGACTGTAAGCCAACGTGCCATCCGGCTGGAGAATCTGAAAGAAACCCTCACCGCTGATCGCGACATCGAATGCGTTCTGAGTCTGGATGATATTACCCTGTGCATGTAACTTTTCGGTCGCGACCACCCGTGTTCCGGTGCCGAGCAGTAAGCCGGTCGGCGCAGCGGTATCGGCAGAAGTTTGTGCTCCGCCCTGCTTGACGTTCTGGTAAAGCAAATCCTCAAAAGTGGCGCGATCGCGCTTAAAACCCGTCGTGTTAACGTTCGCGAGATTGTTCGCGATGACCGTCATACGAGTCTGCTGAGCATCGAGACCGGTTTTTGCAACCCACAGTGCTGCTTCCATCAGCGTATCTCCACTTTGTTCTTTGTTTACTGACTCAATCGAGCCATAGACTGGCTACGTTCGGCGAGATCGCTCGCCTGTTTCAGGACCTTCACTTGCATTTCGTATCGACGGCTCATGCTGATCATGTCCACCATCGTCGAGAAAAGGTTGGTATTGCTACCCTCAAGAGCTCCGGATTGCAGGGAAGGCGTTTCCGCCAAGGGAAACGGCTCGCCCGTCGCGTTGCTATAAAGACCGTCAGTCCGCAAGCGAATGTCATCAACCTGCGGTTCGACAATCTGTATGCGCCCAAGCGGCAGAAAAATAGCAGCCTGTTCACCCGGTTGCTTTGTAAAGACTGTACCGTCCGTGCCGACTTTGACTTCGACAAGTGCCGGTATCTGTAACGGTGCACCGCCATCATCAAGCACCGCCTCGCCCGATCCGATACGCAGGGTGCCGTTAGCGTCCACGTTTAGGTCGCCGCGGCGAGTATAGGCGACGCTTCCGTCGGCGCCTTGAACGGCGAGCAACTGAGTACCACCAATCGCGACATCCAACGCTCGGCCGGTATTCATGACGGTACCGGGCTTCATGTCAACGCCATTCTCGGGACTGACGACTGGCACAAACCTGGACTCGAAGCCATCGCCGTCGTAGCGGAAGGTTTTCAAAGTCGCCGCAAACGATCGCTTGAACCCTACGGTTGAAACGTTCGCAATCTCGTTAGAGATCTGCTGCATTCGGTGGGCGACTGAATTCTGCCCACTCAAACTTGTGAAAACCAGCTTATCCACGACTTAGACCCTCATTAGCCTCGGATATTGACGATGGTGCTCGTCAGATTGGTGGCGGTTTCAATCGCCTTGGCATTCGCCTGAAAGTTTCGCTGCGCAGTGATTAACTGCACCAACTCCTCGGTCAAATCGACGTTGGCACGCTCGAGCGCACCACCCTGAATCGAACCGAAACCGTCCGAACCAGCTTCGCCGACCGACGGCGGACCCGAGTTGGATGTTGCGACGTAGTTAGCATTACCGATCTGCTTGAGACCGTTCGGGCTCGCGAAATTCGCCAGAATGATTTTGCCGAGCGCTTGCTGTTGCCCGTTTGTGTAGTTGGCGCGTACAACACCTGACGTGTCGATGCTAATTCCGTCGAGTCGACCGGAGGCGAAACCGTCCTGGGAGAGCGACAACACCGAGAAGGGCTGTGAATACTGCGTCGAAAACTTACCGTAGTCGACGTTCAGCACGATCAAGTCTGCACCATTCTGTGGATCGAACGGCGTGTACTTGGCGCCTTCCTTCGGTGAGACCAGCTTACCGGCTGTGTCGAAAGTCAACTGGCCTTTAGTCAAATAGATCGGCGCATAATTCGGCAGGTTATCCGGCTTCTTGGTTGTCTCGTTACCATCTTTGTCGATATACAGAAGATTTCCGTCAGCATCCTTGGCCTGTACTAATACCGTCACGCTCGGCACACTGCCGCGTACCTGAGTTGTAGCGTTCAATCCGAAGTTCGGATGGCCGTTGACGTTGATGAACGAATCCTCATTAGTTGTTCCCGATGTGAACACAAATCTCGAATTGTCGGGATCGAACTCGACCGTTACTCCGTTGATTGTTTTCCCGTTTGTCGCTGCGATGGTATTGATTCGGTCCTGCAACGCTTGAGCGAATGTTGTACCAGTGTACGCACCCGGCGGGATTCGAATGGTTCCATCAATGCCATCCACGGTAACGTTGACGATATTGTCGTTCGTGGTCACCGAAAATGTACCGGAAATGTCGATACCCGCTTTCGCGCCGGTCGTGCTCGCCGGCTTCGCCGGAAGTCCAGATCCAGCAGTCTCGACTAGCTCATTTGAGTAGTCCTCTGAAATTCCTAAAACATTTGCCGCGCGCAAATTCTCGCCAGCCTCGACACGGATAAGCGACTTCTCACCGGTGGTACCTGATGAAAACACGAACTTACGCTGATCTTTAAGGTACTCGACCTTGATTCCGTAGCGACGCTGGTCTTCGTTAAGGCGATCATTGCCGTTCGGCACGACTTCGCCGGCTCTCAATAAACCTTGGGTCGTACCAGCACCAACCAACGTAAAATCACTCGTCGCCGGAACTCCAAGCACATCGTTTGCTTGTGCGACACCGTCATTCGCAGGCCCCGTGACTTTCAAACTCTGTATTTTGTAAGCGTTATCATAAGGCTTGAAAGTCAGCGTACGAGCGCGACTGTCATACCCAACCCGAATCACTCCAGCACCAATGTTGGCATCTACTTGACGCTGAATCTCCGCTATCAGATCTTTATCGCCCTCTGGCGCATTCATCAAATAGTTGTCTTTCGGCGTCAACCGAATTGTGATTCCCGACTCTAGCGCTGCCCGAATCGATGTCCCATCAGCAAAGTCATTTACAGGGGCAGGAGGCGTGCCACTTGGCTCATAGGGATCCACATAATCATTGAAAAGAGGGCTTGAGTCGGCCAGGTTCGCCTCGTCGATCTCGGCAAAAATCCGGAAAGTGCTATTAGAGTCGGTAATACGAATGAGCCGCTCGTCACCAAACTCATTATTGATGGCTTTGGTAAGTTCGGCTGCGAGCTCTGTTCCCGACAGGGCCGCACCACGAAGGCTATCGGGCAATGAAACCGAAACTGGGTCCGAGTCGTCAACCGAGATTCGTAGGAAGTCCCGATTATTCATTCCTTGCTGCTTTTCGATGCTAGAGCCGATTAGGTTGGCCGTGTTTCGCGAGAAATCAGCAGCGACAAAGCCACCCGGTGTATCTTCAAAGGTGTTGGTCAACTCCAACTGGAACGGCTGGCCACCGTCTATATCATAGAAAGTCAAGGTGCCAGCCAGGGCGCTACCAGTGAATCCAAATCCGGCGTCGGCAAGCGCGTCAGCTGCCTCCTCCGTTGCCAGGTAAGCGTCGATATCTACTGCGCGTACAGTCAATTCGCTGACCGACCGCGTCGCACCCTCGCCCGTGAAGATGTCACCCTCATCAATCGTACGAATGTTTAACGTAACGGTGTTCGCCGCATCCGGCTCACCGTCCGCGCCAAGCTTCGAGAGAACCAAGGAAAAAACTTGGTCCTTTCCTTCAATGGCGACTGCAGATGTAAAGTTTCCACTTGCGGTCGTGGTAACGCCGGACGCACCGATACGAATTTTGTTGCTATCCGTACTACCGAAATCGAATCCAGTCGCACGATCGATATACCCGCCAGTAAAACGAGCAGGAGTCGAGTCAACCTTGTTAGTTTGATCGTTAAGGTAGTAGAGCGGATGCGGCGCAGTCGCATTGAAGGTGGGATCGAACTGCGTCGGATCGGTCGTCTGCTGACCAAATTTGTCGATATATAGCGGCTCACCTTTGTCTGTTTTTGCAGACAACAAGGCTGGCTTAATTTCACGATCACCCACGTAGATGTACGTTTGCCATTTATTAGTCGGATCTTCGATGGTCGCGTTCGATACTTTCACGTAATAGATCGTCGCGATCGATGGATTTCCCAAAGAGTCGAAAACCGTGATAGACGTTGATCGGTTGAATGTGTTCGGATCGTTTCGATCGAAGCGGTATACCGCTGCACCGGACTTATACTGCTCTTGTTGCGGGATGATTTCCGCGTCGGCAGGCAAGTTCACGCCGAGATCAATCTTCGACGATGCCTTCGGCAAGCCGGATGTGGTCGGAAGCTGTAACGACTTGGCAGAGTCGAGGCCGGTGGCAACCACCGATCCGTCGTCGTTGACGGGGAATACTTGAACAAACTGACCGGAGGAGTCGACGACGTAACGATCGTTGTTGACGCGGAAAGATCCGTTACGTGTGTAAACCGTCTGATTCGAGGTCAAATTCGGCTTTAGTACGAAAAATCCCTGACCTTGGATCGCCATATCCAGTGAGTTCTGCGAGAAGGCAACGTTACCTTGCGAAAACTCCTGGGCGACACCTTTCAGGAGCACACCCTGACCGATCGAGCTCGAGGCGTTTTGTAATGGCGAGGTTGCGAAAATATCGCCGAATTCGGCGCGCGACTTCTTGAAGCCGATCGTACCGACGTTAGCGATGTTGTTGCTCACGATGCCAAGTTCGGCCGTCGCGGCATTCAACCCTGTCAATGAAGTGTAGAACGACATATCTCGATCTCCGGATTGGTGCTTCCGTTAAAAACTGTTTAAAAAATCTCAACGCATTGTGCTGACTTGCGATAGCGGCACGGCGGCACCGTTCTGCAAGTTCAAAACCACATCTTGTCCATTCATCGTGACGCTGTTTACCGGCGTATAGAGCAGCGCGCGTGCTGACTCGGTCTTCCCGGCGCGAGTCACAGCGACATCAACCTTGTACTGACCCGGTAGCGCATTCACGCCGCCTGGCAATGCACCGTCCCACGAAAAGGGATAGTCGCCTTTGCCCGCGGGCCCAAGCTCGAAGGTTTCCATGACCTGCCCGACCGCGTTTCGCACGTAAACCACGGCGCCATCGACAGGCTCGGTCAGTCGAACCACTCCTTCCAACGGCAAGCCGTCTTGCAACTCGCCGACGCTGCCCTCGGAGAGGACCTGCCGTCCGATGAGAGATCCGCTGGAGAGCATCCGACTCGCGACGAACTGATCTGAGAGCGACTGCAGTTGTTTCGACATTTCACCAATGGAGGAGACGGTCGAAAACTGAGCCATCTGACCCAGGAACTCCCCGTTTTCCATCGGTTTCAATGGATCCTGATTTTTCAACTGAGCCGTCATCAACTTCAGGAAGTCATCCTGGCCCAACGTGCTGGAACGCTGAACATCCTGCTGCTTTTCAGCCTCGTAACTGAGGACGCCAGGCGGCAAGGCCTGTCGACTGGAGTTCGGAATAACGCTGCTAGCCATCGTGATGAATCCTTACTTGGTATTCATGTCGATAGTACGCATCATCAACTCGCGTGCTGTGCTCGCGGTCGTCAATGCTGTTTCGTAGGAGCGCGCGGCATCGAGCATATCGGTCATCTCTTCGAGCGGGTTGACGTTTGATCGATAGATGTAGCCGTCTTTATCCGCGAGAGGATTTTCCGGATCGTAGACTTGTGCGTTCGGGCGCTTAGTCTCCGAGATTCCTTTGACGGCTACGCCAAAGCCACTCTCGAGCTGATTGGTAGCGTTCGCCAGTACCGTTTGGAATACCGGCCGCTTGGCGCGGTAGGCCTCGTCCGGGGAGCCCGCTACCGTCTCCACGTTGGAGAGATTTGAGGCGATGGTATTCAAACGCACCGTCTGAGCGTTCAGTGCACCGCCTGAGAGTTTGAGTATGTTCGCGAGGGACATGATCGGTCTCCTTCAATGCGTTTCTTAATCGCCGCGATACGCCTTGCGCATCCCTGAGAGCGCTCCTTCCGCGAAGCGCAGGGCGGCCAGGTAGCGGCCAGCAGCATCACCATAGGCAGCTTCTTCAATGTGGGTCTCCACCGTGTTGCCGTCTCGCGAGGGAGCGAGTGGTATACGGAACATCAAGGCATCTTTCGTGAGCTGTTCCGGTGTCTCGATGTGTTTGAGGTGCGTCCCAGCCAAGCGCGACTGGTCGCCAACCTCGGCCATGACTTTGCGGAAATCGACATCGCGCGCGCGATAATTGGGTGTCGTCGCGTTGGCAATGTTTCCTGCAATGACCTCCAGGCGCCGCGCCTGCAAGGCAGCGGCCGTCGGGAAGGCTCCGAGTACACGATCCAAATTTGGCATGACTGTTTCTCCCGAAAAACCGACAGAGGGTTCTTCGCAACGGGGAGAAGCAACTAACGTGCCACTGACGAAAAGCCTACATTCGGACGAATCGGCAATCAGGATCGCTGACTAGACCAGACAAACCGGCAAAGCCTTGCCGATGAGGCTCGACAGGGTTTAGTCGCGATTCATGTCGACCCTACCTTATATATCACCGCCTAAACCGATCTCACACGGCGTGACCGGACGAGAAATCTAACGTTGGCCCAATGCTTGCCAGTAAATCGTCGATGAATCTCGCTGTCGAGCCAGGTTGGCACGACGATTGCTTCATCTTTCAAGCCGGTCGCAGTGACCGACGAGATTTCGACGGAGACCCAGATGGCTCTTACGATCAATACGAACATGGCCTCAATCAAAACCGAGCGGGCCTTGGCAATGAATCGAGGCGACATGGAAACCACCATGCAGCGCCTCGCCTCGGGCAAACGCATCAACTCGGCTCTGGATGACGCCTCGGGTCTCGCGGTTGCCAATCGCATGCGCAACCAAATCGAGGGCCTCAATATGGCCATCCGCAATGCCAACGATGGCATCTCGATGGCGCAAACTGCCGAAGGATCCATGGAGGAACTGCAGAACATTCTACAACGCATGCGCGAGCTTGCCGTGCAGTCCTCTAACGGAACTTACACCGCAGAGGATCGCAGCTACATCGCGGCCGAGTTCGACGAACTAATTAAAGAAATGCGCCGCGTATCAACCCAAGCCGCCTGGGACGGCGATGTCAAACTAATCTCCGAAGATGCCAAACCTATGCAAGTTCAGGTTGGTATTAACGCTGCTGACTATATCCAGGTTCCATTGCAGTCACTGACGATAGAAGACCTGAACATGGCGGATCGAGTACAGGTTCCAAATGAATCAGGCGCGGCATTACAATCGATTAATTTTACAATCGACGACAACACGCGAACACCAGCAGTCTCCGGTAACAACGACATCACCGCATCAAATTTTCCCAGAAAAAACATCTATGACGCTAAAGGAAATATCATCGATGTCCAATTCACTGGAAATCCCTTGCCCAACTTCGAACTGCAGATTTGGGATGGGTCTCGCGATTCAGAAGGGAACCCGGACGGTGTCAACTACAATATCTTGTCTGCAGTTGCTACGACTTCCGTCCGCGACTTAGTCGATCAACTTAAGGCTCACCCAAAGTTTGACGCAACGACAGTCGATCTGCAGTTTTCGAACGGTGAAATGAAGGTCGTCTGGAAGATTGCCGGCCAGCCGGATCCAGACACCTCTTTCATGGCAACCAACGTTGCTGCTGATGCGGACAGGCGGCTACCCATCGGCGTGGAAGATGACGTGTTCTATGACGACGCGGGGGACTTTGTTGACGACGCTAATCCGCCGTTTCGAACTCAAATATTTGATCTAAGCGATCTGAAATTCCATAAAAATACGACCCCGAAAAACGAGGGAAATAGTTTTGAAGTTCAGATTGGCGGGCGCGTGCTGACAGCGGACAACGTGACCGACGTGACCGATCTCGTCAACAAGCTCAAAGCCGACTCGGACTACCAGTTCGTTGTGAAGGCAGCCGGATTTGATCCCGGATACGATATGTTCGACGTGCGAGACGACGGTCCGCTAGAGACACCACGAAATCAGGTGCTCACGGTCAAGTTTGGTCAGTACGCGAATGATCGCGCCTTCCTGCGCCAATCAGTAAACAACGTGACGATCGCGGACCCTGAGAGTGCAATCAACGCTCTCGACTACGTCGACCAGGCCGCAAAGGTTGTCAACGAATCGCGTGCTCGAATGGGTGCGACGATGAGTCGCATCGAGTACACCATCAATAATTTGATGAACTTGGTCGAGAATACCGAAGAGGCCAAATCGCGCGTCCTCGATACGGACTATGCGAAAGAATCCGCGAATCTCGCCAAAGCCCAGGTTCTCGCGCAGGCCGGTACGGCGATGCTCGCTCAAGCGAACCAGTCGCAGCAGTACGTTCTCAACCTGCTGCGTCAGGGCTAAGGTTTCACGGGCACCGGGTGCAAGACATGTCAAAGACGCTACTCGCGTTCGCGGCGTGTCTGGCACTCGCCCCTGCCCTCGCTCGCGGCGAATCGCTCGCCTCGGCAGCAGAGACCTTCGTCGAACAAAGTCTCTCGCTTCCAGAAGGCAGTGTTCGCGCACACTCGGTCGATCCAAAACTCTCACTCGGCGAATGCGAATCGGGCTGGCTGTGGTCGTTTCCGTACGAGACGCGTTCCACCGTGCAGGTCATCTGCACGGCCTCGCCTTCAGTGCCGAAACGATTCGTCGCCATTAACCTGCCGAATCTCGTGGGTGCGCAGCGGCAAGCCGTTGCCGTACGACCGACCGATGCAGCCATCGTCGTTGCCGCGAAGGACATGCCTTACGGTCATGTTCTCGGCGAACAAGATCTGACCGTTTCTGTCGTCGAGCGCCATGGACGCCCGCTGTCGGCGACGCTCTCAGACCCCACGGCCCTCATCGGCCTGACCTTGACCCGCCCCCTGCGCCAGGGTGAACCCGTCGGTCGCCCCGACGCCCGTGCGCACACGCTCGTGAAGCGCAGCGCGATGGTCACCGCCTGGTCGGAATTCGCCGGCGGACGGGTCAATTCCAAACTGATCGCCCTGCAGAACGGCAAAGCCGGTGATTGGATCGAACTGGAAAATCCGCAGAGTGGACGAAAACTCCGCGGACGTGTGCAAACGGACGGATCCGTCCGACTGGGTGTACAGCGATCGGTCGGGACAAGCTCGATCGCAAGCACTAAAGTTCCCTCATCCACGGTCGACTAGACCGACATAGAAGTGGGTGAAATAACATGACCATCGACAAAATCCAGCCAGCCGCTCTCTCCGTTGCCCGTGAAGCCAAGGCCGACGCGCTCGCGGGACGTCAGCAACAGAATGCTGCCGTTCAGCAACAGACCCTGCAGCGAAGCGCGGATGTCGCGGTGTTGCCGGTCAAGGTATCGGTTGCAGCCAAAGAGATGGCACAGGCCGTTAGACAGGTTGCCGGTGACGAAGCGTTCGATCAGAAAAAGGTCGATCGGATTCGCAAAGAGATTCTCGAAGGTCGTTTTCCTATTGATGAGGAGCGACTCGCGCGCAAGTTCATGGAATTAGAGAACGAGCTCGGCGAGTTAGGACGTTCATGACACCCAACCACCCCGCCACCGACAATCTCAGTGACCTCGAGTCACTCTGCAAGAAAATCTGCCACATCCTCGAAAGAGAGCACGCAGTCTTGCGCGGCCGCAATGGTCTAATCGGTGACGGAGTGCAGGAGCTTGAGCAGCTCCACGCTGAAAAAGATCGCGAAATCGAAACGCTGGAGCGCTTAAGCAAAGGCTTGGGCGCCATTGATCAGGCGCGCAGCAACCCAGATCGCGCGCTACACGTGCGCGAACAAATCGAACGTTGCAAAACACTACAGGCCCGAAATCATCAGGTGTTCAGCCGCGTCGTTACAGCGCAACGTCGCATCATTTCTTTGTTGCGACAGCCAGACGAAGACGTGAGCTTGTACGACCCACGCGGTCGCAGTCGAGATTACACGTCGTTGCGACGCGCCGAACTCGCCTGATCGGGCTCTTTGCCCTGCATCCAGTAGACCCAGGACA
>Ga0315905_10000365_pt1 | contig 49793 bp, 44 predicted proteins | sample LakEriMetagenome_5_FD_203522 | JGI IMG/M metagenome (GOLD analysis project Ga0315905, IMG submission 203522) | Freshwater fungal communities from buoy surface, Lake Erie, Ohio, United States - Buoy 4 MA121 | ecosystem: Environmental > Aquatic > Freshwater > Lake | place: USA: Lake Erie, Ohio...
CACTCATCCCCTCCGGTCGATCCGGCATGAGTCGTCCGCCGCCGCTGGAACGCATTTCAGGCAGTGGGTCGCCGGGGGCTCGAACCCCGAACCTACGGATTAAGAGCCCCAGGAGTCGACGTCGCTACGACCGAAATGTGAGCAGTACCAACGTATTCCGGCGCAGCCAGACCGCTCCAGACCCACCCAGGCAGGTACGTTTGGGGCTAACGCTGGGGCTAAGCCTGCAGACCGGCAGTCCGGTCGGTTGAGGGTTGGCGTCCCTCCGGGCGCGTTTCGCCTCACAACAGCGGCTGCCGTCGGGGCGGTGAAGCAATCCGTGTAGCAGTCTGCATCCGTCGCACACGTGAACGGCGGTAATCAGCCCAGGCTGAGAGCGGACACTCCCGCAGCCGCGGTTCCCTTGTCCCACCAGCCGCCCGGAAGGGGATCTCCTCGCGGTTCGCGACTAGAGGTCTTCTCGAGCGGAGATCACCGAGAGTTGTGGCAGCGCCAATGCTCTGGCCAAGCGCTCCAGAGTCGCAGGCCGCGGTCGGAAGTCCCCGCTCTCCCAACGTCGCACTGTCTGTCCGGTGACACCCACGCACCGGCCCACCTCAGCGCAGTTGAGGCCTTCTTGGAGCCTTCGCCACCTAATCAGTTCATGAGGTGAAAGCTCGCTCGGGGCCATCGTCAACAAGGGTGGTCTTGGCCACCGCATGCGATCACAGAGGGTGGAGTCGACCACGTGAAGCGCTCTCGAGAGCCTGCGGATGCTCGCCGGAGAGGGGGTCACTCGTGCAAGTTCCCACGCGCAGATGGTGGCGTCGCTCCGCCCAATTCGTCGTCCAAGCTCCTCCTGAGTGAGCCCCCGACTGCGACGCAACTCCCGCAGGAACGAGCCAGTGTCCGCCGTACGAGACGAACGGGCTGCCTTCAGGAAGTCGGCCTCGGAGAGACCGAGCACTCGAGCCAACCTTGGCACCATGAATCGGGGCAGACTCCTTCTACCAAGTACCCAACCGACCAGGTCCTCCTCCGGCACATTGCAGGATGCCGCAGCGGTCCTCAGATCGACCGGTTGCGCTGCCAAGAGCCTCTTGAGGCCATCCAGCCGACCGATCGTGTCGCCACCCAAGACCGGCATAGGAGCGAACCAGCCTTCCACCGCCTCATGGGTGACGTTCAGTGCCTCCGCAATCCCGGGAATCAGCCCATGCGGAGGACGTCGTAGGCCTGACTCCCACCGCGACACGGTGGCGTGGTTCACCAGGAGGATCTCAGCCAACTGCGCTTGGGACAGTCGCAGGGCCTTCCGACGTTGCCGTAACTCCTGAGGTCCGGGCACGTCATCAAGCACTGGAAGACGTCCTCGCTTCCGGCTCCCATCGTCGGGATCCGTCGCACGACACCTTGAGGCAACGGTGAGGGCCGTCACTGGGCTTCTTCCGCAATCATCGGGGTCCTCCCCCGGTGGCCTTGGCCTCGGACCGACTGAACCACCGACTCAGAAGGTTGAAGCGGCGAGCCCTTCCGGCCCGGGTTCGCCTCATCACTGGGGTTGGCCATCGCGGCCCAACATCACTCCACACCGCCGTCTCCACCGTTGCGCGCACCCAGTCTGCGGTCAGGCCAGGTCGAGCGTGGTCACGTCGCCGGCTGCTCCGAAGAGCAGGCCCTGGCCCATCTGCCAGCCCTGCTCGGCCAGTAACTGGGCCTGCTGCCGGGTCTCCACCCCTTCGGCGATGGTGTCCAGGCCCAACCCGGCCGCAAGGCCCGCCAGGCCGAGGGCCAGCCGGGCGTTGCGAGTCTTTCGGTCGGTGATCCCGGCAGTGAACGACCGGTCCAGCTTCATCCCGGTGATCGGCAGGTCCCGCAGGTGACTGATCGAGCTGTAGCCGGTGCCGAAGTCATCCACCCACCACCGCACCCCCGCATCCGCCACCTCCTGCATCGCCGCGGTGACCCGGGCATCCACCCGCAGCACGGAGGTCTCCGTCAACTCCAGGTGCAGACGGTTGGGCAAGATCCCTGCGGTGTCCATCTCGCCACGGAGCCAGTCGGCCAGGTCCGGGCGGTACAGCGACGCCGCCGACAGGTTCACCCCGATCCCTACAGCCGCCGGCAGCGCCGCTCCGGCCTGCAGCCCCTGGGTGAGCACCGCATGGTCCAGGTCCTCCCACAGTCCCGCCTCGTCCACCCGGGGCAGGAACTGCGCCGGCAGCAGCACCCGCCCATCGGGCGTGCGCCACCGGGCCAGCATCTCGACCCCGAGCACCCGGCCATCCCACAGCGACACGACCGGCATGCCCTGCACCCAGACCTCCCCCGCTCCCAGGCAGCCGACCAGCCGATCCGCCGGCACCGAGGGGCATCTCGACCGGTCCGTACCTGCTGCCGGCGCGGTCTCGTCCACGGTCACGATCAGCCCCCGCGGGACGCGGCGATACCGAGCCGCTGACTCAGCACATGCACCGTCGGGCATGGAGACGGCACCTGGCACTGCGGGCAGTCGCCCGCCTCGGCCTCGACACCGGTCCGGGCCTGGGGAGTGTGCAGTTCCAGGACCGCGGTGACCCCGTCCACCAAGACGCCCTGGGACAGGCCCAGCACCTGCCGATACCGCCGCCACTCAAGCACAACGCCGACCCCCTGCCTGCTCCACGTCCCACCCCGGCAAGGACTCACCGGACTCTGCTCGCCCCGGGAGTGCTCGGGGCTGCGGCTCGAGCACCCCCACCCCCAGGATGGACTCCAGCCGCTCCCGGTACCGTCTGCGCGGGCGGGATCGCCCCGCCTCCCAGCCGCCCACAGTCGACGATCGGACCCCGATGCAGCGCGCGAGCTGCGCCCGGGTCAGCCCCGCCCGCAGCCGTGCGTCCTGCAGTCGCCCACCCCCACCACCATCGTGAGTCCGCTGAGACTCCGCTGGATCGGGCATCGACACGCCCAGCCCACCGCCCAGCTCCCCAGCGTCGACCCGCAGGACCCGGGCGAGCCGGAACACCTGATGCACCGGCGGAGTCCACGTGCCCCGCTCCCAATGGCTCACCGTCTCCCCCGCCACCCCCATCCGTTTCCCCAGCTCGTCCTGAGTCAACCCACGCCCCAGCCGCGCGACCCGCAGCACCGAACCACGATCAGTGTCACGGCCGGAAGAGAGGCGGGCGACGTGCACGAACGCCGGCGCGCTCATACCCAGCAGTCCCGCCAGAGGCTCCACCGCTGACCGCTGCAACGTCCTCCCGTCGAACACCCACGCCCGCATCTGCTCCACGCTCACCCCACACGCGGACGCCGCGACCTCGATCCCGACACCGCGATCCCGCAAGAGGTGCTTCAACCCGGGCACCCGTCCGACCCCGTCGCCCTTCAACCAGCGCACCGGCGCGAACCACGAACCCACCACCTCCCCCGGCACCCCCAACGCCACCGCCATCAGCTCCAGCAGGTCATGCGGTGGCCGGCGAAGCCCGGACTCCCACCGCGACACCGTCGCCGTGCTCACCACCAGGAGCCCCGCCAACTCCGCCTGCGACAAGCCCACCGCCACCCGTGCCTGACGCAGACCGCGGGACATCACTGTCGTGGGCGCGAACCTCCTAGCCACGTCCCCGCATCTCCTCTCATCTGGGCGACTGCGCTGTCCCACTGCTACGCACCGAGCCCACCGACAAGGCGGCAGGTGGGGCCGCCCCTTATCGGGTTAGTCCGGCCTTGCGCAGGCCACGCCAGGTGAGGGGGAGCAGCCCGGCGGCGGCAGCGATCTTGATGGCGTCGCCGATGAGGAACGGGGTCAGGCCCAGGGCGATCGCGGTGGCCCAGTCGACGTCGATCGCGACCTTCAGCCAGGTGACGCCGACGGCGTAGATGACCAGGTTGCCGACGACCATGAGGCCGGCGGTGCGGGCGACCGAGCGGGTCGCGCCGTGCTCGGCGATCCGGCCGACGATGAAGGCGGCGAGGATGAAGCCGAGGATGTAGCCGAAGCTGGGGGCGGAGAAGCCGCTGGAGCCCTCGGCGAACCACGGCACCCCGACGATGCCGGCGACCGCATAGAGCGTCATCGACAGCACGCCGCGTAGGGAGCCCAGCGCCGCACCCGTGAGCAGCACCGCGAAGGTCTGCAGGGTCAGCGGGACCGGGGTGAAGGGCAGCGGGATGGCGATCTGCGCGGCCAGGCCGACGAACGCGGCGCCACCGGCGACCAGCACGAGGCTGCGGACCCAGGTCTGGGCGACGACGTCGGCGAGGACGCGGGGCTGCGGGGCGGCGATGGCCATGGTTCCTCCGGAGGCTGGGAGTCGGTTCGTCAGGGGTTGGTGAGGGTGAGGGTGGCGATGAGGTCGCCGGGTTCGACCTGGGTGCCGGTGGGCACGGTGAGGGTCGCGACGATGCCGGCGCTGGTGCTGGTGATGGGGGCTTCCATCTTCATGGCCTCGATGACGGCGATCCGCTGACCGGGCTGGATCTCGTCGCCGATGGCGGCGTGGAGGTGGAGGACGCCGGGGACGGTGGCGGCGAGGTGGGCGGGGTTGCCGGGTTCGGCCTTGGCCCGGGTGATGGCCGAGGTGGGTGCGTTGGTGTCGATGACGCGAAAGGCGATGGGCTGGCCGTTGGCGCGCAGGTGGACGCTGCGCCGGCCGGTGTCGTCGAGGTCGCCGATGGCGTCGAGTTCGACGAAGACCTGCTGGCCGGGGGCGAGGGTGAGGGTCTCGACGTGTCCGGGTTCGAGGCCGAACAGGAATGGGCGGGTGGGGATGAGGGCGACGTTGCCGTGGGTGGCGCGCAGCCGCTCGTGGGCGGCGGCCTCGGCGGGCAGCATCAACCTCGTGAGGGCGGTGCGCTGCCGGCCGGGGTCGGCGAGGGCCTCGATCTGCGTCTGGTCGAGGACGGGGTCGGTGTAGCGGGCGCGTCCGGCCAGGACGCGGTCGGTGAAGGGCTGGAGGAACCCGGCTTCGGGGGTGCCGAGCTGGCCCTGCAGGAAAGCGATCACCGAGGCGGGCAGGTCCCGGCCTTCCGGGTGTTCGAGGAGGTCGTCGGCGGTGACGCCGGCGGCGACCATCCAGATGGCGAGGTCGCCGACGACCTTGCTGGACGGGGTGACCTTGACCGGTCGGCCGAGCAGCCGGTTCGCGTCGGCGTAGGCGGCAAGGACGAGGTCCATGTCGGTGATGCCGAGGGCGATGGCCTGTGCCTTCAGGTTCGACAGCTGGCCGCCGGGGATCTCATGGGCGTAGACGCTGGTGGAGGGCGATCGCTGTCCGGCCTCGAACGGGGCGTAGAGGTCCCGGACCGCGGCCCAGTAGGGCTCGAGGGCGAGGGCGTCCGCGCAGTCGAGGCCGCCGTCCGCGTTCGGGTCCCGGGGAGCATGCGCGGTGGCGGCCAGCAGGCCGCCGAGGCTGGGCTGGGAGCCACCGGAGGCCAGGGGTGCGGAGGCGGCGTCGACGCCGTCGATGCCGGCGTCGATCGCGGCGATCAGAGTGGCCATCTGCCCGCCGGCGGTGTCGTGGGTGTGCAGGCGAAGCGGTGCGTCGAATCGGTCCCGGATCGCCTCGACCAGGACCCGCGCGGTGGGGGGCCTGAGCAGTCCCGCCATGTCCTTGATCACCAGCCCGTGGACGCCGGCGGTGACGTAGTCCTCGGCGATGCGCAGGTAGTAGTCCAGGGTGTAGGTCGTCTCGGCGGGGTCAAGCAGGTCGCCGGTGAAGCAGACGGCGCCCTCGACGTAGCCTCCGTGCTCGCGGACCGCCTCGATGACGGGGCGGGTGCGGGTGACGTCGTTGAGGGCGTCGAACACCCGGAAAACGTCCATGCCCGTGGCCCGGGCGTGGGCGACGAACGCGGTCACGACCTGGTCCGGGTACGGGGCGTAGCCCAGGGCGTTCCGTCCCCGGATCAGCATCTGCGTCAGCACCGTAGGTGCTGCGGCGCGCAGCAGCTCGAGCCGTTCCCACGGGTCCTCGCCGAGGAACCGCAGTGCGGCGTCGAAGGTGGCGCCGCCCCAGCACTCCAGGCTGAACAGGCCCGGCAGCAGCCGGGCGGTGGCCTCCGCCCCCGGGACAAGATCGATCGTGCGCACCCGCGTGGCCAGCAGGGACTGGTGAGCGTCGCGCAGCGTGGTGTCCGTCACCGCGACCGCGGTGCGCCCGCGCAGCCAGCGGGCCAGGGACTCCGGTCCGGCGCCGTCGAGGAGCTGCTTCGCGGTCACCGCCGGCACCGACACCGGGCCCAGGTTGACCGGGAGCCGGTCGCCGGGGTCACGCACGGTGGTGGTGGCGACCCCGTGGGGACGGTTGACGGTGGTCTCCGCCAGCCGCAGCAGCAGCGAGCCCGCCTCCCCCAGGTGCGCACCCGGGGTCCCGGCCATCAGCTCCGGGTGCTCGTCCAGGAACGCGGTCGACAGGTCCCCGGCCAGGAAGTCCGGATGCGCCAGCAGTCCCTGCAGGAAGTCGATATTGGACGCGACGCCGCGGATGACGAAGTCCGACAGGCCCCGACGTGCCCGCCGGGCCGCGGAGGTGAAGTCCGGTCCGGTGGCGGTCTGCTTGACCAGCAGCGAGTCGTAGAACGGCGTCACCACCGCACCCACGTATGCCGACCCGTCGAGCCGGATGCCGGGCCCGCCCGGGGACCGGTACGCGACGATCGTTCCGGTCGAGGGCCGGAACTCGTCCGCCGGGTCCTCGGTGGTGACCCGGCACTGGATCGCCGTGCGCTGGATCGCGATGTGCTCCTGTGCGATGCCGAGGTCGGCGAGGGTCTCCCCCGCGGCGATGCGCAGCTGGGCGAGCACCAGGTCGACGCCGGTGGCCTCCTCGGTGACGGTGTGCTCGACCTGGATGCGGGGGTTCATCTCGATGAACGCATACCCGTAGCCGGCGATGCTGCGTGCCGCACGACCTTCGGGATCCGTCCAGACGAGGAACTCCACGGTGCCGGCGGACCGGTAGTCCACCTCGTGGGCGAACGCCACCGCGTCCGAACACAGCGCCGCCACGAGCTCCCGCGGCAGACCGGGAGCGGGCGCGATCTCCACCACCTTCTGATGCCGGCGCTGCACCGAGCAGTCCCGCTCGAACAGGTGCACCACATTCCCGCCACCGTCCGCGAGGACCTGGACCTCCACGTGCCGCGGCCGGATCACCGCCTGCTCCACGAACAGGGTGTCGTCGCCGAACGCCGCCGCGGCCTCCCGACGGGCGGTCTCGAACACCGCCCGCACCTCCTCGGCCGAGTCCACCCGCCGCAGGCCCCGGCCTCCGCCGCCGCCGGACGCCTTCACGAACACCGGGAAGCCGATCCGCTCCGCGGCCGCCACCGCCTGCTCGACCGTTGCGACCGGACCGGACGCCGCGAGGACTGCGACCCCGGCCCGCTCGGCGGACTCCCGCGCCCGTACCTTGTCCCCGGTCAGCAGCAGCGTCGCCGGCGACGGACCCACCCAGGTGAGCCCGGCGTCGACCACGGCTTGCGCGAACACCGCCGACTCCGACAAGAACCCATACCCCGGATATACCGCATCCGCGCCCGCAGTCCGCGCGATGCCGATGAGGGCGTCGATGTCCAGGTAGGAGCGGACCGGATGCCCCGGCTCCCCCACCTGATACGCCGCATCCGCCGACTGCCGATGCAGCGCCGACCGGTCCTCATGCGAGAACACCGCCACCGACCCCACACCCAGCTCGCGGGCTGCACGGGCGGCGCGGATCGCGATCTCACCACGATTGGCGATCAGCAGCGTGCGCACGTCAGGACTCCTCGGTTCGCGACTTGGGCGGGGATGCGGGTGGGTCAGTCGGCGGCGATCAGGCGCTGCCGCTGGGTGCCGAGGCCGTCGATGCCGAGTTCCATGACGTCGCCGACGGCCAGGAACGTGGGTGGGGTCATGCCCAGGCCGACGCCGGGCGGGGTGCCGGTGTTGATCAGGTCGCCGGGCTCGAGGACCATGAAGTGGCTCAGGTACCAGACGACGTACGGGACGTCGAAGATCATCGTGCGCGTGGAGCCGGTCTGGCGGCGCTGGCCGTTGACGTCCAGCCACATGCCCAGGTCCTGAACGTCGGCGATCTCGTCGGGGGTCACCAGCCACGGTCCGCACGGGTTGAACGTCTCGCAGGACTTGCCCTTCACCCACTGCCCGCCTCGTTCGAGCTGGAACGCTCGCTCCGAGACGTCGTTGACCAGGGTGAAGCCGGCGATGTGGGCCCACGCGTCGTCCGGTGAGGCGAGGTAACGGGCGCGGGCACCGATGACGATGCCCAGCTCGACCTCCCAGTCCGTCTTCACCGAGCCGCGCGGGATGACCACGTCGTCGAACGGGCCGATGACGGTGTTGGGGGCCTTGTTGAACACGATCGGCTCGTCGGGGATTGCCATCCCGGACTCCTCCGCGTGGTCGGCGTAGTTCAGCCCGATGCACAGCACCTGATGAGGCCGCGCGATCGGCGCACCGAGGCGCTGGCCGGCCAGCGGCTCCAGCGCCCCCGCGTCGACCGCCCGGTCCACGAGGGCGCCCAGCGCCACGACGTCGACATCGGCGAGGAAGTCGCCGTCGATGTCGGCTGTGATCTCGCTGATGTCTACGTAGGTGTCGTCGTCGACCATCACGGCGGGGGTCTCGCGGCCGGGCTGGCCGATGCGGGCGAATCTCATGACGGCTCCTTGTCGGTGTCGATCGTTCGGGGGTTGGGGAACAGTTCGTGGGCGATGGCCAGGTGCTCCAGGACGTGGGCGTAGGGCCGGTCGGTGGCGCGGGTCATGCCGATCTCGCAGGTGCGGTTCGCGCTCGCATGCGCGGTCGCGGCGAGGTCGCGGACCTGGGCGGCCTGAGTCGTGGTCGCCGAGGCGGTGAGTTCGGGGTGGAGCAGGCCGCGGTCGCCGGCGAACCCGCAGCAGCCCCAGTCGGCGGGCACCTCGACGCGGTCGGCAACCGTGCCGGCGAGGGCCAGCAGGGCTGGGGTAAGTCCGAGGCGGGTGGTGGAGCAGGTCGGGTGCACCACCAGCGACGGCAGTCGCGCCGGCGGCTGCGGCAGGCGGGGCAGGACCGTGTCGACGGTGAAGGTGAGCGCGTCGATGACGGTGATCGGGCGGCCGTAGCGGGCCTTGACTCGGGCCAGCAGGCCCGTCAGGCCTTCGGTGCAGGAGGCCGCGTCGACGACGACGGGGAGCCGGCCGCGGTCGGTGGCTCGCCACAGCCATGCCTCCATGCGGTCGCGCATCTGCCCGTGGGCGGTGGTCATGCCCTTGGATGCGAAGGGGGTGCCGCAGCAGGTGTCGGCGATCCCGTCGGGGATCACGACCTCGACTCTGGCCGCCTCGCACAGGGCCAGCAGCGCGGCCGTGACGCCCGGGTAGCCGGGCTCGGGTCCGAACATGGATCCCACGCACGCGGGCATGAACACCGCGACCGGGTACGCGGCCGGTCGCGGCTCGCGGCGGGCTCCGCCTGCAGGCAGCCCTGCATCCCACAGGGGGACGGTGTCGGCGCCGGCGACCCGGCGGGTGGTGCGGCTGCCCGCCGCCGCCAGGCGCGGGACCCGCTTCGCCGCGGTGAGGGCGCGCGAGGCCGTCGTGGTCGTGCGGGCCCAGTGCCGGCCCGCGGACGTCCACGCCCGCTGCTGCGTGGCCGGGGCCGCGTCGGCGCGCAGCCGCTTGACCAGCGCGCCGGTGTCGATGCCGACCGGGCAGGCGGTCGCGCACATGCCGTCGGCCGCGCACGTGTCCACCAGCGCGTACTCGGCCGTCGCGTCGATCTGGCGCACCATCTCGGTATCGCCGGCCTGCTCGGCGCGGGCCCGTTCGCGGCGCAGCGCGATCCGCTGCCGAGGCGTGAGCGTCAGGTCCCGGCTGGGGCAGACCGGCTCGCAGAACCCGCAGTCGACGCAGCGGTCCACCTCGGCCTCGACGGTGGGGGTGGTCTTTAGGTGTTGCAGGTGGATGGTCGGGTCGTCGCTGATGACGACATCGGGGTTGAGTATCCCGGCCGGGTCGAACAGGGCCTTGACCTCGCGCATCACCTCATACAACTCGTCCCCGTACTGGCGGCGCACGAACGGCGCCATCATCCGGCCCGTGCCGTGCTCGGCCTTCAACGTCCCACCCACCCCGACGATCAGGTCGACCATGTCCTCGGTGAACGCGCTGAACCGCGCGAGGGACTCAGGGCGGTCGAACCGCTCGTTCAGCAGGAAGTGGATGTTGCCGTCCTTGGCATGCCCGAAGACCACCGACTCCTCGTAACGATGCCGGTCGAACAACCCTGTGAGCGCCTGGCAGGTCCCCGCCAGCGCCGGCACCGGCACCGCGACGTCCTCCAGCAACGCCGTCGTCCCCGACGGCCGCGCCCCGGCCACCGCCGCATACAGGCCCTTGCGCACATGCCACAGATCCGCCCGCGTCGCCGCGACCTGCGTCAGCTCGGCCGGCAGCACCACCGGCAGGCGGTCCAGCAGGCCTCGCGCCTGCTCGACCCGGTCGGCCAGCTCGCGTTCGGTGGACTCCTGGAACTCCACCAGCAGCCCCGCATGCCGGGCCACCGCCAGGCTAGGAAGCGCCCGCCCACCCACCGGGTCCCGTTGCGCGACACGCAGCGCCGTCGCATCCAGCACCTCGATCGCCGCCAGCCCCGACGCCACGAGCTCCGGCAGCACGCCGGTGGCCCGTTCGATCGAGTCGAATACCAGGAACCCCGTCGCCACGTGCGGGCGCACCGGCACCGTGCGGAACGTCGCCTCCGCGATGAACCCGAGCGTCCCCTCCGACCCCACCATCAGGTGCGTCAGGATGTCGACCGGATACGTGAAGTCCACGAACGCGTTCACCGCGTACCCCATCGTGTTCTTCATCCCGAACAGCCGCTCGATCAGCCGCACCGACTCCGGATTCCCCCGGACCCGATCCCGCAGCCGCAGCAACCCCTCATACAGGGCCGGCTCCGCCACCCGCAGCTGATAGTCCGCATCGCCCGACCCCGTGTCGACCACCGACCCGCTGGGCAGCACGACCACCAGCGACTCAAGCGTGCGGTAGCTGTTGAACTCCGTCCCGCACAGCATCCCCGACGAGTTGTTCGCGACCACACCACCCACTGTCGCCGCCGCCTCACTCGCTGGATCCGGACCCAACCGGAAGCCAAAGGGAGCAAGACGCACATTCACCTGCCGCACCGTCGCACCCGTCTGCACCCGCACCCGTGCACCGCCGTCGAGCACCTCAACCGACCGGAAGCCCCGACGCGTATCCACCAGAACCGACCCCGACTGCGCCTGACCACTCAGGCTCGTCCCTCCTGAACGGAACGTCAGCGCCTCGCCCTGCCGAGCGCCCACAACGAGGAGAGCAACCAACTCGTCGACCGATGACACGCCCGACACCGATGACGGCCAGAGCAGGAAGTGTGAGGCGTCATGTGCGGCGGCATGCCGCATCGGAATCGAGTCATCCTGGTACGGGGTCAGAGTCGAGGCTGAGGCGACGGAGGTCACAGGCCTACCCGCCGGAGGGTGCCGGCCGCAGGAGCACCTTCGAGGCCGGATGCCCCGACACGAGTTGCTCGTACCACATCTGGCCCTCGTCGAGCCGTGCCACTACAACGCCCTCGTGGAGGCCGAGTGTGCCATCGGCCAACCATGCGAGGCCGCGTCGGAAGTGCACGGGGGAGTACGCAAACGCGCCGCGGATGACGAGCTCCTGGCGCACCACGGTGTTCATTGGGAGTTCGGTCTCGTCCGAATGGAGCCCGACGAGCACCATCGTGCCCCCGGGAGCAAGGCTTAGCAGGCACCCCCGCCTGGTCGCTGGGGTGCCCACCGCGTCGATCGCCACGTCCACGCCGCGTCCGCCAGTGACCTCGGAGACAACGGCAGGCAGCCCACGATCACCCGGGTCCAGTGGGATGCAGCCGAACGCCACAGCCATCGCCAGGCGATCAGGATTGCGTTCGACGACGTAGCGGGTGCGCACGCCCGAGGCGGTGAGCGCCTGCAGAATCAGCAAACCGATGGCACCTGCGCCTACAACCAGCGCCGAGGAGCCGGGGGTAGCGGACGAGGACTCGACCGCATGCAGGGCGAATGCTGCCGGCTCCACCATTGCAGCCGTCGCGAGGTCCATCCCGGCCGGCACCGGTACCACCGCCGCAATCGGAACGGTGAGGAATCGAGCGTTACCTCCGGGCAACGAGGCCCCCAACAGAAGGCGCCTCGAGCACAGCTGCTGACTGCCCTGAGCGCAGTAGTCGCAGCGGCCGCAGGTGACCAAGGGGTTCGCGGTAACTTCGTCGCCGACCGCGACACCCCAAGAGGCATCGACATCGCCGCCGAGTGCCGCGATCCGGCCCGAGATCTCGTGTCCGAAGACGAGCGGTGGCTGACGGATGCTGCTCTGACCGAGGAAGCCGCTCAACTCCGAGCCGCAGATACCCGAGTACTCGACCTCGATCAGTACTTCGTCGGGCTGCGGGATGGGGATCGGCAGTTCCCGCATGGTCATGACGCGGGGCGCCTCATAGACGAGGGCTGTCATCTTGGCGCCAACCGGAGCCACTTGAGTTGCCACGGCACCCCTACCTTCCATGATTCGTCGTGCGGTCAGGACATCTGGGCATAGTCACGCGCGGTCTGGGCGGTCACCAGTCCGCAGCAGATCCATCCGGATGGAACCATTGGGGTGCGCGCTCGTGTTGAGGCGGATGTTGGGCGGCTGCCGCCCGGTCGAGGGTGACCCCGATTCCAGCCCTCTGCGGCGGTAGCGCGTAGCCACCATCGAGTGTCAAGTCGTCGTCGATCACGTCGCCGCGCCACGGCACGTCTGATCGCATGATCTCTTGAACCAGGAAGTTAGGCGTGGCAAGGGCGAGGTGGACGTTGACCATCGTGGCTACGGGCCCTAGCGGGTTGTGCGGAGCCATCATCACGCCGAAGGTGTCACACAGGCTTCCGATCTTGCGAAGTTCGGTGATTCCACCGACGTGGCAGACATCTGGTTGAGCCACGTCGATGGCTCCGGACTGGAGCAGGGTCAGGAAGTCCCGGCGACCGTAGAGCCGCTCCCCTGCCGCCACGGGCATGGCGACTGAGCGTGCTGCCGTGATGAATTCATCCGGACGATCGGGGGCGCAGATCTCCTCGACGAACCACGGTCGTAGGTGCGCGACTGAGCGACAGATCTCGATGGCAGCTGCGGCACTGGTGCGGCCGTGGAAGTCGATCATGATCTCGACGTCGTCTCCGGCTGCCTCACGCGCTGCGGCGACCAGGTCGACTGCGCGGGCCACCCCGCGAGCATCGTTCAGCCCTTGGGTTCGACCGACAGGCAGGATCTTTAGCGCCGTGAATCCCGCCTCCCTCGACTCGGCAGCCCGCTCCGCGAAAGCCGAGGGTGAGGCATCGTCGTAGACCGCGGAGGATTCTCCACCACCGAGGTGGTCGTACAGTCGCACCCGATCCCGGGCTCGCCCACCAAGCAGACGATAGAGGGGCACTCCGAGGTCCTTCGCAACGATGTCGTGGAGGGCCTGGTCAATCCCGCTCAGCGCCGACATGGTGACGGCGCCGCCCTTGAAGAAGGGATGGCGGAACATGACCTGCCACGTCCGTTCGATGTCGCGGGGATCCCGCCCGATGACCAAATCAGCGAGATCCTGCACAGCCCCCACGACGGCTCGCGTCTGGAACTCCAGTGTGGCTTCACCGATTCCCTCTAGGCCGTCCGTGTCGGTGCGTACCACGACGAAGATCCAGTTGCGCATGCCTGCGTTCACGACGACGGGCTCAACGCTGGCTATCTTCATGCAACCGCCCCCTTGACATCGGCCTCGAAGGCGGCTTCCTCGAGGCGGGCCTTGACCGTGCCCAGGAAGCGGGCGGCGTCGGCACCGTCGACGAGCCGGTGGTCGTAGGTCAGCGCGAGGTAGGCCATCGACCGGATCGCGATCACGTCCGAGCCGGAGTCGTCCTTGACGACGACCGGGCGCTTGACGACCGCCCCCGTGCCGAGGATCGCGACCTGCGGCTGGTTGATGATCGGGGTGTCGAACAGCGCCCCCCGGCTGCCGGTGTTCGTGACCGTGAACGTGCCGCCGCTGAGCTCGTCGGGGGACAGCTTGTTGGTGCGGGTGCGGTCGGCGAGGTCGGCGATGCGTCGCGCCAGCCCGGCGATGTTGAGATCGCCCGCGTCGCGGATGACGGGGACGAGCAGGCCGCGCTCGCTGTCCACGGCGATGCCCAAGTGCTCGGCCTCGTGGTAGGTGACCGTGCCTGCGGCCATGTCGAGGGTGGCGTTGACCTGCGGGTACTGCTTCAGAGCCTCGACCGCGGCCTTGCAGAAGAACGGCAGGAACGACAGCTTCACGCCCTCGCGGGCCTCGAAGTCGCGCTTGACCTTCGCGCGCAGGGCCGCGATGCGGGTGACGTCGACCTCGACCACCGTGGTGAGCTGCGCCGCAGTCTGCAGCGACTCCACCATGCGCTCGGCGATCACCTTGCGCAGCCGGGTCATCATCTCGGTACGACCACGCAGCGCGCTGGAGGCCGCTGGGGCCGCGGGGGCAGCAGTGGCCGGGGGCGCGGCAGCAGCGGCGGGTGCCGCGGGAGTAGCCGCAGCCGGGGCGGCGGCGTCCTTGGCCTTCAGCACGGCATCGAGCACGTCGGACTTGCGGATCCGCCCGCCGACGCCGGAACCGGTCACCGTGGACAGGTCGACCCCATGCTGCGCGGCCAGCCTGCGCACCAGCGGCGTCAGGTAGGCGTTTGACTTGGCCGCCGGCTCCACCGCGGCCGCAGCCGGAACTGGGTCGGGAGCCGGCGCTAGGTCCGGAGCCGGCTCCGGACCTGGCGATGGTGCTTGTGCGGGTGCCGGTGGCGCGGCACCCGGGGCGCCGATCTTCGCCAGGGCCGCCCCGACAGCCACGGTGGCGTCCTCGGCCACCTCGATGCTCAGCAGGACCCCGGACGCGGGTGCCGAGATCTCGGTGTCGACCTTGTCGGTGGACACCTCCAGGAGCGGCTCGTCCACGGAGACAGTGTCGCCGACCTTCTTCAGCCAGCGGGTGACCGTGCCCTCAGTGACGCTCTCACCCAAGGCCGGCATGAGCACTGTGGTCTCGCGATGATCAGTCACGAATAGGACTCGATCTCCGCCGCTACGGCTTCGGGGGTTGGCAGCCACAACTTCTCCAGCGACTCAGCGAACGGCGTTGGAGTCGGTGGTGAGCACACTCGTCGAACGGGGGCATCCAACATCCAGAAGCCCTCGTCAGCGACTCGGGCTGCCACCTCGCTACTCCATCCGCAGATCCCGGGTCCTTCCTCGACCAGGACGAGACGCGATGTCTTGGCCAGGCTCGTCAGGACGGTGTCCATGTCCAGGGGGGTGAGCGTCCGTAGATCGATGACCTCGCAACTGACGCCTGTCGGCTGCAGCAGGTCGGCGGCAGCCACAGCGACATTGACCATGGCACCGGTGGCCACGAGAGTGACATCTGAGCCCTGACGTCGGACGCATGCCTGGCCGAGCGGAACCGCATGGCCGTCCGGAGGCAACTCCTCCTTGAGATCGAAGAGTGCTTTGTGTTCGATGAACAGGACAGGGTCCGGGTCCCGAACGGCTGACTGGAACAGGCCTATCAGATCGCCAGGGGTGGATGGCACGACGACCTTGAGCCCCGGGATCGACATCGCGAGACCGTCGTAAAGCTGTGAGTGCTGGGCACCAAAGCCCAGCCCCGCCCCACCATGGGTGCGGATGACCATCGGCACGGAGTAGGCGCCGTCTGTCATGTAGCGGATCTTCGCGGCATGGTTAGCGATGCCATCCCAGCAGGTGCCCAGGAAGTCGGAGAACATGATCTCCGCGATGGGACGCAGTCCCCTCATCGCGGCGCCGATCGCGGCGCCGATGATCGCCTGCTCGCTGATGGGGGTGTCGAAGACGCGCTCGGGGCCGAACTCGTCACGAAGGCCTACCGTGGTCTTGAACGCCCCGCCCGCCACGGCGACATCCTCGCCGAGGAAGACGACCGTCGAGTCTTCGCGCATGGCTCGAGCGATGCCTTCAGCGATTGCCTTGCGGTAGTTGATGACGGTCATGAGGTGCTCTCGCTCCAGACATGTCGCAGCAGGGCCTCGGGGGCGGGTTCGGGCGCCGCCAGTGCGGCCTGGACGGCGAACTCCACTTCCTCTCGAGCTGCCCGGGTCAGCTCCTCGAGCCGTTCCGGGCGGATGCCGTGCCGCTCGGCGGACACAGTGATCGGGTCGCGACTCATCCAGTAGTCGACTTCCTCCTGCGGGCGGTACTTGGCCGGGTCGGCTCGTGAGTGGCCTCCCTGCCGGTAGGTGAGGGCTTCAATGAGGGACGGTCCGCCTCCGCGTGCTGCCTGGGCCCTGGCGGCAGCCACGGCCGCCTCGACGGCATCGACGTCATTGCCGTCGATCACGATCCTCTCGAGCCCGTACGCTCCGGCGCGATCAGCGGCGGGTTGGGCGATGGGCACGACATCCTCGATACGGGTGTACTCGCTGTAGAGGTTGTTTTCGCAGATGAAGACGACCGGGAGCTTCCAAACCGCCGCGAGGTTGAGGGCTTCATGGAAGCTGCCGATCGTGGTTGTGCCATCCCCGAACATGCAGCAGGTCACCGACCCATCGCGGGTCAGCGCCGAAGCCCAAGCCGCCCCCACCGCGATGGGGATGTGGCTGCCGATGATGGCGTAACTGCCCATGAGGGCCAGACTCTTGTCCGTGAGGTGCATCGACCCACCCTTACCTCCGCAGCAGCCTGTCTCGCGGCCCAGGATCTCCGCGAAGGCTGCTTCCAATGAGAGTCCTCGAGCGATGCTGTGGTGGTGCCCGCGATAGGTGCACAGCACCGGGTCGCCGGCATGCATGGCAGCTGCCATGCCGACAGCGACCGCCTCCTGGCCGTTGGCCAAGTGCGTGGTGCCCTTAACCAAGCCCTCGCTGAACAGCGACTGGATCCTGTTCTCAAACTCTCGGATACGCAGCATCTGCCAGGCGGAGTGCTCGCCTGGGCCGAGGTTGCCGGTCATGACAGATCCTCCGCAGTCGTCTGGTCGGCCGTGATAGGTCGCAGGGTGAGGCTGATCGCGGTCTGTCGGATGTCTCCGGGTCTGACGGTGATCGATCGACCTGCCGCCACCGCTTCGTCCCTGGACTCCAGCGGCGACGAGAACGGTTCGAGGGTGAAGAGCCGGTGTTGGCCCCAGAGCGGCCAGCCGTGGACGCCCCCGAAGACGTTCCAGATCCAGCAGTAGGGGAACAGTTCAACATCCCACTCCAGCAGCAGGTGGAGACTTGCTGCTGGGCTGGTGACCTGTGCCCAGCCTTCCTGCATGGGGCCGGCAATGACGTGTCCCTCGCTTCCATCGTCGGCCGGAAGGCGGTCGACCTGCTCGGCCCGACCAGCACGGGTGACGACGTTGGGCCAGGTGTAGGAGCCCGCCGCATACCGGTAACTCGGCGATGGATCATTCGGGACGTCGAAAGGTGTGTGCGGGGGGAGATTGATCGTCGTGCCCGGCTCGGCGACAAGTCCTCCGAGGGCGATGTGGTGTCCCCATTGAACCTCGAATGACTCCGAGGAGAGGTTCTCTATTCGGTCGGAGATGTCCAGCCTGCTGCCTTCCACTGTCAGTCTCCGTGTCATCTGCACGGGCAGTCGTCGCGACTCCACTGAGATCTCAGCCCAGACTGAGCAGTCCTCCTCTCCCACCCCGTCTAGGCGCCACGGCAGGAGTGCTATCTCGCCGTGAACGCCGAAGGGAGCGCCACCGATGGTGGTGGGGTACTGCGCGCTAGGGAAGACGACCTGCCAGCCGCCTGCGAAGTGGTCGAGGAAGGCGCCGTGGGGCAGTTCCTGAGTTGCCGGAGCGTGGACGTTTCGGCGGATGTCCTCGTGGCCGTGCCACAGAATATCCACGTCACTGCCCTTGTCGCGGATCTCGAGAAGCTCTCCTCCCCGGCTCAAGCTGACGGTCACTCGTAGGGTGGGTGATTCGAGTTCGAGAAGCTCATGGCCTTCCCAGCGGACCAGGCGGCCACGATGGCCGGCCGTGCGTCCTGCGAAGGGATCTGTCGGTCCTGGCACAAGTACTCCTCAGCGGTCGATGCGGTGCGCTTCGATGTATTCAGTGTTGAGCACCCACCCCAATCCTGGCCCCGTGGGCAGGGCAAGGTGACCGTCCTTGAGCTCGGGACGGTTGGCGATGAGGTTCCACCAGAAGGGATCGCGATCGGGATGGAAGCACTCGGCGTACGTACCGTGTGCCTGACTTCCGATCAGGTGCGTGGATACCTGTGGTTCTTCATGGTGAGCCATCTGCACGCTGTAGGTGCTCGCGACAGCAGCGGTTCTCAGCCATGCGGTTGGCCCGCCTGACCAAGAGGCGTCGAAGTTGCAGACATCGATGGAACCTGCTTCCATCAAGTCACGGCAGGCGCTCGGAGACAGTTCGCTCTGTCCGGCAGCAACCGGGATCCGCCCCGCCTGCCGGACCGTTGCGAGATCTCGACGGTCGTTGGCCCAGCCGACAGGCTCCTCAAACCATCGAATGTTGAGGTCCTCGGCCCGACGGGCGAACTCGATCGCGTCCGTCACGCTGTAGCCCTGATTGGCGTCGACAGCGATTACGAAGTCGTCACCGGCAGCGGCCCGCGCTCGACGGACCCGGTCGGCGTCCGTTTGCGGCGACGCGCCCCCCACCTTGAACTTCACCCCGGCCAAGCCCATCTGTCGGTATGTGGCCATCTCATCCTCGATGACGCCTAGGGGCTCCCCGTAGTAGCCGCCAATGGCAATCATCGGAACGGTGTCTCGATACCCGCCCCATAGCTGGTGCAGCGGAAGTCCCAGGGCCTTGCCGAAGGCGTCCCACATGGCAGCATCTACCCCTGCCATCGCCACCAGCCCAATGCGTCGATCACGCAGAATGTCATACGTTGCCGGGTAAAGGGCCTCCCAGATTCGGGCCGTTGACATGAGGTTCTGGCCGATGAGTCGCGGCGCGATTTCCTTGGTGACAACTGCCGAGATCTCCGCCAGAGTGTCCACCTCGTCACCCGCGTAGGCCTCGCCGACGATACCTTCAGCGGTGTAGATCCTGGTGATAAGAGTCGCTCGTGAGTCCATCTTGTAGAAGCTGCCCTGGAATACGCGGGCAAGGGGCGCCACTACGGGAATGACTTCGACTCGATCAACCGTCAGCCTTGTCAGGTTCGCGGTGAGGACGTCCATGGAAGTGGTCGGATCGGCGGCAGGGGTGGTCACAGGGCTCTCCTAGTTCGCTCGGTGGATGCGGTAGCCGCCGTCCACCATGAGGGTCTCTCCGGTGATGAAGGAGGCGCCGTCCCCGAGCAGGAACAGCACCGGACGTGCGATCTCGTCGGCATCTGCGAGCCGTCCGAGTGCGTGCAGGGTCACGGGATCGACCGGGAGGTCGCCTCGGGAACGGGCCTCGGAGACCAGCGGTGTGTCCACGTACCCGGGTGCCACGGTGTTGACCCGAACTCCGTCGGGGGCCCATTCGACCGCCATGCTGCGGCCCATGGCCGAGAGACCGGCCTTGGCGACCACATAGGGGGTTCGCTCCGGGAAGCCGAAGAACTCAGAGACGCTGGAGAAGAAGACCATCGCTCCGCCCTCCTTCATGCGTCGCTTCGCTGCGCGAGCTGCGAGGAAGGTTCCGTCCAGGTGGACCGCGAGCATCGCCTTCCAGTCGGCCAGCGAGAGATCCTCCGCTCTGCACCGTCGTTGATAGCCCGCCGTGCACACCATGGCTTTCAAGCGTTCGCCGTCACCTAGCGCGGCGTCGAACGCGGACTCGACAGATGCCTCGTCTGTGACATCCACCTGTAGTTCCAGGTGACATGAGCCGTCTGACTCCGCCCAGCGAAGATCCATCCCGACGACGCGCATGCTCGTGTCGGTCCGGAGTCGTCGACAGACCGCGGCGCCGATACCCGAGGCCGCGCCGACGACCACGGCAACGTCGGTAGTCATGCGCCCGTGTTCAGGCAGATGGCGGATGCTTCCATCTCCACCACGAGTCCCGGCAGGAGGAGCCGGCTGACCTCCACGAACGTGCTGGCGGGGTATACCTTCGCGAAGACTTCTCCGTGCGCCTGTCCCACCGCTTCCCAGTCATCCACGTTCGTCAGGAATGCCCGCGTTCGCACCACGTCGGCGGGGGATCCCCCGAGCTCCTCGATCGCAGCCACCATCACGCTGAGGACATGCTTGGTCTGCTCGTATGCGTCACCGGGGTAGAGCACATTGCCATCAGGCGCCGTGGCACTGGTGCCACCCACCTCGATGACGTCGCCCCTGCGGGTCGCCCGGCTGTAGGCGATGATCGGTGCCCACGGCCGCTGGGCGTCGACGGTCCGGTAGTCGTTCACTGTGCCCCCTTGTTGGGTTCCATTTCGAGCCATCGGGATTCACTGCCGGGCGGTGCGTACACCCACATCACGACCAGCGCACCATCACCCGAGGCCGTCGTGACGTGCGGCACCCACGGCCCTGCGACGACCACGTCGCCTGAGGCAACCGAGTGGTCAGCGTCGCCGACTCGGATCACGCCCGTGCCTTGGAGGACGATGGCGAGTTCCTCGGCCTCGTGGGAGTGCGACGGCGTTCGGACGCCGGCGGGCAGTGCGCTCATACCGAACGCCATGCGCTCGGATAGTCCGTTCCCGGGGGAACCAAGGACGGCCACCACCCGGTCGTCCACCCATCGGCCGACGGCCGGCGAGAAGCCGCGATCATCGATCCCCTTCAGGAGATCGCTCATTACATGATCGACGTTGATTCCCACGACTCACCACACTCCACCCTGTATTTGGCTTTGCCAGAACACCGAGACCTGTGATTCGGTATGACCGAACGCTGTTCGGCATTTACATGACTCTAGAGAACGTAGGTTGGACTGTCAAGACATGACGTCGCAGATTCCGCGCTCTCACCGCACGCCGTTCGGCGCCACGGCTAACGGAAATCGACTGCGCGGTCAGTCGTCAGCAAACCCTCTCGGGCTGGCCCGCAGCGAGTGCGATTCGGTTGAGGAGTCGATCGACTTCTGCAGCCGTGTCCGGGTCGATCACGAAGCTTCGAGGAGTCCGGTGGTAGTCGTCGGTGAGGATGCCCTGACGAACCAGCAGATACTTCTCGATAGCGACGTAGCCGTCCACCGTGGTCTGCATCGCGGTGAGCAGGTTCAGCGGTCCGCTGATCGCGTAGGCCGTGTCCCAGTCGCCAACCGTGACCGCATCCCAGAGGCGGCGGATGGCCCAGCACACCTCTGATCCTGGGATGGTTCCTACGATTCCTCGGCGGTAACTGTCGACGATCGCCGCACCTCCTGCACCCTCAAGAACACGCGCTCTACCCCCAGTGGCGGCAAGCAGTTTCGAGAGCCGCTGGCCGACGGGAGGGGACTCAGGCTTGAACAGCACTCGATCGCCGAACTCCTCAAAGAGCCGCACCTGCAGTGGTAGGGAGAGCGAATGTCCGACGTAGCCGCTGGCATCCTGGACGATGAGTGGGATGCTGGTCGCGGTGATGATCCCCGAGAAGTACCCATAGAGCGCCTCGTCCTCCAGCGCCACCGTGACGGGTGGCACGGCCATCAAAGCCGTCGCTCCGTGGCTCTCTGCATGGATGGCATGCCCGAGGGCGACATTGAGGCTCTCGGCGCCCACGCTGATAACCGACGTGCGGTCGCGCTTCGATGCAGCAGCACACACGTGCTCAGTGAGTAGTCGCCGCTCTTCCCCTGACAGGCGCAAGATCTCGCTGACCATGCCTGTAGTCAGGCCATCGACATCTTGGTCCATGACCCAGGTCAGTTCCTGGCCCAAGGCGTCAAAGTCGATGTCCCCCTCAGCTGTGAAGGGGGTGTGCACGACGGGGAGTACGCCGGTGATGCTGGCTTCGAGAGACATGGGCTTCCACTCTGTAGGTGAGGTTGACTTGTGGTGGCCTAGCAGGGGGCTGGACGGTCAGGAGCGGCCGATGACCGGCTCGACGAGTCGCGTTGGACCGTCGCGCGAGGTCAGGAAGTCAAAGTCACATCCCGAGGAGGCCGGCTGAACGTGTTGTCGGAAGAGAGCGGGCCACCCTCGTTCGGGAGGTGAGGCCGGTGGCTGCAGCAGGTTGCGCCTGCGATCGAGTTCATCCTCGGGAACGTCGAGGTTGAGGGATCGGGATGGGACATCCAGTTCGATGACATCGCCATCGCGCACCAGAGCGAGGGGTCCCCCCACAGCGGCCTCGGGAGTGACGTGCAGGACGACCGTGCCGAAGCTCGTGCCACTCATCCGGCCATCTGAGACGCGCACCATGTCTCGAACGCCCTGCTCAGCAAGTCTCTTGGGGATTGGCGCCATACCCCATTCGGGCATGCCTGCGCCGACCGGTCCACATGCCCGGACGACCAGTACGGAATCCGCCGTCACGCTCAACTCCGGATCATCAAGTCGCGTACGCATGTCCGCGTAGTCCTCGAAGACCACCGCTGGGCCCCGATGTGTCAGGTAGTCGGATGAGGCGGCCGCGACCTTAATCACCGCCCCGCCGGGGGCCAGCGATCCACGGAGCACGGCGATGGTGGGCGCGCCCAGCACCGGGTCATGGAGAGTCCGGATCGACTGGGTGGCCGGCGACCGACCAGCAGCGATCCCTTCCCAGGTACGACCGTCTGCGGCGACACAGTTGAGGTCGAGCAAGTCGGCCATCTCGTGTACCAGGGTCGGTGACGCGCCTGCGGCGTGGAAGTCCTGCGCGAGGCCAGAGCCACATGGCTCCACGTCGGCGAGAAGGGGGACCGAAGACACGGCGGACTCGATGCTGTCCAGGTCGAACCGCAGACCCAACCGGCCCGCGACAGCCAAGAGGTGGACGATCGCGTTGGTGGAGCCTCCCACTGCAGCCAGAACCTTCGCGGCGTTCACGAACGCCGGCTGCGTCATTCGGCCTGATGGTCGGATCTCGGACTCGACCATTTCTACGACTCTCCGACCAGTGTCGTACGCCGCTGCTCGGATCTCGTCACCTTGCGCGCTCATCGTTGCTGACGCCGGCATGGCCATGCCGAGCATCTCGGCGATCAGTCCCATCGATACGGCCGTGCCCATCACGTTGCAGATTCCGGGCCCCGTTCGCCCCAACTGCGCTTCCAGTTCACGCCATTCGCTGTCACTGGTGCGACCGCCCCGGCGATCCTCCAGTTCACGCCATATGTCGGTCCCGGCCGCAAGCCGTCGGGATCCCAGCTGGCCGGGACTACGTATCCCCACGAGAGCAATGAGACTCGGGATGTCGGCACTAGCCAGGGACATGAGCGCTGCTGGAACGTTCTTGTCGCAGCCCGCGAACACGACGATTCCGTCGAGTGGATACGACCGGATTGTCTCCTCCACTTCGATGGCGAGAAGGTTGCGGTACAACATCGCGCTGGGCTTCATCAGGTCCTCGCCCAGGGACATTGCAGGGAAGGCGACAGGGGTTGCCCCTGCGTCTCGGATTCCGTCGCTGACGGCAGAGACCAGCCGAGGAACGTCGCCATGACAGGGGTTGAGGTCACTGGCCGTAACGGCCACACCGATGACTGGCCGGCCGGGGCGGTAGTCGACGCTGGCGAGGGCCACTCGGTGGAGCATGGCCACCTCGTCGTCGCCGTCTAGCCACCCGCCGCTTCGCAGGGTCGTCACCGGGGCTCCCCCGTGGACTCTTCATCCTGGGCGGCCTGCTGAATGAGGACCGAGGACAGGCCGCCGTCGATGGTGACCGTCGTGCCGGTCATGAAGGCCGCCGCATCCGACACGACGAAGGAAACCACATTTGCGACCTCCTCCGGCTCGCCTATGCGACGGGCGGGAGTGCCAGCAGTCAGGTTGCGGATCGCGGCAGCGCCGTCACCGTCCCCTTCGTAGACGCCCCTGAGGATAGGCGTCCAGATGGCTCCGGGGGCGACCGCGACGGCTCGGATACCACGCGGACCATACGTGACGGCGATACCTCTAATCAGGGCCTCTATCGCTGCCTTTGTCATCTCGTAGACAGTGAAGTCCGGGGCGGCCAGGCGGGCGTGGACCGACGAGATCGCCACGACCACGCCCGGCGTCCCCTTCTCCACGAAATCCGCGAGCGCCTCAGCGGAGCCCCACAGCACCCCTTGCTGGTTCACCTCGACCATCAGGCGCGCCGAGTCGGCGTCAATGTCGGCAAGGGGGAAGGGCACGCAGATGCCGGCCGCGCTGATCCATGCCGTCAGGGTGCCAAGGCCGGCGGCCTCGCGTCTGGCATGCAGGTGGGTCTGTCGATCACTGACATCGCCGACGACCACGGCACATCGATCGTGCGTGACTGCCGAATCCTGCATCAGCCGGTCCAGGCCCTCAGCGTCGATGTCGACCCCAACGACCCGCCAGCCATCAGCGAGCAGGCGAACAGCGATAGCACGTCCGATCCCGGACGCGGCCCCTGTGACCACGGCCGACTTCACTGGGCACCCAGTTCCTGCAGCCCCCGCACCTGAGGCAGTTGCGTGATGGCACGGTCCGCCGCCTCCAAGACGGCCTCTAGTGCGCCCGGTCCCAGGAGGGTCTGCCAAGCCTGGTAGCGGAGCCGCTCATAGGCCGCCCGGTCGGGCACGTACATGTAGCCCGGCCCGTTAGTGCAGTTCAGTACCAGGATGGAGCGGTCGGGATGCCGCCGCCGAAGTTCGGTCTGCAAAAGGGAGTAGGCCTCCCCGGGATGCGCAACGATCACAGCGTCACCGATGTGCGTGATCCACACAGGGTGGTGGGCCTCGGACCCGTCGACGTAACCCTTGCGGAGCATCAGAGCCCGGGTGACTCGCTCGTTCGCCGTGTTCTCACCCAAGTGGGCCCACTTGGCGCGCAGCTCGTCTTCGGAGTAGAGATGCTGCAGTGGTACAGGGACGCGAAGGATCTGGGTGCTGACCTCAGTCGACGCGTCCCCGGGGACCTGCTCCCACAGTCCGAGGGGCGCGCCAGACTCCATCACACCCGCGAACTGCAGGATCCGCCACGGACGCGGCATCCCTTCGAGGACAGCGAGAGTGGCGTGGCCCAGCACGCGTCCGTTGCGTTCTGCCACGTCAAGGTCGCCGGTGAACTGGTCTCGGGGGCCGAGATCGCCGGACGCTCCTTGCAGGAAGATGACCGGAGCCCCGGTCGCCGACTCAACCATCTCCCTGGCAGACCCGACGAAGTCTGGGGACAACAGGGCGTTCTGCCACGCCAACGTTGTCGGATGACAGGCATAGTTCATGAGAGTCGCGATCACCGCACCCTCTGCGTTGCAGACCCGCCCGACGACCAGGGTGTCGTCTGCAAGTTGTGCGGGGTTAAACCCAACGATGTCAGTGGGCCCGCACGGCAGGTCCCGGACCGCTGCGAGTTGGCAGGAGCCGCTCCCCCAGGTCACGTCGCAGGGGGTTAGTTGATCCAGGGCCTCGTGGCAAGCCTCGATGATGGCGGACGACACGCGCTCGAGGTACTCGGGGACCAGATCGCCTCCGGGACGGGCGACATCGGCGTGCGACATGCAGGGTCCTGCATGTGTATGGGACAAATGGAGGAGGAGCCGCTCTTCACGTATGTCGAGGGCGCTCAGGACCGGCAGCCGCACCGATTGCTCGTCGTCGATCGCCCGCCACCAGCCAAGATCAACTGCCACCAGGAAGATGGGTTCCCCTGGAGGTCCGCTGAGGGCCAGCGCCGTCACTGTGAGCGGCTGATGAACGCCCTCGGCGATCTCCGGCGAATCTGGTGCACCCCAAACACACAGGCGGATCCCAGCTTCGGGGGTGATGTCCCGACGGCCCACCCCGGCAAGGACCCGACTCGCGAAGGGGCGCCACTGACGCACCTCGGGGCTCTCACGGGAATCAGACATTCGCGCTCTCCTTCAACGGGAAATGACAGGCCACAAAGTGATTCCGGCTAGTGCCGCCAAGGACCGGCGGCTCCACACGGCACTTCTCAGCGTCATTCGACGCCGTGCAGCGACTCAGGTACTGACATTGGTCGCCTGGGGTAGGCGCCGGCAATGTCTGGACCGGTGCGCGCTCCAGTAGTCCCCTATCTCGGCGCACATCTCCGGATGATGTCGACTCCAGGAGGTTGAGCGTGTAGGGGTGCTGTGGCTGCGAGAACAGTGCGCTCGTCTCTCCGGACTCGACGATCCGCCCGCGGAACATCACACACTGGCGCTGGCCCATGTACCGCGCCACGGCCAGATCGTGAGTGATGAGCAGGTAGCTGAGATTGTGACTGCGTTGCAGTTCACGCAGAAGGTTCAGCACCTGCGCTCGTACTGAAACGTCCAGCGCCGAGACCGACTCGTCGAGTACGACCAGCCTGGGGTTCAGCGCGAGCGCGCGCGCGATGGCGACTCGCTGACCCTGACCGCCGGACAGTTGATGCGGACGCCGCGACAGATGTCGCTCCTGGAGTCCGACGGATTCGATGAGTTGGCGCACCGTCTCCTGGCGCGTCGCCTTGGTCCCGATCCCGTAGGCCACCAGAGGCGTGGCGACGATCTGTTCGACCGTGTGGCGACGGTTCAACTGGGACATCGGGTCCTGCAGCACCACCTGGACGTTCCGTCGCACCTGTCGCATCGCCTTCGACGAGAGTCCCACTAGTTCGCGGCCGCCAATCCGCACGCTTCCCGCGTCGGGTCGCTCTAGACCCAGAACGACTCGGGCGGCGGTCGTCTTGCCGCTCCCCGATTCACCGACCAGTACGAGGGTCTCCCCCTCATTGATGGAGAAGGAGACATCGTCAAGGGCACGGACCGCTCCCTCGCCGCGACCAAACGTGCGGCGAAGTCCCTGCGCGACCAGGAGGGGCTCCTTCGTGGTGTCGGTCATCTTTGAGCCTCCGAGCGAATGTCATTGGTGCCTGTGGTGGGGACGACCGGGACCGGATACCAGCAGGCGACCGTGAATCCGTCCTCGCTGACCAGCGGCGGATCGCTGTCAAGGCATTGAGGTTGAACGGACGCGCACCTTGACGCGAAGGCACACCCGGGTGGGATGTCTCCCGGCTGCGGCGGCTGGCCCGCGATGACGGGGATTGGCTTGGAGACTTCCGTCGTCAAGTCACATGTCGAGTCGAGTAGTGCGTTGGTGTAAGGGTGCCTCGGGGAGCGAAAGAGGGTGACCGATTCGGCTCGCTCGACGATACGTCCGGCGTACATGACGTGGATCTCCTCGCAGAACTCCGCTGCCACCTCAAGGTCGTGGGTGATGAGGATGACCGCGGCGCCGAGCGAATCCACCATCTGGTGCAGCAGCGCCAGCACTCGTGCCTGCGTCGTGACATCGAGGGCCGTTGTGGGCTCGTCCGCGACGATCAGCGCCGGCTCACAGCTCAACGCCATCGCAATGACAACCCGCTGCCGCATCCCGCCGGAGAGCTGGTAGGGAAAGGAGTCCATGACTCGAAGCGGGTTCGGAATACCCACTTCGCCCAGGAGTTCACCGCTACGGCGCCTTGCCGCCGCTTTTGAGACTCGACCGTGAATGGTCATCGCCTCTGCGAGTTGGGCACCGATGGTGAGCACGGGGTTGAGCGACGACATCGGATTCTGGTAGATCATGGCAATGCGTCGCCCGCGGATGTCACACATCTCCCGGGTGGATTTCTGCAGGATGTCCTCGCCTTCGAGGAGCACCTGTCCACTCTGGATCTTCACACCGCGTGACAGCATGCGCATGAGAGCCAGTGCCGTGAGGGACTTGCCGCTGCCAGACTCGCCGACCAGGCCGATCCGGGCGCCCGCCGGCACATCGAACGACACTCCGCGGACGGCAGGCACATCTTCTCCGCCGTTGGGGACCGACACATGCAGGTCCCTGACCGACAACACCGGGGTGGCACGATTCGCCGTCATGCCCCACCCCCGTTGCGGGCTCGGCTTCGCATAGCGTCACTGGATGACATGAGTGCCCAGATGGTTGCGACGATCCAGATGGTGGGAATCAGCACTAGCCAAGCGCTGTTGTAAATCTTCCCGTACCCCTGCAGCAGTAGCGTCCCCCACGACGCCGCGGGAGGCTGGAGTCCTAGGCCGATGAAGCTCAGAGTCGCCTCCAGGATGATCGCAGAGGCCAGGTTGATCGTCGCCTGCACCGCGACCGTGGGCAGCAGGTTGGGCAGCACCTCTCGGATCAGGACCCGCCACTTCGGCAGCCCACATGCCTGGGCCGCGATGGCGTAATCAGCTGTCAACTCCGCGAGCGTGACGCTGCGCACGATCCTCGCGGTGGCCGGTGCCAACAGGAACCCAACGATGATCGTCAAGGACACGACCGTCGCGCCGAAGGCGGCGACACACACTAGCGCGAAGACAATTTGCGGTATCGCCATGAACCCGTCGGCGGTGCGCATCAGCGCCTCGTCCACCCAGCCTCGCCTTGCAGCTGCTACCACTCCCCAAGTGATGCCCAGAATGAGAGACACCACGGTGGCAGCGCCGGCGACCCCCAGTGTTATTCGACCACCGGCGAGGATCCGAGCGAGTAGGTCCCGTCCGAGGTCGTCAGTTCCCATGGGATGCCCCCAGCCGGGCGCCAGATAGGGAAGCCCTGCCCCGATCTTGTCTGCGGGATACGGCCACAGAAATGGCCCGACGAGGCAGACCACGATGATGACGACGACCAGGACCGTTCCCGCATCCGGTCGATGCGAGAGACGTCGGATCCTTACCGCTGACACGGCATTCGGGCTAGCCATGTGTTGCCTGCAGCCGGACGCGGGGGTCGACAAGCCCATTGACGATGTCGACGATGAAGGTGGTGACCACGAACATGACCACGATCAGAAGCACGACGCTCTGGAGCACCGCATAGTCACGCTTCAGGGCGGACTCCAGTGCCAGTGACCCGATGCCCGGAAGCCCGAAGATGTACTCGACCACGACAGTGCCCGCGAGTGTGTAGCCGATTAGCAGTCCCAGCATGGTCAGACTCGGGACCAGGGAGCTGCGCAGCACATGCCGAAAGACCACTCTCGTGCGTACGGCACCTTTGCCCAGCGCCGTTCGCACGAAGGGCTCGCTCTCGGTCTCCAGCATGGACTCCCTCATGTGCCTAATCAAGAGGGGCGACGCCACCACGACCAGACTGGCGACGGGCAGGATCATCAACTTGAGGTTCTCCGTCGGACTCTCGGCGAAGGGGATGTAGCCCCGCGAGGGGAGCCAGCCGAGGATGGTCGAAAAGATCAGGATGAACACCAGTGCCACGATGAACAGGGGCACGGCAATGCCGATTGACGTCAGGAGCCGCACTCCACGATCAGCCAGTGAGGCTTGCCGATACACCGACGCGATCGCGAGCGGAACAGCGATTGCGACTACGGCGGTCATGGCCAAGGCGGTGAGCTCGAGGGTTACTGGCAGTCTCTCCGCGATCAGTGAGGTGACGGGGAACTGGCTCGTGTAGGCCGTGCCGAAGTTCCCCCGGAAGATGCCGGATGCCCATGTGAAGTACTGAGTGAGGAGCGGGTCGTTGAGTCCCGCCTCCACGCGTAACCGTTCGATCGCGGCGGGGTCGACCCCGGTGCTCGCTCCAAGTCGAGCGAGCACCGGGTCACCTGGGAGCACTCTGAGTACCAGGAAGATCACGATCGAACTGACGATCACGATCAACGCGCTCCAGGCGAGCCTGGTCAAGATGTACTTGGCCACTTGTCGACCCCGCCTTCGTCAATCGTCGTTAGGACGCCACGGCCATGTTCTCCATGTGCAGTTGGCCGCCGCCCTCCATCCAGACGCCGGAGACCTTCGCCGACGCACCCACCACCTGTGCGATCTGAAGGGGCACGATGAGCGGGACTTCCTGGTTTTCCAAGGCCTGTGCCTCAGCCCAGACGGCCGCGCGCTCCACCGGATCGACGGTCCCGACTGCCCGCTTGAAGGTCGCATCGAACTCGGCGTTGTTCCAGTTGCACTCGCAACGTCCGCTGAGGAGGAAGTTCAGCATGAATGCCGGCTCCGGAGGTGAGGACACGAGGTTGGGGACAATCATGCCGGGGTAGGACTTGCCGGCGGGGTAGAACTTGTCTGCCCAGACTCCGATCTCGTTGTTCTGGATCTCCAGGTTGATACCGATCTCCTTCATCGAGGCCTGGAGGATCTCCGCTGCCGTGGTCCACTCGGGGTAGGCGCCCGCCACACCCCACCAGATCAGCGTGTCCCCCTCCATGACCCCAGCTTCGGCGAACAGAGCCTTGGCCTTCTCGAGGTCGTACGGGTATGGCTGCAGGTCAGCCGGACGAGCGGGATTGTCATCGCCCAAGAGTGTGTTTGCGGTGGAGACCGTTCCCTGGCCGTAGTAGGCGGCTTGAAGGATCGCCTCCCGGTCAGTTGCGTAGGCGACAGCCTGCCGCGCCTTGACGTTGTCGAACGGCGGACTGGTCATGTCCATTTCCCAGTCGAAGGCTTGGCTCGGCACCGCTGGCTTGATCAACTGCAGTCCCTCGGTGCTGCCCAGCGACTGGGCGTCCGCGAGGGGAGTGCCCCACAGGAGGTCGATGTCGCCATTGCGGAGCGAGGTCACGGCTGCAGTCGTGTCAGCTGCCTTGACGAAGTTGATCCCCGCGACCTGCGCCACTGGTCCCCAGAAGTCGTCACGACGGACAAGTTCCAGCGAAGTGTCAGGCGAGAAGGCTGCCACGGTGAATGGTCCCGAGGTCACCGGCGCGGTGTTGATCGTGTCCAGCGCACTCATCTTCATGATCTTGACCCACACCAGTGACTCTGGCAGAAGCGCGTTGGGCTCGGAGAGCGAGAACACCACGGTCGCGTCGTCAGGGGCCGAAACCGACTCGATGGCGGCCAGCTTGTTGGCCTCTTGAGTAACGGTGTCGTCTGCGAGGTAGTAGTCGAGCGTAGCCTTGACTTCAGCAGCAGTGATGGGGGATCCATCGGAGAAGGTCGCACCCGGGACCAGAGTGAATGTCCACTCCGTGGCATCTGCGTTCGAGGTCCAAGACTCAGCAAGCTGGGGGCCCGTGGTCCCGTCCTCCAGCGTCTGCGTAAGGGACGTCCACAGAAGGGGGAAGAGAGTCTCCTCGTACGTGAAGGTGCGAATTGCAGGATTCAACTGGGGGTACCCCTGAGCGGCTCCAACCGTGACGATCGCATTCGGATCGGTCGCCGGCGCCGAACTTGGCGCCTCAGATGCACCCGCCGAGCTCGCCGCCGGGCTGGCGGACTCCTCCGTCGACTCGGATGACGAACTGCATGCACTCAGCACGAGCGCGAAACCGATCACCGCGGAGGCTGCTCCGAGCCGCCACCTACTACCTCGTCGCATCATCTATGCCTCCAACTTGTTAGGGAGTACCGAACGGTGTTCGGAGTTACTCGAAGATAGGCGTCCTCCATGTGGCTGTCAAGGGTTTGTTGTCGTGTTGTTATCGACGAGTGTCAGCCCGCTCTGCGGTCTGCTTAGCAGCTTCACGGACAACTCGCCCCACGTCGCGGGGCTTGCTAAGGGCTGGGTCAGCCTTTAGTCCGGTGACGCTGATGGCGCCCAGGAGGTTTCCGTGTCCGTCGACGACGGGCGAGGCAACACACATGATCCCTTCGGCGTCCTCCTCGTCATCGAGACAGAAGCCCTGCGCGCGCGCCCGCATGAGGGCTGCAACCAGTACGTCGGGGTCGGTGATGGTGTGCGAGGTGCGGGTCGGCATTCCTAGACGGCCGACAATTGCTCGGATCTCGGACTCCGGGAGCGCCGAAAGCATTGCTTTCCCGATGCCGGTGCAGTGAGGCCACTCGCGCTGGCCCATGCGTAGGTCGAGTCGGACAGCTGTACGGGAATCGGATCGTCCAACCACAACGGCCCAGTCCTCTTCGAGTACCGCCACTCGCGCCGTGAGGCCGGTCTCCTCAGTCAAAGCCCTAAGGATCGGTTGGGCGACGTCAGCGATGCTCGTCTGGTTCGCCGCGCGCTGACCGAGGCGAACCAGAGCAAGGCCGAGGCGGTACTGACGACTGGCTCCCTCCCCCGCGTCAGACACCAAGCCGTGCGCCCGCAGCGTCTGCAGAGTGGCAAACGCGGTGCTCTTAGATAGGCCCACCGCCTTCGCCACCTCCGTGACGGTCAGCCCATCCAGTGAATCCTCAAGCGCCTCCAGGATGCTGACCGCGCGCACCACGCTCTTGACCTCATAGCGACTGTCCAGTTCGGTCATCTTTCCCTCATCCCAGGATCTGGTGCATCGCAAACTCGGCTTGCGTTCGGTCAGACCGAATCATAGGCGAAATTTCATCTAGTGACGGGTTGCAGCAGGGTGAGATCTCTCCGCATACACAGGCGCGGCCACCGGTCCAGTCCGAGCGCCCCTTCCCGAGTGCGGATGGCGCTCAAGCCTTCCGTCCAGTCTGCTTCCTTAAGGACATAGAACCCCAACGTCGTGTAGTAGGGAGCGTTCCAGGGAACCTCTGCAAAGGTCGTCAGGGTCAGGCATCGGAAGCCGCCTGCTGCCGCCTCGCGGGCGACGTGCTCCAGCAGCAGACCTCCGATCCCATGCCGCCCCTTATCGGGGTGAACGGAGACCTGCTCGATGTGCAGGCACTGATCGACTGGCCTGGCCACCAGATAGGCAACCGGCGGGCCGGCCGAGCTCAAGGCCACCCACGCAAGTCCGGCCTCGCAGTACTCCGACAACTCCCCAAGCGAGGGTGGGTCATCCGCCGCGATTTCGTCCATGCCATGTTCCGCGAATATCCGCCCAGCGTGGATCTCAACCTGTTGCATGGCCATGGCGTCTTCATAGGTCGCAGGACGGATGCGCCACGGTGCAGCGGGATTCCTTCGCACAGTCATGAAGCCATACTCGTCCACCACGATTCCCAAGTGCTCAGTTCTCGGCGCGACTCACGCATCCCGGCTTGGTAACTCGGAAGTGGACCTTGGCAACCACGATGGCGTTAGCACGACGAGACACACAGGTACGGTGATCGCATGCGCGCAGCACTCATGCTCGGCGATCGACTCGTTGGCCCTGACCAGCCGACGTACTTCATCGCCGATATCGCCGCGAACCACGATGGCAGCCTCGACCGCGCGATCGACCTGATGACCCTCGCCAAGGAGGCCGGCGCCGACTGCGCGAAGTTCCAGCACTTCCGGGCTCCCCACATCGTGTCCGACTACGGATTCAGGGCCCTGGGCGGCCAGCAGTCGCACCAGGCGAGTTGGCGGAAGTCGGTGTTCGAGGCCTACTCCGACGCGAGCCTGCCGTGGGAGTGGACCGAGCCGCTGGCCACGCACGGCAAGGCGATCGGCTTCGAGTTCATGTCCGCTCCCTACGACCTCGAGGCCGTCGCCCACCTGAACCCCTACGTGAACGCCTTCAAGGTCGGCTCCGGCGACGTCAACTGGCTCGAGGAACTGCAGGTCATCGCCGACCTCGGCAAGCCCGTTTTCATCGCCACGGGTGCGGCCAGCATCGACGACGTGCATCGCGCCATGGACCTGCTGCTCGCCTCCGGTGTCGACATCGTGCTCATGCAGTGCAACACCAACTACACCGGCAAACTCGAGAACGCCCACCACGTCAACCTCCGCGTCCTGCAGCAGTACGCCGAGATGTATCCGAGCATCACCCTCGGCCTCTCCGACCACACCCCTGGCAATGTCACTGTGCTCGGCGCCGTCGCCCTCGGTGCCCGCGTCGTCGAGAAGCACTTCACCGACGACACCACACGCATCGGGCCGGACCACGGCTTCTCGATGGACCCGACCACATGGCGCGCGATGGTCGACGACACCCGCCTGCTCGAGGCCGCCCTCGGCGACGGCCGCAAGGAGGTCGAGGCCAACGAACAGGAGACGGTGGTGCTGCAGCGCCGCTGCGTGCGTGCCGTCCGGGACCTGCCCGCGGGCACCGTCCTCATCCGGGACGACGTCGAGGTGCTGCGCCCGGCCCCGCCCGAGGCGATCCCCGCCCACGAGGTCAGCGACGTCGTCGGCAAGGTGCTGAAGACCGCTCTCGTCGCCGGACAGGACGTGCGCTGGGACGACCTGTCCTGATCCGACTCACGAATCCTTCTACGCTGCACTCAACGGCGGCCGAGACATCCGAGGCGTGACCTGCGCGAACGGGCGACTCACACGTTCGGTCCACGGTCACCGCGGACGCTGAATCCGTAGGTTCGGGCTCCAACCGCCCGGCAGCCTTCGGCCGGGCCGCACGGCCGACGCAGGGAAAACCGTTGCCGTGCATGCCCTCTGGGGAGGGGGAGCCCTCTGCCACCCAAGCGCGGCACCCAGTGCCCGTCGCAGATGGGCTGGTTTAGCCCCAGATTTAGCCCCAAAGTTGGGGCTAAATCTGGGGCTAAACGGCGATTGGGAGCCATCCGGGTCGCGGAGTGAATCGCGTAACCTGTTGCGCTGCAACAAGTTTCGCTGGTGGGTCGCCGGGGGCTCGAACCCCGAACCTACGGATTAAAAGCCTTCCCGATCACACCGCAGAGGGCCGTACATCAAGCGATTGCACCGGATTCCGACCCGCCCGGACCCTCCCAGAACCACCCAGGACCGTCAAGAAAGGGCCACCGCCCCGGGCATGAAAGGGCCATGTAAGGGCCAGCAGCCGGGCCGTTGGGGACGTGTCCACCGAGCTGACATGCCTGATTGGTCGCTGGGCACGCTCTGCACCTGCCGGCTGTCCGGACACGTGACTTCGCGACGTGACCGCACGCGCCTGGTGCCCCGCGCCCTCGACGACGGTGCGTGCGTGCCGGCCCACGGTATCGGGTCGGGCATGCTGCGCGGCCTCGCCGCCGCCGACGGGTTCGCCGTGGTCGAGGGTCGGGCTGCGAGCGGTGACCTGGTGCGCTGGCTGCCCCTGCCCTGACGTCAGTCGGGCGGCGTCCAGCCCACGGCAAGGGCCTCGATCCTTCGTGCCGCGTCGGCGAGGTCGGCCCCGCCGGCCGCCGCGACGCCGAGGAGGAAGGTCGTGACGGGGGCGGCCGGCCGCGCGACGTTGTGTGCAGCCACCCGAGCGACGTCGAGGATCAGGTCGACGTCGACCGGCAGATCCAGGCCGAGCTCCCGCTGGACAGCTGCGGTCCATTCGTCCATGGCACGTCCTCCTCGCCGGTGGATACTGAGCCCGTTCGGGGCCGGTGAACCAGAGTAGGGCGGCCCAGCCGCCGCCGCTCCCGAGCGAGGTCTTGGGGGGTGTCGATGTCGGCGAGCATGACTGCTTCGTCGAGCGACAGCGGCCGCTCGAGGACGACCGCTCCGTCGACGAGGGCCCGGACCGACCGGCCGCGAGGATCACCTAGGCGGTCGAGCGCGGCGGCCAGGGCCGTGCTGTGCCAGACGGAGCACAGCAACTGACGGCGTCCCTGCGCGTCGATCGGGATGATGGCGTCGGCATTGTGGGTATCCGACAGCTCCGCCACGAGTCGCAGGACGACGGGCGCGGCCCACGGAATGTCGACGGCGACGACGGCCACCATGGGTGTGCTGATCGCCACCAGGGCGGCAGAGATGGCGGCGACCGGTCCTGAGCCGGCCGGATCCTCGACCCGGAAGGTCACCGCGCGCACGGTCGGCCGGCTCGGTCCGGCAACCACGATGGGGACCGTGTCGGGCAGGGTGCCGATCAGGTGGTCGAGGAGCGTCCCGCCGGAGACCTCGATCGAGGCCTTGTCGACGCCCCCCAGCCGCTGCGCAGTGCCGCCCGCCAGGACGATGGCCGACCATGGCGGGCGCGGGGACGTCACGGTCATCCCCACAGCCTGCCAGTGCGCCGACGTTGCGAGCGAGGTCAGGGCAGCTCAAGCCACTCGGCGGATGATCCGGGTTCCCCCTCACCGGCCGCCACAACTGCGAACCCGTCTGCGTCGGCAAGCCCCCTCAGCATGCCCGAGCCGATGTGCTCCATCGGGGAGACTCGTTCGCCCTCCCGCCGGCACGGTACAAGGCGGGTCTTCGCTCCCTGCGAGGACACGAAGTCGCCGAGCCGCACGCTGGGCAGCGGCTCAAGCGGATGGCCCATCAGCCCGGCAACCAGCGGCTGGCCGAGCGTCAGCAGCGCAACGATCGCCGCTAGAGGATTGCCCGGAAGCGCGACGAGCCGGTGCCCTGACGTCCACCCCGCGAGCAGCATCGGGTGGCCGGGACGGCACGCCACCTGCTCCACGATGAGCGAGCCTCCGGTCGCGGCGATGGCCGCGCGGAGGTGATCGGCCGGACCCGCCGCGGTGCTTCCGGTCGTGATGACAAGGTCAGCTCCTTCCACAGCGGCCGCCAACGCAGCTGACTGCCCCTGGAGGGTGTCCTGCACGTGGACGGTCTCGACGAGGTCGACGCCGAGGCGGACAAGCCAGCCCGGCAGCTGCGGCCCGAGGCTGTCGCGCACCCGTCCGTCCCTCGCCGGTCCCTCGGCGAGGATCTCGTCGCCGAGGACGAGGAGCCGCACCATCGGGCGTCGTCGGACAGATACGGTGTCGTGCCCTCCGGCAGCCGCGAGTCCGACCCGCGCTGGCGTCATGATCGAGCCTGCGTGGATCAGCACCTCCCCGGCGCGGGACTCCTCGCCCGCGCGCCTGAAGTCCCCTCCTGCCCGCACTCGACCCCGAACGGATCCGTCCTGGTCGATGAGACCGTCCTCGCTGCGGAGGACTCCGTCGCAGCCCAGCGGGAGCGCAGCGCCCGTGGCGATCCGTACCGCCTGGCCCGCCACCAGAGGCGTCGGCCAGACCGCACCCGCGAGCACTTGGCCGATGACGACCCAAGGGCTGTCGCCGGCGACCGCCCAGCCGTCCATCGCCGAGATCGCCGACGGCGGCAGCGGGGTGAGCGCCTTCACATCCTCAGTTGTGATGAGCCCATGCGCCTCGATGAGGCGCACCTGCTCAGTGGGCAGCCGGTCGACACACGCATGCGCGATCTCACGAGCCTCGTGCCAGCTCGGCTCGACGTGGGACATCAGCCGACCTTCTCCCAACCGCGCTTCGGGGCATGGCTGCCGGCATCGTGCGGACCGCGGTCGCGGTAGACGACGTACGGCCGGAACAGGTATCCGAACGGAGCGCTGAACGCGTGCACCAGCCGGGTGAACGGCCAGATGATGAACAGCAGCATGCCGGCGACGGCGTGGATCTGGAACGACGGCAGCGACTCGGCCATCAGCTCCGGCTGCGGGTTGAGCAGGAAGATCGACCGGAACCACGGCGACACGGTCTCGCGGTAGTTGTAGCCATCACCGATGACGCCGGAGCCGACGATCGTCGTGATGAGGCCGAGGCAGATGGCCGCCACGAGGAACACGTACATCGTCTTGTCGTTGTTGGTGGTGGCCATGAAGACCGGGCCTGTGGTGCGGCGCCGGTAGATGAGCATCGCGACGCCGAACAGGGTGCACGCCCCCGCGACCGCACCCAGGCCGACGGCCATCACGTGGTAGGCGTCCTCGCTGAGCCCAGCGGCGTTCGTCCAGTCCTCGGGGATGAGCAGGCCGGCCACGTGGCCCATGACGACGGCCAGGATCCCGATGTGGAAGATCGGGCTGGCGATGCGGATCAGCTTGCGCTCGTACAGCTGGCTGGAGCGGGTCGTCCAGCCGAACTTGTCGTACCGGAAGCGCCAGACCGTGCCGGTGACGAAGACCGCGATGGTGACATAAGGCAGCACGACCCAGAGAAGGACATCCAGAGTGGTCATCGACGGGCTCCGATCGGGTCGATGGTGACGCTCACGCCGAAGGGCTCGAGCCCGACGGACTCGACCGGCGGCCCGGAGGCGGCGATGTGGGCCATGCGCTCGCGGATCTCGGGGGTGAGCCGAGGCAGGGTGGCGACTATGGCGTCGAGGACGTGGACGTAGGCGGACTCCATCTTGGCGAGGGCGTCGCGCAGGAGGTGGATGGCGTCCTGATGCTCTGCGAGCAGGGCCTCGCCGGTCAGGGTGTCGCCGATGGCGGCGAACTCGAGGACGACCGACAGGTGGTCGGGCAGCTCCTCGCTGCCGAGGTCGTAACCGGCCTCGAGGTAGGCCTGCTTGAAGCGCAGGATGGCTCGCCCGCGGTTGCGGGTGTCGCCGTCGGTCCAGTACGTCAGGTACGGGCACGCCTTGCGCTTCATGTCGAAGACCGTGACGTAGTGGGCCTGCACCTCTGAGAGGGGCGTGTCCGCCAGGTGCGCGAGGAACGCCGTCAGGGGCGCCCCCGTGCTCGCCGGCAGCTCCTCCACCACTGCCGCGATGCCGTCGAGTCGTTCCAGCAGCGTCGTGTCCGGGTAGGACAGGAGCCAGGCGGCGGCAAGACGAGCCGCGGCGGTCTGCTTGTCACTCATCCTTGCCTCCCAGCCCGTCCCAGTTGAGGAGGTTCACTCGCAGCGCCTCGACCGGGATGATCACCTCGGTGGTCTGCCGCTGCTTGAGCGCGTGGAACGTCTCCACCGCGACGGGCACCGGTCGGCCGGAGGCCTCCCCGAAGGGACCGGAGCCGATGTTCATGGCCTCGTCCCCGTAGTCGACCGCGCAGGCCAGCTCCTCCAGGTCGCGTGCGGTCTCCGCGTGCGCCTTGGGGATCACGTACCGGTCGGCGTACTTGGCGATGGCCAGCAGCCGGTACATCTCGTAGAGCGACTCCTCGTCCATCCCGACAGAGGCCGGGATCTCCGGCCGCGGTTCGCGGCCGAGGTTCACATCGCGCATGTACGAGCGCATCGCCGCCAGCTTGCGCAGGGATGCCTGCACCGGCTTGGGATCGCCAGCGGTGAACAGCTCTGACAGGTACTCGATCGGGATCCGCAGCGAGTCCAGGGCGCCGAAGAGGTTGCCCGCGTCCTCGGCGTCGTTGCCGGTCTCGCGGAGGGCGTCGACGATGGGCGACAGCGGCGGGATATACCAGACCATCGGCATCGTGCGGTACTCCGGATGCAGCGGCAGCGCCACCTTGTAGACCTTGGCCAGCTTGTACACCGGCGACTTGCGCGCAGCATCGATCCAGTCCTCGGGGATGCCGTCGCGACGAGCCGCCGCCTGCACCTCCGGGTCATTCGGATCGAGCAGCAGGTCGAGCTGGGCGTCGAGGAGGTCGTGCTCGTTCTCGGTTGCCGCAGCCGCGGTGACGCGGTCGGCGTCGTAGAGGAACAGGCCGATGTAGCGCAGCCGGCCGACGCAGGTCTCGGAGCACACCGTGGGCATGCCGACCTCGATGCGCGGGTAGCACAGGGTGCACTTCTCGGCCTTGCCCGTGCGGTGGTTGAAGTAGACCTTCTTGTACGGGCAGCCGCTGACGCACATGCGCCAGCCGCGGCACTGGTCCTGGTCGACGAGGACGATGCCGTCCTCGCTCCGCTTGTACATCGCACCGGATGGGCAGGACGCCACGCAGGCGGGGTTCAGGCAGTGCTCGCAGATGCGCGGCAGGTAGAACATGAACGCCTGCTCGAACTCCATCTTCACGCGGTCGCTGACCTGGTCCTTGATCTTGACCAGTACCGGGTCCTTCGGTGCGAGCTCCGGGCCACCGGCCAGGTCGTCGTCCCAGTTGGCCGACCACTCGATCTTCATGTTCTTGCCGGAGATAAGCGACTTGGGGCGGGCCACCGGCGTGTGCTCGCCCAGGGGCGAGGACAGGAGCATGTCGTACTCGTACGTCCAGGGCTCGTAGTAGTCCTGCATCGTCGGGAGGTTCGGATTGTTGAAGATCTGGGTGAGGCGCTTGAAGCGGCCGCCGGCGCGCAGCTTGAGCTTGCCGCGCTTGACGACCCAGCCGCCCTTCCACTTCTCCTGGTCCTGGTACGTGCGGGGGTAGCCCTGACCCGGGCGCGTCTCGACGTTGTTGAACCAGACGTACTCGACGCCGGCACGGTTCGTCCATGCCTGCTTGCACGTCACCGAGCAGGTATGACACCCGATGCACTTGTCCAGGTTCATCACCATGGCCATCTGAGCCATCACACGCATCAGTACTCAACCTCCTGGGAACGGCGACGGATCACGGTGATCTCGTCGCGCTGGTTTCCTGTCGGCCCCAGGTAGTTGAAGGCGAATGACAGCTGCGCGTAGCCGCCCACGATATGCGTGGGCTTGATCATCAGTCGGGTGAGCGAGTTGTGGATGCCGCCCCTCAGGCCCGAGGTCTCCGTTCTCGGGACGTCGACCGTGCGGTCCTTCGCGTGGTACATGAAGACCGTGCCCGCAGGCATCCGGTGCGACACGATCGCCCTGGCCACGACGACGCCGTTGCGGTTGTAGGCCTCGATCCACTCGTTGTCCTTGACCCCGATCTTGACGGCGTCCTGCGGGCTCATCCAGATCTCCGGGCCGCCGCGCGACAGGGAGAGCATGAACAGGTTGTCCTGGTACTCGGAGTGGATCGACCACTTGGAGTGCGGTGTCAGGTAGCGGACGGTCACCTCCATGCCCGCGCCAGTGGTCTGGTCACCGTCGAGGCGATGCAGGTTCAGCGGAGGTCGGAACGTGGGCAGGCCCTCGCCCAGCTCGGTCATCCAGTCGTGGTCGAGGAAGAAGTGCTGGCGCCCCGTCAGGGTGTGCCACGGCTTAAGCCGTTCGACGTTGATGCAGAACGCCGTGTAGCGACGGCCCCCATGCTCGCTGCCGGACCACTCGGGGCTCGTGATGACCGGCACCGGGCGCGCCTGCGTGTCGGGGAAGGTGATGCGCTTGCCCTCCTCCTCGATGGCGAGGTCTGCGAGCGGCATCCCGGTGCGCTTCTCCATCGCCCGGAACCCCTGCACCGAGAGGCGGCCGTTCGTCGTGCCGGAGAGCGCGAGGATCGTCTCGCAGGCGTGGATGTCGGTCACCAGGGACGGACGCCCCGCGGCGAACCCGTCCGGGATGACCCCGTTCTTCGAGGCGAGCATCTCCACCTCCTCCACCGGGGAGAAGGGGACGCCCTTCGTGAGCATGCCGGCGCTCGCCGTGAGCGGCCCGAGGGCCGACATCTTGGCCCCGATGGTCGCGTAGTCACGCTCGACGACGACGAACTTCGGTGCGGTGACGCCGGGGATCAGGTCGACCTCGCCGGTCTTCCAGTCGCGCACCACGCCGCCGGGCACGGCCATCTCGTCCGGGGTGTCATGCAGCAGCGGCACGGCGACGAGGTCCTTGACGACCCCGAGATGCCCGGGCGCGAGCCCGGAGACGGCCCGGCCGAGGTCCTGGAAGATGTCGTAGTCGCTGCGGGTCTCCCACGGGGGATCGATCGCCGGGGTGAAAGCGTGCACGTAGGGATGCATGTCGGTCGTCGACAGGTCGTGCTTCTCGTACCACGTGGCCGCAGGGAGCAGGATGTCGCCGAAGAGCCCGGTGCTCGTCATGCGGAAGTCGATGCTGACCAGCAGGTCGAGCTTGCCCTCCGGAGCCTCGTCACGCCAGGTGACGTCCTGCGGGCGCTCGCCCTCGGGCGTCTCCTCAGCGCGTACCGCGTTGCTGGTGCCGAGCAGGTGGCGCAAGAAGTACTCATTGCCCTTGCTGGACGAGCCGAGCAGGTTCGCCCGCCACACCGTGAGGATCCGCGGCCAGTTCTCCTCCGCGTCGGGGTCCTCGATGGCGAACTTCAGGTCGCCGCTCTTCAGCTGGTCGGTGACGTACGCGGCCGGCGCCTGTCCAGCGGCCTCGGCCTCGGCGACGACGTCGAGGGAGCTGCGGTTGAACTGCGGGTACGACGGCATCCAGCCGGAACGGGCCGACTGCGCGATCGTGTCGATCATGGACTTGCCAGCGAACCTGCCATCGCCCAGCGGCGATGCCAACAGGTCGGCGCCGAGGCGGTCGTAGCGCCACTGGTCGGTCTGGACGTACCAGAACGCGGTGCCGATCATCTGCCGCGGCGGGCGCGACCAATCGAGCCCGAACGCCAGCTGCGCCCAGCCGGTCACGGGCCGGCACTTCTCCTGCCCGACGTAGTGCGCCCAGCCGCCGCCGTTCACGCCCTGGGTCCCGCACAGCGTCGTCAGCGTGAGGAACGTCCGGTAGATCGTGTCGGAGTGGAACCAGTGGTTCGTGCCGGCACCCATGATGATCATCGACCGGCCGCCGGAGTCCTCGGCGTTCTGCGCGAACTCGCGACCGATGCGCTCGGCCATGGCGGCGGGCACGCCGGTGATCTCCTCCTGCCAGGCGGGCGTGTACGGCTCAGGGTCGTCGTAGCCCGTTGGCCACTGCCCCGGCAGGCCATCGCGGCCGACGCCGTACTGCGCGAGGAGCAGGTCGAACACCGTGGTGACGAGCCGCTCGCCGTTCGTCGTGCTGAGTCGCGCGGCGGGGACGCCGCGTCGATGCGATCCACCACCCTCGTTGTCGGCCTGGCCGATGTCGAAGCGGGGCAGAAGGATCTCGACATTCTCTGTTCCCGAGGCTCCGTGGAGAGAGAGGGCGGGGTCGATGCCCTCGAGGTCGAGGTTCCACTTGCCCTCGCCCGACTCGTTGAACCGGAAGCCGAGGGATCCGTTCGGGACGTGGGGCCGACCGGTCGCGCTGTCGACGAGGACGGTCTTGAAGGTCGCCCCCTCGGCCGTGTCGCCGAGGTCGGCCGAGGTGACGAACTTGTCGGGGACCCACGCGCCGTCCCGCTCCTTCAGGCTGATCAGGAACGGCAGGTCGCTGTACTTCTTGACGTAGTCGACGAACCGCGGCACCTGCCGCTCGATGAAGAACTCCTTCAGGACGACGTGGCCCATGGCCATCGCCAGCGCGCCGTCAGTTCCGGGGTGCGGGGCCATCCACTCGTCGGCGAACTTCGTGTTGTCCGCGTAGTCCGGCGACACCGTGACGACCTTCTGGCCGCGGTAGCGGGCCTCGGCCATGAAGTGCGCATCCGGGGTGCGGGTGACGGGGACGTTCGAGCCCCACATGATGAGGTAGGCCGCGTTCCACCAGTCCGCCGACTCGGGGACGTCGGTCTGGTCGCCGAACACCTGGGGCGAGGCGACCGGCAGATCCGCGTACCAGTCGTAGAACGACAGCATCGAGCCGCCCATGAGGCTGATGAAGCGGGCACCGGCCGCATGCGATGCCATCGACATGGCCGGGATGGGCGAGAACCCGAAGACGCGATCCGGTCCGTGCTTCTTGACCGTGTGCACGTGGGCGGCGCCGATGATCTCCAGGACCTCGGGCCAGGAGGACCGCACCAGCCCGCCCTTGCCGCGCGCACGGTGGTAGGTCCGACGCGTCTCGGGGTCGCCGACGACCGAGGCCCACGCGTCAACCGGATCCGGGTGGGTGAGCTTCGCCGTGCGGTACGCCTCGAGCAGCACTCCGCGCACGTACGGGTAGCGGACGCGGGTGGGCGAGTACGTGTACCAGGAGAAGGCGGCGCCGCGGGGGCAGCCGCGCGGCTCGTACTCGGGGCTGTCGGGACCGACGGTCGGGTAGTCCGTCTGCTGGGACTCCCAGGTGATGATCCCGTCCTTGACGTACACCTTCCACGAGCACGAGCCCGTGCAGTTCACGCCATGGGTGCTGCGCACGACCTTGTCATGGCTCCAGCGGTCGCGGTAGAACACGTCCCCCTCCCGACCACCGGTCTTCGTCACCGTGCGCAGGTCGGACGACACCTTCCCTGGAGTGAAGAACCGGCCGGCCTTGACGAGGAACTCGTCGGTCGCGCTGCGGGCGCCGTCGATCGTGGTCACGTTGCACTTCCTTCGTCAGTCGCGGAGCGTGCCGCGCTCGTTGGTGGAGATCACCCGGGAGGGCGCGATGTCCGGCCGCTTCAGCCGGGCGACGCACATCCCCTTCCGGGCCCAGATGTCCATGGAGTCGAGGGTCACCGGCTGCCCTGTCTGGTCGAGCAGACGCACAACCAGCGCAGTGTGGATGTCGCAGATGACCGGGTTGTCGTCGACGAGTGCCGCGTAGGGACACTCGGTCACGGAGATCGCATCGCCGACGGGACTGGCCGTGGCGTGGAAGCCCAGCCGGTTCAAGGCGTCAGTCGTCTCGGCGACGGCCTCGTCGGGCGAGAAGGCGACAGGCAGGTCGGGGAGGGCCTTCGACCAGCGCTCGGCCGCATCATCGGCGAACTCCGCACTGTCGGCTCGTGCCAGCTGCACGGTGAGTGCCTGCGCGAGGAACTGGAACGGGGACGCCTTGGGGGACGCCGCACGGTACAGCCAGCGAGGCCGCCCGCGACCGGGGCTCTCCGCCGGCTCCCGGGAGATGACGTCGCCTGCCAGCAGCACGTCGAGGTGCCCCCGGACCGTATTGGCGTGCAGTCCGGTCGCCTCGACGATCATCTCGACGGTCATGGGCTCAGTCGCGGTCTCGATGACCTGCTGGATACGGGCCCGGCTCTCCTGGACGCCTCCGCTCTCGGTCATGGGTAATTTCTACCACAGGTCAGGAGATTTTTTAATTAAACCCGTGAAAAAACATTGAGTGTGGTTTAATCCTGTTCTGTGACTACGGAAACCTTCGAGAAGGGCCGCACCCCGGTCCTCGTCTGGTCCACCATCGGCTTCACCCTCATGTTCGCCGTCTGGCTCATGTTCGGCGTCCTGGGCATCCCGATCCGCGAGGAGTTCGGCCTCACGGACGTGCAGCTGGCCTGGCTCACCGCCGTCGCCGTCCTGAACGGCGCGATCTGGCGACTGCCCGCCGGCATCGCCGCCGACCGATTCGGCGGCAAGCGGGTGTTCGTCTTCATGCTCGCCGTGACCGCGATCCCGGCATACATGGTGTCCCAGGCCCAGTCCTACGCCTGGCTGCTCGTCTGCGCCTTCCTCGTGGGCTTCGCCGGCAACTCGTTCAGCGTGGGCATCGCCTGGGTGAGTGCCTGGTGGCCGCAGAGCCGTCAGGGCTTCGCGCTCGGCGTCTTCGGCGCAGGGAATGTCGGGGCCTCGCTCACCAAGTTCATCGGCCCGGCACTGATCGCGGCCGTCCCGGCGGCCGGCTTCCTCGGCGGCTTCGTCCCCGGCGGGTGGCGCTTCGTTCCGTTCCTCTACATGGCCCTGCTGATCGCGGTGGCCATCGGCATGTGGCTCTGGACGCCCCACCGGGACATCAAGCCCAGTCAGGGACGCAGTATCGGGTCCATGCTCAGCCCGCTCAAGCACATGCGGGTCTGGCGCTTCAGCCTCTACTACGTGGTCGTGTTCGGCGCGTACGTCGCGCTCGCCGCCTGGCTCCCCAAGTACTACGTCGACGTCTACGGGCTCGAGCTGAGCAGCGCCGCCCTGCTGACGGCGCTGTTCATCTTCCCGGCCTCGCTGCTGAGGCCGTTCGGTGGCTGGCTCTCGGACCGGCTCGGCGCCCGCCGGGTCATGTACTACACGTTCCTGGTGATGCTCATCTCATCCGGCATCCTGATGATGCCGTACGGCTACATCGTCCTGAACAACCCTGACGGCACCACCAACGAGGTCCTTCCCTGGAGCGTCGGCGTCGGGCTGTTCACGTTCCTCGTCTTCACGATGGGCTGCGCGATGGGCATCGGCAAGGCCGCCGTGTTCAAGCACATCCCCGAGTACTTCCCCCACGACGTCGGCGCAGTCGGTGGCCTCGTCGGCACGCTCGGCGCGCTCGGCGGGTTCTTCCTGCCGCTGCTCTTCGCCTACACAACCGGCTGGACCTCGCTGCCCCAGTCCACCTTCTTCGTCATCTTCGTGGTCACCGCGATCGCCGCGATCTGGATGCACAAGACGGTGATCTCGATCATGCACATGGCCACACCGGAGCTCGCGAACAAGTTCGAGCACGACCACCACACACCGCTGGACAAGGAAGCACCCTTCGTCGACATCGACGAACTCGAGGAGACTGGAGCCAAGTCATGACCACCCCCACCGTCCCGGTACGCACCGGCAAGGACTGGCTCCCGGAGTGGGACCCGGAGGCGTCGAACTGGGACTCCGGCCGCGCATGGAAGACGCTGTGGGTCACGACATTCGCGCTCACGCTCGCCTTCATCACCTGGTTCCTGGCGTCAGCGATCGCACCCAAGCTCAACAGCCTCGGCTTCGACCTGAGCGAGGGCCAGCTCTACTGGCTCATCGCCATGCCCGGGCTCGCCGGCGGCACGCTGCGCCTGATCTGGACCTTCCTCCCGCCGATCATGGGCACCCGCAAGCTCGTTACCCTCACGACCGCCCTCTTCCTCATACCGCTCATCGGGTGGGCCCTCGCGGTGCAGAACCCCGAGACTCCCTACGCCGTCCTGCTGCTGCTCGGCATCCTCGCCGGCATCGGCGGCGGCGCGTTCTCCGGCTTCATGCCGAGCACCTCGTACTTCTTCCCCCGCTCCAAGCAGGGCACCGCCCTCGGGATCCAGGCGGGCATCGGCAACTTCGGCGTGAGCGCCGTCCAGTTCGTGACGCCCTGGATCATCGGCTTCGCCATCATCGGCGGCGCCTCGCAGATGATGACCAACAAGGACACCGGGGTCAGCAAGGAAGTCTGGTACCAGAACGCCGGCTACATCTGGGTTCCGTTCGTCATCGTCGCCGTCATCCTCGCCTGGTTCCTGCTGCGCAGCGTCCCCGTGCAGGCCCGCGGTATCCGCGAGCAGATGGACATCTTCAAGAACAAGCACACCTGGATCATGACCTACCTCTACGTCATCACCTTCGGCACGTTCTCCGGCCTCGCCGCGGGATTCGCCCTGCTGATCAACAACCTCTACGGGACCAAGGCCTTCGGCGACGCCGGAATCGACCCCGTCAAGTACGCCTTCCTCGGCGCCCTGATCGGCTCGGCGGCGCGCATCATTGCCGGCCCGATCGCCGACCGAGTGGGAGGCGGCCGCATGACCGTCGTCGCCACCGTCGGCATCTCGCTGGCCTCGCTGTACACGTGCTTCCAGCTCTCCCCCACGTCCGCCGACCAGTTCCCGCAGTTCCTGTACGGAATGCTCGCCATCTTCTTCTTCGCCGGCGTCGGAAACGCCAGCACCTTCAAGCAGATGCCGATGATCTTCGAACGGCGCCAGGCCGGTGGCGTGATCGGCTGGACCTCGGCCATCGCGGCGTACGGCCCGTTCATCTTCGGAGTGATGCTGGCCTACATCTCACCGCTGCTCTTCTTCTCCATGGGCGTGATCTTCGCCCTGATCGCGGGCGGCATCTCCTGGTGGTTCTACGCCCGCCCCGGCGCCGAGAAGCCCTGCTGAGGCCCGCTGGAGGGTGACGAACTCACTCCCCGACTCACCCATGAGGCGACGGCTCATCGACCAGGCGATCCGAGTCGCCTGGACCTTGGCCAGCTCAGACCTCTCGCCCGAGAACAAGGCGTCGACGGTTCCGGTCCACAGGTCCAGCCACCGGCCGAAGTGCTCCGGCGTGAGCGGAGACTTCTCGTGGAGGTCCGCATGCACCTGCAAAGCGTTCCGACGGTACGTACCGGCACGCAGGATCACGGTCTCCCAGAAGTCGCAGATGACGGGCAGGTGGGCGTCGAGGTCGAGACGGGCGACATCCACGAACACCGGTCCGAGCAGGTCGTCCGCGAACGCACGGCCGTAGAAGGCGATCACGAGAGTCGAGATGTCGTCCCGACTTACGATGTCCGGATGGCCGACGTCCCTGGGGCCGCTCACGCCGATGCCAGTATGGCGGAGGCCACGACGAGCACGAAGCAGCCGAGTTCGATGACGCCGATCGCGCCGGGGCGCAAGGATCGGCGTGGAACGAGGAACGCGCGTGCCGCGAGCACGGCGAAGGGCACTACGAGCCACAGTCCCTCGGCCCAGCCCCACCACGCTCCCAGAGCCAGTGCAGCGGGCACCGACGCGACAGCGACAGTGCGCGAAAGCCGCGCGAACCTCGGATCGCGACGCTCGCGAATCAGGGACTTCACATGCAGCGTGGATCCGATCAGCACCAGCGCGCAGACGACTACCAGGATCCACACGCGATCGGGCACGGAGTCGAGGCCGGGCGGGCTCCACGAGCGGTCGCCGGTGCTCACCGCCCACGTGACGGCAACCATGCCCGCGCACTCGGCGACAAACACAGCATCATTGGCCAGCGCGCGCTCGTCATTGCGACGCGCGTACATCAGGTTCACCAACCCGAGGCCGGCGTACACCAGCCCGACCCAGACCAGCCACGGTCGCCAGAAGACCAGGATGGCGGAGGTCGAGAGAACGATCGCCGTCCACACGAGGAATGGGGTACGGAATCTCCGCGGGCGCCTCGCGCGAACAAGACCGAATGCCGCGTAGGACATCGGGTAGGCGGCCACCCACGCGATCGCGAGGAGCGCGAGCATCGGGGTCCACGTCGTGACCGTCGCACCGAGGGCGAGCGGCAGAGCCAGGAAGGCCCAGGCACCGTGCTGCGGAGGGATGAAAGCACTCGCCCGGCTTCGATGAGGAGCGCGCTCGATGCGGCTGGCACGGTCCTGGCTACTGGCCGTCACGCCGAGCCGCCAGAGGCCGCGAAGGTGACCAGGCAGCCACTGTCCTCCGCGAAGGGGACGAGACCGACTCGATTACCGTCTCCACCGTGCGCCTCGAACGCGGCCGCGATCATGCCGAGGTGCGCCGAGCACACCACCCGGCTCTGCTGGAGCGCGACATCCAGCAGGGGGCAGCGGCGCAGCAGGACCTCGTCGCCGCGCGATCGCACGAGGGGGTCGAAGCCCATCTGGCCGAGCAGCGCGACCGTGCGCACTCGTGCCGAGCGAGGACTGCGCCGATCCGAGCCCTCGGTCAGCAGCCGGCCCCACGCCCTACCGGCTGCGCGCGCGTCCGCCTCAGGATGGCGGCTCGACCGGGAGAGGTGCTCTGCGAGCACCAGTGCGAGAGCGGCGTAGTCGCGCACACGGGCATCCGGCTCACGGGCCTGGCCACTGGCCGAGTACCGCCAGGCGGGCCGTCCACGACCGCGGCTGTCCCCAGGAGATCGCGTCGCCAGGCCGCATTGGACGAGCGCGTCCAAGTGCTCGCGGACCGTGTTGGCGTGCTGGCCCAGGTGCCGGGCAAGGTCGCTTGCCGTAGTGGGTTCGGCGGACTGCTGAAGGGATTCCAGGACACGCGCGCGAGCCGGGCTCATTGGCACGCGGTCGGTGTCGTGGCGGACGGGGGCGGGCCCGGCTATTTTCACGGAGCCAAGCGTAGTAAATTGGCCGACACCAGGCCACTCGGTTCAGGAGGAGCGCCAGTACGGGGTCGATCCCATGCGACTCAGCCGAAGCCTGAACCGGCTGAGACCTCGACCGAAGGGCATGCCATGACAGCCCCATCACTGACCGCACTCGCTCAGGAGCATCTGCGGATCGCCCACGAGTCGACCAGCGGGCGAAGTGCCCACACGATCTTCGGCGGTACCGGGCACATACTGCGTCAGACGCTGATCGCGCTCATCGGCGGGCATGCCCTCGCCGATCACGACAGCCCAGGAGACGCGACGCTTCAGGTCCTGCGGGGGCGGGTGCGGCTCGTGGACGATGCTGACTCGCAGGACGGCGTGGAGGGCGACATCCTCGTGATCCCCGCCACCCGTCACCGGCTCGAGGCGATCGAGGATTCAGTCGTCGTGCTGACCGTTACGCGGGCTGAGTAGCTGTCATCATCCGCGATCCGGCGCACCTTGAACCTACGGACTACGCGTCCGCACGATCGGGCCGTCTTCGGCGGTTTCGACCTGCACGGCCGACATCGCGGTGACGGCTGTGCGGAATCCGTTGTTTCGCCCTGCTCCCACGGCCAATGAGGCCACGCACGATGTCGCAATCTGCGGATTCCACAGGGGTTGCGGATTGACTATCCGTAGGTTGAAGAAGAAAGGGCCAAAGAAAGGGCCAGGGAAAGGGCCAACTCGGCAAT